>Ga0247737_1000005_pt1 | contig 61219 bp, 106 predicted proteins | sample UWRJL028104C2_FD_180937 | JGI IMG/M metagenome (GOLD analysis project Ga0247737, IMG submission 180937) | Plant litter microbial communities from Arlington Agricultural Research Station in Wisconsin, United States - UWRJ-L028-104C-2 | ecosystem: Environmental > Terrestrial > Plant litter >...
CTGTTGCAACATGGCATAAATAGACTGTTGAACGACTAAGGAACTTTTTTCGATTAGTTCTATTCGTCCGTCAACGTAATTGGCTATTTCAATAACCTTGCTTTCTATTTGTCCGTAGTTCATTTAGTTCAAACAATGTTCTATAAAGATGAACCTTTGTATGTAGAATGTTTGTGGCAATTCGCTACCTAGATAATCAATGACACGCACACCATAAGGCGCAAAGCCTTTTTCTTTTACAAACTTCTTTACTATGTAGGCGTGTCCTAAGTTCACCATATCACAATCACCATCCCCACCAAAGGTATCGTTTACGCATAACGCAAACAAATCAATGTCCTTTGGGATACTAGGATAGTAATGGTTCATTAGGATTAAATAATGGCGTTTGTATGTCAGCTTCCCTTAGTTTATTTACCTCTATTTCGACCGTTTCATAAGTAGCATCCAATAACCATTGTTCGCCTTTTAATCGTATCAAAGTATCTATGTAAGATGGTAGCTTTCGACTTAGGATTATATCTTCTTTGTTGATAGTCCCGATTGTTGAAAGTGTCAATATTTCATCATCGCTATAACCTGCCAAATCATCCATTTCAAGTATCAAAGATGTTTTGCGTTTCATCAAAGCATCACCTGAATATTGTTTGTCCACGAAATCAAATACCATCTTGTTACGAACGAACGCTGGCAACCCTGACGCTTTCCCTTGCTTAAATTCGTTCAACAATTGTTCCGCCGTTTTCATTTGGAACTGTGTAGGCTTTTGAACGCTGAAAGGGTTATTGATTGGGGATAAAACACCATTAACCACACCTAGATTTCGATAAGCTATAATATCGGAAATGGTATTGTAGATTATCTTATCGAATAGATGGTTTGATATTTTGCTGATGAATTGATAAAGCCTTTCTTGATCTATTGCTTTTGCTTCGCCGCTTTCTGCTTTGTCTGTTTTGTAAAGGTTGAGCGCGTGAAGTATCTTATCAAAAATATCTTCGTTCTTTTCGTGGTGGTATGTGTTTATGCCTACGTCTGGATTAACTATTTTAACCAAGTCGTTTTGCATGTCTTTTGCAGGGGCATAAATACGGTCGGACGGGTTCATTGATACCGTCCCACGTCCTTTACATGAACGGCAATCCACAAGCTCATAATCAATACCTTCTCCGCAGTCATCGCAGGGTATGTTTTCTTTACCTACGCCTTTACATGTGGTACACTCATCATTAGCAATAATAATAAAAGGATGGCTTGCTTCTTTATCCACCATTTGTTCGGCAGAATAAGACGAAATATAATCATCGGCCGCCGCTTTAGCTTTCATTAAAAAGCTATCGTAAAAGCCCTGACTATTCCATACACCCCCTGCAACATCTACTGGCAAACGACCTAGCATGTGCGAATAATAACCGTCCGAATCTTTGCCTAATGCAGCCCACTTGCCATCTTCACCTTTTGTATATCTCCAAATTGTTTTGGTGTCAATGAAATAAATGTATTGGTCACGTTTGAACAAAAGACTATCCCTATCATAAGCTAGAATATCCTTTGAGTTGACAAACCACAACCCAACATCTACCTTACCGAATGTAGGCTGATCGTACCATGCAAGTAAGGGCATACGTAAAATAAGCCCGTTTGGATCTTCCATTATGTTTTGGATACCAACATTGGCAAACCACCCTATAAGGTCGTAATCAATAAAATTGTTAGTCCAAATGTATTCGTTGTCCAACTCATCTTCTACCGTTATTTGGTAGTTGCTATCCTGAAAAATAGCCCCTGTAATAATGTCTATTGTTTGTTGGAACGGTGCGCGTGTTAACGGCTTGTATTGGCTCAGTCTCCAATTCCTAGTATCTTCATGTTCCCTCGGATGCCTTGCAAATAACAGGTTTTCAAAAAACCATTGGTATTCACTACCGAAATAATAAGGAGGATTTACAATTCCTCTCTTACCCGATTTTAACCCCATGAATGCAGGACACGCGCCCGTAGTGTGCAGGCTCATGCCATAATAAACATCGCGCCACCGCTTTATCTTATCGTGGTGTTGTAGTTCGGTTGAACTTGGGCTATTGATAAAGTCTAAGGCTTCTTGGAAGTTCATAAAGAAAAGGTAATATAGCCCTACCGAGTTAGCAGGGCTATAAATTAGATGTTAAGACCGATTATAGCGGCAAGGGCAGAACAATCTGCATCAGCAGCATCAATAACCAAAGCAGGGGCATAATCAGCAGTCAAAGCCAACGGATCGCCTTTAAATACAACTGTGCCTTTTTTGATTTCCAATGTGTAAGAGTTACCACCAGTACCTTGTCTTTCGAATGAACGGAAAACTTGGAACGAAGCTGCCATAGGACGGCCTAATTCGTCTTTCGCCAAATCAATTGTACCATCGCACCATACGAACATGTAACGAAGCGACAATCCGATACTTTGTTTGTTGCCCCAAAATTTAAGGTCGGCAAACATGTTTGAAGCAGGGACACCGCTCGCACCTTCAGGAACATCAACCGCAATACGATCTTGGAAGTTCAAAGTACGTGATACTACGTTTTGTAAGGCTGGCAAACAATCCGCAACAACAAGTTCTTCAAATTCAGGATCTCCAAATTCGGCATTTACCAAAGGGCTTGTAAACACAATATCCCCCGAATCCACCAACGCCTCAACATTTGTACATGTAAGGACATCAGGTAAATCAGTTGAACAAGCAAAAAGCCCCAACTTGTAAAGACCGCGTTTTCTTATCTTGGTTTCACAACCCGCATCGGGCATTGCTGTTAATTCTACGTCTGCGCAATTTGCTGGACACATAGCTTTAAGATTTAATATTTTTAAGTATTAACCGCTTAAAGGTGTGTTATTAGACCTGATAGGGATTTAAGTCCCCCACGACTGATACATACTATGCCTAGAGCCTTTTGGGTGGTGGCAAGCCTTACAGATAAATACTATTCACAAAGATAAAGATAATTAAATATACTTTACAACTAAAGTACTGTTGATGAAATTCTTATTCTTATCGTATCTCCATCTACTATTCCCGTTGGGGAAGCTGGCAAATGGAACATCGAACCGCCACCATAAGCAAAGGTATTTGTTGTTATTAAAGTTCCGTTCTGCAACACCTCAACCTTATAATTCCGCCCCTGTGCCACAATAGGATCGAGATAAACCCCACATGAAGGGGAGCCTATCCAGCCTGGCACATTGTAAAATGTTTGCGTATTGTTTTGCGGTTGCATTGGCGAGAATGTAATTGTAGAACCTGGGATTGCAAAAATACCGTGTACCTGATGCGTAAGAACATTACTAGCAGTCGTATTTTCAACAATCAAAGTAATTAAGTTGCCCTCATCATCTTCTGCACATCCAGCAACAATATTCCATGATGTATTTTCTAAAGGCGCATATACTTTCAACTGAATGAACGATGCAAAGGTAGGATTAGCAAAAGCAAAGTTTGTGCCGCCCATCATAGGGGTGATAACTTCTGTAGGGTCTCCCAACGCAGTTAGTGCCGCGTCTAATTGAGGTTGATAACTTGCATTGCCAATGTATCCCGTATTAACTACCTCAACACCCCCTATAAGAACAATGAATTTGTCTGGCACACTTGCTGGTTCTATGTAAATTGACTGGCTTAATGTAGGGTTAATTTGTATTGTCATTGTGGTAGGGTAAACTTGCCCACCCTGATATTCTACATTTATACCACATTGAGCAATTGAAATTATCCTATAATCGCTACCACAACTATTTGAAACCAACACATAATATTCTATATTATTAAACGGTTCGGGGTCTAACGGTATTTCAAAATATCCGTCCGCTACGGTTGGCGTTGTTACCTCATTAAACACAGCAGGGTTAACCGTTTGCTGTTGTTTGGCGTATATCGTGTGCGCTACGTTCGAACTTGTAAAGTTGATGCAAAGTAAATATTCGTCTGTTGTAGGGTCGTAATTAATCCATGCTCCCGAAATATAAGGGCTTACACAATCGCAATCTTGATTTCTAATATCTGTTATTTGTCCTGAATTACAAATGTTTGTAGCACCATCGCAGCAATCTACCCATGTGGTAACGGTTGGTGCAATAGAATTCCCTGTTGTTGGAATTATAAGATCCAAAAACGCAGGAATATTATTTGGGGTATAGGTTAATGTTTGTTGACCTCCGCCGCCCCATTGTGTGTATTGTACGTTGAATTGACAAACACCGTTCCCAACGCCGCTAAATGTCATGTGAATGACGCTAGTATCATCACACTTTCTTGTGATGTACAATTCCGTTAAATCGGGGCAAAGGCATTCATCAGGCGGAGGGTCTTCGCTAACCGTAAATTCACGGGTAACAGCAGGGCAAATAACGCCTTCTTCATTAACAAACCTTACCTCTAATTCATATTCGCCGTCCGCTAATCCCAATATCTGAAATGAAGCGTTTGTTTGTGCGCCTAAATCTACCCATACACCAGCAGGGAGCAACCGATAACGCACCAAAAAATATTCGGTGGTCATTAGTACGGGATCATTAATTTGAATCGTTACGTCCATTAGCTTCCTGTTGTGAAATTAGTTGTTTCAATTGGGCTTGCCTGTCCGTTACAGCACATTCTAGTAATTCTTACATTGTATGTGGTGCCTGCATCTAAAGGCAAAATGTTGAATGGCGGGGCGGTTGGATTTGGGTTCATGGTCGTGAACTGTGTTTCAAAATCCTTTTTATATTGCACGATGTAATAATTTGTGCAATCCCCAGCGTCTTTTATGTTTATAGTTGCTCCGTATGGCATTGTATTAAGTTTAAACGTTGTAAATTATATCTATTACTTCAATAACCGTTCCTGTCATATCAGAACTTGTTGGTGCGCCTATCCATTTCACATTACCCATAGTATCGATCACCAATGTGGAGCCTAAAGGTATTGAAGCGTTATTTGCGTTGCTCAAATACAAAGTAGTAGGTGGCAAACAAGATGAACCTGTAATGACCGCTATTATTTCATTGTTGAATGTTGGCGAAGTTCCTGCAATGGTGTATTTAACGGTAATTTCAACATCCACTCCTACACATGGAGAGAATGTCATTTCTTGTGTTGATGGGTTGTAACTATATTCCGATGGCGATATTGGCACCCCGTCAAATTGCACCTCATAAACATCTCCGTTTGGTGGCACGCCTGTATCTATTATACAAGTAACCTCGTCTATTGGCGTTGTTTGGTTTACAGAACCGTCAGTTTCACCGCTTCCTATATAATTGTCGTTAAACACGCTAACACTCAACGTCCGAACATTACCAGCACTAATTATATCCGTATCTCCTGTGTGTTGAACCCAATCAGGGAACGGTACTACATCGCAGCTTTCACCTAGAATAAACACCTCAACGCCTGTAATTTCCACAACCTCACATGTTAATTCATAAATAACAACAGGATTGATCTGTATTTGACCGCACGATCTATTGTCAACATTACCACATAACGCAGCGTAATTAGGGCTGTTACAATCCAATGCTTTACCGAATATCTTATTTGATTGTGTAGGCGTATCAAAGAAAAGAAAAGAAGGAACGTAACCCGTGCCAACTACTTTGAATATCCTGTAGTAATCGCATTGTATTTGAATATCGGCGTTAATATCCGTTACTTCTGAAATGTTCGATTGTTGCCTATACCAATCTAGTAATTGGGTGTATGTTGATGCTACTTGCTGACCTGCCTCGTTAAAGAAGTTTTGGGTAATGATGTTAGCAGGGATTAAAAAGTGGTAGCAATTAGGCTCGCATTCGCTTTGACAGCCGTATATTTGTTGCTTCCTGCATTCGTCAATAGCCGCCCTTAATCGGTAAACAGGATTACAGAAAGTTCCAATTTCTTCAAATGGTGTTTGGCTTGGGAATTTCATCTCCAATCCATCCCAAATCATTTGTTTTGCATGAAACTGTTCCTCCAGCTCCCTCATCTTCCACGTAGGGTAATAATCGCCTCCCTGTAATTGATACGACACCTTAGAAAACACCTTTTGCGTCCTACAATTCAAACTATCTTGCCTTGTTATTTCGCGCGGCGTGTCTTTAATCCATCCTCTTAAATTCGTTACCTTTTGAAAAGGGAATGCAGATACACTACCGCTACCATCGATAATGGTACCCGTGCCATAATAATTGTCCGCTATATTGTCCTTACATTCGGTAGTCGTAACCAGCTTAATAACAGGCTTGCCACACGATGTTGTAGGTCTTTTAATTCTTGATAGGTTCATTAGCTTGCAAGATAGTCGTTAATGTTATAATCAAGTGCATCATATTCGCCTAAGTCCGTAACTCCCTGTGAAACAATTGTAATATCCTTAGCCAAAACGCAGCAATTATCGATACAATATCTTTCGGTATATTTTTGGAAAATAACTCGTGGAACCGAAACAACACCCCCGCCCGAACTAATCCATTCTATTCTATTAATCGTAACGCGCAAAATAAAACAGCTATTGGCACACATCGCAGGGCTGAATCTCTTTGCCCTCATGTTCATGTAAAACACCCCGTTAACGCCTTGAAAAACATACCATTCAAAGTACATTGTTGCATCTTCAAATACCACCAATCCATCGGGCTGCATCACTTCTATTAATAGCGAATATTGACCCGTTGGCGAAGGCGTTACGATGGCTTGAAGTATTAAGTCGTTCGCCTCAATTAAAAGGTCGCAGTAACAATCAACTCCCTGTGTGGGGTTGTTAAACTGTAAGTCATCCAATGAATTTATCCAAACCACTATACGTATCCTTTAAGGTTAATGTGTTTACCAACTTCATTCGCTGAATCGTAATCTACCGTTATTTCGCTTATCCTTCCTTCGTTATAGTAAGCCGTTGGTAATAAAACCTTAGCCCCTAACTTAACATCGCTTGCATCGTTCAACACTCCTAATCGCTCTAAATCTTCGCAGCACAGTTCTATCTTACATTCCCATTCCCTACTCGTTGCTGGATTTATTCTTGTATCATCTATCCAATGGAAGAAGTCGTAAATATTTTCTGTGTATTTTGAATTAAAGAACATTGGATAATTGCAAAGCTCGGCAGGCCGTGCATACAAATCTATGCCAAAATATTCTTGTACGGTGTATTTACCTATTGGAGTGCTGCCAAATGTCAATTGGCTTCCCGTTACATAAGTATCAGGGAAATGGTTTAGCATCCACGGTATCTGTAATTCATTGTAAATAATATTTGGTGTTGGCTCTGGATAGTTCGAGCCATTTAAACTACTTGGCGCTGTGGACTTATTTCGTATCGATTTGGCATAATCTACACCCGTATCGGTATCCCAAATGATAATCTTTGGCAAAGCACACGTTTCATCAGACATTAGCAAAGCATAATCAGCGTATTTCTCAACGGCTGGCACAATTCCATTCGATACTATTGCAGGGATGGTAGGATTTAGCGCAGCACCGCCCAAAAGAACCTGCATTGCGTTACTTAGATAATCTTCACTGGCACCGTCTAATCTAAATCTTGTGCCTCCGAATTGCACTGTTTTATCCAACTCACCTTCGTAGTTAGGGTTATTGGTCTTATCTCCCATTGGTATCAAATCGTTCATGTAACCTAAAGCTGCATTTGCGCACGTGTCGGCTGCGTCATCAGCGTATAAGCCCCTCATGTAGGCGTATTGTCTTTTGTCCAACCAACTAAAACACATACCCTGCAATATTTTGTTTCTATCTTCGGCATTATCCTGAAAGTTATATAAAGCCGCGCCTGTTGTAAATTGGTCTTTCCTGTAAAAGAATAATGTAGGCGTTACGCCGTTAACATTGGTTAATCTCCACTCATGGTTGAACGCGCCTTTTAATTCATCTAGGAACATATCCAAAGATATGGGCGGCCTATTATCTGTAATGTAGTAGTCTGTAAGATTCGGGTCATTATTAAAAAGTCCCCGAAATATACGTATCCCTCTTTTAATTGGCGCATGTAAGTATGTTGCATTATAATATGGGTTATCCCTTTGCTTTACTTGCCTATCGCTCGAAAGGTCAATGTTTAAAGTGGTGCTATGAGTTAACGGTGAAGTAATACCATCAACATAAATACCGCACTTCTTACAAACATTGTCTATATAATCACGAATTAATGGTGCGGGATGAACCCGCCCACAACCCGAACTTTCCATAAAGAAAGACTCCGCTAAGTCCAAAGGATTAAAGAACGAAAGGTAATCAACTGGATCTTGCCCCGTTAGCCATGCGATGGCGTTTATTATTGCGATGACTACGTTTATAATCGCAATTATAGTATTGATAATTGGAGTTAAAAGAATAAGGATAGTAAAAACCAAAGACATCAGCCACCAAAGAACGATCATCATTCCGTTGGGCTTAACTTCGTTGCAATAAACAAATCTAGGGTGCTTCTTTGTAGGTTCTGACTGAAACCATCCTTGCCAATTATCGCTAATAATAGTCGTTTGCATGCATTGCAAAGCAGGGTCTTTCTGTTGTATCGTTACGCTAAACTCACATATCTCATCGGCGCACCAAGTGACTTGTTTTGCTTTTATGATCCAATCTTCGTACCGTCCGCAACTTGTATCTATAATCCTTACGTCAATGGCGTTAAGTGGTGCCGCAACATGATCTATAAGCCATTCCTTAATGAATTGATAGGCGTTATTCTCAATTAGGATATTACTACTGGCTGTCTTTTTTGAAAACATGGCACCAGCGCTAACAACGCCTTGTTGATCGCGCTCTTTTGTCCACGTTAATTGAAGTGTATCTAAGTTTGCAACATCTTCAGTAATATCAAAGTAATTAGGAACGGGAACGGTACCAGATACGGGGTGTAACTGCGAAGGATTAAGCCCCGCATAAACAATATTTTGCCCTTGTACCAACCCCTGTGTAGGGCTTGTTTCAATAGCTTGGTATTGCGTGTGTCGTATCTGTATTTGTAACTCCATTAACCGAATCTATTTCTATCTGCCCTTTTTTGTTTCTCAACGCTTTGAATAAATCCGTTTACTCCTAATGACTGATTAGCAGTAATCTTGATATTGTCAACGGCATCAATAACGCCGTCTAGTTTTGACGCTATTCGCTTTAACTCCTTTCTCGAGACACTTGCCTCACTACCCATTTTCGGAATCAAAGGAAGGTACAAAGGATGTTGAACGGTATGGAACATTTCTGGCACCATTGGCACCGCGCCCCTGTGAATCTGCTCGAAAACATCGCGATACTTTGATGTTGTTTCTTTATTGAAAACAAATTCTCCTTTGTGTACCGTTCCTGCCGCTTCGTGTTTTCCTCCGTTACCCGTAAACCCCCCTTCCGCAAATCCACTTGATAAGGCATTGTTTGAACTTGAAAAAGAGGCGGTTATAGCTACTATGGCACCCGTCACAGCCGCAGCCGCAGCGATAACACGGGCAGCTAGTAAGTATGGGTCACCTTTTGCAGCCGAAATAACCGCCCCAATAGCTTCAGCAACGTTTACCGCCATTTGCGATATTTGAATAATTCTATTTAATTCTACTTGCCTACGCGCTGCATTTTCGCGCTCCGCAGTAAGTTTCTTTAATTGTTCTTCTTCTTCCTCAAGTACGGTTACATTACCGCGTTGAGCCAACTCCCTTGCTTTCTCTATATTTCCTTGCCTTGCTGCAATTTCAGCATCATAAGCGGCAATCTGTTTATCTAATATTGTGTTTATTGCAATTGAAGCGTTTTCGACAATAGCAGCATACGCTTGTTTTGTGGCATCCACCCTTTGCTGCATTAAATCTTCATAATCTTCTTTATCTTTCTGATCTTTTTTTGCCTGAAAATCGTTTTGGTCGTTCTTTATTGAATAAGTAGCGGCATCTGCTATTTGCTGTTGCGTTGGCCTATCGGATAATTCTTTATAAGCATTACCTATTAAATTGGATGCAAAAGATGTGTCTGTAATGTAGTCGGATGGATCTGCTAATTCTTTAGCTAAATCCGCGTTTATCTTTCTATACCCTGCTATTATTTGCGCCCTTAATTTATCGAAATCTTCGGGCTTAATTTTAGGGCTCCTTATTTTTGATCGTATCGCGTTAGGAATATCTGGTGGCTCATACCTTTTGAGAACATTTGATATGGCTTGTTGTTGGCGAAGGTTGGTTGCAATAGCCGTAGGGTCGTTGCCAATATCTCCCAATTGTTGTTGTAGCGATTCTTGTGCTTTTTTTAATTGGTTTTGTGTTGCGCTTGTAATATTGTCAGCCGAAATAGTGGCAAGATTAACGGGCGCACTTGAAATTAAAGCCTTTAACCTATTAAAGGATTGTGTTTGAGCATAGACGTAGTTGTTAAACGCCACAATATCTTCACCATAAAAGGCCTTAGCATCTGCAATGGATTTATTGTAAAACATTTCCGCGCTGGCAAGTCTTTCATTTCTAGAATTTAGGTCTAATACATTTATATTTTCTCCAAACCTCTTATAATCTAGTATATATGCCGCGTTAACAGCGTTTCTTCTTGATGCCGCTTCCTCTTCTGCCTTTACCCTTAAATCTAATTGCTCAATGGTGGTTCTTGTATTGTTGAAATCTGCATCCCCAAGTTTTCCTGCCGTTGCTAATGTCGTAACAAAAGAAGCAACATCCTTGCCTATGCTTATAAACCCACTTTTAATGAAGTTGAAATAACCACCTAATTCTGCCTCGTTATTTTCAATTTCCGCATTTATTCTAGCTAACTTTTCGGCAAATGTATCTACGTCCGCACCCGCTTTCGCGCTTTCTTCTGATATTATTTTAAATGCGGCGGCCGAGAAGTCGCCAGTCATTTCAAACTCTTCCCTTATCCTTCGCGCATTAATACCTAAGTTATCCAAAATTAATACCGATTGCCTACCGATACCCATAACTATTGATTGCACTAAATAGTCAACGCTTTGCCCCGTTTCACGCGCTCTTATTCTTGCAAACTTCAAAGCCTCCGCCAACCTTTCAACGGGTAAACCAAAGTTTGAGAATTGCACCGCTTGCTTCATCAATTCAAGATCGGAAACGGTTCCTTTTGTTGCATCGCGAAGCCCTTGTAATAAATTAGGGTCGTTCAATCTTTCGAACGCAGGGCGCACACCTTCAACTTCAGCCGCTAATCTACTTGATTCGCTTATTAATTCTCCTATCTTACCAATTACGGTATCGAATATTTGAATACCTGACCCGATACCTATACCTTGTAATATTGAGCTTTGCACACCGCCCAATATACCACCGCCACTTGCGCGTCTCATTTCTCTTTCCGCCGCTCGTATTTGCCTGTCATAGTTTCTTATGTCGGCAGTTGAAGTTGCTGAATTACGTGAAGTGCGCAAAGAATTTAAACGTCCGTTGAGTTCGTTTATAATTCCTATTTCGCGCTGTAATGATTGTTGAAATGTCCTATCCGTTTGGATAGTTCTTTGTATGGCCTGCCCTTGTTCGTTAATAACCCGTGTTCTATTTGCGATAGCTTGGGTAAGTAAGTTTTGACGGCGCGGGTCTGTTGTTTGGTTAAGTTGGGCTTGCAGACGTGCTAAGGAAACTGTATTCCTTGCAATGGTTTCTACATTAGATTGGAATTGACGTTGAACGGTAGCAATACGTTCTTGCCCCGTTATCTCGTAACTAATGCGATGCACAATATCCAAAATGTTATCGGCCATTCCCTAAAGTTTGTTTTTAACGCTCTTTAGGTGGCTGAAACCTGATAGTGTTTTTGGTGTATCGCTTCACCGTTTCACAAAGATATAGAAATTAAACTATAATTTAGTTGGTGTTGTAAATCTAAATCTTCTTTCTGTTTTTAATGGGAAAGAAACGGCTATTGGCAAGCTACCATATGCAGTTTCATTATCCAACTTAAAGTGTGCTTCTTTCTTTACTTTGCCGTAAATGTCATAATAACTATTCCCAATCTTTGTTATCATGTGTCGCGCATCTTTGCTCCAATAAGGCAATGCATCGGGATATACAGTTTTAAGGATACGGTAAAGCATTATGCAACTACCTTGGGTATAAACCTGCTCCGCACCTATGAACGATTGGCGAATAGCTTTTATTAGTTCTTCTGGCTTAACCATTACTTTTGTTTAGGATGCCTTACCGATTGCTGCCGTTTCTTTTCTACCTTCTTTGCGCGGTCGATTAACGACTGTATTAAATCTTTCAACGATTGTACGGGCATCCCTGTTGCTGGAAGGTTGTGCTTCTTTTGTAACTTAACAGCTTCCTTTACTGATTCTTTGCACCAATCCCCTGTTACTGGCACCCCTAAGAACTCTTGCATCTTTTCGATACCCATTCGCTATTTGTTTTGATGTTGTTTAATTCCCCCTAATTCGGGGGTTTTAATTTGTTCCCGTTTTGGAAATGTCTGAAGTGTTTCCATTTCGGAAAGTGTTGCCCTTCTCATGCAACCATTCCCCAACAGGCGTAAAGTCGGACATGTCAGCGTATTTTGACACTTCAAATTCTATTTCTTCAATTTCTTTATCGGTAAGGTTAAATTGGTTTCTGTCCAACATATGTATTTTTTAGAGCATTACGTTTTTAAAGGTGTCGAATTCGATATGTTAGCTGAACTATCCGACAATTCCAGATAGTTCAGCTATTCGAAAAATTCGAATAACTCGATTATTTATTTTCTTAAATTGGCGGGGTTACATTTATTTAATATTGTTTCACTAACGCACTTAATGTTTTGTAGCTTTTTTTGTAATTCTTCTATGTCAGAAAATTTCTTTTCTATCTCATCAATAACCGCCCTAGACTCGTCAATGCCTGTCGTTTTTATTTGAATATTAAAAGCGTCAACAAAACCATGTTCATCCCTTGTCTTAACTTCTTCCATTTCTTGTTTGGCCATCTCTATATGATAGCATGCTTCCGTATATAGCCGTAGGGTATTGCCAGATGTTGGTACCTTAATTAGCTCTTCGTAAAGCTTTTTGTATATCTCCTGCTCGTTATCGGGAGCCAACCTACTTAAGCTTTCTTCAACATCCAAAGCCCTTGCTTTTATATAGTCTATCTTTTCCCCTGGCCCTACATTAATAGGTCTTTTTTTAAAAGAATCATAAAACTTCTTATAGATTTCTAGTTGTTCTGATTGTGTGGCCATGTGGTTTTTGTTTAGTGTAAATATAGTATAAACGGCGGCGCCAAATAGGCGCCAATATGGATATTAATCTACGTTTCTGGCCTCAATATCGCATTTTGGGGCGGCGCTAAATTTGAGTCTTGTGACATGTTTCTGATAAAACTATCCGCTACTGCCCTTGCCCTATCCAATTCGTCTTTATTGTCTAAGGGAATGTATATGTCGTCTAGGAATTTATCAAAGTTTGGCGTGGTGCCTTTTTGCGATTCCCTCCACTTTTTCATGGATTCCTTTTGCTCATATGTTTCATTCTTTTCAGCCTCAGCCCACCACTTTTCCCAACGTTCGCGCAAGATATTTTTATTCGGTTCCATAATGAATTTGGATTTTTAAATTTAATGTTAGAGATTGCTCCGTCTGAATAGTATGATGTAGGAAACAACATTTTTGAAGACAATTTAAAGTCTGGCATATTATTGAAGTCCATTCGCTATTTTTTAGTTTGTTCCTTAATTTGTTCGTTCTTATTCTTTACAAACTTACTACTTTGAACTAATCGGTAGTAGTACATGTAAACGTTGGTATCCAAAAAGTAATCCGCCTTTTGCCTGTCTCCGTCGCAATAATTCATGGCCGTCTGTTGGAAACTTTCGTAAAGCCTATCTATTTTTGCTGTGACACTATCTGATTCAGGCTGTGTATTGTTATCTCCCGATTCCTGAAATATTCCGTGTCGTTCAAAACTGCTAACAATTCCCGATAAGACGGCGTGGACGCGAGTCCCAAATGCAAAAAAAAAGCGTACAATTCAGGATGCTCCAATGCTAAGGTAAGTTTTCTTTCAGTCCAAAGGTTGACTACTTTGTTCGGATCTTCCCCTTCCATGAAAGTATAAATAGCACCCATTCGAATAGCGCAATCTTGGTCTACTGGATACTTTGTGCGATACTTTACCTGATTGGCAAGCATGGCAATATCGGTCTTTATCGTTGTGATAATGTCCTTGCTGTTGCACATCTTGATAATGTGATCCATTACACTATTGAGCATGTCGGACGTAATGCCCGAAGCAGAATAGATGTTTTGGGCTGATGCTGCCACCATTCGGGATATGTGGTATTCCCCCGCACTTTTTACTTTGTAAAACAGTATTGGCTTTTGTTCGCCTCTTTTGAGCGTAAATGCCAACTCGTATTCTGGATTGTCTTTGAAATTCATTTTATCGCTTAATTTTTTGTCTAAACCCCGTAAAATCGGAGACCTTTTGATTTATATCAATTCTATTTTGTGATTAAAAGCTACTTTTTTATCGCTTTGAAATAGGTGTTTTTGGCAAAATCGTTGAATAAGGTTTGAAACATGTAGCGCATTGAATCTAGCATATCGTTCTTAAACATCCCCCTATCCTTTAATAACTTTGATGGCGTTGAACTTTTAATATCCACTTTGGCAGTTTGTATTTGTCGTATCAAATTTGGGCATTTTTCACCGTTAATGTAGAAGTTAGGGTAGTTGTGTATCATTGCGTTACAAAGTATCCTACTGTCCGAATGCTCCAAATTGTGCGTGTTCAATAGATATTGCTTTTGGCTTAACCCCATTTCACCGCCTATTATCTGGTAAATGGTTTGATTGCGCCCCACATCTTCGTTCTGTCCGCTCCTATCCCCACCTAGAAATATAATACTATTTGGATATTTCGCCTTTACCCTTTGCCCTAATTCAGTAGCTTTTATCTTGCCGCTCATTTCATCAATGCAGTGTATAAAACTATTCCTTTCGCCTTTATTCGGGCTTATCTGCCATATACTTGCCTCCAATGGGTCGTTATTAACATCCATGAAAACATATATCGGGAAGGACGGCATAAAGTTAACGTTCTTTACGTGCTTATTCCTATTAAATGAATATATCCACGGGTCTTTGTTCTGCAATACGCCCCACGCGCCTTCAGCAATCGCTTGTAATGTGGTTACGCTACCACCTGATGCAAGCTTCAAAGACTGATAATACGCCTCCTGATCAATGAAATAGTTATCTACATAGTTTGCAAAAGTTTTTGTTATGCTAATGCCATCCAATAGTTCAAACTCCGCTTTATCATCTCCCGAATATAATTCAGGGAAGAAATACTTCATTATCCAATGGGTCGAATAAACAGGGTCTGTATTGAACGATGCTATGAATTGCGTTTCCGCTTTTGTCGTTCTTAAACGCGGGAAAAGCAATTGAAAATCCCCCTTACGCCCTGTCAATTCGTCTGCATCTTCGAACTGGTCAAACTCTTCACACCAAATATGTGTAGGATCTTTAATAGACTTTAGCTTATCTGGCTTATCCGAACCGAAAGGGACAAACTTGTTGCCTGTTTCTTTGTGAACGATAACCATTGATGAGGTGTTGGCTTTTGAGTAATGAAACTCATCTTCCAGTCCTAGTTCCTCAATCGTTTCATATATCGTTTCAAAGCATGAACCGCGCACCGTATCAAAGACCTTCCTGCCATAATAGCACTTAAAATACTTATCGTGCCTGCATTTCTCAATTAAATCTTGAACTATGAAAATGCTCTTTCCACTACCGTACGACCCGAAATATAATTTTATTTTATCACGTGTACCGAAATCATCCCAAAAACAATCATTTATAACTATGCCACCTTTGAGCCTACGAAGTTCATCTCTTACCATTGACGGGAAAGAATAGAACTCACTTGCCCTAATCTTTTCTAGTTCCCTCACGCGCTGCATTTAGTAGTTGTTCAAACCTTTGCTTTTCTAATTCCTCACTATTTAAACTTTCGCCTTTTGTGGTAACATCTTGCTTCATTGGGGCATAATCCCCTTCAATCTTTGATATTTCAGCCTGAATGCTTTTGATAACCTCCGAAATCTTAGCACGCTCTAAGCTATTCATTGAGCGCGTTCCCGTTACTATTTGACCGTCCGCGAAAGAATGGAAGTGCATTTTGTTGTTTGCTATCTCCAACTTTAGTTCGTCAACTTGATTTTGCAAAAGCAACAACCGTTCGCTTTTTGATTTTAAGCCCTCTTTAGCCACTTCAACCTCATTAGCGTACATTGTATCGGCTTGAGCATTTAGCTTTAATTTCGAGGCTTCCTGTTCGATTGTATCGTACATTCTGATACACCTTTGCTTCTCTAATTTGAACGAGGTTCGTAAAAGTCCGTAAAAGTTCGTTTTCCCTCTTTCGCCGCTTGCCCAAAGACGGTTCATTTCAATGATAAGTTCGTTATCAGTGAGTTTCTTCTTAGGTTCGCTAGTTCGCGTTTGGTTCGTTTCCACAATATCAAAGATAGATATTTATTTTGTAATGCAAATATTACCGTCTGTTTCTGTCTTTTTGTTTTGTTGTTCCTGCATTATTCAAATTCTGCGCACACGAAATACGTTCTTGGTATATGGAACATTCCGCCATCCCCCTCTAGATCATTTAAAAACATTATTAGGTGTGTATTATAGGTTGTGTCATAGTCTATTCTTTCGCCGATGCCAATTGATATCGGCGTGTAGTAGTACCCTTTTATTGGGCAAACTGTTTCTTTGGGCTGCTCTTTCTTGCAAGATGCCAGCATTGCTATCAATGCGATTAATATTAGTTTTTTCATATCTCTTTCATTTTAATATCCCTCAAAGCAAGTACATACTTTTTGGTGTTGGTTTCTAAATGGTATTCTACGTGCATTACGCTCCAATCTTCGTTCTGGATTATTACGCTGCTTCCCTTTTGTAGGTTAGGGTCTTCGGGTAAATATGTTATTAGGTCTTTGTGTTGGTCTAGTAGTTCAAATTTCATGACTCAATGTCTTTTTTTCTATTTATTTTATTCAGATATTCGGTTGCGCTGTGTATTGCCGTATCAAAATCGCCACCAACATCATATAAATCAATACCGTCCTTTGAAATGTAGACAGCCGTTTGTTTAGGCCAAAATTGGATGGATATTTCGTAATCATCTGAATATACCAAAAGGGCGCGAAGCCGTTTGCTTTGTAGTTCGGTTATCATGGCTATAATATTTCATTGTCTAAAAAATCCTCTAATCCATTCCCGAAAAGATGGTAAATACTATCGAAATCTTGTTGTTTGTCACACCATATAGAAGGGCACTTTTCAATTGTTGGGTTATCGCCACAGTCGGATTCAAAAGTTCCTTCAACAAGTTCAATAATTTGCCCTTCCTTGAAGTTGCCACTAGTTTCCAACTCATACTTTTTGCCTATTTTAATCTTCGCTCCTACAATCAGCTTTGATTCTAATTCCGAGTAACTATTTATTTTCTTTTCCATCATTCTTGAATATATTTAGCCCCGTTTTGAAAATATAACTGCCCTTTTGATGGTGTGATTTCCTGCCCTAATACATTGAATTTCTTTCCGTTCCGATATATTATTTCACGTTTATTATTGACAAATATAACGCTCGAATACTGTTCCCCTACTTTCATTCGCCAGTAACCGTTAGTAGGTCGGAACGTTCCTTTACTCATTGAATGTAGGTAGGTTTTGTATTCGGCCGTGTCCTTTACTTCTATCTTCGCCGACTCGGTAGATTCAAAACTTATCAGTCCGTTTGCGTGCTCGAATTTAATTATCTTGTTTCCTAATGGTGTTGGGTTGCATGTGATAACGTCAACATCATTAGAGGCATTTCCTTGCCCTTGTATTGTTTGTCCTACGTAATACTGCGTTCCTTTTACAAAGATCGAGCCTTGGGGAGTTAATGCAATAACATTACGGGAATTAGGGTTGCTGTTGTTGCTTATCAATGTGTGAATGTTGGTTGGACAGTCGGCAATGAGCGTATCCGCTCCTGTCATGTGGACTTGATTTAGGGCTATTGCGACACCTCCTGTATAGATAAAGGGTATCCCGTTCAATGGGTGGTTTACTGTTATGTTCCCTACGTAGGAAACGAAATCTGCATTGTTTACGTTGTACATGTTTCCTATTGTTCCCGTTCCTGTGTGGCACTTGCTACCTGATTGGTTATTGTAGGTGTTTTGATTGCCTAAAGGAACGGTAAAGGTGCTTGATGGCGCACATGCTGGTGTTGGGCATTGAGCCGATAATGTTGTTTGAATAGCAAGTGCTGCTAATAGTAGAATTTGTTTCATTTTTGTTTTGATTTAAGTATTTGTAATGCTTTCTTAGCTCGTTTTTTGTCTAGGTCTTTAAGATATTTTGGCAACCATTCAGGTATGGGAGAATTAACAATTTCTTCCAGTTCCCACTTTGATTTTGTTTTAAGGTAATCATCGAATTTCATAACCTATTTTTAGGGTGTTCATTTAATCCCAGCTCTTCCATCTTTCGAAATAAGTTGGCTATTGCTAGTTTTATTTCAGTAGGACAGTTGCCGACGCTCATGGCACATCTAAAGTTTATTCTTTGGAATTTTCCGCTATCCATTAGGTTTATGTAATAATCGCCATTGCCGCCTAGTTCCATCCAAAATTCTACTTTACGAATATCTTCATCATCGGTTCTTATGCTCATTTTATTTATTTTTAGGGTTAATCAAAATTAGGTTCGGGAGCGTTTAGGATGGAATTAATCTAATGATTTTATAAATGTTTGAATGTTTTGAGTTATTTCCGAAAAGCCATCAATCCCGTCAACCTCAAAATCTTGTTCGCCTTTAGTTTTCCCGTTTTCAAATTTTACTGTTCCATACCAATATTTTCTTCCTGAAAGAAACCCTACTGAATAATTAATAGAAACTCCAGTAATGCAGCTTTGCTTAAAAGGGTCTTTTTGTATTTGCATTTTAGTTTCAGGGCTACCTTTGCCCAATAAATTGAATATTCCCATTTTTATTTTCTATTTTATCCCCCACAATTAGGACAAACACCCTTTACTAAAGGAGTTCCACAATCGCAAAGATGGTTAGTGTTGTTCATTATTGATTAAATTGGCGGCTATTTTAGATAGTTTATCGACTGCTGCGACTAGTTTTGACTGCGAAATAAATACGGCTTGCTGTTGCCCTGCTATTTGCCTTTTATTGTCAGTCAATCCATCTAATAAGTGCTGTTGAAATGAATAGAGCCCCTCTAATGTGCGCTGATTCATGTCTATTTCAATCTTTGCCTTTTCTATAAGGTCTACTTGTTCGTTGAATTGGTGCTTATCCATTGTAGTTTGTTTTAGTTGTTGGGGGATTTGATTAAATTCTAATTGATTTTACAAATTCTATATGCTCTTTTGATTGTGGCACTCCGCAGAAATTGAGCTTTAAAAACTGCTCTAATACGTCTGAATCTTTGCTATTTTCGGGCAGTTCTGAATAACTAAATAGTTGATGATTACCGAAATAGTGTTGCGCGATGTGCGAAAGATCATCGTAATAATTTCCGCAACTGTCCTTAAATTCATTATTGACAAAAGCCCTTATCGCATTCATTCTTTGCTTCCCGTCAACAATATCTTTCCATGCCGCTTCTTCGCCAGCCAATTCGCATTCGTTCCAATCTCTATTCCTAACCAATACCTTGCCGCAATCAATATTGTTGTAAATACTGTCTATCAAGTTTCGGTTATCTTCTTCGCTCCAAACAAAAGGACGCTGGTAATATTCCTTTTCGCCTTTTGAGCTAACAACAAATGGGTTCCAATTGCACGGCTTTATTGTGTGTCCTGCCTTTGTTTGGTATTCAGTTTTGCCTATTAAAAGCCCTAGTGTGTGGATAATTGAATCTAAAGAAAAACCAATATTGCTTATCCGCGTACCTCTTTTTGGAAAAGGATTTGCACCAATATCGCCAGTCCAATGTTTTAGGTCAACATGTGGAATCTTTTCTTTACCTATATACCCGAAATCACTATCCGCATCGGTTAATGTTGCGATGTTTCCGAATCGGCTTTTATCTTGAATGCCCAAACCTCTAACATAGACGCTGTCACCTTTTTCAAAAGGCTTGCTTATTCTTTGATCTATCAATTCTTGTTTTTTCATTTTATAAATCTTTTTTATATGGTTTATGTTCACTAGCGAACCGTAATTATTTGAGTTAATTAAAATCCCATTTCAAAGGCCAAAACCTTGTTTTCTTTCCAATACATCCATACTGCATAGAACGGAACCCAAGCAATCAAAGTAACGCCCAACAAGTGCCCTAATGTCTTACCATATTCTTCACCAAACATTGGATCTTCTATTTCAATTTTGTTTTCCAACGTTAGGTTCAAAATCCAAACGAAAGGGCTGCAAATAAAAAAGAAGAAAGAATAAAGCATAATCATTGAAGTTGGGAATATTAATCCCGCTATAACCATAAGCGCATGCAACAAAAAAATAAACGGCGTGATTAAAATTTTTAATATTGTTTTCATAATTGATTTTATTTTGCTTTATTTTCCGCAGCGAACCGTATTGCGTTTGATATTGTCTTATGGTTTAGCTTTGCTTTATCCCTTACTTCACGTTCTACTGTCGTTGTTACCCTTACAGTATCTACTCTTTTGTTGTGGCCTCCGTGCTGTTTCTTTTCTGTCATGCTATGGTTGTGCTTTAAAGTTGTAACATTCGCAATACTTACATCCTATTGCGTCCATTTTTTCGTAGCTATCAAAATGCCTGTAGTATGGGTGACCGCACTCACATTTTGATTCCTGATCGTATTCCTTATTCCACTTCTTTTCTACATTTACTTGTATTGAATAGATGTACGGCGAAAGTGGGTCATTCATAACCTTAGGAATGTCTAGCTGCCCATCTTCATTATCTTCAAACGGCAATTCTAAAAGCATCGGATTTTTAAATAGAAAGTCTTTTAGTGTCATGTCTTTTTGTTTTAGGATTCAAAAGTACAACTATTAATTGAAATACGCATAGCAAGCGAGATTTATTTTTAAATTATTTTCTTTACCGTGTATGTAGTGGGTTACGGAATGGGCTGTTTGACTATTAATACGGCTCTTTTTTCTGTTTCAATAATTAGAAATTCACCACACGAACATTTAATTGGTGAATGTCTATTAGCATCTGCCAGCGCATCTTTCGGGCAATTTTCCAAAGTATATGCAGAGCAAAGGCAATCTCCTGACTTTGTTTGAAATTCATTCTCTTCGCCACATTTCGGGCAGTTGGCGTAAATGCTATCATACATTCCCATCTTATTTTGTTTTACTGTTAGTAGAATTATTGTTTTGGGTTAAATTGAATAAAGTTCAACTTTCATTTCTTCAAGTCTTTCTAATTTTAATCTGTCACAAAAACCGTTCAATTCCTTTTGATACATTTCGTACATCTTGCTTCCAGTATCTTTACTGTATTTCATGTTTGCCATACGGTCGCACATCTTTACAAATGGGGCATAAGGGCAATTATTAATTCCAAAATAATACCTGCCATTGCCTCTGTCTTTTCTAGTGCGACCTTTTTCATTTGTGAGGGCATAAACCAATTCAGCTACCAAAGTATTAGATATGGCTTTTACATCGTTGTAAGTCATTCTACAATCTTCAATAACATCATGCAACCAGCAAGCCGCGTAAACGTCCGACCTGTCTCTTTCAGGTATTAAATGGATAAACTTTTCGGCATAATCAACCACCATTTGAAGATGTACGGAATAATGCTTTGTCTTATCGTAAAAATGGTTTGTGTCTGCGTGTATATTACTTGCAATCTCTTTAAAAGCATTTTTCATTATTTTATCATTTTTGGTTTTTCAAATTGAGTAAGCAATAACTGTTTACCCTTTTCTGTTTTAGGCTTGTTGTTCCCATTTCGGACAATTTATACACATCGATTCGGTTCTGTCGTTTGGGGCTTGTGTATAGTCTTTATCAAAGTCCATTTCGCCATTCAGACAATTCCAATGCATCCATGTGTGAAGGTTTTGAGGCTCATGCTCCATCCCGTTTGAATCGTTTTCTAACCTTCCAAATTCACATGTCATACAAGTTTTAAAGGTAGGGTTAGACCAGCACTTGCATATTGTTTCATGCTTTTTTGCGCCTGAATGTGACCAATACTTTTTACCGCACTCGGTTATGTATGCATTTACTTTTATAGTTTCCATAAATATTAGTTTACTAAGTTTTATAAATTACGATATGTCGCAGTTTATGGTTAAAATTTCGGGTGTCGTGCAAAGTATATTTTCCTCATTGCTTCCATCAAATCATGGAATGAGGTAATGTAACCCATGTCAATTGCAAAAGCCAGCTTTGTTTGTATATCTGAAAGTATTTTTAATTGACTTTCTGTTGCTGTTTGCCTTTGGTTTTTGCCAGCCTTGCCGTAAGCTATCCATTGCAATGCGATTGCCACTTCTCGGAAATTATGCCCATTTAGCTTCACAATAGAAGATGTCAGTAGTGGATAAGTATCGCCAGCCTCGTGCCTGCTTTTAATTAGTTCGTCATACACAAACTTTATTACCTTAACCTTGAATGTTGGATTTATCCACATCGCAAAATCAATAAACAAGTAAGGGTGCATCCAAGTACCCCCGTTTTTGCCCCTTTTGGATAATACGATTTTTGTCGTGTTATCATTTATTTCAATATGAAGTGCATTTATAAACTCAATTGTTTTATCTAGTTTCAAAAATTCGGAAACTTCGCGCCCTCTAGTAATGCCCTTGGAATTAAAATATTGTTTTGCCAACTCATTAGCATTAAACATTCCATCTTCCGTTCTTTGAAGAACATCAAACCCATCTAGGTTTCTTCTCATTATTACATTTGTTTTCATTTAAATACGGCTTAATTCGTGTTATGATTTATATTAATTTGTTTGCACATCTTACACCTATCTCTATTCCTGCAAGGATTCAACTCCTTATGGAAGTCCCGTCTTCTAGGCAGTAACGGGCAATTCACATCTAACATTCCCTATACCTGTGAATTAGCATTGCAGCTAAGACTTTCAAATAAGAAGCTATGGAGCCTTTCGACTTGCAGTTGACCGTTGTTAGATTTTAAAACAGCGCGGCACATTTTCCATAACCCATACCTCATAAAACAAGCTTTTATATTCCTTTTCTAAGTTCTTTCGGAATAACCATTTCAGCCTTATGAGTGCTGTTAAGTGAACATTTTTATTAATAACTAATATCTGCTGTTATTTGGGCAAGACCGCGCTAACGGCTAAAAATGGAAAGAAAAAACCCAACGTCGATTGAGATTGGAGGCTCACACGTTGGGTTAAGGAATTTTACTCCTATGCTAACAAAATTAAACTAAATTTCTTTCTTTGATAGTGAGCCTCCAAGCATCGTATCAACTTATCACAAAGGTAATAATCATTTTGATATTACAAAACATTTTACCAATTATTTTTTTACCTTCGTTTTGTCGTGAGGAATTAACCCCGATTAAAAACAAATAGTTATGCTAAGTAAAGTAAAGATTGATTTGAATGAGCGCAATGAGCCTATCATTGTAATTGAATGGCAGCCGTCTGATGACCTTCGCGATAAGATAGTAAAGCAATTCATAGAAGGCTTTGGATATGACAGTAACGAGGCTGTAATGAAGTTTGAGAAAACGGAATCAGATTACAAGCGAATATCTATCGCGCCCGTACTAAAAGAGAATCATGTGCTAACCGCCGAAGATTTCCGAAACAATCCAGAGTTTATTGAGGAAGGATTAAATGTAGGAGATAAGATAGGCATTCCTGCGAAGATAGATTAAGATGTTTTTTGTTAGTAAATGCAACTAGGTAGGCTTTCGGGTCTACCTTTTTTTGTTTTATCTACCTTATTTATTCCTATGTGTGAACTATTTTGGAGAGTTTGGAAAATAAATGCCTCAATGTTTGGCATTCTCGTATTACGGTATTACCTTTGAATTCTTAAAGCAGGTAACGAACCGAATATTAGCCATGTAACACAATCCAGTCCGCCCGAAAAACAACGACCCAAACAAAAGTAACATGGCGGGATATAAGTAATGATGCGGGAATTAGATTTTTGAAAAGATAGAAAAGATACAAGTAAAGAAATCGGGAGTGCAATTAGTACTCCCGATTGTTAAACCGAAAATAATGGCTGCACATAAGAAAGATAATCCAAAGACTGTTCAAACATTTAGGGCAGAACAGGCACTAATAGAAAGGGCAAAAAAGAAAGCTAAGAAACAAAAAACCACCCTATCCGAAAAGGTAAATGAATTGGTCGCAGATTGGGTAGAAAATTAATTTTGAATATTATTTGGTAATACCGTATTACTTGTTTAACTTTGAACTTTCAAACATTAATTCTTAAATTTACAACTCATGGTAAAGAAGATAAGTAAGAATAACCTCCCAGATGGCGAAGTGCTGGCTTTCAACGGTAGCGGAACATTGATAGGATATTTAGATAGAGATCATGACGGAACCGCTACATGTAGTGCCGAGCTTCAAAAGTTGCGCCGTTGCACCCATTACATACCATCATCAGAAGTAATAAAGATATTTAAAGATAGTAAGGAGTAATCCTAAAGATGCAACAAGAGGCCGTCATTAAATAAATAGAGAAGCAGATTGGTAGTAATGTTTCCAAAGACGGTATTGTTCTACCCCAGCGAGGCAGCGGACAGTCGGAAAGACGATAAAGGTTAACGTAGCTCAATTGGTAGAGCGGCTCGGAATGCAGTTCGAATCTGTTTACAGTTTTGGTAACTCTGGGCAATGATGTGGATTCGACCTCCACCGTTAATCCAAATTCAGTAAAACAAGGCAGTAAAAAAATGATAGCGAAAGCTAAAGTAAAAAGTATTGCCTAAAAAGTCGGACGGACTATAACGACACTTGCCAAAGGATAAATGGAACGTGAGTAACCTACGGACGTAAAAGGTGCTGGATAAGCTAATAGCAGACCAAAAGTAAAACGATACATGCCGCTTTGATTAGTGTTGGCTGCGTTATTAAAGGGCGTATTGTTGCGCCTCACAAAATTAAAGTACACTATTACAACAACAGGCGAAAGCCTTTAAGAATATGAAAGTTGTTTGACGATTATTTGTGCCTTTGTTCGGACGCGGGTTCGATGCCCGCCGCCTCCACAATGTAGCCTATGGTTGCAGTATTGCCGCCTCCCTTGAGTAAGGAGGCATACGGGGGCGAATGGTTTTGACGGCAAAGTGTAGGGTAATAATAGACTTTCAGAAAGCCATAAACGGCAACTCAATACAATTTCAACCAGCCGTTGCTTTTAAAGCAGCCGCTTAGTTGACGAAACTTGCCCCCTGCGACAATGGGGGCTTTTTTATTATCAAAATTAAGGCGAAAGCCTTTTAAAATAAATAACAGTTGTAACTACATTATCCCTTGTGCTGTATCTGAACGGCTGGGTTAGGCAAAGTAAAGATGATTTCTGCGTTACAACTGCGTGTCGTGTGATACTTGGTCAGCTAATCTTTATATCAGGGTTGGGTACGTTTCCAGAAACGCCTTTTAAAATAGACGGCAGTAACTAAGAGTTAGACCATAGCGATAATGGCTGCCGTCCAATTTAAACCACAATTATTAGCCATGTAGTTATCGCTGGAGCCTACGATTGGGCAAAGAAATGCAATCATGTTACGAGAGTAGATAAATAAGACGAAAGTAAATCCTGCGGTCGGCGCGAAAGAATCAATCCCTGTAAGGTGTATGGGTACAAGGGCAAAACAGCCTGCTAAATTTTGTCACTTATGAAAAAGTAATCTTAGAGTTTGAAAATCGAAAAAGGGGCAGCAATCATGTTGCCTCTTTTTAATGCAGCACATTTTGTCCCAAGCCAAAATTAAAAATGCAGAGGGTTTTATTCACAATTAAAAATTATTGAAATGTCAAATAAAACTAAGTGGACACATTTTTGGGATATGCACAGCGGAGGCGGCACGAAGGAGCCACCGTATGAAAACATATACATAGAAGCTCAAGAAGATGAAGCAAAAGTTATTTTTTACAATAGGTTCGGGCACAATCCAGATAGGGTTTCTTGTACATGTTGTGGTAACGACTATTCTATAAGCGAAAGCGAAACGATAGAACAAGCAACTGGATTTCACAGGAATTGCGATTGGGGAAAAAAAGAGAAAGGGTACATCGAGCAAAAGAAAGAAACAGCCTACGGGGAATACAAAACTGTTCCCGAATACGAGAAAGAGGATAATGTTTTATTCATTCGAGATGCTGAAATACAGCCAAACGAAAGGATAGGCGAAGTTCCCGAAGAGGGATATGTATGGATGTAAAACTAATCACTAACCCATAAAAACTAATTACGATGCCACAAGAATCAATTATTAATCATGAATTCAGAAACAGCGTTAATGCCGCTAAAAATTATAATACAGACCAGCTGTTTCAATTAATGCAAGTATTAGAGAAAAGACGAATGGCTACAGAGTGGTATCAAGATGGCGAGGCTATTAAAAACTACATGTCAGCATGTAACGAACAGATAAAATCAATTCTTGGATTAAATAACGAACCTAAATCCTAATTAATGGAACAGTGCACCCTATACGAGAATGCAATAGCACAACTAGAATTAGATGTTGAGCGGTTGCACAAACTTATTAAAGAACTATTATCTAAAATTATTTAAGCCATGAAAATCGATTTTGACCATTGGAAAGGTGCCCAGATAGGTGACGAAATCCAAAACCAACAAGACCTTGAAAGAAGGTTGAGTATAATAAAAACATTCAATCCAACACTTACTCAAGATGGCGACAGTTTCTGCTTCCTGTATGGGACATTGCCGAATGACTGCATAGTTGGGTACGGCGACAATCCACATGATGCAATGAATGATTTTGTAAACAGTTTTTACAATCAGAAATCGTCAAAAACATTAAGTAACGAACCTAAAAATTAATCCATGTCCAGAAACACACGCAAATTCAATTTCGAAATTACCATTTTTGAAACTAAATGGAACGGGAAATTACTAAAAGACGAACAAGTAAAGAAGTTCGACCTACACATTAAAGGTCAGGCAACGGACAACGGTATCGAAGAAAAAGACCGATACGAATACGATGCTAGGATATTCAAGTGGCACCGTACAAGTGGCAACACGATACTATCAATTGACATTACAGACGAGTACTTACACGCGGCATTGGTTGAATCAATTGACTTACTAGAGGATATACACCCTGCAATAATGAATCACATAGACACCGTATTTAATCATTCAGAATTATTACAACATCATTAAGCCATGAGAGAACAATTTGTGCCCTACGAAATAGCGCTTAAACTTAAAGAATTAGGCTTTGATGGGCTGTGTTTGACAAAATATGGGATGGCTTCATTAAGGATTTACGAGAACTATAAACCTTACCGAAACTCAGAAGACAGGTATAATGGAGGCTCTTTCTGTAATGACTTGTGCGCAGCCCCGTTATGGCAACAGGCGTTTGATTGGTTTAGAGATAAGCATAATCTGTTTTCTTATATAGATAGGGTATATGAAAAGGCTTTCTTTGACTATGAATACCTTATTGGACACATAGTTACGGGAGGTCATGAAACCTACGAACAAGCGCGATTGGCTTGTTTGGAAGAACTTATAAAAACCATAAAAACTAAACAATCATGTACGACCTAAGCGGAATTACACCAATGGGATTGCTTGCCACTTTTATAGCGGCTTTTATAGCGTATGCTGTTATTTACGTTTACTGCAAAACCCGAAAGAAGCAATGAAAGAATTACTTACCGAGTTACTATCTATATCGCTACCGTTAATGGTGGCTTTTTTCTTTTTAAGGGTGGCTATTTGGCTGCACGGGTTACTTAAAAAATTATTAGCATGACTAGCAAAACGTTCTCTACACCAAAAGAACATGCCATATCACTACGAAATGAGTTTAGAATATTTACAGGCGTTGGGAAAGATGCCGATGGTGAACCTATTAACAACTACGCTGCGAGCAAACACGTCGCAAAGAAGTCCGCAATACTCGCTGTATCACTATTGATTGAAAACATATACGGGATAGAAGAAATTGACTACTGGCGAGAGGTTATCAAATGCCTTAACGATTTAAAATAATAAAATGAACATAACAGACGAACAACCAAAGCCAATAGAGGAAATGCAGCCTCACGAAATAGTAAGGCTCTTAAATATTCATAACAATCAAAAATAATTAACGATGGAATTCTTAGGAACAAAAGGGGGCTGGAAAATTAAAGAAGTTTTACTTGACAATGATTCGGTTTCTTATGACATATTAGCCAATATGGAATTCGGGTGGGGCGACTACTTGGGTGCAACTACTAGCAATGGGCTTTTAGGATGTAGCAAGAAAACGACAAAAGCGAATGCTCAACTCATCGCACACGCGCCTCAACTTTTGGAGATGCTTAAAAAGATGGTAGAAGAATTTAATGCCGAACATGCTTCACATTATGCTTCCGAATTGTGCTTAGACGCAATCGACCTAATCAAACAAGCCACCACTATATAACCCCTTTAAAAATAAATTATGGAACTTAGAAAGGCTACACGCCAAAAAGCTAAAATAAAACTAGGACTTTCAGCCGTAAGCGGTGGAGGCAAAACATATTCCGCTATACTCATAGCAAAGGGATTAACGGGCGATTTATCGAAGGTAGCTATCATTGATACCGAAAATAATAGTGCTGACCTATATGCACATCTAGGAGATTACAATGTGCTTCCATTGCAAGCACCGTACACCCCCGAAAGATACATACAAGCTATAACCGCATGTGAGGCGGCAGGCATGGAGTGTATTATAATTGACAGCATTACCCACGAGTGGAACGGGAAAGGCGGCATACTGGACATTCATGGCTCAATGACAGGGAATAGTTTCACCAATTGGGCGCAGGTAACGCCGAGACACCAAAAGTTTATTGATAAAATATTGCAATGCAGTTGCCATGTGATAACGACCGTAAGGCGTAAACAAGATTACGACATGGTTAAGGACGGGAATAAAACGGTAGTTAATAAAGCTGGATTAAAGGAAGAAACTAGGGAAGGGTTTGAGTATGAGTTGACCGCCAACCTAGAATTGGATATAAAGCACAATGCGAACGCCCTAAAAGACCGTACTGGCCTATTCATGGGAAATCCACCATTTACACCGAGCGAAGAAACTGGAGTGATGATAAGGGAGTGGTGCGATACAGGTGTTGACATGGCTGCATTGAATAAAGAAGAACTTGAAAACGCGCTTGAAAATCTAAAGAATTGTACATCGGTTGAAGATTTGACTTTTCTAAAGCAAGGGCTATCAACCTACGTAATAAATAACGAAGTATTCAAAGCCGCTGGATTTATAAGATTCAACGAACTTAAACCTAAACCTGAAACACAAAATAATTAGACATGCAAGATTTACAATTTTCAGCCACTTCAATGCTGGCACTATTCGAAACCAACAAGAAAGAACGCTCCGATTTCATTCGACAAACAATAGAGCAAATAGAAAACGGCGAAGTGGATGCCCTACAAGTACACTTACAGGTTAAGGCAATGGAAAGTATCATCGAAGGATTAACCAGCCGTGACGTCAAAAAGAATAAGGATAACATCGAATTTGCGAATCGTTACAATTCCGCTTTAATGGATGCAGCCGATAAGCATGGTAAAAAGTTTGATTTGCACAATGCTAGTTTTTCGGTTGGTGAAGTTGGCACGAGTTACAATTACGATGGATGCAATGATGAAACATATCTTAACCTATTATCTGAATTTGAAACGGCAAAATCAAAACTTGATGAAAGGAAAAAGTTTCTACAAAATTTGCCCGATGCTGGCATGGAATATTTAAACAGAGAAACGGGGGAATTGGAGCGAATGTTCAAGCCTATTAAAACATCTACAACAGCATTAAAAGTATCATTGAAATAGCCATGAATAAGCTAGAATTAAATGGTAGGGTGTTATTTAATGGCACTCTATCAATACCGCTTAGGTCGCAAATAACAGAATGGTGCAATAGTCATTTAGACGCACCTGTAAAGATGACGTTGGAAGTAAAGCGAAAGATACGCAGCAATCCCCAAAACGCATATTATTGGGGCGTTACGATCCCTTTGGTAAAGCAGGGATTTAAAGACATTGGACACCCTTTGAGCGAAAATGAAACCCATGAATTTCTAAAAAAGGAGTTCAATCTAAAAGAGGTCGAATTAGAAAACGGGCATAGCCTTACATTACCACAATCTACAACGGAACTAACAACCGTTGACTTTATGGAATACTTAGAAAAGATTGCACACTTCGCCGCAAACATGTTATCGGCACACATCCCCGCGCCCAACGAACAAACAGCATTCGATTACTAGCCCACCATGACGAGGAATTAAAAGCTACAATAGTAGAATAAATCACACTTTAAAATTAATCGAAAATGTGGATAGAAACAAGCGCGGAAGTTTACTCCGTAATATTAGCAAAGCACAAAAAACAAATGTCTGTTCACAGTTCTTTTTCAGACCCAACAGGAACTGGCCACAGCTTCTCTACGGGCAAGCCCGAAATGATAACAGAATGGGGCTTTAAAATTTCAGGTAGCCCTATCTTGAAGGCACATTCTAACAAAGAAACAGAAGAACAAACTGATTGGGATACAAAATATTTTATTTCTTATACACCCCAATAACCTTACCCCTCAGCAATTAAATTAACTGCTGTTTATCCTCTTTCTTTCTAGGAAGGGGCTTTTTTAATTAAATAAACAAATACACAATGATTGCACATATAGAAGAAATCGAAAAGAATTTGGCTGCAATGAAAGAAGCTTACGCCGAAGAACAAAAAGAGTCTTACGAAAAGAAGGAACACAAACATTTTGAAGTCGGAGAAATCGTAACCGATGGAAATAATGTTGGTGTCGTTGGTTGGACTGAAAACAAAGCGTGTGGAGCTGCTTATGAAATGGGCTACATGGGTATAGACTTGATTAACGGCAATAAAGGTTTTATGGCTTTTGCAAAACGTGATGAATTCAAATTGGTTGAGAGCACCTTTTACAATGATGTTCACGATGTTAAGTTAAGCCTTACAGGTGTTCAAATAGTAGACTTGAAGTATCGTTTGCGAACCACCAATTCAAGCGAAACCACACGAGAGGTTATGAAAATACTCAACCTTTTTAACCCATGAGTTGCTCATGGATTGGAGGCTGCAAAGTACCCACACCCGACACTTTCTGCACATTACATAAAAAAGCAATGGGTATAGAAAAGCCCAAGAAGGAACCCTACGTAATCAAAAAACTATCTTTAAAAGCTAAGGCTGCCGAACCTGATAAAATAGCGAACAAGAAACGGTTAAGCAAGTTCTATAACGAGCAGTTGAACATTATGCCTCATAGCTGCCAAGAGTGTCAGGAGCCGCTTTATATGAGCCAAACTATCAATCCACGCACACCCGTAGCACATTTGCTTTGCAAGAAGATTTTTAAGTCAGTAGATACCGACCAAGACAATGTAATATTTCTGTGCGCCCTTCATCACGGAGCTTTAGATGGCAACCTAGAACGGTATATGAAGGAGGCAAAAACAGCACAATACATTCGGGATAAAGTACAATTGCTACTCCCAAAACTAACGGAATCGGAACTAGGTAAAGTTTCACATTTTTTACTCACAGCACCTTAGTGGTGCTTTTAATTTTTATAGAAGATTCATTTTTCACTTTTAAATATAAATACAATGCAAAAAACATTGATGGATGAAGTTCCCGAACACATGAGGTTGCAAGCCTTAACGGACAGCGCGGACAGTATCGAAACTACCACGTATTACAAACCGCTTACTCAAGATGAACTTGATGGTAAACGGGAGTTGTACTTTGATAATCAGATTAAGTTATCTGGATTTTCCGAAGAGCTTGCCGACATTAAGGCTGGATTCAAAGACAAGATGAAACCCTTACAGCAAGAGAACACAATCTTGCTTACCGAGGTTAAAACTAAGCAGTCCGAAATTAACGGTACGCTTTACCATCTTGCAAATCACGATACAGGTTTCATGGAAACCTACAACGAAAACGCCGAACTTATTTCCACACGCCGCCTACGTCCTACCGAGAAACAAAAAACAGTTTTCCAAATCACTAAAGCATCATAATTATGAGCGAAAAATTAGAGTTGAATATTTTAGGCGAACAAAAGACATTGGAAGTTCGCACGGGTGCAGCCTTGCCGCTTAAAGAGCCAAAGGTTGTTAGCATTTCGGGAGATATAAACACTATTTCCAACTACCTTAGAAAGAGGCGTGACGAAAGCGGACACTCAACGCAGGGCGTTTATCTGAATAAAGCAATTGTCTATACCGACAAGGCAAATAGAAACATTCGTATAGACGTTGACCCCGAAAATCCTTACGGTGCTACGGTGAAAGGTTCACTAATGATTACGGACGAACTAAAGCAATTTGGCATAAACACCAATCAGCAATTTAGCAGGGAAATATTGGTTAAGCTATTGCGCTTTACTAGGCGGTTCTTCAAAAGTTCGGAGGTTCACTTGAACATCCTAACTTCTTACCAAGCCTTTAAGGCAACAGGGAAAACCGAACATGTAAGTGCAAGTGACACGCGCGGCAACAAAACGCAAAACTTCAATAAAGAAGTGGATAGCAATTTGCCCGTAAACTTTGTGTTGAGCCTACCGATTTTCAAAGGCGAAAAGAACGAAGATTTCATGGTAGAAATCTGTTTGGAACTTACGGACGCAGGAGCGCATTTTTGGTTTGAATCTCCCGAACTAGAGGAATTGATTTCAATCCGTACAGACGAAATCTTTGACGCACAATTGAAAGAGTTTGAAGATTTAGTAATAGTAAATATCTAAAGTAAATCCTTTGGCAAGGTATCCACGCCTTTGCATTAAAAGTAATGCGGTTTGTTTTGAACGTTGTCACATAAACGTGTATCCGCAATTGGTACCCAAAGGACTTTTTAACACCCTATCCCTTCCATGAAAACAAACTTAAAAAAAGGGAAATTATGTTCACATCGGATTATTTTGAAATCAATACAGAAGAATGCTTGAGCACTTTCTTTTCACCCCAACACGAGAGAGCAACACACGCAGCCTGTATAAGAAACTACATTACGGTTGAAGTTTTAAGAGATTGGGCAAACGAGTTCAATCTTTTTTTAGCCAACCAATTTATCTACAAGTACTCCTTGCAGAAATGGGCAAGCCACTTTGGGAACTGGCTGCCGAAACAAGATAAGAGCAAACCGCCACCACATTTGAGCATGGGCAAGGCGCCCGAAACCAAACTACAAAAGAACGTAACCGCCAACATATCAGCTAAAGAAAAAAACAGGCTATTCCATGAAAGAAATAACAACAACCAATAGGCAGGTAGCGAAGGCAAGGAACGAAGAAATATTGCAGTCGTTGGACTTATCAAAGCAAGAGTTCATAAGGGCAGCGTTGGCACCAAGGATTTGCAACATGACCCCGTTATCGTGTAGTGACGAAATAATCAGCTTTATAGTGGAAGCGCACAATAATTCGGGTCAGGTTATTGATGAAAACACTGTACTGGTTCAAGCCAATGAAACTTACGCTACGTTGATGAATTTATTTCCAGACGTTACGATTGAAGAAATAAGGCAAGCGATACGGAATGGTGTTTATGACCAATACGGAAAATATTTCGGGCTTAATCCTAAAAGCTATGTTGGTTTTGTTCGGGAGTATCTGAAATCGGAGGCGCGAAAAGAAGCTAAAGAAAGGTACGAAGCCGAGAAAGTTAAGGCAAGCGAGCCACCACCGAAAATGACCGTTGAGCAAACGGTTGAAGCAATAGAGAATGATTACCGGATTTTCCTCGCACATGGCAAAGAATTAATCGGGTTTGCAACATTCAAGTATTTCTTTTTGATACGGGATAACTCAATAAAGCATGTTAGCGGTGAACGATGGAAAATGTGGTTGGCACAATCTAAGGAAGAATTGTATTGGCGAAAAACGGAGCAGGCGAAGAAAAAAGGAGATAAGTCAACATTAAATGAGATAATGAAAATTACCGCCTCGTTGGAAGAAACTGGCGCATTACCAATTACGGAATACAAGAAGATAATCTTCAATGCTAGGCGATTACGGTACATAGCATTTTTTGAGTACAAGCAAAAGCATGGTCATAAAACTATTTTCTAATAATCAAAAACAAACAATCAAATGAATAAGAAAGAGCAATTGCAAAAAAAACTTAATGACATAGCTGAAAACGAGGCTAAGGTGTTACGGCAAAAACACTTCCCCAAGTTTAAAAAGCTTGAAGGAAAGTGCTTCAAATATAAAAATAGCTATAGCCAGCCTAAAAAGAAATCTGACTACTGGTTTAAGTATGCCAAAGTAATCGAGGTGAGAGAGGAAGATGTATATGATACTAGGGGCGCGGGGGTAACATGCCATTGTAAGATATACGAGTTCCAATCCGATAAAGACGGGAATATCAGTATTGATACAATTGGTCACTCATATGCCCACAATCTAGGTACGGAAATTTCAGAAGCGGAATTTATTGAGGCGTGGAACGATATGATGGGGCAACTCGACAAACTTATTTAATCACAATCAAAAACAAACAATCAAATGCAAACAAAAGGATTCATTAGCCATATTGGGCAGACGGAACAAGTAACGGACAAATTCGCCAAACGAGATGTAGTAATCGAGATTGAAGAACTCAATCAAAATTCAGGTCAATATTACAGCCATTTAGAGGCTTTTCAATGTATCAATAACAACACATCGGTACTCGATAATTTTAGGATTGGCGATGAGGTAGTAATCAATTTTAACATTAAATCCAATAAAGTTGAAAAGGATGGCGTTGTTCGTTTCTTTACTAATCTTACGGCTTACAAAATTGACAAAACAGGTCAGGAACAATATGTTTCCCAACCGCAACAAGTAGCCCAATACCCACCCCAACAAAACTACACATCACCACAGCAAAATCAATCAAGTGTGGCGGGACTGAATACGCCTGATTCCGCAAACGGGGACGATTTGCCTTTCTGATCTAAATAATGAAACATGAAGCTATCAGATGAGATTACCATCAATGTTTACAGGTATTTGGATCAGGGCAGGAATGGGGATATTATACTTCGCAACTTTTATTTAGGCTCTTATGAAATGGATGTAATGCTGTTGAAGAAAAGCGGATACATAACGGAGTTTGAAATAAAGATTAGCCGATCCGACTTTTTTAACGACTTCAAAAAGAACCGTTGGGGAGAGAATAAACACGAGTGTATAGGCAAAGGTATTGGTAGTTCAAACCGTTTTATGTTCGTTGTTCCAAAAGGCATGGTTTCTGTTAGCGAAGTTCCAAAACATGCAGGTTTGGCTTACTACGAACCTTTCAACAATCCACTTTATCCCAATCAGGGGCATGTGAATATAATAAAGCCAGCACCAATGATTCACAAAAACAAACACTTCGTAACCGCCGAAGATTTCCATCAACTAGCCTACAAAGTTTCATTCAGAGAAACCACATTTAGGAACATAGTTGAGAAATATAAAAGCGAAAATCGAATATCAAAATCCATCTAACATTACTAACCCAAAACAAGGGAGGCTTCTATGAGGTCTCCTTTTTTATTTACCCAAAAATATTATGTCAAAAAGATATTTCATTTCAGCAACAGCAAAGAACGATAATGGATTTATGATGTGTTCGGCTGGATGCTCCGCAATTGACAACGAAGATTATGTTGTTACCACAAACTACCTGAAGTCTGATGAAGTGCCAGATACTTGTAGCGATGCAAAGGGCTTTACAGAATTGGTGGCTGGCTTGCTAAATGCCTTCTATAATTCGGTTGACGTTTCCAACATGGAAGAAGATGCCGTTCGGCTATTAGGCATTCAAGAGGCAAAGCTAAATATACCATCTCCCGAAAATCCACAAATTCCTTTTTGATGCCCGAAGAACCCATACCCTACAAGATGCTAATAGATAAAGGAAAGAAAGGAAAGGAGATTGCCAAAATTGGGGAAACAGTTTGGGTTTACAATACCGATCACGGCGAAGTATATCTCGCTAAGAATAAATCCGGCGAAACCTTCAGCATTCGAAAAGAACACCTCGAAAAAATATAATTAGTCCACATTTCTAATTTATACAAAATGAACAAACCAAAATTACCTACCTCTTGGTGCGTAGACATTAAGAGTGAATCATTACATCCTAGATTGGGAGAGTTTAAAGAGTGGATTAACAATATCGCCTTCTATGGAGATGATTCATTTGGATTTGAATCAGCTTATTATGGGCAATTAAGTGATAGAGTTATTTACTTTTCAGACAAGCCATTTGGCGAACAAATCAATTTAGATCATTTCTTCGCAGCCATCGACCCAAAGCCATTCACTATTGCACAACTATCAAATGGAGAATGTGCTGTTGAAAATGATGGAACGTTGGAAGAATTAGATAAGGTTTTAACGAAAGCATTCCCAAAAGACACAACCTCGGTTATTTTCAATAAGACGTTTCAACAGAACAGATTCTTTGAGGCAAACGATGACCGCGAACATTGGGGCTGGGTGGCAAAATCTAAACGCCCCACCCAATCAGTAAAGCTATTTCTAAAGGAATTAGAGGGTAAAGAAGATTTTGTGCTGCCTGAAAAGTGGTGCATAAAGCTAACGGATAATAACTTCAAAGAACTTGGCAGCCATTACGCAAACTCGGAAGGATACCATCATGACAATGGTTGGTGGGAAATAGAAAAGATAGAAGGGCACACAGAAATAACCTTCGAACAATTCAAAAAATACGTACTAAAAGAGGATAAAGAAGACAATAAACCCGAACCCATTACATCAATAAAAGTAGGGGATGAGTTTAGGTGTGTGGAAGATGCGTCACTTGGCAATCAAAAGCCATATTTCATAGCAGGACAAAAATACAAGTCACGTCAAAGCGGAACAATACGAGATGAATTTGGTGAAGATGTTTGTGTAGAAATAAATCCTTTTACTAACCGCCACTTCATACGCCACACACCCGAAACAAAAGAGGTAGAGGTGAAAGATTTGGACACGCCAAAAATTACCGAACTACAAAGAATGCTTAGGAATAACGCTACCGACCTTCTTTACAACTACGAAGAATCTTGCGACCTCCAGCACCTACATGATTGCATGTGGATAATTGAAAAGTTAATCGAAAAACATACTAAAAACTAGACAATGTCAACTCTAAAATTAACGCTTAAAAAGAAGTGGTTTGACATGATTCTTTCGGGTGAAAAAAAGGAGGAATATCGGGAGATCAAACATTATTGGATGGGTCGATTAACGTCCGCTTATTTCGGTCAAATTGGTGGCGATATTATGGATAGGCATAAGGTAGTGTCTCACAATATAAAATCATTTGATACGATAATTTTTAAAAACGGATATGCAGCCAATGCCCCAACAATTGAAATAGAATGTTTAGGTATAGATGTTGGCGAAGCGGCTCCTAGGTGGAGCGACAATTGGGAAGGGGATGTATTTAGAATAAAACTAGGCAAGATATTAAGAACCGAAAATATCAAATAACCACTCACGGGCTACCACTAATAACGGTAGCCCAATTTAAACTTAGAAGATGGTATCAAATAAATGGAAATATTCAGAAACCATTTCACTTGAAAAGGATTGGGCAAATATGACCAGCAATGAGTTGGCAATTAAATACAACCGCCCTTATTCTTCAGTAAGCAAAAAGGCAAAACGAATGGGGCTACCAATGACTTATCAAGGTGAAAAGAAGAATGTATTGTGGACGCTCAACGAATTAATGTCAATCGTTACGGATTACCCAGAAATGAACGAAAAAGCATTGGAGGCGAAATACGGACGGTCATTTAAGGCTATCCACATGCGAGCTATTAGGTTAGGATTGAAACGGGATAGAACGCAATCTTACACCGTAAAGATCGAAGATATGGACGGTAATTTGGTTTATAACAAAACCATCGAACGCGGCGAAAACTCAAAGGCAACACTAAAAAGTATAATTCCAAAACTCAGAGCAATGAATAAGCGAGCGATTGACCGAGGCGAATGGACATTGGCAATAACTCATGGCTTAGAATGCTTCCAAAACTAACCGACAATGGCAAAGCACAACAAACAAAGGGTACACTATAACATCCCCGTTGAATTAAAACAAGCAATGTACCATGAATTTATGAGCGGAACAAAAAAGTCTGAATTGTCCGAAAAATACGGCTATCCGATAGTTGCCATTGCTTCGGCGATTGGTACGGTATCATCTAAAATAATCCCAAAGGATACAGGCTTCTTTGATTTCAGAATACACAATGTTTCACCAGTTAATTTTTATTAGATATGCCATGCGATTATTCAAAATATCCTAAAGATTGGAAAAGCAAAATACGCCCCGACATTTTAGAACGGGCTGGCAATAAATGTGAACAATGCGGTGTGGAAAATGGCAAGGCTGTATTTAGAGGAACGTTATTTGGGTCGGGAAGAAAAGTTTTTCAAGATGTTGATGGCAACATTTTCGATGAAGAAACAGGCGAATTTTTAAAGTGCGATTGTTACGAAGGGATAGAGCCATCAACGGGCAATCCAAATCAAATGGCAATTAAAATAGTATTGACAATTGCACATCTTGACCACGACATAGCGAACAATGAGTATTCAAACCTTAAAGCACTTTGCCAACTCCACCATTTAAGCCATGATAAATTTCATCATGCCCAAACGCGGCGAAAGAAAAAAGGAATGAACGAGTTATTTTAAAACAATGTTTCACCAGTCGGTTCTTGCGACTATTAAAATTAAAAAATATGACAAAAAGGGAAAGGTTGGAATCCAAAATATCTAAAAACAAGGAAAAAATTAAGGCGTTGAATGCCGAAATAATAGAACTACGAAAAGAAGGGCTATTGCTTTCCGATAAAGAACAATGGTACACCGAGGCGGAGGAAGAAATAACCTTATCTAAACGTCCTAAGAAAACCGCTATAGCTTTAATGGGGAAAGTAAATTGGAACGAAGATTTTGTGGATGAAGATACAGGTGAAGTAGTGACGATAACGCGCAGCCAATACGTCCGAAAAGATGGTGAGTGGCTATAACAAAATAAATTATCCCCTCTTAATCACTTACGGGTAGATGCCCGATAAAAATAACACGAAAATGGATAACAAAAATAAAGACCAACAATTATTCGAGATTGGCAAAATGGTTAAATATCAAATGAGATACAATTCTCAAACGAAATTTTGGGATGCTCTTGTAGTTGACAACAACCCCATTACATTACGAATAAAGTTTCCAGATGGGTATGTTCACGAAACCGAACCTGATGAGGAACAGACTTTGACTAGGGTTAAATTTTAAACCACCATTTTAAGCCATGAAAGACCAATTAACAGCAGAAGAGTACAGGAAGGTGGGAACGGTAACGATTCCAGGAAACGTGCCAAGTAAATCAAACTGCTACAAGATTATCACTTTAAACGGGCATGGGTCGCTTGCAAAGACACCAGCCTTAAAGAAGTACGAGGAATCCTTTTTATGGCAATGTGGGGCATACAGAAACGCAAATATTGATACCATGTTTGAGTTTAATGTTCGGGTGTTTTATCCTAGTAAGCGTTCAGATTTGGACAATGCCATGAAAGTATTACTCGATATGTTGCAGAAAGCAAAGGCAATTACCAACGACAATCTTTGTGCCAAAATAGTAGCCGAAAAGTTTATTGACAAAATCAACCCACGAGTAGAGTTTAGCATCACACCACTTTAATCACACACCAAAAAGAAAAACTATGGCAAAGACCGCGATACAATATCTTATTGAAAAACTAAAAGAAAAACACAAAGCAATTCCCATCAATACCGAACATAACAGAAGAATAAAAGGTGCTTATGTAGACTGCTTATTAATGGTGAAAGAACTATTAGAAGACGAAAAGCAAATGGTAATTGACACATGGATAGCTTGTGAAAACGAAAACAGTCGTGGAAATTGCGGAATGGATTTATGCGAAACAGAACTTGAATCAATTACGCGCCAAGCCGAAACCTACTACACTAACACTTTCAACACTAATAACAATGGCAAAGCTAACTGAATTGATAAAGTACGCAAAAGAACTACGCAGCTATTTTGGCGAAAACGATAAGACTATTGAGCAACAAATGATGTACTACAATGTAAACAAGATAGCTAAATTCTTATCCGACCTAGAAGCCAATTCTTATCATCTTGCATCAATAGCCTTTGAAGAAGGGTGTACGGAGCAAAAGAAATTGTGTGCTGATCATGCAAAATGCTTTATATCATGGAAAGGAGATGATCCACAAATTTCAAAAGGTAGCATTCTCAACGCACCCCAACCTATTAACCCTTACTTAAAATGAAGAAATCCGAAAGGCAAATAGTATTCGATAAGTTCGATGGGAAGTGCGCCTATTGTGGTTGTGAATTGCAAAAAGGATGGCATGTTGACCACATAGAGCCAATAGTTCGTGACTGGTGGACAAACACCTGCAACAAGCCTCAAAACGAGCATGAGGCGAACTACAATCCATCGTGTGCATCTTGCAACATTATGAAAGGTTCGGTATCATTAGAAGAATTTAGGAGAATAATCGGACAATTCATAAACAGCCTCAATCAATACAGCACCCAATACAAGTTTGCCAAACGTTACGGGCTTGTAACGGAAACTGAAAATAAAGTTATTTTTTACTTTGAAACCCTTACTTAAAATAGAACGAAATGGGAAACATGAAAAGAAAAACAGGCACGATTAAGCCTAGAATTACAAAGCTGACTGTTATAAGGGTCGTTTGTAATGGAATATTTGACCTAGTGACTGACTTTCCAAGTCAAAAGGACTTTGATAAAATATTTATGGAATGGTTCGATAGCCCTGAAACGAACATGTGGTGCGCCGAAAGTTTGATACTATACATAAAATCTAAGCAGCCAAATAGAATATGCCTATTAGAAAAAGATTATAACGAAGCGATAAAAGGCAAAGGCGTTATCCCTGCAACAAAAGAAGAATATCAAGCCGAAAACAACTAACCCCACACCTAAGCAATAGGGAAAACAAAAACGATATGAAAGTATTTATTCAAGTACCAATAGAAGAAGAATTGCCAAAACTGCCTGGGTATTATTTTATAATAAGGAATGGCTACCGTGAAGTCATGGAGTACGAGGTTTTTGCTAATGGGCAAAATTGCTTTGGAATTCAAAAAAAACATTACCCATTGGCTAAAAGAAATAACCCTACCTACCGAAGATGAAATAATTAGTAAAGCAGACACTTCTGCTCGCAACCCATTAGAACATGAGAATAATGCTTCTGTGTATTCTGACTATTATAATTCTTTCATCCAAGGCGCAGAATACATACTCAACCTTTTAAAATCACAAAAATGAACAAAGAAGAATTAGCAAAAGCGCATGCCCTAAAAGAATTTTCAAATTACAAAGGACAAGATTACAAAGACCTTGTTGATGCCTGCGAAAAAGATTTCATAGCTGGATACGAAGCAAAGGAAGCAGATAGAAAAGACAAGATGTTTACTTTGGAAGATATGAATGCAGCTATTGAAAAAGCATTTAAAGATGGCTGCGAATTAGAGTCAACGGACGGTAATAGTTGCGACTTATTATCAACAAAAAAGTACATACTTAACAGCTTCCCTTCTTTACCCACCACCTAATAAATAAACAGCAAATGAATAACAAACTTCCATTAAAGGATTACTTCGAAAACGAAGAACAATATAGCAACTTCATTCAGGCAACAATTGAACAATTAGACAACCTAACAATAGGGGGCGTGTTGAAATTACAAGCCAAAGCACCGTTATTCAAGGGTAGCGCAATGGCACTTAAAACGCTCCCAAATAAAGGCATGTCCAAACAAGCCTATTGGTACTCAATTGATAGGATGTGTGAAGTCACACTAGATTAAAAACAGCCGACCTGCAATTACGCAGGTCGGCTAATCTCATGGCACAATTTCATGCCGTCAAAATAGGAGAGCGCAAAATTGCGTTGACCTAAGAATATCTAATATAGCCTACAATTGTATTCATTTTTCTAGCACGTAAATAAACTCCGTCTCCCTCTCGCGATGAGGCGGAGTTTGTGTTTCCTTCAATCGTGTGTACAATGTCCCCTACAACACGCTCTACGATTCCAGTATGCCCGTTCCCTTTTCCGTAATCCATTATGAATATATCTCCAGCTTGTGGATTAGTTTTAGTCTTTAATCCTTTAGTGTTGTTCCAATGGTGCAACACGCCAGCCGTTTTATAAAGCGGATTAGGTACATCTAATTGCTTCGCAGCTTCAGAAAAGCACCAATATACAAATGCAGCGCACCAAGCGTAACCCTTACCAAGTGCAACAGATTTCAAATAACTTTCGACTGCCTCCCCATCGTTCTTTCCTGTCTTTTCACGAACATGCAATTGTGTTTTGGCAATTTGTAAGGCAAGTAACGAAAGGTTGTCGGACGTAACAACTTCGGGCTTTGGCAGTCCGTTTTTCAACACGCGCACTGTCAATTCTCCAACAATGCCATCAGGCTTCAAATTGTTTGCCTTTTGGAATGCGATAACCGAAGCTTTGGTCTTTTCGCCAAACACGCCAGTCATATCAAATTTTCCATAGCCCAATTCACTCAAGATGTGTTGCAACTTTTTAACCGCCGTTACATCTTTACTGCCAACTTCCAACATTTTGCTTTCACTACCTACTACGTGCATCGTTCCGTTTATTGATGTTAGTTTGCTATCGCTTTTCATGGATTCGTATGTTTAAGGACAAATTTTGAAGTAGCCATTGCAGCATTTACGACAGTCGCTAACTTAGGTTGACCTAGTGCGCAATTGGGGTGTAATCTTGTTCCTGCGGTTTGCTCTACATAGTTTGCGGCAACACTTGAACTGTATGTGTTTGCAGGGTTGATGTCTGCCAATATCAAATCTATATCAGGCATTTCTACCAACATTTCTGCATAGACTTCTCTTAGCACATCTCTAATTGCAACCAAGAACGTCTTTCCAACATGTGTTCCGCTTGGCACCAGTGCTATTTTATCCGACAAGTCACTATCAGCAACATTTAGCATACAAAAACAACCACTAGGATTTTGAAGGAAATATAATCTAATTAATTCTTTGTAATATAATTTTGATGTTCCGCTAACTATGTTTGCAGTCCCTTCATTTATTCCAACATTACAAAATACAATATCTGGACTCCACCGTCTAAATAAACCATTTCTAGCAAACTCTCTCCAATATCCTATATTACTACCCCCTTGCCCTATATTTGTTCTAAACGTGTCAATACCAAGCCCCGTTAAATATTGTTGGGTCATTATCGTCCAACTACCTGTAATGGTCGTACCGTCATTGGTGTATTCTTTCTCCAAGTCCGCACTCACATTACAAAAACTATCGCCCATATATCCAATATGATAGTCCGCGTTGTAATTGGAATCATTAGCAACCGAGTACCACTCTGCGGAAATAGCGTAGTTAATACCCGCAACGGTTCCCGTCCCCGTAACGCTATAAAAAAAGGCACCTACAGTATCGTATTCTACTCTTAAAGGATTTTCCGAGAAGTCAAACACAACAGTACCGCCGTTTACATTTGGCTGCCATCGTATGTAATTTGTAAAGGCGTTACTTAGAGAACTGTTACCTTTAGCCAAGGTGAATCCAACTTGACAGTCTCTTGATACCTCTATTGTTATTTTCTCTATTATTAAACACCTCCCGATTGTGTAGGGGAACGGGACTATGCTTTTCCATGTATTAGAAGCAACTTGTGGTGGTGTTGCAGCCTTCCAATCTGGGCTTACAATCGACTCGTTGAACCTCCCAAATAAACCAAGGTTGGTTCGATTAGTTGAATTAAAACTACTTGCGATGTCTTTTACAAATTGGTAATCTGTACGATTTTTGTAGTGGGTCTTTACTTTTTGTGCCATGTTTTATTGCTCCACCGCTACTAGGTAGAATAGTTTATTGTTGTGTCTGATAAATTGTGATTCTGTACCGTCACCATTTGGAGTGTCGTCTTTATCCGCTAGTATCACTCCGTCCGCGCCTGTTGGTGAAATAGACGATGCAAATTCCACACTAACGACTTGTAAGGCTCCGTTTGCCGTTGCTTCTATATCCTTAATAGGGTCAGAATCTAAAACGGCGGAAACGATTGTTTCTGTTGATGGAATGTTGGATGCTGCTTCGTTAGCGTTTTCTGCGGCTGTATTGGCGTTTGATATAGCCGTTTGAATCCCAGATGATGAAACCACCTCACCTATAAAGGCAGCGTCTTCTGGCAATGCTTCAATGCTACCATCCACATAGTCGGCTATATTGTCGTTGTGTGTCCAATGTCTATTCTTGGTTACTTTCCCAGCACTTAGAATGTTGGTTTGGTTGGATTGATTTAACTGTTCGCGGTTCATTTTAATTATATTCTAAGGATAAATATTCGGATAGATCGTATTCGCTTTCTATTGGTTCGTCTAATTGAACGCAACTTACTATTTTTAGTTCGTATTGCACACCGTTCAACACTTGATTGTTATAATGAAAAGTAACTAAGTGATCGTAATTTTCATTGAAGATATTGGGCAAAATAAAAGGGTATCCTTCCTCAACAAAGATAACCTTTTCGATAATCGTTCTTTCGAATTGAACGCGCATTTTTATTTCGCCAGTAATGCCCGAAATTATATCGTGGATTATTATTTCACCACACGAACAAAAGTCACCTAAGCAAGATATTGGAAGGATCATTTTCTTTTAATTAAAATATAGTTGAAGCCTAAAGAAATAACACTTAAAATAATTAGGATTATACACCACGTTTTCCACGCCGATTTGGATGCTTCGGACTTTTCAAGTTTCAATTCTAGTGTTCGTAATGCAGCCGTGCTGACTTTTGTAACAGTAGCCTTATTGTTCACGAAAATGTAAGCCGTGTCACATGGTTTGTAAGACGATTTTAGCCCTATAACCAACCCTTGTAAATCTTTTATTTGGTCTATGTATGGTTGTACTTTGGAAGCACATGTATCGTTCGCTGCCAATGGCTTTATCTGCCTCATAGCAATCTTGTAAAGACTGTCTATTATGTTTGTGTAGTCAATATTATTTACAGGGATAAGAACGGTATCTGTAACGAATACGGAATCCGTTTTTATTGGATACCATGTGTTGCACTTGTCGGACGCAACAATTTCATATTCGGACTTTGCGCGTTCCATTTGTTGGGCAGCCTTTCTGGAAGAATAGCATCCCGAAAGAACAAATAAAAGAATTATTATAGAATACCTCATTTAGCAGAAAGATTATCGATACTATCCTTGTATCTTATTTGAATGTCAATTATAGAAATAGTGTCGTTGATGGCCTTGATTTCGCTTCGCATGCTGTCATTTAACCGCTCCGTTTCTAGCGCATATTCGTTCAATTCAATGGGCGATTGCCCTCCACCTTTAAGAGCCATAAAAGGGCATGCAATAACAAACATTGCGAACAAAGCCCTCGCCCCGCTACTTATTTTTGATAGAATCTTTTTCATATTTGATGTTTAATTCTTTCCGTTTAATATCTATTTCTAGCTTAATATCTCGGTAGAAAACAAGTTGCTCTTTATCAAACGCCTCCCTAATACTATCTTTTCTATCCTGTTTTATTTGCTTTAGTTCGGCTTGAACCTTATCTTTTTCCTTTATTTTCCCATCTTGTACCTGACTGTGCGCCATCCATACTGAAATAGCAATAAAAGGATATTGGGCTAAAAGTCTGAAAAGGCGAACTATAAGCCACGATTCTTCTGGTTTCGGTGTTTGGTCGGCCATTTCATCCAATATTGGTTTATTTGGTTCTTAATGTAAATACTGGCTGGTAATACATAGGGTGAAATTAAGTAAATAACACCATAAATAACAAATGCCCCAAATATTGAATCATCATAGGAATAATGTTCATCAACAGTCCTTATAAAACTTTTGAAACAGACAATCGAAAACAATCCTATTTGCAATATTAAACAAGTACGAATGATTTTAGTTTGAGCCTTAACAAAATATGATAGAAGGGTTGAGATAACAGATAATGAAACAAAGAATTGATTTCTATAAGCGTAATCAGAGTATTCAATTTCTCCCTTTGGTACGGGCAAATAAAAGGCATATATAGCAATTGCAGTAGCCGAAACCACTGCAATTGTCATTGTGTTATTTTTAGTAATTAATTTCATTTTGGCCTACGGATGGGTACTGCAATATAGGTCGTAGTATCTAATCTAACAAAGGTAACATTTGCAGGCTCCGTATCGTAAACTATTTCTTTCGCCGTACTGTTGTGTACGCCGCCCGTTTGTTCTGCGTAATTATCAATAGTTTCAGGCAATCCGTTATGGTCTTTTACTTGATCCGTGTTTGATTCGTAAGTGATTACAAATTCTTCCATTGTTTTGTCGTTTTGATTTTTAAGAATATCGTCAACTAATGTAGTATTTTCTTTTATTGCCTTATTTGCTGCCTTATCTGCCTTACTAAGCCACGCTAAAACCAAAGAAGACCCCGTATACCCAATTAGGATAAATAGCAGCTTTTGAGCCATCCCTAGCTTTGGGTAAAAGCCAACCAATTCCGAATATGCAACCATACAAATAATGCCTGCCAGCAATGCCCCTACAATCTCCAAACTATCCACACGTAGGAAATCATCAACTATCTTAAACGGCTTACCTAAAAGTATGTTTTTCTTTTTAAGTGAGTTGGCTTTTATAACCAAGTGAAAGGTTTGCCCCAAAAGAATGCATCCAAAAAATACCAAGTATTGCTGAATGGTAAAAGTATGTTCCATTATTTTTTTATTTCAACGTTATGAAAAATATTAAAGATGATACCTAAACAACCTGTTATATACATTGTTCCGATAACTATCCATTTATAACCAAATCCTGAACCGTCAGCCCAATCTAAACCTAAGAACGAAAAAAGAATTAATAGTGTCGATATAATAAAAATAGATTTTCTCATTACTGAAGTACTATGTATTTAATTCCGTTATTATAAAGCGTGACAGTTTCCCCCACATCTACGTTTAACGTATTAACATCAACCCCTGCCTCCCAAATATCGTTACCCCCCGAATCCGTAAAAATATTAATTACCGATGCTGGTGCTGCCATGTTTATAAAAGTAAACTTTGCTCCCGTATTCCCTGCTATTGGCGGCAATGTTAGTTCCAACGCCCCTGCGCTTGTGTTAAACGTATAATATCCAGCCTGTACCAAGTCCATAGCCCCTGCAACCGTTTGTGTTACAATTGTGTCAACTAATGCAATTACACCAGATCGCGAAGGGACATACAACCTTTCCGAGCCAGTCGTTAGAGATCCATCTAAATAGAAGCCACCCCCGCTATTCGAGTTAATAGCCAAATCGGCAGCAGACGATAAATTAAGTTGTGTTGATGCTTGGATGTTGGCAGCTCCGCCAGAAGTGATGTTTATGGGATATGCGTCTGAAACGGTCATTATGTTTATCCCCTTTGAAGCATAACACCCCTCCGAAAATTCACAATCGCTTATGCTGATTATATTTCCTAGAGTTGTTGCCAATTTTATGTCCGATGCATTTTCTATACCAAGGGCATTCCCGTTCACATTGTGCATTCTAGTTGGGATAGAAGCAGGGAATAATAGATCCGAGTTGGCGAAGTTTTCGCTAGAAACATAAGCCTCTTTTAATTCCCCGCCATTTGCAGTATCAATTACAATTGTTTTATAAGCACCACCAGACATGTTATTTAGGTTTGGAGCAAATATTCTCCCTCCAAATAAATATTTGTGCGCGGCGTTCGTACCATAAAAAGCATATGTACTTGTTGCCGCTACGTGCGTCCCTGCACCTTCTAATATCCTAAAGGCATAAGACGTATCGATTGTATTTCCCGTAGTTACATTTTCAGGGAATTCTACAGTCATACCGTGCCATTGACCGATATGGCTATTGCCTAGCATTCTTGAAGAGATTGCCACCCCCTCGGTATAATTTAAGCTAGCATTTAGGAATTGGGGTATACCTTGAAAAGCAGTAACATGGTCTATTCCCGAAACATTCCTAAGTTCAACTCCACTGTTTACTCCGGCATACCCACTTAAATTCATACCCCCATCTATAATTGTTCTATCACTGAAGCCCCAATAGTCCTGCCCTTCCCTAGTAATTGTTCTAAATACGTTAACCGCGGCGTAATTATCAATATCATCAGAACTTGCAGTGTCGTTTACAATAATTTGCGCCGTTGTAATTTGATGGGTAGTAAAAGAATCCGCGCCCGTTACTTGTTGAAATGTCGGCGTTGTGCCAGCACCACCTAATTCAACATACTTTGCGCCATCGAAAAAGTAAAGTTTCCCGTTACTAGATTTTCTTACCAAATCTGACTTTATGCCAAACCAAGATAGCGTATCCTTTGTAGGAACCTTAATTAAAGAATCCATTACAAGTCCACCACGATTAACAACCTTAGTAGTTGCCGTCCCTTGATACGTTGTAGATTGCCCAAAAGAAACAAGGGTAGATAAGATTAAGATTGCACTAAGTATTCTTTTCATTGTATGTTGTTTAAATAGATAACCAAACTGTTACTTTATCCCCTGTTAATAATGTTGTACCGTCTGTAAATGTCAGGGTATCGCTTTCGGTTGTTTCCTTTTCGAATCCCGTATTTTTCATATTGTCGTTGATGCAAACCGCAGCCACCTCTCTATTTGCCATTAATAGGCTTGTAAAAGAAGTCCCATCGGAGCCAACCGTAATCACAAAACAATTGCCTGCATAAGCAAGTAGATAGCTATTAACCTCCCTATGCTTTACAGAGCGTATTTTAACTACTGGATTGTCAGGAAGGTTTGTCAGGTTTAACGCTTCAACTTGAGCCTTAGATGTCCCCATTATTCGAATATTACTGTTAGCACGTTACCAAATGTAGATCCATCAGTTAGTGTTATGGTTGAATTAGCAACGAAGTATCCTGTATTTTTGGACAAATCATCTATCATCAACCCCGTTACTACGCGCCCGTTAATCCTATTGTCCGTAGCCTCATCGCTACCAGCCATCGTTGAAAATATAATACTGTTTGCCATGTCGAAATCGGGTATTGGTACGTAATCTAAATCAATGCAATAAACTATTTTAACCGCGTATCTCGTTTCGTTTACTAATTCCGTACCGTTGTAAAAGCCTATTACATGCGTGTAGGTTTCATTGAAAACATTAGGAACTACAATAGGCTGCCCTGCGTAAGCGTTTACTTCTTTCTCGATAACAGCCCCGTTAAATTCTCCGCGCATTAAAAGAACGCCAGTAATCGGAGATAACGCAGTAAGGACAATATCCCCACATTGGCAAAATTCCCCTAAACATTCAATTGGCGTACAAGTTAGCATTTACAAGGGTCTATTAAACAAGTATTGGGTATAAACTCGGTATTGAATTGTAACGTTATTCTTACAATGGTTTCTTTCTTCAATCGCTGCAATGCCTTGCTTACTTCTTCAGGTTCAAATCCTTGCATTTCGGTTATAACCACATTTTCACGTTGCCACATTGCGCCTGTTGGAATTGCATTCGCACCTCCAAATAATAAAGCCGTATTCCTTAAATTCTCTATCAATGCGTAACTGTCCGCGTCCCTAACAATGGCAACCAAATAAACGCTTAACCTATCATCAAAATTAAACCTACCAATTCCACAATCCGTTAAGCCAGTCTTTGAATTAAATGTTGCGTTCGGGTCACTTCTTAAATAGAAGTAATTTCCATCGTTATCATTGGGGAATATTGATTTAATACCCTTTTCTGTTTTGGCATATATTCCACTCGTCAAACTATCTTTATAGGCGTTCGCATAACCCGTCTGAAAGCATGGATTTTTTAGCTTTATAAAATCCCGTAATTGCTCAAATATTTTTGTAGTCATTACAGAAAGTTTATAGCCAAATTATTAAGGCATGTAGAAGTAGCTATGTAGAACATATAAACAATAATGTTTACCAATATCTGCATTGCCATTCCGTCAACAAAAAACCAAATATCAAGCCCTACATAAGACACCACACAAAACAGGGCAAATGATAGAAAGGCAACGGCATGAGAAAAACAGTAGCTACATTTTCCACCAGCCTTATACATCAATTCATTCCAAAATCCTGTTTTATGCCCCACCGCCTCCAATCTATCCTGCCAATTGAATAACTTATCCAACCATTGATCCTGTTGGATGCTGAAATGGAATATCTTGGTAAACGTTGCCGTACCTATTAAGAAAGCTATAATTAAGAGTATCATCATCTGAATATTTGTAAAACTATTTCTTTTTCTGCGTCAACTATGCTTTTATTAAATTCCGCTAATTCTTCTTGTGTTCCGCTAAATATCGCCCCGTTGTTTTTATCTTCTTGAGCCTTTCGAATAATGGACGCTTTTTGCCTATCAAAGCCTAACAATATCGCTTCGTCTGTTGTACCGATTACGTAGGATAACATTGTGCTGCCTGAATAATTAATCGTGCGCACCTTAGTATCCATCCCCTGCACTTCTTTCAATCCTTTATACCCTGTATCAATAAACATTGAACGCCTCGTGTTGCCATTCTTAAATTTGCCTGTTTCACTTTTGCCCTTTGGTTTAAACGAACCTTTCTTTACAAACGCGTCCTTACTGAAATAAGCTGGCTTTGTGCTGTAATCGGGCATTACTGAACCCGAACTATCCTTACCCTCTCTTTGTATTCTATTTTTAATCGTGGCAAGTAGCCTATTCGAAGCCACAAAATATTCACGCTCCCTTATCCTGTTTGCCGTATCGTCGGTCAATTGTGATAATCGTTCGTTATATTGTTGTGGTGTCATTTTAAATATTTGTCATAACGCGGATACCCTTACAAGGCAGGCACTCGTTATCATTGTATTTTTTTAGAACGTTTGGGAGCGAAGAAACAAATGTATTCCACGTTTCAACATATTCTTGTTCTAATTCCGATTTAATGGCCCTTGCCTCATCTTCACCGTAAATCACCCAATTGGTAGCGCGGTTTGTGTAAAGTCTTTCGTTCAATAGTCCTATCCGCGCCTTAGTGTAAATCAATTTACCGATATAGACTTTTGAAAGGTCGCAAAGGATACTTTCATAATCGCATTCACATGTAAAGTCAGCACTCAATCCAAACCCTTCTTTTGCACTTATTTCACCGTCACCATTGTACCCTTTAGTATATCCGCAATCATTTGGTAAACGACCGCCGCAACCCGTAAAACATGTTAGCGTAGAACTTGCAACTGATACGCTTGTATTGTCCAATAAGACACGGGCATAAGAACCTTGCACCACATGGTTTATCTCAATCGTATTAATTAAATTAGCCGTTAAGTCAACAGGGTATTCATAAACATTCCCGTTATCGTAAATCAAGATATTGGTATCTGCCAAACTATTCAAAGGCAATACGCTTACATTCTTGATAGTCAATTTCTTTACCCTGCTTCTTGCTGAAGGTGCTTTGTATAATGTAAAGCCCTTTTCTTTTGCTGAAGTTGGATAGCTTTTTGTTATGTCAAAGTTGCTAGTTGTGTAGATTGGATTAGCCAAAGCCAGCCCTATACCGTTGCCAGCCAGCACGCCTAAAAAATCATTCTTAATATCTAGTATCGCGTTATCCAATACGTTCCTTGCCATCGTGTAGCCGTCAATATACTTCTCATTAGCGATGTCAGCTAGGTTAAGAGGCGTTATTTCTGGAGCCTGTGCCAGATTATACCCCGACAAACTTTCGGGCGTTATTCCGCACTTATTGGTAAGGGTAACAATATTATCTAAACAGGACATAAGGTAAGGTAAAAAGCCCCACCGAAAGATGGGGCTTTAAGTTTAAAATGATTAGGTAGTTGCCGCTTCAAATTCGATAACAATTGTACCGTCATTTGCAGTACCTGAAATCGGGTTGTAGCCTGTGTACACTATATCGGAACCAGATACAGTAAAGTTATAACCGTCCATAGCGGCAGTCAACGCGGCTGCATATTGAGCGATATTAGCAACTGTTACTTTTGGCTCACTTGATTGACCGCCTAAAGTCAAGTCGCCTATGTACTTAGGATAAGTACCAGTTGGCGTGAACTCGAACACACTAGGCGTTACAATAACAGGCTCTTCTGGTGTAGGACAAACTGTTTCAGCAGGCAAACAAGTCGTGAAATGGAATATACCATTAACGCAATCAATGTTACAAACATAGTCAGGAAGGAAGAAAATATCCCACTCTAAACGTAGTTGTAAAATCCAATGTTCTTCGTCACAATCTTGGAAACGAATATCCAAATCCCACATCAAACCAGTAACGGGATCAATGAAAGTACCTTTGATTTTACCGTTCTTTGATTCTTTGAATTGGCGATCCATATCCTCCAAACGATTCCAGTCTGTTGCAAACATACCAGCGTTACGGCTGAATGTTACGAACTTCAACATTTGAGGATCGAAAGCGATAATATGTCCTGTGGTAGGATCGGCAAAAGTAGAATCTATAACCTTGTCATAGAACATGTTTGTATCAGTCATTCTGCCAGTTTCTTGACCGAAGCTGTTTAAACCACCGTTGCCGATTGCTTTTTTCCAAAGGAAAAGATCTGTGCCACCAATAACATAAGGGTTGCTCATACCTGCATCTTCAAATGTTTGCTCGATTGTCCATAAACCTAGTGGACGAACCGCGCCATTAGCAGGGTCTGTTAATTGCAATGCTTTTGTTTCTGCGCCGTTTGGTTGGCAGCCAGCGTTTGCTACCAATAGAGCAGATACATCTGATGCAAGACCTTTACGCACACCTCCAATCATGGAGTAGATTTGCGCTAAAGCGTGGTCACTAAACGAAAGGTCATCATCTGTAAGACGGATGTCATCTACGTTCAAACGGAAAGGGATAGATGCGGTACATCTATTCACTCCGAATATTTGTTGTTTTGGCTCCAATACTCTGCCAGTATCACAAACATTGTCTTCACAAGAACCTTCCGCATCACAAACTACAGGATAGTAGTTCATTTTGAATTGGCGTTTTTTACCTGCGCTATATTGCAAGTCGGACTCTGTGATTGTATTGTTTTCGGCACGCGCAGCCATTAGCGCGTTAATTATTTTGTCGCGGGTATCGTTTTTAGTACGATTGTACAGACTTCTTTGAATCTGTTGATTTGCACCTTGAAATGCCATTGCCTTTAAGATTTAAGTTATTAAAAATATAAATCACCGTCTTAGAGGCACGGTAGAAGATAAGCCTGAATAGATGTTTCTGAAAGGGTTCGCACCCTTGATATTTAAAATAAAACAGACACTAATCGGTAAACGTCTTTTCTAAGAAAGCAAGAACGTTATTTTCTTGAGGCACTTTGTGAACCCCTGCATTTACGTTTGTTTTGCCTTGCTCAACCTTAGAAGGGGGGTCGTTACGCGTGTCTGATTTGTACAAGCCAGCTTCTTTAAGATATTTTTCAGCATAGTATTTATCTGTAACTAAATTTTTGCCTTCAAACACTCTTTTCTCTGGATTGCTTTTCTCGTATAACTCAACTTCTTTTGTTTCTGGATTGTACTTTAACGTGTGGTTTGATTTCAATTCGGCAGCGATCATTTGCGCTTGCTTATTTGAAAGTCCACCAACACGCGGCATTGATTCTACTAAAGACGAAAGGCGTTCGTTAATATCTCTATCTTCGTACTTTTGCCTCCATTCGTTATGAACCGCGTCTTTGTCGGCTAACATCTTTTCGCGCTCAATCTCCCATTCTTTTTCGCGTTCTGTCAATATCTTAACCGTGTCGTTGTCCGCGTTTTCTTTGTTGGAAGTAACTGTTGTTTTTGACAACTCAATCATTTCCGCCATTGTAAGCCCTTCCAAAGTCTTTTCGTCAACTCCGAAAGTACGTTTTAAGATACGGCGCAAAGAACCCAATTGCTTTCCAGCTTCTTCGCTACGGGCTGATGTTTTCAACTCAAGCTCAACGTCATGTTTAATCTTGGTTTCCATTTCATTAAAAACCGCCTTAGACATGTTTTCAAGGTCTGGAGCTTTGTCGGCTTCCGATTCATCCGCAACTACGACAGCCGCTACTCCGATTTTGGCTAATAATTCTGTTGCCTGACTTGGTGATAGATTGATACTCATATACTATATCGCTTTTTTTTTGACTTTAAACTTACTCGTATCGCTGAATGCTTTGTTGTATGTTTTGGAAGTAACATTGAAATCCTGCCCCTTTTCATTACCTTCTGCATCAATGGCTACTATTTTGTACATCCCGCCGCCTGTTTTTGGTGCTACTTTAGGCTGTGCTTTGCTACTATGCTTTGCTGTTGGGCTTACTTTAGGTTCACCAGCTTTCTTGCTTACCTTTTCAGGTTCGGCTTGCTTTGTCACCTTAACGTCAATGTTCATTTCGTTTCCCATTATACTATTGCGTATTCGTTTGGATTTTTAATAAGACGTGCTGCGAAGCTAGCTTTCATTGTTGTTACCTTTCCTGTTCGCCTGTTAAGAACATTCACTTTGTCGTGTCCTGCCGCTACTTTTTGCGCCTTGTATTGTTCGGGCGCGGTGTGCTTTACTTTTGACTTTTCATCTACAGCGCGAACATTAGGTTTAACCACTTCGCTATCTTGCTTCACTTTGGATTCTTGTTTTGGCGCGTCAACTTTTACAGTATTCGCGTTCGCTTCAATCTCCAATAACCTATTGTATGCCTTTTCGCTCAACCCTAACTCCAATAATTCATAAGGGCTTTTACCCTCGTTATCGGTAATTATCTTTTGATCTCTTGGCGCGAATTTTTGGGTATCCATTATGTGCTAATAATTTGTATTGCAAACTTAAATATTATTTTAGGAGAATGTTTGGTTTGTTCAAAATAGTAGTTACATTTGCTAATCAATACAATCTACATGAAGGATCACAAAACTAGGAACTACCCAATAGCTTTTTTGCTTCGTTCTATGCCGAAAGACGTTCACGATATTTTAATTCGGAGGCAAACGGTGGAGAAAATAAAATGTGGCTGCATAGTTTCAATAGAAACAACATTGTACAAAATGATTCGTGAATCCGAAAATAAAGATAAATGAAAAAACACTTAGTTGACCAAAAAGTAAAGACCTTAGACGAACTAGGTTTGGAGTTCGGAACGGATAAAGCCAGTAATCATCACGACTATTTAAGAACCTATGAAAAATACCTTGAACCGTTAAGGGATAAGGAACTTGTGTTTTTAGAGTTAGGATTTGGAGGGCATGAAGACCCGAAAAAGGGTGGTGAAAGCATTAGAATGTGGCAAGAGTACGCACCTGACTGGTACATTCATTGTGTAGAAATAGAGCCAAAGGAAAATACTCCAGATGGAATTTATTTTTTTAATGGTTCGCAAACAGACCCTGCTATAATTGAAACGATAGTAGCATGTAACGGATTAATAGACATTTGCGTGGACGATGCGTCACATCAAAGTAGCCTTACCATAAAATCATTTGAAAATATATTTCCATTAATGAAAAGTGGGGGAATTTATATTGTTGAAGATACCCACTCTAGCCTTCATTCGTTTTGGTACGGTGAAAATGAGGCAAATGAAAATCCAAAAAAGAACGGGAAGAAAACCATTACGGCTTTAAATTATTTCAAAGACTTAACCGATGCCGTAAATAATAGCTTAATGAAAGAGGAATACAGATCCCAATACGAAATTGAATCAATTACATTTTTAAAGGACTTGATAATAATTACTAAGCTATGATAAACGTAATTGAATTAAGAATTGGGAATTTTGTTTATAGTAAAACTATAACGCCTTTTAGTCAAGTTGGGGTCTGTAAGGTTGAGAATATTCAATACGATGGAATTAATAAGTGGCAAGATATGGGTGCTAGTGGATATGTAAAGCAAGTAGAAATGACACCTATCCCGATTACTCCAGACACAATAAATCATTGTGGGTTTACAAAACTTGGCGGAGGTTATTATATAACGGCACTTGATGGAGTTAGCATTGATATTTCTTTCCCCGAAGGAAGAGGTATAATAATTGAGCTTGGATCCGCCGCGTTGCCTTGTAAATACATTCATCAGTTGCAAAACCTTTATTACTCACTAACTGGCAAAGATTTAGAGATAAATTGGAGTGAACAATAAAATAACCTTACCGAATGACTATTGGAATTGGCTTAACTACCCACAATCGATACGATGTATTCAAAAATAGCTATGTGCAAATATTACGACACATGCCGAAAGAAGCACGTTTATTTGTCGTTGATGATGCTTCGAAAGTCCCCGTACCCGAAGCAGATTTAAGATTTGAAACAAACGTAGGAATAGCCGCCGCAAAGAACGCCTGCATTGCAGCACTTGATGATTGTGACTATATTTTTCTTTTTGACGATGATACGTTTTGCAAAGTTCCTAATTGGCATTTGCCCTATATCAATTCGGGATTGAATCATGCTATGATGATATTTCCTAGACTAGCAAACGGACAATCTACAAACAATAGGTTAATTAAAACAGTTGGCAACTTACGCTACTTTGCTTCGCCTTGTGGCAATATGCTTTTCTTTACAAAAGAGGCTATTCAAACGGTCGGAGGTATGGATGTGGGGTATGGTACATGGGGTGGCGAACACGAAAGCATGAGCCAAAGGATATTTAATAACGGTCTTACGCCACACCCATTTATCGATGTAAAAGAAAGCCTTTCATTGTTTTATTCACACGACTATCATTTATCTTGCCCCCGTAGCGTATCTACTGAAGTGAGAAAGGAACAAATAAAAAAGATAATACCAAAGTTGCAATCAGAAAAGAAATCAAAAGAATTTATCCCCTACAAAGAAATGACAGGTATGGTAATAACAACTTATTTTACAGGGTTTGAAGATCCACAACGCGGCGAAAAATGGGAGCCAAACATAACAGACATTGACCCGTTATTTGTAAGCATACTAAGCCATTGTGAAAAGCCTTTGGTGGTTCTTACAGATTCATTCCCGTATTTAAAGAAGGGCATTAGAGCTGAATTTGTGCAAACGGAATGCACAATGAACCCATACCTACAAAGATGGGTGTCAATATTAGAATACATTGAAACAGTAAAAGAAGATTACGTTTTCTGCGTTGACGCAACGGACGTTGAAATGCTCCGTAATCCCTTTAAAGATAATTTGGGTAATTACATATGGGTTGGCGATGAACCTAGCACAATTAACAACGAATGGCTAAAGAAACACCATTCTCAACCATTGTTCGATAAGTTTCTAAAAACACACGCCAATAAGCCACTATTGAATGCTGGTGTATTAGGTGGGCGCACATCGGTTGTTAAATCGTTTCTTGAAAGGATGGTTTGGTATATCAAAAACCATGAAATACTTTACAGCGATATGCTGTTGTTTAACTTTGTTCTTTATGCCGAGTTTCCCGAAGCAATTAAGCATGGTAGGGAATGCACCAATGTCTTTAAATCTTATTCAGTTAATCCAAAACACAATAGTTATTTCAAACATAAGTAGCCATGAACAAAATATTCAAGTACAAAACAAATGACGAGGTTTGGGTAATCTGGCAAAACAGGCCTCAACAAATGCTAATTAAAGAATGCCTATTGAGCATTGGCGTAAAGATTGCCAAGATACAAGGTGGCGGATTTATTGAAGGCGAAACTAAGATAGGATACACAGTATATAGCAAATGTACGTTGTTCAAAGACCATCCATATATAGATGAAAAGGATATTTTCCCAACCAAAGAAGCATTAATTGAAAGCCTTTAACATGAAACCAAGAGAAAAGAAGCCCGAAACAGTTTTTAGAATAATCAACAATGAAACAGGTGAGGCCGTTGGCTCGTACAGTCGCGCCTATTGTGACGAGTTTGATTTTAGAAGTGAAGATGAGGCGCGTAATGCCAATTGCCATGGCATATTTCAAGATGAAAAGAAATACTCGATTGCCAAATATAGAGTAACATACGAATTAATAGAAGATTAAAATCCAATTATGCCAAAGACCCAAAATAGAAAACAATACCCCAAAAGCTATAAAAAGCTATTCACACCTAAGCATGTGGAACTAACATCAATTCCTAAATTGATAGATGGCGAAGTGCTGCGATACTTTGTGATACTAGGTACAAATCGCTTACCCGCACAAATTCACATAGCGGTGTTCAAAGACGGGATTAAGAAGATGGGGCATAAGCTAATACCGAACGAGTTAACGGACAAAACTTTTGGATTTGCTAGTTTGCAGGATATGGATAAATATGTTTGCCCGTGTGGTAAGTCTGACTGTCAATACACGCCTTACTTAAAAATCTGCATTGCTAACTTTAGAAAACAAATGATAAACTTATAATAAATGAATATTAACAAAGAATCAATAATAGAGGCATTAAAAGAAAAGAACTTTTACCAAGAAGAACAACAGCCATTTGTTGACCACATTTTAAGTGAGCTTTCAGAAGGTCAACTATTTTCTTTTTTAATTAATGGCATTCAGCAGGCAGTATTAAGTCTTATGATTATGTCAATGCAGCCTCCTTTGCCAAACTACCCTAAAGGCGGATATAGTGGCACAGGTGACAAAAAAGAATTTAAATCAGAATTGGCTAAACTTCACAATAAAGATAAAAATGAGTAGAATTTGGAACATAACGCCATACGACCCACAAAAGAGATTAGGCAAAATACACAACGACTTTTGCGCGCTAATCCCTTTAGATGATTTCATTTTGATAACAGACCCAGATATGATGTTTCTTTTGCCCCAACAAATGAACTGGATAGAAGATATAGTAGCAATGTACGGGCATAGAATAGATGTGTTTGGGTGTATGACAAACAGGATAGGAGTTGAGGCGCAAATTTACAAAAGCCAAATCCCAGTTAATCTTTATGTGGATGGAGAAAGCATTGGCGTGGGGCTACATTCACAAAGTCATTTTGATGAAACAGATATTACCGAGCATATAGGATTAGCACATGAATGCTACGAAAAACACAAATACACCATCGAAGAAACAAATTTAGTTGCTGGCTTTATGATGGTATTCAAAAAGTCACTTTGGAATAAAATAAAGTTTCAGGAAGGGATAAACTTTGATGTTAAATTCTGTGAGGCTGTGAAGAAACAAGGCGGTATCATTGCGATAATGAAAGGGGTGTATTGTCTACACCTTTACAGATGGGGGAAAGAAAATCCAAAATCTTATAAACAACATTTACTAAATAAATAACATGTTAGCATTTTTAGGATTTGCTTTACTAGCAACATTGTACATGATACCTGCGATTGTGGGTATAAAAAAGAAATCGGCCGTTGCGATAACGGTTGTGAATGTTCTGTTCGGCTGGACAATTTTGGGGTGGATAGCTTGCCTTATTTGGGCATGTGAGGGGAAAGATTAAGGAATAATTTTAGTATATTTGCAGTAGCGTAGTATCTCAACATTGAACGCTATAAAAAAACATTTGCCCGTTACGGAGAATAGGAGTTGAGATACCTATTTACTGTTTCGGGCATAATTATTTTAACGAATGGAAGATTTTAAAATTGGCACCTGTAGTAGGTGCAACCTACCCAAACCCTCGACCTCTTTTAAACCTGTTGCAAAATTAAAGTCTGGACATGATTCTATGTGTAGAGATTGCAGGAATTCTGACCAAAGGACAAGGAACAAAAAGCACATTAATTGGATTGTTCCATCTACCCCACATGATTGCATGTTGCTTTCTGACATAAAAGAGCTAAGCCATTTCATCGGTTACGCAATATCAAAAGAGGGCACCCTTTTCACTTGCAGGAAAAGACAGCATGGTTATTACGACAAATGGAATATCATATCTCCTAGTGTTACGAAAAAAGGCTATACAAGAGTGACATTAAGCATAAAAGGGGCAACTAAGGACTTGTCCATTCACAGAATTGTTGCATTGGCCTTTATCCCTAAACCTGAAGGTAAGGAATGGATTAATCACAAAGATAGTAACCCTAGAAACAATAAAGTAGATAATTTGGAATGGTGTACTCCAAAGGAAAATTCGATACATGCCGTTACTTTCGGGATGCTACCTAAAGGATCTAAGGTTGTTACCTCAAAATTAAAAGAAAACCAAGTTATTGAAATTAGAGAACTTAGGGAGCAAGGAATGAAGTTCAAAGATATTGCCTCCAAGTTTAATGTTTGTGTAGGGACTATAGAAAAGATAATATACAAAGTATGGTGGAATCACTGTTAACCATATAACTACTTAACCATCATGCAAATATGCCTGCAAGAAAATCCTCCGACGTAAACGGGGAACGTCTCTTTTGTAGTCGAAGGCATTAATCCAGCGGGATACAAAGCAATTAACGGAGGCATTTCATCTAATGATATTTCTCGGTTAAGCCCAACTAAATGTCTGCAAATTGGTCTTGAATCTTTAACCAATCCCCCTGCATAGATAAACTTTGTTAACTTAAACCTATCCTTAAATATATTGTTAGTGGTACGTTGTACGGAATACGCGCTATCTCTTGCCATTTGTACGGCGTATCTTTGAAGGTTTGGTGTTGGTGTACCATTCGCTAAACGTCCGCTAGATAGTTCCCCTGCATCCCATTTCTCTAATTGCTTAACGGTATCTGATATTGAGCGTCCTTGCATTACGTTTTGGGCTATTAGCTTCTTTAATGGCTCAACATATTCAGGTGCAACGGCCTTTGTTAGCGCATCTTTGGCTTGTTCGTAAATGATTTGCTTTGCAGGGCGTAATTCTTTTAATTCTAATTCTAGATCGTTAACGGTACGAAATAAATCAATTGTTTTATCCTGAATTGTGGTGAAATCTGTTAAGAAGTCACGCATTGGAATAGTGTATTCTTTGCCTCCCAATATTGCGTTTATCTTCCCTTCTATTATTGCCAACCGTTTACGTAAATCCTGACCTACTACGTATTGACCCTGA
>Ga0247737_1000006_pt1 | contig 59616 bp, 89 predicted proteins | sample UWRJL028104C2_FD_180937 | JGI IMG/M metagenome (GOLD analysis project Ga0247737, IMG submission 180937) | Plant litter microbial communities from Arlington Agricultural Research Station in Wisconsin, United States - UWRJ-L028-104C-2 | ecosystem: Environmental > Terrestrial > Plant litter >...
GGGTTGAGACACAAAGCCTAGGAGAAGAACTGATGCAAATCTCAGACATGCCTGAGGAAGACAAGGTTGCCATGCACGACACTCTTCTTCAGTGGAAGAAAGACGGGAACGAGAAGCCTCTGCTCCCGCTCGACGTGGATCTTGATGGTGACGGCAAGCCCGACGCCTACGGACTCGACGAGAACGACGAACTCGTATTCGTCTCTGGGGTCAGCCTCGAAGACACCGTGTTCGAATCGACTGGCGTAGAGGAGGCAAGCGAATGAGTTACGTATTCGAGACCATCAATGGCCAGCGCGTCGAACAGAACGTCGCGGCCGCTTTCCGTCGGATGGACACGGACTTCGAGAAGGCCTTCCCTGGAGTCCACCTCGAAATCACAAGTGGTACTCGTACCGACGCCGAGCAGGAAGCAATCTTCCGAGTGCGCTACGTAACGGCTGCCAACCTCAAGGGGCGCAAGGCCTACGACGTCCGGAACTGGAAAGGTACTCTCTGGTACCGCATCTCCAACGCCGGCACCGTCGCAGTTCCCGGACAGTCCAATCACCAGGAGTCCGGCCCCAACGGTCCGCGCTCGCTCGACATCCGCGACACTGGCTCCGACAAGGGTGTCATGACTCGAGGCACTGCGCGAGACAACTGGATGCGAGATCACGCCAAGGACTACGGCTTCGAGAACGAGGGCTACAACTTCGGCGAGCCCTGGCACAAGACCTACCGTGGTTCGATCGGCGGAGCACCGTCCGCGCCAGCCAATCAGGCACCTGGCTTCAACCAGGACTGGTACAACCGTCAGGTGTGGATGAATGCGCACGGGTATAATGCTGGACCCGAGGATGGATTGCGTGGTTTGAAGACCATCAAGGCAACCAAGGCGTACCAGACATTCCTTCGCGCTTGGGGCTACACCGGCCTGATCGACGGGGACTGGCAGGGTCAGACGCAAGCCGCACACCAGCGGTATGCTGACTCCCTCGTTTCTGCACCTCCTGCTTCTACATCATATCCCGCCGTGACCATCGCCAACGTCGGTTCCATCGGCGATGTGCGTGGTCTTCAATGGGTGGCGAAGCAGAACGGCTACACGGGTAAGCTCGACAACAAGTGGGGAGGTGGTTCACAGGGTGGTCTTCAGAACTTCCTGAACAAGAACTACGGTGGCAGCATCGTATCTTGGCTCACGAAGCGATGGGGCTACTCCGGCGACAACCGTCTCGGCCCTAACATGAAGGCTGCTCTCCAGCGTGCCAACGCAGAGAACGCTCGACTGATCAAGTAAGTATTTTGTGTGGGCCTCGTCTCTTGCGGGGATTGGGGCTCACACAAAACTTGCGATTACACAGCTTTCAATTTTTGCCTACCTGGTTACATCAAGTGGGATTCTCAAGGCGAACAAAACGGGTGTCATCAGCCCATTCTCCTTTCGACAGGTGCCGGCGTGCAGCGAAGCATCTTCCTTGAGAGTCCCTCTTGATGGAATCAAAATTTTAAGAAAGGCGAGGCCATGCATAAGCTGCTTCTAGCTTCCATTTGGGCACCTGGTGCAATTCCGCCAGCCGAATGGAAGTATCGGAATCTCAAAAGAATCATGTATCCAGTGATTGACGCTCTGTTCTTCATAGCTGGGTTTTCCGGAGCAAGGTTCGGGGTCCCTGCGATTAGCGAATTCTTTCCCGACGCTTTCGTGGATGGATTCTCGTACACGCTTTCGGCCATAGCAGCTATCTGCTTTATTGGTGTGGCCTTTCCAAGTCAATGGAGGCTCGAGATCTTCGGTAAGTCAGTTCTATTCGGATTGATGGTTGGTTACTTCATCGCGCTCTTTATTCTAACCGCAGTCGGTGAGGATTCTAGAGGTTTTGTGGTACTGGTAGCCGCAGTTGCCTTATGTCCAATTGTTTGGAGGCTTAGTCTCCTTGGTTCCGAATGGCAAGACAGAAGAGTAGCAGCAAGAATCGAAGCGGCAAGAATTGCAGCGTTAAGAGAAGAGGACTGATGGACGCATGGGGGGTAGTAATCGGAATTCTCGGTGCGCTTGCGACCATCGGATCCGTTATAGCGGTCCTACTTAAAAGTAGAGGCGAAAACAAGAACGCAGCAACCAATGCTAAGACTGCATTGGACGCAAGAATCGACGCACGAGTCACTGAGCAATTACAATCTGCTTGGACTCGTCTCGACGAGCAAGATACAAAGATAGCTTCGCTAGAAGACAGAGAAAAGCGAAGAACAGGGGCTATCTCAAGAATTCTTCGAGCCATTTCACAGCAGTGGCCTAAAGACGCTAAGGCGCCCGATCTAAGCCCTTCCGACATCGTTGAGATAGAAGAAACAATTCCGATCGAGTGGATTAGGACACACAGACCACATGTAAATTAACTAGGAGGTGATGACTCTGTGATAGCACGACAGGCAAATCCGGGAGATGACTCCTCTAAGAAGAGGGCCCCAGCAAGAACTCCTGAGCAGCGTAACAATCAGCTGATAGCTATGTCGTACGATGCAGCAGAGCAAATGATCTCCTCCGGTAAAGCCACCTCGCAACTCCTTACGCATTTCCTTAAGCAAGGAACTGTTCAAGCCGGTTTGGAACTAGCTAAACTTGAGCAAGAGAACCTTCTACTCAAGGCACGCACTGACCAAATTGCAGCCAGCGAGGATGTTAGAGAGCTTTACGCTCAAGTCATTAATGTTGTAACCGAGTACAAGGGCGGTAGCGTAGATGACTGAGCTTAATTACACAAAGCTGTCTAGATTGTTTACGTTTGAAGAGCGGTTCGAGTACCTCTCGCTTTACAGCAAGCTAGGTGATCGTACGTTCGGTGGTGAACGATGGATGAATCAAGATTTCTACCGCTCAACCGAGTGGAAGCACACACGCCAACAGGTTATTGCCCGTGATATGGGTTGTGATTTGGGGGTGGAGGGTTATGAGATCTTCGACAAGATCATCGTACACCACATGAACCCCATGAGCAGAGATCAGGTTGCTGATGGCGACCCGGTTATTCTGGATCCGGAGTTCATGATCACAGTAACACACACGACGCATAATGCAATCCACTTTGGCGCAGGAAAGAGAGCTCCTAGCGTCTTAGTCGAACGGACTCCCGGGGATACTCTTCCCTGGCGTCGCTAAGGAGACAATAATGCAGTATGAACCAGACGAAGCGCTTGACTCGGCTCCAGTTCAGGCCGATCCGACTCCTCCCGTTGAGGAGCTTCCCACATTTTCGTCGCTCAACGTCCCGGGTTCGCCCGAGGTTGTTCCTCCGGTGGAGATTCCCGCGGACGCACCCCAGACGTCGATCACGTTCCCGCTTAGCGGTGACGATTGGTCCTTCGCACCTCCTGCTTCGAGCGTTCAGCTGCGTATTCAGGAAGAGCTGACTGCAAGTGGCTACTACTCCGCTCGCCGAAACGGCAAATGGGGCGACCTTTCCGTGGCTGCAATCCAGGAAGTGGTTGGATTCAAGCCCGGCGCCGGTCTGAGCAAGGACCTCTGCCTCGCGATCAAGGAATATGTCAATCATTCGACTGATGATTCCAACGCAGTCCTCACAGAGGCAGACTGGGAAGCGTTCGCCGTGTACCTCGAGGAGGCAAACCGCTAATGGGGCCCGAAGACAACATCGGTGGCTACAGCATCCCAGTCGACCCCATGGATGACTTGCAATGCGAGTCCTGCCAGTAATCAAGCACTAAGGAGGCGGAGTTAATGCCGGAAACAATCGCTGTCAAAGACAGTATTCTTCAGTCTACAAAGAAGCTACTCGGATTTGATCGAGAGTTCACTGCGTTCGATTTGGACATCACAACGCACATTAACTCCGCCTTCTCCACGCTATACCAGGCCGGAGTTGGCCCCGTCGAAGGCTTTATGATCGAGGATGAGAACGCTTCATGGTTCCAGTTCATTGGGAACAAAATGGAGATCAACGATGTAAAGACCTACATATACCTTCGTGTTCGAATGCTTTTCGATCCTCCTGTTTCTTCATTTGGATTGGAAGCCGTACAGAAGCAGATTGATGAGCTTATTTGGCGCCTCAATGTGGCCGACGACTTCTCGATTCTGTACCCAGGAACACCTGAAATCCCAGGTCCTGTTCAGGGCCGAGCTTCTGTTTGGGATCTTACGGGCCTTGCCGATTTCCCGCCAGAAGCTCCTGTCGACTCAGTCGGCATCAACTTCATAACTGGCGAGATCTTCCGAAAGACGGTGTGATCAAATGGGTAAGGAACTAATTGGTTATTTGGGCGAATTAGGACCTGATGAGGATGGTGGTGGATCATCTGCCGCTGCGCTACAGGCACATATCGTCGATGAAACACCCCACCCGGCCTATGATGACGATATGGCACTAGGCCTCTACTTCGAGAACGGAATGGCATAATTATGACATTTAAAGATCAGGTGCAGGACCTTGCCGTTCGTATCGGTACAGAGTTCAAGACCATTCGTACTGAAATTGCCAACCTTGTAGGGTCTAAAGCATCGCTTACGACCACTGACAAGTCGACTATCGTCGCAGCAATAAACGAGGTCAAGGCTTCGCTTTCTGGCGCAGGTGCAGTCATCAACGATGCCACCGCTTCAGGAACGAGCGTATATTCATCCACAAAGTCGACGGCTGTCGCTAACGCGGCCGCTAGTGCAGCTGCTGCAGCGCTTATCGCGGATGGCTCGGCAACTACAGCCACTGGGACGACATATTCCGCTAACAAGATCAACGCAGCAATCGCGGCCGCAAGTGCTGCTGTAAAGAGTGATCTTATTGGCGGTGCATCAGCATCTCTCGATACCTTTGCCGAACTCGAAGCTTCGATGGCCGACGATGAAACTGCAGCTGCAGCTCTCACCACTGCTGTTGGGTTCCGTGTTCGCTATGATGCAGCACAGACGCTCGATACCACCCAGAAAGCTCAGGCCAACAGCAACATGGGCTCCGTTTCTCTGGTCCAGCTCGGCGATCCCGCAGCCGATTTCGTTACCGCGTTCAACGCAGCTCTGGTTTAGGAGGGATAAGTGGCGTTTAAAGATCAGGTTGCCCTCGGCTTTGCTGCCGTTGCAGCTGCAATTAATGGTAAAGCGCCACGGTATGTTGCGGTTAACGCTCAGACTGGAACAGCTTACACGCCCGTCCTAGCCGACCAGAGCAAGGCGATTGAATGCACTAACGCGGGCGCTATATCTGTCACTATCCCTCAGAACTCTTCGGTTGCTTTCCCTATTGGGACGGTTATTGAGATTGCTCAGATGGGTGCTGGTCAGGTAACAATCGTGGCTGGCACAGGGACTACACTTCGCAGTGCTGGGAGCCTTCTTAAGACACGTGCTCAGTACTCGGCCGTGTCAATTCGGAAGCAAGCGACAAACGTCTGGCTAGTGGTTGGCGATCTGGCATGAGTATGGCGTTGCGCGCGCGAGGCCTTTCAGCTAAGCGTAGGAGCGCTGGTACTGCATATTTTCCATCGAATGCAGGGCTAACGCCATCTGGAACTAATACCGACCCAACCCAGCCAGGCGGACTAATACTCGCAACTCTACTATCAGCAACCTCGGCGGGTGTTGTGGCTAAAGGGATTCGTTTCTGGATGCCACCAGAAGGAGTTGGACAAACTCTTACATCCTTCTTATTCGCTGGAGCAACAGGTGCCTCTGTTCTAGCGCAAGGTATAGATACTCCTGCTGTGTCTGGGTTCAACGAGTTACTGTTTGCAACGCCGTACAACATGGTAAATGGGGCAGCCGTTGCGGCGGCTATTTTCATTCGGCCTGTCAGTGGAGATTCGTTGAATAATGTTAGTTACTCCGCTGTAGCTAATGCGCTAGCAACGGCTAAGACCGTTTCGCCACTGCAAACATCGGTTCCAGGGTCTCGGTATAACTACGGAAATCCAAGTTTGAATGGTGGGGGCGACACTGGAACTAGCAGCGCATGGTACGGCGTTGACTTAATGATCGCAGCATAGGAAGGAGGCGTAATGACAGATCTACTCACCGACATGTATTCGGAAGGCGACTTCTTCGAACACTTCGGCAGAAAGGGTATGAAGTGGGGCGTGCGTAAAGCATCCTCAAATCCTGCTCACACTTCAGCTGATGCTGCTCGGTATAACAAGATCAAGACCCGTATCAAGAAGAACGGCGTCGACAATCTGAGCAATGATGATCTGGCCAAGCTGAACAAGCGAAACCAGCTCCTCTCAGAGTACAAGAAGGCAAACCCGAGCAAGTTCAAGAAGGGCGCGGAGACAACGGAGAAGACGCTCAAGGTTCTAAAGACCGCGGGCACCGTCATTTCCCTAGGCGCGGGTGCTGTCGCCATCGCCAAGTCTCCAACCGCAAAAGAAGGAGCTCTTGCAGTAGCTAAGCTGCTCAAGGGCCTGTAACAAGAAAGGGGGTTGACGATGAGTCTGTCCAATACGGCTACGCCGAAGTACTACGCGGCGTTCCGTGATGCCGTCATCCGCGGAGACATTCCTATTAACCAGGAAGTCGAACAGCAGATGAACCTCATCGATGGGCTCATCGCCAATCCTCTTTACTACTACGACAGTAAAGCAATCGACGGCTTCATCAAGTACTGCGAAAACGAGCTAACCCTCGTAGATGGTTCCGACGTCAACATGCTCGACTCATTCAAGCTGTGGGCTGAAGATCTTCTTGCATGGTTCTGGTTTGTTGAGCGCACGGTCTACGTGCCCAGCCCAGACAACCACGGCGGGCACTACGTCCGTAAGATGATCAAGATGCGGCTTCGAAACAAGCAGTACTTGATCGTTGCTCGAGGCGCAGCTAAGTCGATGTACGCCGAATTCATTCAGGCTTACTTCCTCAACGTCGATACCTCGACCACACACCAGATCACAACCGCCCCGACGATGAAACAAGCCGAAGAGGTCATGGCACCTTTCCGTACTGCTATTGCCCGGGCCAAGGGACCGTACTTCAGGTTCCTTACAATGGGGTCACTTCAGAACACCACGGGTAACCGAGCGGATCGACAGAAACTTGTTGCCACTAAGAAGGGCATCGAGAATTTCCTTACGAACTCTCTGTTAGAAGTGCGCCCAATGCGCATCGACAAGCTTCAGGGTCTACGTACCAAGATCAACACCATCGACGAGTGGCTGTCTGGCGATGTCCGAGAGGACGTTGTTGGTGCTATAGAGCAGGGCGCATCAAAGATCGACGACTACATTATTGTAGCCATGTCATCCGAGGGTACAGTTCGTAACGGCGCAGGCGACACGATCAAAATAGAACTTGCCAAGATCCTCAAGGGCGAGTACTACGATCCTCACACTTCCATCTGGCACTACAAGCTCGATAGCGCCAAGGAAGTTACTAACCCTGAGATGTGGCGTAAGGCTCAGCCTAACATGGACCTTACTGTGACCTACGATACTTATGCTCGCGACGTTGAGCGTATGGCTAACGTGCCCTCTTCGGTCAACGACATCATGGCAAAGAGATTCGGAATCCCAATGGAAGGGTTTACTTACTTCTTCTCTTACGATGAGACTCTGCTGCATCGTCGATCCGAGTTCTGGCAGATGCCTTGCGCTATGGGTGCCGACCTTTCACAGGGTGATGACTTCTGTGCGTTCACCTTCCTCTTCCCGCTACCTGGTGGCGGCTTTGGGATCAAGACTCGAAGTTACATCTCATCCCTTACACAGATGAAGCTGGCTCCGGCTATGCGACAGAAGTATGAGGAGTTCATCAAAGAAGGATCGCTTCACGTCCTCGAGGGTACAACCCTTGACATGATGGAGGTCTACGATGACCTGGATGATTACATCCAGCGGTCTCGCTTCGATGTTCGTGCCTTTGGTTATGACCCCTACAATGCCCGAACCTTCGTCGAACGGTACATCCGTGAGAATGGAGACTACGGCATCGAGAAGGTCATCCAGGGCGTTAAGTCGGAGTCAGTTCCGCTAGGTGAGCTCAAGAAGTTCAGCGAGGAGCGCGCTCTCATATTCGATCAGGAACTCATGAAGTTTGCTATGGGTAACTGTATCGTTCTAGAAGACACTAACGGTAACCGAAAGCTCTTCAAGAAGCGTCAGGAAGCCAAGATCGACAACGTGGCAGCCATGATGGACGCCTATATCGCATGGAACTTAAACAAGGAGGCGTTCGAGTGACAGACATTCTGACCGGAATGATGACCGAGGATCAATTCCTCGAACAGTCCGGTGTAAAAGGCATGAAGTGGGGTGTTATTCGGGACAAGGCTGCGGCCGGAGACCGAGGTGCTCAGAAGAAGTTGGTAAAAGCGGATGCCAAGTGGGAGGAAAGCTCGCACGGGGCCGCTGCTTATATCGCTGTACACAACAAGGTCGCAGACAAGATGAATAATGGCGGCATTGAGAAGTTTAACGCGAATCCGAAGTACAAGAAGATCAAGGACTTCTCCGATGAGAGCGACCCAAAAGTCCAAGAGTACTACAAGGATTACGAGAAGCTCACCAATAAGGTATTTGCTGAGACGGTCAAAGAGACTTACGGCACGTCACCTTCTGGTCGCTACAGTGCGGAAGTTTCACATGACGGCAAGGGTAACTACTACGCCGAGATGGTCGATTCGCAAGCGGTGACACATGCCGACACTCCATCTCGGCTAATTTTTGCTCTAACGTTCGATCCGAGCAAGGGCTTCACCAAGATGGGCGACAAACCACTGCCTCCCGACACACTCACACATTCAGCCCAGAAAGGCCAACGCATGGCAGATGTAGATCTGTCCGGAATGCTGTCTGAGGAAGACTTCCTCGAGCACGTCGGGTACCGAGCAGACATGACCGATGAAGAGCAGGCTGACTTCCTCGAGCATTACGGCAAGAAGGGTATGAAGTGGGGCCATCGACAAATGGACTATGGTCTTGGTATCGCTGGTAAAGCACGCACTTCAACGGGTAATAGCAAGTCTCGCGCAGATGGCAGCGCCGAGCGATCCGCAGCAATCGATGCTGCTCGTAAGCGTACGTTCAGTGGCGAGAATAAGGCCGCTGTCAAAGACGCTAAAATTGCATATAAGTCATCTAAGGGGACTGCTGGAGCCGCCGCAACAAAGGTCGCTCTTAGAGCCGCCCGCGACAAGAAGGCGGACGACAAGCACGATGCCGCTCTAGCTAAAGCTGGCAGGGAAGCGGTCGTAGTGGCTGTTGGTGGAGCGTACGGCCATATCATCAACCTCGCCCTGGCAAAGCGCACCGTCAAAAAGGGCTAGCCCCTCTCACCCATGACTACATATAGAGAGGAGGTGACGCATGGCATTTGCAGATCGTCTATACCACGCATGGAACGCCTTTAACGATCGAGACTCGAATGAGAACGAAGCCCCCTATACCAGCTATGGTCAGGGGTACGCAATCCGTCCGGATCGACCGCAGACGTACAGCAAGAACGAACGTTCGATAGTTTCGTCGATGTATGCTCGAATGGCTATCGATGCCGCTTCGGTTGACATCAAGCATGTTCGATTGGACGACGATGAACGCTACGTCGAGACAATTCAGAGCGGTCTGAACAACTGTCTTTCTTTGGAAGCTAACATCGACCAGGGTGGACGCATGTTCAAGCAGAACTTGTTCTGGTCCATGTTCGACAAGGGCGTAGTTGCTATTGTTCCGATCGACACATCGCTCAATCCAAAGGTTACCGGGTCGTACGACATCAACACGATGCGAGTTGGGGAGATCCTTAAGTGGAGTCCTCGACATGTTCGTGTTGCCGTCTACAACGACCGGATCGGTGAAATCCAGGAGGTGCTCCTTCCAAAAGATGTCGTTGCCATCGTCGAGAATCCTCTGTTTGAGGTGATGAACCAGCCCAACTCCACTCTTCAGCGGCTTATCAGGAAGCTTTCTATCCTGGACGCTGTAGATGAGGCTGCTGGTTCGGGCAAGCTCGATCTGATCATCCAGCTACCATACGTAATCAAGTCTGATGCGCGTCGGAAGCAGGCTGAGCAGCGGCGAAACGACATCGAGGTCCAGCTCAAGGGCTCTAAGTACGGAATCGCCTATACGGATGGTACCGAACGGATCACCCAGCTGAACCGGCCGGCGGAGAACAATCTGCTTGGCCAGATCGAGTATCTCACTAAGCTGTTGTACTCGCAGTTGGGGCTTACGGAAGCGATCTTCAATGGGACGGCCAGTGAGGCAGAGATGCTGAACTACTTCAACCGTACCATCGAACCTCTGTTGACCGCGGTGACGCAGGCCATGAAAGCTCGATTCCTGACTAAGACTGCTCGCAGTCAGTTCCAGTCAATCGAGTTCTTCCGTGACCCACTGAAGCTGCTCCCCATGTCGCAGATCGCGGACATCGGTGAGAAGTTCACACGCAACGAGATCGCTACGGCGAATGAGATTCGATCGGTAGCCGGTTGGAAGCCTCATCCCGATCCGAAGGCAGACACGTTGACAAACTCCAACATGCCGGTAGATAAGCGTGGTGGAGAACAGCTTCCAACGGACTCAACAGACACGGGGGTGGCGCCAACGAACGGTCAAACCTAACCATCTGATCCAAAACCTAACAAGAAGGGAGATCCGTTCAAAATGGGAGTAAAGAAGCAGCCTGATTTCGGAGGCTATGCTACCAAGAACGATCTTGTTTGCTCAGATGGATTGACCATCAAGGGCGGGGCGTTTGCACATAACGATGGCAAGCAGATCCCTCTCGTGTGGCACCATCAGGGCGTCGACAGCCCCGAGAACATTCTCGGGCACGCAATCCTCGAAAACCGTGCCGATGGGGTTTACGCCCTAGGCTTCTTCAACGACTCTGAGAAAGCTCAGACCGCAAAAGAAGCAGTTCGACACGGCGACATCAACATGCTCAGCATCTTTGCCAACGGACTCAAGAAGAACGGGCCCGGGCGTAAGGATGTCGTTCATGGGGAAATCCGAGAAGTCAGCCTGGTAATGGCTGGCGCAAATCCTGGCGCTTTCATCGATAACGTCAGTTTCAGTCACAGCGACGGTTCCGAGCTTCACGAAGACGAGGGTGTTATCACCACCGACGACGATGTTGTAATCGATCCTTCGCCTGCTGCTATCAGCAGTGACAAAGAAGAACCCGAGGAAGAATCCAAAAAGGAGAACCTCGAACATGCTGATTCCAGCACCGATAACAAAGGAGCAAACACCGTGGCAAACGAAACCAAAGCCGTAGGCGAGATCTACGACGCAATGACGGACGACCAGAAGGCAGCAATCGACATCATCGTCGGAGAAGCCCTCGCCGCAGACAAGAGTGCTGCGCACAGCGACACTGACAGCGACACCGACACTGACACCGATGAGGACCTCGACAACGAGACCCTCAAGCACACCGCGTTCGCGGGATACCAGGAAGGATTCACCCACGCAATGAACATGTTCGAAGAGCAGGCCAAGCAGAAGCAGGGCAACCAGGGCGGCGGAGAGTCCCTCAGCCACGACAACCTCAAGACCCTGATGGCAGACGGCAAGAAGTACGGCTCCCTCAAGGACTCCTACCTCGAGCACGCCGGCGACTTCGGCATCAACGACATCGAGCGCCTGTTCCCCGACGCACAGCTCGCGACTTCGGCTCCCGAGCTCGTCGCCCGCCGTACCGAGTGGGTCGCCAAGGTTCTCGACGGCGTCAAGAAGCTGCCGTACGCGCGCATCAAGTCGCTGACGTTCGACATCACCGGCCCCGAGGCTCGTGCGAAGGGTTACGTCAAGGGCAACCGGAAGACCGAAGAGGTCCTCGAGCTGCTCAAGCGTACCACCAGCCCGACCACGGTCTACAAGAAGCAGAAGCTGGACCGGGATGACATCATCGACATCACCGACTTCAACGTCGTGGTGTGGCTCAAGTGGGAGATCCGCTTCATGCTCGACGAGGAAATCGCTCGCGCGATCCTGGTCGGCGACGGTCGCTCCAACGGCAGCCCGGACAAGATCAAGGACCCGTCCGGTCAGGTCGACGGTATCGGCATCCGCTCGATCTACCACGAAGATGACCTCTACGCGATCAAGAAGCCGATCGCCGCAAACAGCTCGAACGCCGAGCTCGTCAAGGAGATCACCCGCTCGCGCACCGGTTACCGCGGTTCGGGCAACCCGACGCTGTTCACCAGCGATGATCTGCTCGTCGACATCCTCCTCGAGGAGGACAAGTTCGGTCGTCGCAAGTACGAGTCCGAGGCTGCTCTGGCAACCGCGCTTCGTGTGAAGGACATCGTCACCGTCGAGCTGTTCAACGAGTACCCGAGCCTGCTCGGCATCATCGTGAACCTCTCGGACTACTCCACGGGTACCAACGCTGGTGGTCAGGTCGCGTTCTTCGACGACTTCGACATCGACTTCAACCAGGAGAAGTACCTGATGGAGACCCGTCTGTCGGGCGCCCTGACGAAGCCGTACTCGGCCATCGTCGTGACCCGCGACAGCGGCACCCTGGCGACCGCAGCACAGCCGACCTTCACCCCGTCGACCAACACGATCGTGATCCCGGTCAACGCCGATGTGAACTACACGATCGATGGCGAGGTCGTCACCGGCTCCGTCGTGATCACGGAGGACACCACGGTCGAGGTCGAGGCGAAGTCGGGTCACTACCTGGCGCCGAACACCACTCGCTCCTGGAACTTCCAGTACGAGGAGTAAGGATCTGACGGCATGAAGTTCTTCGACGCAGTCGGTTACGGCGAGTCGGTAGAACGTCCACCGGGCTCGGGTAAGTTCGTAGATGTCATCACGGAGCGAATGCTCTATGGCGATGTCTTGCGTAATACCCGAGCCCAGGTGGAGGCGGACAAGGTAAACAACGACCGCACCATTGGTAATCGTTTCAGCCTTATGGCTGATGCTTACGCCAGTGAGAACTTCGAAGCCATTCGGTATATTCGTTGGAAGGGGGTTCGCTGGCTCATTAGAGATATTGAGTACGTGAGCCCCCGGGTCAACATTACGCCGGGAGGTGTCTACCATGGGACAACGACTGTCGTTGCAGGCTCTACTTAAGACCCTGACAGACACAGTATATTTCGACCCGCCCGCCGAAGACCGAATGACGTTTCCCTGCATCGTATATGAAATCGATGAAGAGTACGTCGATTACGCCGACAATAATCCTTACAACCTAACGTTGGGGTATCAAGTCACTGTAATTGCGGAAGATCCAGACACCGATATTCGTGGAAAGCTTTCACTTTTACCGATGTCTAAACTACTTCGGCATTTCGTTTCAGATGGCTTGCATCACTACGTTTACAAAACATTCTTCTAAGGAGCAAAGACAACATGGCACCAAAAATCGTTTGGGACCGTCCTGGAGAGCGTCGGTTTGAAACTGGCGTTGACCACGGCGTGTTCTACCGTCGAGACAAGACGACCGGCATCTACAACAAGGGTTATGGCTGGAATGGTCTGACCACTGTCACGGAGTCGCCGTCTGGCGCCGAGGCCTCGCCTCAGTACGCCGACAACATGAAGTACCTGAACCTCATTTCGGCAGAGGAGTTCGCAGCGACTATCGAGGCGTTCACCTACCCCGATGAGTTCGGGTACGCAGACGGCACCATGGAGATCGTCCCCGGTGTCGAGATCGGTCAGCAGGCGCGCGAGACCTTCGGGTTCAGTTACCGCACAAAGATCGGTAACGACCTGGTTGGTCAGGACGCCGGCTACAAGATCCACCTCATCTACGGCTGCCTTGCGGCTCCGTCTGAGAAGGCTCGCGCGACCGTCAACGATAGCCCGGAGGCTTCGACCTTCAGCTGGGAGATCTCGACGACCGCGGTTGAGGTTGGCACGATCGGTGGCGTCCTGTACGCTCCGACCGCTCATCTCTCCGTCTCCTCGCTCGATGTGGACGCTGACGCCCTCGCAGACCTCGAGGAAATCCTGTACGGCACTGCCGGCACTGGAACCCCAGAGGTTGGTGGCGTGGACCCGCGCATGCCGTTCCCCGCCGAGTTCGTCACGATCTTCGGCGCGTAACCACAACAGAAAGGAGCCAGAGAGTGCTCACCATAGAGATACCAGAAGCCAAACTCTTCGACGAAGAGAGCAACACTTTCTTCACGTCGCCGGGTGCAACTCTGCTCTTAGAGCACTCTCTGGCCTCCCTTTCAAAATGGGAGTCAATCTGGAACAAGCCGTTCCTAGATGGATCTACCAGGACAGACGAAGAGACTCGAGGCTATGTTTCATGCATGAATCTTGCTCCGGTTCCGTCCGAAGACGTCTATAACAAGCTATCTTCTGAGCAAGTCTCTCAGATAGCCGCATACATTAACTCGAAGCAGACGGCTACTTGGTTTACTGAGGACCCCTATGCTAGGCCTAGCTCTGAGATCGTCACTGCAGAGATCGTTTACTACTGGATGATTGCTCATAACATCCCTCCAGAGTATCAGTACTGGCACTTCAACAAACTTCTGACGCTGATCAAGGTATGTAACGAGAAGAATAAGCCCGCTAAGCGCTCTAAGATGGGCACTCGCGATCAGGCAGCTTCTCGCCGCATGCTCAACAAGCAGCGTCAGGCAGAACTCGGAACCAAGGGATAGGAGGAGCCATGGCCAAACTTGTTTGGGGCGCAGCAGGAGAGCGCACGTTTGAAGCAGGTGTCGACCGTGGAGTTCTTTACGTTCCGGGATTTTCCGGAGTGGCGTGGAATGGACTTAAGTCGGTAAAAGAGGCGCCTTCGGGGGGAGATCCGCAACCTTACTACTTAGACGGCACGAAGTATGCCAATGTCGCGGCAGCAGAGGAATTCAACGCCACTCTGGAAGCTTTCTCTTCACCACCTGAGTTTGCTCTATGTGAGGGGAATTTACGTCTGGCAGCAGGACTCTTCGCCACTCAGCAACCTCGTAAGCCGTTTGGATTTAGTTATAGATCTAAAATTGGCAATGATGTAATTGGTCTGAATAGTGGGTATAAACTTCATTTGGTGTATAACGCACTAGCAGCCCCTTCCGGTAGAGATAATAACTCCACTTCAAATACTATCGACCCTTTGGGCCTTAGTTGGAATATTTCTACGAGGCCACCAATTGCTCCGGGAATTAAACCTACTTCTCATTTTGTAGTCTCTTCAATTGAAGCAGGCACGCAAAAGATGCAGGCTTTGGAAGAAATTCTATACGGAACCACTACTTCCGCGCCTAGCCTGATCAGTGTTTCCGATCTTTTGGTGTTGTTTGCGGCGCCGGACCTCCCTTTGAACATTACCGAGGATGGTGTTGGTGGATATACGGCTGAAGGACTTGGGGTCAGTACCGATGGTAATGTCTTTGCACTAGATGATTCTGCTGTAACTTCCAACCCTGACGGGACTTTTTCAATCTCATATTAAGGAATAAGGCCATGGGACAGGTTCAAAGTTATACCAAACAAAAGATAGACGAACAACTGTCTGCTTTGGCTATTCAAACCGAGCCTGCTGGGCTTTCGGAAAGCACTAAGTCGGCCGTGTCTAACGAAATCGATTCTGAACTAGGACCCCTTGAGGCAACTCTGGCTGGACTACCTTCGCTATACCAGTTGCGTCCAACCGGAAGTGGCTTCTTAGCATTCGGAGATTCCATATCTACCGCTCAGGATGTTTCGGCTGGTGGTGCTGGATATGGTGGTGCCTGGCCTCAGATGGTCTGTGCTCTTACTGATCAGCGTCTCAATTTTCGGGGGAATGCCGGAGTTGCTGGCAATACCTCGGCCCAAATCCTGGCTAGGATAAACGATGCTCTCGCTCTCTCGCCATCAATTGTTTCTGTTTTGGCCGGAACTAATAACATCACAGCAAGTGGTAGTGATGGTAGCGTGGCGTTTGCTGCTTTTAAAAGCGACATTAGGGCTATTTGTTCTTCACTTCGGGCTTCTGGCATTCGGGTAATTCTATGTACCATCCCTCCTCGTGGCGGAGCAATGCATACGGCACTTCGTCTGACCACTACTCTGAAGTGGAATGCCTGGCTTAGAGAATACGCTCGAAATGGTGCGGAATTTCCAGATGATCGCGGAGGATTCGAGCTAATTGATTTCTTCTCACTTTTGGTTGATCCGCTAACTGGACAATATTTAGCTGCTTATGACTCAGGCGATGGACTGCACCCGTCACAAACGGCGCATATTGCTATGGCTCAGTTGATGGCTTCTAAAGTTCAGTCCTATGCTTATTCGCCAATAAAGGCTACTATAGACATCGGAGACGTAGCCAATCTTCTAGCTCATCCATTACTGGGTGCTGGATCGCCGACGCCGACATCATGGATAACTTCCGGATCGTCTTCTTCGGACTGGACAGAAGGGCTTGTATCGGATTCTGAGTTTAAAGGCCTTGCCTGGCAAGTTGCTTTTGTCGCGGCAGCTTCAGCTTCGAACTTTCGAGAATTTAAGTCGTTTGCAGTTTCTACCGGTTTTGCACCTGGTGACACGGTACTGCTGTGCGCTAGAACAAAAATTGTATCTGCTAGCGGGGTTGTTCCTTCACCAACTGCGGGGGTGCGACTTCGCCTGCTTGCCGCTGGCGGGACAACCCCAACTCTAACACCAATTGGCGGGCTTTCTGTTGTTTCGGGATCTGCTTTGCATTGGTTCCGATATGTAGTTCCAGCTGGCACTACCTCGCTGCAAGTGTCCTCTATCGTTGGAAGTCTTCCCGTAGGGGCAAGTCTAACAGCAAAAATCGGTGAGTTTGGCTTATTCAATCTCACAACAATGGGGCTAGCTTAGTCCAAAAAGAAAGGAGACCCTCATGACCAAACTAGTCTGGGGGTCTCCTGGCGAAGTCAACTACGAGTTCGGTGTTGATCGGGGTGTCTTCTACACAAAGAACGGCATTGGATATTCGTGGAGTGGTCTTGTCTCGGTCAAGGAGACGACGGAAGGTGCAGATCAGAAGCTGATCTATATCGATGGCGTTGGGCACGAGCAGCAGATCTCACTTGGTGATTTCGCCGCAAGCGTAGATGCCATTACCTATCCGGAGGCCTTCGAGCCTTATGACGGATATTCTGACATTTACTCTGGGCAGGGGCGTAGATCGTTCGACTTCTCATATCGGACAATGCAAGCCGGCGGGCACTACAAGATTCATCTTGTGTATAACGCTCTTGCTACCCCGTCTCAGAGGAACAACGCCTCGCTCAACAACACACCTGAAATCGAGCTTTTCAGTTGGCAATTTTCTACCAGACCCGAGATGGTTCCTGGAGCGCTTGCGTCTAGCCACTTCGTTGTGGACACGACACAGGTCAACCCGGGGCTTATCTCAGCTCTGGAAGAACGACTATATGGTAATGCGGCGTCAAACCCCGACATGCCTACGGTTACCGAGCTCCTTGCCATATTTGAAGAGCACGCGGTCTTCAGAGTCACCGACAATGGTGATGGAACTGCCACTATATCTGGTCCAGACTGGGCCGTTCACATGGTGGATGGAACTACAGCAGAGCTCACTTACGAGAGCGTTATTCAGTTGAGTAGCGACACATATCAACTTAGTTCGCTCTAGAAGGGAGACGAAGTGGGAACCGTTCAGGTCTTTACTATGGAGCGTATGCTCGCGATTGAGAACGGAACTGTTGTTCGTGGGGATATCGATCCCTCTGGCGACCTTATTCTCACTCGTCACGACGGCAGCACGTACAATGCGGGCAAGGTGTACCCCATCGCGGCTACAACGGATGTTTCCGGGCTGGTGGAGCTTGCAACTAACGTTGAGGTAACTACTGGTACCGACACTGTACGTGCTGTCACCCCCTCGGGTCTTGCGGCTCTGACCGCTACCAACGATCGCCGAGGACTCGTTCAGCTTGCAACCCAGGCTGAGGCCTTGGCTGGGGTGAACTCGACAAAGGCAATCACTGCTGAGTCGCTAGCTCTTTCGGGTGGATTACGAAAGGGCACGATATCGGCGGGGTGGTTCTTTGGATTGCCCACAGTTACGCTCACTGATGGCACCGTAATTAATGATGTTCACTTTACGAATAGTACTGCTGATATGGAATTTAAAGCAGGAAGTTCGGTTTTAGTGGGTCGATCCGGAAATACTTGGTATGTCATTGGCCCCGATTTGGCCACACGACCAACGTTTCTGCCTCAGTGGGATATTGCTTTAAATCCACCCTGGGCGACTTACGGAAGCTATGGCGCTAATGATGTATTTGGCGAATATGGGGAACAAGCAACATTGTTTGGCCCCGGGACAGTTCTAGGTAATGGTACGTTTCAGGCAACCATGTCATCGACTGGAATTGTCAGTCTTGGTGGTTTGGTCGGTAATGCTAATGCTGCGGTTCCTGTTGGTAGTATTTTTGGAACACTACCTATTGCTATGCGACCGGAATTTGATCAGATATTTGCCGTTTCGGCAGGTGGTGGAAACGGCACTATCTACGTTTGCGCTGACGATGGAACAGTACGATGGGGTGGTATTGTAAATGGTAGTGGGAATACTAGTTGGGTTGCATTAGACGATGTTGTGTTTCGAGCTGCTGGATATGGCACTTTTGTCCCCTTAACCCTTTCGTCACCTTGGACCGTTTGGCAGGCAGGGCCAGCGACTACTAGCTCAACTATTAGTTGGACCTTTCCCGGATGTTCCCCTACGAGAGTTAGTCGGGTTGGATATACTTTAGATGTAGATGGTGTTACCCTATTTGAGGGTATAATTAGCACTTCTTCTGCGACGGCCGCAAATCAAACGATCATTGATATGGCTGCTGGAAGTAATACCTATCCAAACGGTGTTCTTGCAACGCATCAACCAATGTGGTGCTACAATGTGTATGCTTTCGGTCGGTTGGCAGCTGGGCTAAATGGCGCTGGTGGGTTTGGTAAGATACTGAACATCGGAGTCGCTCTGGGGGCCTTCTATCGGGCTTCTCTTTCGAACTTTAAAGAAGTTCCAATCCCTGGCCCAAACACTACTGGATGGATTACTGGCTTAATCTTCTTTACCGGATGGGCAAGATACGATCCGAACGGAACTATTTGGTCCAATCCTGCAATGTTGAAGACCCCCGATGGAATCGTCTTCCTACGAGGACTATACAATGCCGGGACAATCGGCGCGTCAATGCTATTTATTCCTAGAAAGTGGCGATCTAGGTATCGACAAATTCATTTGGTGGCTTCGAATGGCGCCAATGGCCGCGCTGACGTCTCGGTTCCATACGATATAAACGCCGTTAACGGAAAACCACCAAACTCGATCTATGCGAACGCTGGAGTGAACCAGTGGTTTTCTCTAAACGGAGTATCATATCCGACTGCAAGAAACGCTATGGAAATGGGCGACGATTCGCGCCGTCCGTGAAAGGAAAACTATGGCATATAAAAGTAAAAGGCTCTACTCTGCGGAACCATTCGTGGATATGGGCATAGATATGGTGCGGGTCAAGGACGAAAACGGAATGGTAGGTGCCATTCTTACAACCTCGGCATTTGATGAAATGTACGAATTCGTGCCCGATCCCGATCCGGTGGAGCTTCCACCCGCCAACGTGTAACAATCAAAATGGGAGCAAACCGTGGGTGTTAGGTTCACTGTTACAGGTAACTGGAATGAAACCGAGAAGTGGCTTAAGCGACTTGGCTCCGGAGACATGTACAAAGGGCTTGATGCGCTCGCTAAGGAGGGCGTAGAAGCTCTCCGTTCAGCTACTCCCGTTCGTTCAGGTGTTGGTGCGTCGTCATGGGGCTACAAGATAGTCAAAGACCGTGGCGGCGTCACCATCGCCTGGACAAACACCGACACTGAGAATGGCTTTCCGGTTGTCGTAATGCTTCAGTACGGCCACGGAACTCGCCAAGGTGGGTACGTCAAGGGGCAAGACTTCATCAACCCCGCAATCAGACCCATATTTGACAGAATCTCTAACGAGGTGTGGAAGGCGGTGAAACCTTAATGCCCAGCATTGAAGAACGCGTCGTAGGAATGCGATTTGACAACTCGGGTCTCGACAAGGGCCTCAAGCCGGCAATCGACGGACTTGACAAGCTCAAGCAGAGCCTGAAGATGGAAGGCGCAACCAAGGGCCTCGAAGAGGTAGACGCTGCTGGTAAAAGGTTCTCGCTCGATGGAATTGGGAGCGGGGTCGAGGTTGTGTCGGGGAAGTTCATCGCCCTGGCAACAATCGGCATCACAGCCCTCTCCAACATCGTCAACAAGGCAGTAGACGCCGGTCAGAGGATTATCTCCTCGCTTACGATCGACCCGGTCAAGGCTGGTCTGGACGAGTATGAGCTCACCATGGGTTCGATCCAGACTATCTTGGCGAACACGTCTAAGTATGGTACTAAGCTTCAGGACGTCACTGGCGCCCTCGATGAGTTGAACACCTACGCCGACAAGACGATCTACAACTTCGGTGACATGACCAAGAACATCGGTCTGTTCACCAACGCTGGTATGAAGATCGAAGATGCCGTCGCGAACATCAAGGGGTTCTCCAACGAGGCAGCAGCTTCGGGTGTTTCTGCGGCAAATGCAGCAGGCGCAGCGTATCAGCTGTCTCAGGCGATGTCCGCGGGTACGGTCCGTCTTATGGACTGGAAGTCTCTGACTAATGCCGGTATGGGTAACAAGAACATGCAGAACGGGCTCATCGAGATCGCTGACGCCATGGGAACCTTCTCTAACGGAACCGCTACGGCCACTTCCGCAGGTAAGGACTTCAATTCCTCGCTTGAGCAGAACTGGCTGTCCGCGGATGTCATGAGCAACTACCTGAAGATCATGGCTGGGGACATGGATGATGCCACTATGGCGTCTCTCGGACTCTCTGACGCTACGATCGCAAGTTTCAAACAGCAACAGAAGACTGCAGAAGAGGCCGCAACTAAGGTTCGTACGTGGACCCAGTTGATCGGCACCATGCAGGAAGCTGTTGGATCTGGCTGGTCGCAGTCGTTTAAGATCATCATCGGTGACTTCAACGAGGCTACCGATCTGTTCACCGCCGTCAACAATACTCTTGGTGGGATGATCGGTGCCGCGTCTGACGCCCGCAACAAGGTTCTTCAGGACTGGTCTGACAATGGGGGTAGGGCTGCTGCAATCAGCGCCATATCCTCGGCGTTTAAGATCCTAATGTCGATCCTTGGCCCTATCGCTAAGGCGTTCCAGGAGGTATTTCCTCCGGTTACGGGTAAGCAGCTCGCCGACATCACCAAGCAGATTCAAGTCTTTGTGGAGAGCTTGCAGCCCGGTAAGGAAGCGCTCGATCAGATCGGTCGTACGGCCAAGGGGTTCTTCGCAGTCCTCGATATTGGTTGGCAGATCATCAAGGCCTTCGGCACAATGCTGTTCGATGTGTTGGGCTTCGCAGGTAAGGGTTCTGGCGGCATTCTCGAATTCACGGCTAAGGTTGGCGACTTCCTTGTTCGCGTTGACGAGGCAATCAAGAAGGGTGAGGGCTTTAGTAAGTTCTTCACTGTGGTTGGTAATGGGATTAAGTTTGCTCTAGGGTTCCTTAAGAATCTGGTCGGGGCTATATTTGATCTGATTGGTGCCTCTGGAGACGTCGCTAAGTCTGGCTTCGGCGGATGGATTGACTCGCTTAAAGAGCGGATGCAGCCTCTGGGGAGCATCATCGATGGGATCAAGTCCGGTTTCCACGGACTTATTGTCGTCGTTGAGGCAGTTGCGGCATTCTTTGCGCCACTTGCCCAGAAGATCGGAGACGCACTCAAGGGTATCGGACCGGCTATTGCTAGTTCGTTCTCGAGTGGTAACTTCGATTCTGTCATGTCTCTCATTGACACGGGTCTCCTTGCGGGCATCGGCGTGCTGATATTCAAGTTCATCGACAAGATGAAAGGCACGCTCAAGTCTCTCAATCCTGGCGGGGGTATTGTTGATTCCATCAAGAATGTATTTGGTGGGCTTACCGATACTCTTACTGCGATGCAGGGTCAGATCAAGGCTAAGACGCTTCTCACGATCGCAGCTGCAGTTGGTGTTCTTACGCTGTCTGTAGTTGCGTTGTCCTTCATCGATGTCGGCAAGTTGGCTATTGCCCTCGGTGCGATCACGGTCATGTTCACCCAACTCGGTGCTGTTATGGCCGCTTTCGACAAGATGTTCAGTACCAGTGATGCAGTCAAACTGACTGTGCTTGGTGCTGCGCTGATCTTGCTGGCGACCGGAATGACCATATTTGCAGCTGCAATCGCTATATTGGCGGCTATTCCTACAGAGGATCTGATCAAGGGTCTTGTCGGGATGGGTGCAGCACTAGCGATTGTATCCGGAGCAATGCTGTTGCTGTCCAAAGCAGGCCCCGGAGCTATATTGGGGTCGGCCGCGCTGGTTATCGCTTCTGTCGGACTGATCATCATTGCGGGAGCCCTCAAGCTCTTCGCGACAATGAGTTGGGATGACATTGGCAGGGCTATGGCTACTCTCGGAGCGACGCTTGCAATTCTCGCTGTAGGCCTTACGCTTATGGCTGGGACGTTGCCTGGGTCTGCTGCTCTGGTAATTGCATCGGTTGGCATTCTCATCATCGCTGCCGCACTCAAGATCTTCTCGACACTTAGTTGGGATGATATTGGTCGAGCTATGGCTACCTTGGGTTCGACCTTGGCGATTCTCGCTGTGGGTTTGACGCTTATGGTTGCGGCTCTTCCTGGTGCAGCCGCCCTAGTTGTGGCATCTGTAGGCCTTGCTGTCATGGCGGGGGTGCTCAAGATATTTGCTACTCTAAACTGGGATGATATTGGTCGGGCAATGGTCTTGCTTGGTGGGACACTTCTTATCCTGGCAGTGGGACTTACCGCTATGGTTGCGGCTCTTCCTGGAGCTGCGGCTTTGGTTGTTGCTGCAGCAGCTCTTACGGTATTGGCACCAATCCTGGCTTTCCTTGGCTCTTTGTCTTGGGAAACTATCTGGACTGGGCTCGGAGCCTTGGCTCTAGTTCTCGCCACCCTTGCTATCGCCGGAATCGCTCTTATTCCAGCCATCCCAGGCCTTGTCGGCTTGGGCATCGCCATTGCCCTTCTGGGCGTCGGTGTGTTGGCTGCGGGTATTGGCGTTGCAGCTCTTGCTGTTGGATTGACAGCCCTTTCTATCGCCGGTGGAGCAGCTATCACAGTGCTTATCGCGGCAGTTACGGGTCTTGCCGGTCTTATTCCCTACGTGGCGCAGCAAATCGGCCTCGGTATGATCGAGATCCTCAAGGTGATTGCTTCCGCCGGTCCTCAGATCCTGGAGACCATTACGGTACTGTTGCTGGCTCTCATAGCAGCAATCGTGGCAATCATTCCGCCGGCCATCGAGGCAATCGTACTACTGGTCACTAAGTTGGTAGAGGCGCTGATTGTCCTTATTCCACTTCTGGTGGATGCCGGCATGAAGATTATCATCGGAATTCTCGATGGTATCGCTAAGAACATCGGCAAGGTAATTGAGAAGGGTACTGACATCATTGTCAACCTCCTCGAGGGAATCGGTAAAGCGATCCCAAGGCTTCTTACAGCAGGCGCTAATCTTATCATTGACTTTGTCAACGGTATCGCTAGCACCATTCGTAGGAAGAGTGGCGAGTTGCAGGATGCGGGGCTCAACGTGGCTTCGGCAATCGTTGAAGGTATGACTGGTGGACTGACTAAGGGCGTAGGCAGAGTAATTGCTGCGGCTCAGAAGTTGGTAGCCAACATTGCCCCGGCGATCAAGAAGCTGCTAGGCATCAACTCCCCATCAAAGGTGACCACAGAACTCGGTGAGTACACTGGAGAAGGTGTTGGAGTTGGTATTACCAACCGCACCAAGTTCGTCGAGCGTTCCGCAACGGACCTTGGCGATGCAGCCGTATCTTCCTTGAAGAAGGCTATGGCACAGGCTGGTAACGAGATGTCGCTTGGGATGGACACGGCACCTACAATTCGACCTGTCTTGGATCTCTCGGGGCTCAAGAAGGATGCTGGTCTAATCAGTGGGATTGTTGGGTCGAAGTCTATTTCCGTCGATACAGCTACTGCTCGAGCGAACGAGATTGCCAACAAGTACGGGGAGTACCAGCAGGCAGTTGCAGAGGGCTCCGGTCCTTCGACTGAGGTCAACATGACTCAGAACAACTACTCGCCAGTCGCTCTCCCTGCGGCAGAGATCTACCGTCAGAACAAGAACCAGATGTCGATCCTTAAGGAGGAGTTGAGTAAGTGATCAATCTCATTGAAGTGCGAACAGATCGCGGACTCGTACTGTCTCTTCCGATGTTCGATCCGACGGAGGGTCTGTACATTCAAAATGTGGATGGTTTGGACCCAGTTGACGCCACGCTCGTATACTCGAGTATGGCGAACCAGGATGATGAGCAGGAGCAATCCTCAAAACGCGTCAAGCGTAACATCATCCTTCAACTGGGGTACCAGCCAGACTACGCCAACACTACGATTAAGAAGCTGAGGGACCGTCTTTACGGCTTCTTCATGCCTAAGTCGCAGGTGCGCTTGCGGTTCTACTCGGATGACATGCCGACGGTTGAAATTGTGGGGCGCGTTGAGAAGATGAACGCGCCCCTCTTCACCAAGGATCCAAACGCAACAATCTCCATCCTCTGTGCCAAATCCAGCTTCGTTGGTCTAGACACTCTGCAGTTCGGGGGTAACACAACTTCGGGCACTACCGAACTGCAGAGAACCTACGATGGATCGATCGAGACCGGTGGACTGTTTCGCATCCTACCTAACCGGGATATGGGTGGTTTCAGCATCATCAACCGACTTCCAGATGATTCAGTCCAGACACAGGACTTTGTCTTCCCGCTGCAAAACGGCGATATTCTGGAGATCAATAGTGTCAACCTCAACAAGAGTGCTCGTCTCACACGGGGTGGCGCCACGGGGTCGGTCTTGTACGGAATCTCGCCATATTCACAGTGGTTGAACCTCTATCCGGGGGTGAACAAACTTCGTGTGGCGGCAACAGGTGGAGCAGTGCCCTTTACATTTACCTACGCCAACAAATACGGAGGGCTTTAATGGAGTTGTACACGCTCGATGGCCTTCTTAGGCGCACGGAGCTTGTCGAAGGGTACGAGTCCTTTATCTGGACTGAGCGTCAGCAGGATAACGGCGATATTCAGATCATCATGGCCTCGACCACACAGAATCGTAACCTGCTTCCCGCGGGTACGTTGCTGGGTCTGTCGGAGTCAGAACGTGTGATGAAGATCGAAACTGTCAGTGACGCTGAGGCTGATGATGGTAGCAAGAAGATTGAGCTCACGGGTAAGGAAGTCACGGACGTCACTAACGACCGCACAACTCTCTCATATCCGAAGAAGGGGACCCAACCAAACACTTGGTCGGAGACTGGTAAGGCTCATGAAATCATGGGAGCGCTGTTCGATTACGCTTGTCGTTCTGGATCAGCGCTCCCTGTGGATGCCATTCCTTTACTTGAGGTAGGCAGCTTACACGCAGCCGGCAACATTCCGTTTGACGACACCATCTACACGATTGAGCGCCCTTATGGACCTCTGTACGACGTGATGAAGGAGCTCGCAGACATATTTGACCTGGGGTTCCGCCTCTACAAGGGGCTGGACACCAGCAAGTTGTACTTCGATGTCTACAAGGGCAACGACCGTACAAGCTCTCAGACGGTCCTTCCTCCAGTCATATTCTCGGAGGATCTGGACTCACTGCAGAGCGTGTCAGAGCTCACTTCGGTGGCCAAGTCCAAGAACGTTGCCGTTGTCGTTGGTATCGACCGTAATGTCACCGTCTACGGCGATGGCGCAAGCGATACCACAACTGGCTTCGGACGCCGTGTGCTTTATGTCAGTGCAACCGATATTCAGTACGCAGACCGTACCAACACCCTCTCAACAGTACAAGAAACGGCTATCAACAAAGCCATCGCCCTACCTGCAGCGCTAGACCCGCAGAAGGACGCGATGAAGAAGTTGATTGATAAGAAACGCTTCGCCACTGGTGAGGCTGCTCTTATTACTGCGTTCACGACCGCTCAGGTAACTGCAGGCGGATTGGTTGCCGCTGACAAGACCAACATCGATGCGGCTGTAACAGCTTCGTCTGCGTTGGAGGCTGCTGAGAGTGCGGCAATGGATGCTGCGCTTGCTCAGAAGGGCACACAAGAGCTAGCTAAGAACCGTTCTATATCTGCCTTTGACGGCAAGATCACTCAGTTGAGTCCCTACAAGTACCGTAGAGACTACGATCTGGGCGATCTCGTTGAGATGCGTAACAGTACTGGTCTAACTAACCAGATGCTTGTCACGGAGCAGATATTTACGGCAGACGAGTCAGGCGAGAGCGCATATCCGACGCTTACCATCAAACGATTCATCACACCTGGATCTTGGCTGGCTTGGGAGAACTCTCAGGTCTGGCAGGATGCACCAGGCGTGTGGTCTACGTCCTAGAAAGGGGCTAACACATGGCTGTTGGAGACGACGCAACCGATGCGAACTATCCGCTAGTCCCAGACACCGGTGAAGACGGCAAGGTCAAATGGGGGGCTCGAGAGATCAACCGCACCAGAGATTTCGTAGCTCAGGTGCTTCTTTCTCAGCCTACTGGCCACCTAGGGTATCAAGCAGCTGCTGGTATCACGAAAGGTACGGCCGACCCAGACAATGCAGTTGGCGCTGATGGTGATATTTATCTGAAGATTCTGACCTAATGGCCCAAACCACTAGGATTGCATTTACAGGTAGTTCACCATCCACCGTGTACGCCGAGGGCGCCGATCTTGTGGCTCAGTCGCAGGCAGGTAACTACTCGGTTATTCGCGTGAGTGCTACCTGTTGGAATGGTCCTAGTGGTAGTACCGGATCATTCTCAAACAACCAGGGAGCTCACACAGCCGCAATCGACGGTGTTGGTCAGACACAACGTACTGGCACCCTGCCCTCCGGAGTCCCGCAGAATGGACTTCGTTGGGATCAGGCTGTGGATCTTGGCGTTGGGCACGATGCCGCAGGTAATCAAGGTGGTGTAACCCTTAGGCAGACAGTCTCTGGGTGGCATAACAACGTCCAGACAGCATATTTGGGCGGATTCCCCAGGATTCCAAAGAAAGCCTCTCCTCCAGGAACACCCACATTCTCGTCGGTCCTTCCGACGTCCGTAGTGGTGTCCTGGGCGGGTTCTGCAGACAATGGCGGAGCAGGGATCGATTCATATTTGCTCCGATACTGGCCCAATGCCGAGGGCACAGGCGCCTATACGGACGTTTCGCAGGTGAACAACACTTCGCGCATCGTCACGGGCCTTACCCCAGGCAAGCAATACCGATTCGTCGTGTATGCCCACAACGGGTCTGCGGAAGGATATTCATCTGCCTCAGGTGCAGCTGTCGTACGTACTCTCTCGGGTATGTGGACGAAGTACCTTGGGGCTTGGAAAAGAACAGTGCCATACGTCAAGGTCGCCGGCGTATGGACAGCCATATCCGTGTTCGTTAAGGACGCTGGTGTATGGAAACGTGGCGGCTAACAAAGGAGAATGAAATGACAAACAACACCCCTGATGAGGGTCCGAAGCACGAAGCTGTGGACACTCCGTACACCACCTCGACCGGCCTCGTGCTCTCGAGCAAGGCGTACAACAACATCAAATGGCTCGTGCTGATCCTGGCACCGGCCTTGGCCACGCTATATTCTGGCGGTGCACTTCTCTTCGGCTGGGCTTTCGTTGCTCAGGTCGTCGGTGGCATCGGGCTCGTTTCGACCTTCCTCGGCGTCACTCTGGGGATCTCGAACAGCAACTTCCAGAAGAACGGCGCGGATGGTTCGCTGGATGCGCACATTCAGGGCGATAGTGTCGTTCTGAGCAAGCTCGCATTGCCGAACATCACGCCGGAAGAGCTCGCCAAGAAGAAGAGTGTCACGATCCAGGTAAACCCGTAAATGGCGGCCTCGCAGTAAATACACGCGTTATAGTGACACCTCTGAAAGGAAACTCGCGTGCTATTTGCCAAAAAGATTGACGCAGAAACCTCTACGCTTACTGATGTAAGAAACGCCATCCTGTCCGAACTCGGAAACACCACTCCGGGTACTACAGAATACGAAGTCCTCATCCAGCAGCTCAAAACTGTGTGCGACCTACAACACCAAGACAAAAAGTCTTCGGCGTTCAAGCCGTCCGCAGATACGCTCCTGAATGGCGGTCTGACTATTCTCAGTATCCTGATGATCACCCGACACGAACAGCTCAACGTCATCACATCGAAAGCGTTCAGCTTCCTACCCAAGCTCATCCGCTAAACACACTACAACTTAACAGCAGTATCTAAGCTAAAAGCCATCAACCCTCACGGGAAACATGGCTTTTAGTTTTTGCCTCTTGTATCACTTTCGCAGAGTTTACACGGGTTATAATGACACCCACTCTGAAAAGGAATCATACAATGACTCAATCAACTTACTCTTGGTGTGGCAGCCAACTTCACCTCGTTCTCGACGATGACCTTGCTGCGAATTACAATCGAGCGCAATCCGCGTTCTTCGAAGCCCAGAAACTTCACATGCGCAAAACCGGCCAGCAATGGACCGGCGTAGAGCCTCTGTTTATTACTTGGACTGAAGAAGAGCAGGCCGCTTACAGTAACTTCGCCAAGCTCATCAACACCTTGATCGAAGTGAATGGTGGAAGCCTCGCCATCACCGAAGAAGAAATGACATCTGACTATCTGATCAAACTGTAGGTCAAAAAACCTAAATCCTCACGGTAATCCCACAAAGGATTTAGGTTTTGCAATCTGAAAAATTCCCCGGGTTGGATATTTGGCAAAACAATCGCATGAATTACACAGGCTATAGTGACACCCACACTAACCTAAGGAATCTCATGAACTCGACTCAGAAGCTCCTCGTTAACGTCGCCATCTCAATGGCTTGCTACTATGTCCCCCGCATCATCGACGGACAGATCACCAAGCACAAGGAGAAGAAGCGTCTTATCGAAGAGAACATATTCGTCCTCCCCGAAAAAGCCTTTATCAACGTAAAGTAGTCTCACCTAACAGCCCCTAACCCGGGCTTTAGGTTTTCATTTTAGGAGCCATATCTTGCACGAATACGCATACCGAATTACCCCGTCTAATGCTCACACTTTGGGTATCATCTGTGGCTACGGCTACGTGGTGATGAATGCCAATATTGGATGGGTCGTATTCTCTTCGATCGCGAACCATTGGAAGTGGCAGATTATGCCCGAACGACAGTTCCGCGAGGACTACCCGTATCTTGAGATTAAGGAGATCTAATGGATAAGCTCAAAACCATCGTAGTAGTTGCCGCATTCATCTATATTCCGGTTGCGACTGCCGTTATCGCCGACCAGCAGGCCAAGATCAACCGACTGGAGGACTATCGCCGTCGAATGTCCTCTTGGTCGAAGATCATGACTCGGACTTTGATGGCTCAGTACGCCGCTCATGGCGCTTTGGACATGGATCCAGAACTCGCCAGAGATATCGACGCTTACCTCATATTCCGCGAAAACAACCTGGATTAGAACCCTCGCAAGAATTACACCGCTTATAGTGACACGTATGCCATCTCACCATGGCGCTACTCTGAACGATTCAAAGCCTCGAATCGCCATTAAAGGAAGACTAGCATAGCAACCCACGTGTTATTACTTTTTTGCATTCTGACACCCAAACAAGGAGAAAAACTGATGACTGAAACTGAGCTTGAAGAAGAAATGAGCCTCCTCGAAATCCCGGCCGACCTCGTTGACAGAACGTTTGTCATGAATCCGAAAACAGAAGACATCGTCTACGGTGAAAATCTCAAGGATGGGATGATCGTTCTCTTTGAGGACAACATTATGTCAAAGAGCATTGAGGGCCTTACCGATGAGGATTACTCTTGGATGTCCGTGATCGAAACTCAGCGCTGGTGCCGAATCACCCATCTTCGGAGAAGCCCTGGATCTCCCATCCTCAAGTTCATCGGAGTCTATGCCGATGGTACAAAGCGGGTTCGTACCTACAACGAAGACTGGGCCTGGCTCTTCAAGAAGTAACTTCCACTCAACCGTAACACAACAAACAAGGAGAAAAACTGATGAAAAAGATCTTTGCAAGTGTACCACTAGTATTGGCCCTCGGGTTCGGGGGTTTAGCACTGGCCGGCCCCGCCACAGCAGACGAGGTCGGCACGCCAAGTACAGCGGAGCAGGTCGTCACCGAGACCCCTACCGTCGAGCAGACGACTACAGTCGAGGTCGCCGAGGAGGCATTCAGCACGCCTGGTCCGTCCTCTACGACGAGCGACACCCAGGTTTCACCCCAACTCACAGAGGCTACGCCGGAGTCCACGGAGCCGGTCGTGGAGCAGAAAACGGCACCCGTCGTAGTCGCTCCGGTCGTGACGTATCATGGGGTCCTCTGGGAGGCGGCGCTCAACTTGCAGCCTAAGTTCCCCCAGAAGCTCGTGCACGACGGCCTGACCACCTCTACGGACGTTCACCAGTTCGATTCCTTCGGGGTCAAGTGTGGGACGACCTACCAGTTCGATCTCTACGCCGATGACGCGAAGACGACCGCTCTGGTGACCAAGGGTGTTCTCAACGGAGGAGACGAGTCCTGGCCGGCTTCTGGTCAGCTCTACAACGTCTTCACCACTCCCGCCTGCACCGTCACTACGATCGAGATCGGCCCGTTGCCCGTCACAGGACCCACTTGTGACACCGACGGCTACATCCCGTTCACCAAGGGAACACCTGCTCAGAACCCGAACGGGTGGGAGCTGGATGGCGCTCGTGTCTACCTGGACAAGGCCTACACTGGACCGGGTACGTACGTTGCAACCGTACAGAAGGTTGGCCCCGGTTTCGATCCGAAGTATCCCAAGGGAACCAAGGTCGTTGGGATGCTCAAGCAGACGCTCGTTGTTCTTCCTGCAACTGGTGTGACACAGAGTGAGGATGCTTCGGCGCCTTGCTACGTCGCTCCTCCGGTTGCAAGCGAGAAGTGCACGTTCGTCGGTGGTGCTTACACCGAGTCGGATGACCATGCTCCTGCGGACATTGCAGACGGTAAGTCGTTCGTGAGCCAGGGTGACAAGACTCCGGTGGAGTTCGGTTACCCGACCAACGGCAACCTGCAGGGCTTCACCGGCATCAACTGGACCGATAAGGACGTTGTCGGAAACGGCATCTTCTTCCGGTTCGTTGTGGACCTGACTGGCGACGGACTGGGTGGTTACAACTCCCTCTCCATCACCGATCACGATGTCACTCAGGCATCGGTTGCGAACGTCGGCAGCAAAAATGTATTCCTCGGCAAGACCATCGCTGAGATCGCTGCTGCCTACCCCCACAACAAGATCACTTCCATCCACTGGCAGACTGGTTCGTCCTATGCCAAAGGTGACGGAGCGACTCTCGTTGCGGCTCACGGCGACTGCTTCGACCTGAAGTACGCCAAGCCGCCTGTTGTGGTCGTTCCGACTGACCCGCCGGTTGTCACGACTCCCGTGGTGACTCCGGCAAGCCCCGAACCCACTCAGACAGTTACTCCGGTAGCTGTCCAGAAGGCTGATATTCTTGCCTCAACGGGAGTGGAAGCCGCGTGGTTCTTCTACGCAGCGATCGCTTTGATTTGTGCGGGCGCTCTCGCCTTCATTTTCAAGCGTCACCGTAACAACTAATTAGTACCAGGCCCATAGTTTAACTGGTAGAACCTGATCGATTTTGATCAAAACGTGAGTTCGAGTCTCGCTGGGCCACAAACCAACTATAAAGAAAGGCATGAAAATGCTAACGATCGACCATCTTCTCGCTCATTCATGCTCAAGCCTCGATGTCTTTGACGATGAAGGCTTGTCTTCTGAGTGGAACATCTACGTCATTAAGCTTCACTGCGTTGAGTATCGAGTGATCGCAAAACCAGTGACTGAAGGGGTATACGATCAGAAAAAAGAAGATTGGATACTTCCACCCAAGTACAAAATCAGATCATACACTAAAACCCACATGTAATACCAACCAAAAACCACTAACAAAGGAGAAATACCATGGCTACAATCATTTACCGCAAGAAGTACGGCTTCGGAAGCTTTCTCTTCGACGCCATCATGACCATCATCACCGCCGGCTTCTGGCTCATCTGGGTCTTCGTCCGCGAGATGCGCAAGCACTGATGGATGAGGTAACACTCAAAGTCGGTACGGTCGTCGGCTTTTACAATGACCGTACCGAGGAGCTGGAGGACTACGTTGTCGGAGTCTGTGAGCCTTCAAGTCCTGGGAGCCGTGTGTCTTATGTCCGACTCGACGCCAAGTTCGTGCCCTCCATTCGACTATATATTCGAGAGATCGAGTAATGGCTAAGAAGCACAAGACACTAGAAACCCTGGCGATCATCGGAATACTGGTAATCATAGTGTGGTTCTGTGCTGCCATCCTCGCTCTCGTATTCGCGGCCAACTACCTAGGCTATCTGCTTGGCGGGTGGACCTGGTGGGTGGCTATTCCGCTGTGCATATTCTTGTACTGGGCGGCCGTAACGATCGGCGTGATGCTTACCACCAAGCTAAAAGAGCTCGACTAACCCCCGCAAGAAAAACATAGCTTATAGTGAACCCATGTATGACGGTCCCGTTAATTCGGACTGTGAACTGACACAGTTACATGCGGTTCGCTTTATGCCCAACAATACACACAAAGGAGAAAAACTGATGCCACTCGACACCATTCCATGGCAGATCGCAGTTCCGCTCTCGGCCGTCCTCTGGGCCGCACTGCTGATCGTCATCTTCCGTCACTTCATCGCCGATCTCTTCTCGGCATATTTCGCAGACCGTCGTCACAAGCTTCGCATGCGGAATCTCAAGAAGAACATGAGGTATGACGCCGACCTCACAACCTATATCTACGCGCCGGCCAAGCACCACACCGCAACTCACCGCTAAGGAAACACATGGATATCGCAACAATCGTCCGCGGGGTAGCGCCTCTGCTCAAGCGGAACTCATCAACCATCCTCACCGGACTCGGTGTGGCGGGCTCCGTCGGATCTGCAATTCTGGCGGTCAAGGCAACGCCCCGGGCGACCTTCAAGTTGGACAGCGCCTTCGTCGAGAAGAACGCCGATCACGAAGAAGGTTGGGTGGACGTTCCACTCACCAAGCGCGAAGTCATCAAGCTGGTCTGGAAGGACTATATTCCAGCTCTGGGACTGGAGATCATCACGATCGGAGCCATCATCGGTGCCCAGTCGATAAACATGCGTCGTAACGCGGCTCTGATCTCCGTGATCAGTATCGGCGAAGCGGCTGCTCGTGAGTACCAGGAGCGCATGGCGGCTGAGGCTCCGGCAAAGGACCGCAAGGTGCGTGACGACATCGCTCGGGAAACAATCGAGAAGGATCCGGTCTCAACCCGCGAAGTAATCATGGTTGGGAACGGCGACCAGCTGTTCTACGACAAGTACACCGGCCGCTACTTCAAATCGACGAAGCAGTTGGTAGACAAGGCGGTGAACGACATCAACTTCCGTATTCTGAACCAGGAGTACGCATCGTTGAACGAGTTCTATATCGCCATCGGCCTCGCTCCGATCGATTCGGGTGAGGAAGTCGGATGGACCCCTGAGTCGCCGGTTGAACTCGACTACTCAACTCAGATGTCCGACCAGGACGAGCCCGCGATCGTGATTTCCTTCTTGAGGAAGCCGCTGGGTAACTACTGGAAAGGGTTTCAATGAAGAGAGTGCAGAGGGCCTGCACACTGCGTTGATTGCGACTAACGCGTTGCTTTACGGGAAGCCCAGGTACTAGCTAGCTCTGGGCTTCCCGCCTACGCATATTTAACAAGGAGAAAAACTGATGAAAAAGAAACTTAGCATTACGATCGAAATTGAAACGGACAAACCACTCGACATGGCAGATGTCGTCGGCCACCAGGCGATATGGGCGGTAAAAGACAGGCAATCTTCAATCGATCCGTCTCCCGAGCTCGTCTACATGAGCTACAGCGTGGATGAGGTGAGTAATGACTGATCAGGAGAAATCCTTCTTCGAGCAAGTCAAGGAAGTGCAAGCCGTTGTCGACGAGGCAAACACTCAGTACAAAAGCATTGCCATCGGCGATATTCTGTCGATCACCACAGGTCGTCTGGTATCTCATGACGGAGTGGGCGGCCTCTACAACATCCTCGACTGGATGACCGGAGACAGCCTCTTCACCCACCAGCTGACCCGTGCATCCGACGTCTGCGAGCCGGTCCTCAAGGAGCTTTTCCCGGAGATCGGTGCGGTACGTTTCCCTGCCGCGCGGTACGACGAACTGACCTCGGGCAATACCACACCAGAGTACATCAAAGAATGGATATTCCAGTGGGTGGACCGTCAGGGTGAAAGGCTTGGCGAATGGCACGACGTCCCAAAGCTGGCAGACGGTCTCTGGGAGTCGCGTGAACCCATTCAGGAACTCCGGGACATGCTCTACGGCGACCCGGACGAGCTCATTTTGGAGGTGGAGAATGATCAAGCTGACGATGAGTCTCGAGTCGACTGACTCAGAGCTTTATAAGCGGGTTCAGGACCTAGCACGGGATCTGGTTATGGAGGCTGAAAAGACTGACGAAGCTCTTGTCAGTAACTGGACAACATCTTTCAATCCAAACTCAAAAAGAGGTCCGGGGATCCTAGGCACTAAGTCGAAAGGTCGTCGCTGATGGTTACCATCACGCTCGGTAAGGGCTCTCGTCACCACAAGATCGACGGAGAGACTCTCGTGGATGTCGCTGAGAAGGCGGAGTCCATATTCAACCGCCGTAACGTCACTCTCGTAGTTGGAGGGCTGGCGCTCGGTATCATCCTCAAGCAGCAGGCGGATATTCGAACGCTGCGTAAGACCGTAGAAGTTCTACAGAGAGTGATCGGATAATGGCTCACCTTTTCCAGTGCGACTTCGTTTCGGATGACGGAATCGAGTGTCAGATGCCTAGACATCACGTTGACAGCATGGATATCGACAAGCAATGGCATTTCGCATCGAATGAGGACGGAATCCCCACCCTCAAAGTTTGGCCTAAAGAAAGTGAGAGAACCAGTGGCGGCACTAAGTAAAGAACTACCGCGGGAAGTCCAGAGTGATCTCCACGACATGGCGGACAAGATCGGCGAACGGGTTGCGGAGGGGGATATGGTAGAGATCAGTTTGGAAGGTCACATCCAGGAGACAAGCGTCCGCAAATGCACTTGCATCAGGTATTCCGAGCGCCGGGACGAGTACGTTCATTTCTGGTATGAGTCGGATCCGAAATGCGAATACACGCACCCGGTGCCACTTCCACAGCCCCACAAGATCAAGCTCGCACCGTAAGCCTTCGCAAGAATTACAAGGGTTATAGTGACACCCGTCCCACTCTGAAAAGGAAATGAAATGACCAAAAACATCACCTCACTCAAGTCGAACAAGTCCATCATCCTCAAGAAGGCGCTCATCATCGGAGCGGCTGCTACCGGCCTCATCATCGCCGGAGCACTCGTCTTCGCTGCAGCGCAGCCTTCCGAGGAAGTGGAACTCGACGCCGAGTAGTCCTGTACTAACTCACATCAACCACAAAGAAATACGGAAATTAAACCTGAAAGCTATTTGCCTAACCCGCTCATAGCTTTCAGGTTTTCCTTTTGGAGGGATAATGCCATACCGTCTTTTGCAGCGGTATCTTCGTTACCTTATTCGTAAGGAACGGAAGCGTCAAATTGCACTTGGCTACACCGCTGCCCACGATCTGACACACTACGAGCTGGATAACGAACACCTCTTTAAGGAGGCATACATCCAGTATTGTCGTGGGCATTTCATCCATAGCTTGGCCTTGCTCGATGCACAGGCCAGCGTTCATTCGCACAATTTCAACAATAGAAGGACTAACTAATGCTCGAAAAAGTAATCAACTACATCGACGAGATGACCGGAGAGCCGGCTCAGATGACCGCCTGGTTCAACATCACCAAGGCAGAAGCAATGGAGTTCAACATCCGTCGCGACCTCGTCGTCATCGGTGCTTCGCGAGACCAGAACCAGCTGATGGACACCTTCAACAAGCTGCTTGCTACGGCCTACGGCGTTCAGACTCCCGAGCGTAAGTTCGTCAAGAAGAACGTCTACGGACAGGACCTCTTCGATGAGTTCCGAACCACCGAAGCATATTCCACGCTCTTCATGGAGATCTTCTCGGACAAGGACTACGCTCTCGAGTTCATCAAGTCCATCCTTCCGAAGGATATCGTTGCCGATGGTGAGGCTCAGCAATCTCAGGGCAACGTTCCGGAGACTCTTCAGAACCACCCCTCGATGCAGGGATACCAGACCAAGAAGCAGCCCGAGACTCGTCGTGAAGCTCGCAACGATGTTCGCGGCACGGAGTTCGACGAGGACCATCAGCGGACTCAGCCCAACGTCGTCAAGCAGTCGGCTGCGCAGATCGACCCTGAGTACGCCGAGTTCCTTCGGTACAAGCAGGAGATGGCTGAGCGCAACCAGAAGCCTCAGACGGTCGATTCCTACATGGGTCAGAACGATGCCTCAACAACTCCTCCGGATCGGGTGTCACCGCCGGAGGCGCTTCAGACTGGTTCCGATTCCCCCCGGGACGAACTGATCTGAAGCAACTGAGCGGGTGGTGGCGTGCGGATTCGAATTTTCGCCTCTAGGAAATCGCCAGCAGTGGAGCCCTTTCCTCAACTGCTTCCGCCACCACCCCTCTTTCAACTCATATTTCAAAAGGAGAAAAACTGATGACAACACTTCCGACTGCACCAAAGAACCCCTACTCGAACAAGGATTACCAGAAGGGTAAGACCATGAAAGAGATCGAGTACGGCATCCAGTGGCCCGATGGAACCGTCGAATGGGGTGTCTGGATGCCCAACATGAACAGCGCTCGGATCGACACACCTGAAGGCCGTGAGGAGTTCCTCAAGGACTACGAGGCTCGAACCAAGGGGCTGCACATGCCGACCGTCGGCAAGATCTTGTTCCTCCAACGCACCGTCACCACCAAGTACGGCGAGCCTGGTATCGCCCAGGTCTAACCCTCGCACGAATTACACAGCTTATAGTGAACCCGTAGAAGGACTTATTGACTTCTAGCAATTTGTACTCATTAATGTACAAGCGGTTTCACTTATGCCTCAAACCACAACAAGGAGAAAAAACAGATGAACATCGTACCAGTTATCAAGCTCGTCGCAGGCGCCGCCACCTCACTCGGTGCTGGAGCAGTCGTCGGGAATGTCATCACGGCAACCACCCCGGTCGGCATGAAGCTCGCCAGCAAGATCCTCGTCGGCGTCGGTGGAGTCACTCTCGCAGCAGTCGCGGGTGACGCAGCCGGTGGTTACATCGAGCGCATGATCCAGTCCACCGTCGACGGCTTCAAGGGCGGTGTCAAGCTCGGCAAAGACGTCTCCGAGGGTAAGACCACCTTCAAGGACGGCTACGCCGATACCGTCACGGACATCGCCGAGGGGCAGAAGGACGAGCCCACCGAGTCCTAGCATAAGAGATCTATAAGCCATCCACGGCTTATAGGTTTTGCCGACATTTAAGAGATTAGAGCATATTCATGACAAGTTACGCCAGCAACAGTAATCAGGACAAAGCGGATGGGCCTGAGGACGAAAAAGTAGTCGAAAAGGTCATCGAGGGTGGTGCAGTTCAGCGTAAGAAGCCTCTCGGACGCCGTATCGCGGAGAACTTCAAGGGTGAGGATGGCGCTAGCGTCGGTCAGTACGTCCTGATGGAGGTCATCTTGCCTCGTGTGAAGGACCTCATATTCGACGTGGGAGAGTCTGCTCTTCGTCGGACGCTCTTCGGAGGCACAGCGCAGGGATATTCGTCCAGATCAGTAAGTACTCGAGGATACACTCCCTATGCTAACGGTGGCGGAGCAACCCCTAAGGCCGCAGTCCAGCCCAAGGCCGTATCGAACATCCCGAGCGACGTTGTCAGTGAGTTCGTCGTCGAGTCCAGAGGAGATGCACAGGAGGTCATGGACAAGGTCGGTAACCTCATCGAGGCATATGGGCAGGCATCTGTGGCAGACCTGAAGTCTGCTCTTGGAATCACCGGCAACTTCATCGACGAGAAGTTCGGCTGGGTAAACATGGGCTACACCGACATCAAGCGTGTTGGTGGGCAGTTCCCCGGTTACGCGCTTATCTTCCCGCCGCCGATCGAGCTGCCGTAATGCAGTCGCCAGAGGATCGTTATCAGGAGACCATCCGGGCTGCCAGAGCTTTGGGTGAGGCCGCGCAGGGGGCTAGCGAGCAGATCAAGATGACGTACGAGGCCCTTCCGGGCATGGATGAGCGCAGTAGAGAGCGTGCAGTCCTTGCTCACCGTAAGGCAGTCGAGCGTCGTAAGAAGCGTAAGAGAGGCGGACACAAGTAATGGCACTTCCAATTCCAGCCGAGGAGGTGGCTGTGGGCGACTACAGTCCCGAGTACGGCACGGTTAAGAGCGTGCGCAAGCAAAACCGCGATTACGTCGAGATCACCTTCGCGAATGGCAAGGTCATCACGCCGGAGAAGACGTACGAGCTGATCATGGATCAAGGAGGTAGGTTCTAATGGCAGAGCGTATTGCCAAGAAGCCGGAGGAGTTCGAGGTCGGGGACGTCATCAAGAACGTTCCGGGAACACCATATTCAGGCTCACCCATTACTAGCGTCGATGACATGGGCGATGGTCGTACCAACGTCTGGTTCGAGAACGGTGAGGAAGTCCAGTTCTTCAATGGGATCTACCACGAAATGAAGGAGTAGCTCCAATGCAGTACCTCAAGGAACACATCCACTAATGGATAACGTCAGGTCAGTCGTGGTGCCCGCCAAGCTAATTCGAGTCGGTGATTTTATCCCTTTCGGGGGCTGGGTCAAGGCCGTAGCCAAGAGCGGAACCACGGGTCTCTTTCCGAAGAGACTTGTTACCTTGACGTTTTACACGGGTGAAGACTACGTCGATTACACAGTGGAAGCTCATATTCCAGTCGACGTTGAACGAATCTACGAACAAGTAGTCAACACAAGGAGAATGAAATGAATTTCGCATCAATCGCTGGAAAGCTCGCCGTTGTTGGTGGGCCGAAGGTGCAGCTGGTGGCAGGTCGGGTTAGCCGATATTCGCCCCAGATCCTCACGGCAGTCGGTGTTGTGGGTAACTTGGCAGCTACCGTTCTGGTCGCTCGGGCAACCCTTAAGCTCGAGCCGCTGGTGGACAACCACGAGATGGGCAAGGTCGTCATCTCGGAGAAGTCTGCAGCTGGTGAATACGCATCGCCGAAGGATCGTCAGAAGGACCTTGCCTACCTGTACCTCCACACGGGTCTGGATCTGGTCAAGCTCTACGGTCCTGGCGTGTCGCTTGCGCTGGCTTCGTCCATTTCCATCATCGCCGGACAGGGACTTGCGCAGAAGCGTCAGGTTGCTCTCGTAGCCGCGGTCAAGTCTGCTGAGAGTGCACTCAACGCGTATCGCCAGCGTGTCATCGAGGCCATCGGTGCCGACAAAGAAGCCGATATTCGATACGGCATCAGCACCGAGGTGGTCGAGGATGAGGACGGCAAGAAGACCAAGGTCAAGATCTTCACTGGCGAAGGCCTCTCGCCCTACGTCCAGTGGTTCGATCCGTCCAACAAGAACTATGAGCGGTCCAAACGAGAGCTCAACTTCCTGTTCCTGAAGAACATGCAGAACTGGGCTAACGATCGACTCGAAGCTCGTGGCTACGTCTACCTCAACGAGGTATATAGTTGGCTTGGCATTCCCGAGGTTCCCGCCGGCCAGGTCGTTGGATGGCTTCACCGCGATCTTCCGGAAAGCAAGGACGGCTACATCGACTTTGGCTGGGAGAACCCGGTCAACTCGCAGGCCAAGAAGCAGTTCCTGAACGGCGAGACGGACGGCATCCTGCTGGACTTCAACGTCGACGGAGAGATCAACTCCAAGCTGTAACCCCAACCCATATTTAACGGCTCTGGCCACAAAGGAGAAGTACCTGATGAGCAACAACGAAGTAGACCCCACCCCTGAAGAGCGACCCAAGCCCGGATCGTGGCGCCGTGCCGTGCCAGTCACCGAGACCACCACGGACCCCGTTGTGGTTGGCGAGACGGTTTCGACGAAGACCAAGCCGAAGTACGTTCCGAAGCCGCATCTGACCGAGCGCCCGTTCCAAGAGAACGAGAAAATGCAGGAGCTTCGTCGAAAGTTGCACGAGCAGAACAAGCCCCGGCGCCAGAGCCGTACCCCGAAGGAGAGCAAGTAGATGAACAAGCAACTACTCATCACAGCAGGAGTTGGAGTCGTGGGTGTTGGTGCCGGATTCGGTATCGGATATCTCGTCTTCAAGAAGCACTTCAAGCAGATCGCCGACACAGAGATTGAGTCGGTCAAGGAGGCATATCGTAAGAACGGTGTGCCAAAGCCCGAACTCACCGACCTCAAGCCGAAGTACAACGTGACTCCGGTCGACCCGGTAATCGCGGCGGTCGCAGAGCGGATCATCGAGACTCAGGGCTACGCCGATGAAGAATCAGAAACTGACTCGGATGCCTTTCGTCGAGCCCATGGAAGAGTTCCTACAACAGAGGAGCTGATTCAGATGGGCGACGGCATTGAGGCGGGAGACCCTGCTCGAGGTACTGAAGATCACGATGATGTCAACATCCAAGAGGGCAACATCTTCGACAACCCGCAGCCTGACCCAGAAGACATCGGAGACGAGTCTTGGGTGGACGCTCCTCGGAGTTTCGATCGCCCGTACGTCATCGATGCAGCCGAGTGGATGCTCAACGAGACGAACTACGATCAGATCACGCTCACGTACTGGGCTGACGATGACGTGCTTGCGGATGATGCATCGCACATCATTTTCGACGTCGACACTGTCGTTGGTGCGGCCAACCTTCACCGGTGGGGCTTCAAGAGCGAGGACAAAGATATCGTCTACGTCCGCAACGAGAAGATGACGACCGACTACGAGATCACCAGGGACGATCGAAACTTCAGCGAGGTAGTCCACGGGGTTACCTCTGGTGAAGGCAACGGACGTCGTGTAGGTCGTATGAGGAGTAATGACGAGTGATGACCGAACACTGGATGCACGGTATCTAGATTGGCTCTATAAGAACATAGGGCCACTTCAAAACCGGAACCCTGCACGATCATATTGGCAACTAGCCGTAGCGCTCTATCGAAAAGAGTTCACATGGTTTGTCCATAATGATGACAATCGGGTAGAAGACGGGCGGGAGCTCCGAGAGGATTTCCTCGAAGAGATGTCGATTGAGCGCGATCAGCTATGGCTGGAAGAAGGATGTTCCATGCTTGAAATGCTGGTCGCGCTCAGTCGGAGAGCGGCTTTCGAGGCATCTGAGGACCCCTTTGAGTGGTTCTGGGTGCTTATTGACAATCTAGGGCTTCGCCCTTATGTCGATGAAGAGTTCACTGAAGACTACAACGTCGATGTGGACATAATTCTCGATCGCCTAATCAACCGAACGTATTCTGCCGATGGTCGTGGAGGTCTATTTCCTTTGAGAGATCCGAGGGAAGATCAGAGAAAAGTTGAAATCTGGTATCAGTTGGCAGCGTATCTGCTTGAAAACAATGAGCCTTAAGGGGGTGGGTAAATGGATTTCTATCAAATAAAGGAGGTTGACGATGGTGGTAAGAAGGGAACTGTAACGGTATATCCTGACTTCCGAGTCACACGTTCTAAAGATCTGATGATCCGTGCTAAATCGTTCTATGCTGTATGGGACGAGAATCAAGGCATGTGGTCTCAGGACGAGTTCGACGTGCAACGTCTTGTTGATCAGGAGCTATCCGCGTGGGAAGTCACGACCCAAGCCTTTGAGGTTCACCGGAAGCTGCTGGGGAATTTCTCGTCCAACAGTTGGCTTCAATTCCGCAATTACATGGGACACCTAAGTGATTCGTACAAGCAATTGGACGAGGAGCTTACCTTCAGTAATACAGAGGTTAGCAAGGAAGACTATAGGTCCCAGCGACTACCATATCCTCTGGAAGAGGGGACGACAGTAGCTTACGATGAGATGATGTCTATTCTCTACAGCCCGGACGAGCGAGCTAAGCTCGAATGGGCTATTGGTGCGATTGTCGCTGGGGACGCGAAGGATATTCAGAAGTTCTGCGTGCTATACGGAGGACCTGGTACGGGTAAGGGTACTGTTATCAACCTCATTCAGTGGCTGTTCGATGGCTACGTTGGGGTATTCGAGGCGAAGGCCTTGGGTGGTAACAACAATCTGTTTGCTACAGAAGCGTTCAGGCACAACCCGCTAGTGGCAATTCAGCATGATGGAGACCTCAGTAAGATCGAGGACAACACCAAGCTGAACTCGATCATTTCCCACGAGGACATGCTCATCAATGAGAAGAACAAGCCCGCGTACAAGATGCATGTGAATGCATTTCTGTTCATGGGTACGAACAAGCCGGTGCATATTACAGATGCCAAGTCTGGTATTCTTCGGCGACTCATTGACGTTCATCCGACAGGTGAGAAGATTCCACCGCGTAAGTACCAGACGCTTATATCGCAGATCAAGTTTGAGCTCGGAGCGATCGCCTGGCATTGCCTGCAGGTATATCGCAACATGGGGCGTGACTTCTACGCCTCGTATCGCCCGATCGACATGATGCTCAAGACCGACGTGTTCTACAACTTCATCGAAGCGCACTACGACATATTCTCAAGCCAGGACGGGATCAGTCTCGTTCAGGCATACAAGCTCTACAAGGAGTTTGTTGAGGAGACCGGCGTGCCGTACAAGATTGCTCAGTACAAGTTCCGTGAGGAATTTGGCAATTACTTTGACAACTTCGAAGATCGACATGAGATGCCAGACGGTACCAGAGTTCGCTCATGGTATTCAGGTTTCTCGGCTGATCGGTTCAAGACACAAACGGTCAAGGACGAAATGGTCTTCAGTCTCGTACTGGATTCCACCGAGTCCATATTTGACAAAGAGATGGCAACACAACCCGCGCAGTACACTAACAAAGATGGCAACCCTATATTGTGGTGGACCGATGCTCCCAAGATGCGTGATGGGAAGCCTTACGATCCTAAACCCAACGAAGTCGTCTCAACCGTCCTAAAGGACATAGATACGAGCAAGGAGCACTTTGTTAAAGTTCCTCTTAACCATATTGTCATTGATTTCGACCTTACGGACGATGATGGCAACAAGGATCCAGGGCGCAATCTGGAAGCGGCGTCACAGTGGCCGGCGACTTACGCGGAGTTTAGTAAAAGCGGTGGAGGGATCCACCTACATTACACCTATGAAGGAGGAGATCCCACAGAGCTCAGACGTCTCTTCGAGCCTGGAGTCGAGGTCAAAGTATACACCGGAGACTCATCTCTTAGGCGTCGACTCACCAGATGTAACAACGTACCGGTCGCCCCTATAAGTAGTGGTCTACCGCTAAAGGAGAAAACATTGATTAGCCAACAGACAATCAAGTCTGAAAAGGGTCTGCGCGACCTTATTCAGCGGGCCTTGCGGAAGGAGATCCATCCGGGGACCAAGTCCAACATCGACTTCATCCACCATATTCTCCAAGAGGCCTATGAGAACAAGGAACTCATCTACGACGTCTCGGACATGCGGCCTAAGCTCATGGCGTTCGCGAACAACTCGACCCATCAGGGGTTGACGAGTCTCAAGATCGTGATGGACATGAAGCTGGCATCTGAGAACGCAGGGGAGGCGGGCGCTCCGGACGAATACGGTCAGGATTCAAGGCTCACCTTCTTTGACGTCGAGGTCTTCCCGAACCTTTTCGTCATCTGCTGGAAGTTCGAAGGTGATGCAGAAGTCGTTCGTATGATCAACCCCACGGCTCAGGCTGTGGAAGAGCTCTTCACGATGCTTCTCGTTGGCTACAACTGCCGCAGGTATGACAACCATATCCTGTACGCAGCGTCGCTTGGTTACAGCAACATCCAGTTGTACAACCTGTCGAAGCGTCTGATCGAGTCCGATCGGAACACCAACGCGTACTTCGGTGCTGCTTACAACCTGAGCTACACCGATATCTTCGACTACCTGTCTGTCAAGCAGTCGTTGAAGAAGTGGGAAATCGAGCTGGGGCTGCATCACGTCGAGAACCAGTACGACTGGGATACCCCCGTCCCAGAGGACAAGTGGGCAGAGATCGTCGAGTACTGTGTCAACGACGTTCTTGGGACTGAGGCTGTATTCAACGAGCGCAAGCAGGATTATGTAGCACGGCAGATTCTTGCTGAGCTAAGTGGTCTGTCGATGAATGCCTCCACGCAGCAGCACACCGCCAAGATCGTATTCGGCGATGACCGCAAACCTCAGGATAAGTTCGTATATCGGGACCTGTCTCAGGACTTCCCGGGCTATACCTACGAGTACAACCCCGAGACCAAGAAGAACGTCTCGACCTATCGTGGGGAGAACCCGAGCGAGGGTGGCTATGTATTTGCCAAGCCAGGCATCTACCATAACGTCGCGGTCTTGGATATTGCGTCAATGCACCCGTCGTCGATCGAGCAGCTGGATCTCTTTGGGCCATATACCCAGGCCTTCAGCGACCTCAAGGCTGCTCGTGTGGCGATCAAGCGCAAGGACTTCGACACGATGCGTACTGTCCTCAACGGTCGTCTGCAGCCTTTCCTTGACGGCGTATATTTCGATCCTGAGAAGCAAGACGAGCAGCTCAAGGCCCTGTCCTACGCGCTCAAGATCGTTATCAACATCGTCTATGGGCTTACCTCGGCGTCGTTCGACAACATGTTCCGTGATCCAAAGAACGTCGACAACATCGTGGCCAAGCGTGGCGCGCTGTTCATGATCGATCTGAAGAATCACGTGCTGGACGGAAAGTACGACGTCATTCATATCAAGACCGACTCGATCAAGATCCCCAACGCAACACCGGAGATCATCCAGGAGGTCATGGAGTTCGGTGCCAGGTACGGCTACGAGTTCGAGCACGAGGCTACTTACGAGAAGATGGCGTTGGTCAACGATGCCGTATTCATCGCTAAGTACGTTTGGGCTGCGGATGAGAAGAAGATCGGTACGTGGGAGGCAACTGGAGCTGAGTTCAAGCACCCGGTAGTCTTCAAGACGCTCTTCAGCCACGAGCAGCAGCAGTTCAGCGATCTCGGTGAGACCAAGCAGGTCCAGAAGGGAGCCATCTACATCGATTACACCGGTAACGACAACGATGACCCCAACCTGGCACTTGATGAAGAGCATCGCCAGTTCGTCGGTAAGATCGGACGCTTCGTTCCGGTTACTTCCGAGGGTGGAACTCTTATTCGTCGGGATGGTGAGAAGAACTTCGCGGTCACAGGAAGTAAGGGCTACCGCTGGCTAGAGAGTGAGTTCGTGGACAAGATGGGTAAGCACGATCTGGTCGACTACACGTACTACCAGAAGATGGTGGATGCGGCAGCCGACTCCATTCGCGCATTCGGAGACTTCGAGGCGTTCGTTTCATAAGGAGAAAAGATGACAAAAACAGATGAATTCTGGCGCATCGTCTTAGGTGACGGTGGTCCAGTTGATGTCCCGAAAGGATACAAGCCCAGACACATGCGAAAAAAAAGCTTTCGCGCAACCAAGGCCGAGCTCGAAGCCCAGGCTAAGGGCGCCAAAGAAACGAGCGAGCTCTATACCGGAATGTCTAAGACACTCTACGGTCAGGCTGATGCCACCAACGCAGAGCTTCAGAAAGAGCTCGGTTCGGTCTACACCGACGTCCATATGGCCAAGGACTTAAAGGAAGAGCGGGACTGGTACCTCCAGCAGGCGGACGGTACAAGTCGCTCGGCGGCACGTTGGAAGAAGATGGCAGACCGCTATCAGAAGAAAGCCGATCGTCGCCGTGGCTGATCTCTGGGTCCCGGTATATCTGCCAGGACACACGGCAGTTGGTACGGCTCTCGTCGACACCGACAGTGGTCACGCAACCATATCCATCCAAGCAGATGCCGTTCTGCTGGAACTAATCAAAGAAGATCTGATTGGGCTGCAGGTCATGTTTCTTGACCGGGCCCGAGCAGAAGAAGTAATGACAAACAAGGAGAAAAAAGATGACACCCGCACCGCAGCAGCAGAAGAAGCCGTGGATCCCGGACTACACGATCAAGCACGCGAAGATCCGTTGGCGTAACTTCGGCGGCAAGGTGGAGAAGTTCAACTTGAATGGTGAGCGCTACTTCACGATCTTCCTCGAGCCGCATGACGCCGAGGCGCTTGCCTCCATGGGACTCAACGTCAAGACCCTGCCGATCAAGGAGGAGGGGCAGGAGCCTCAGGATATCCTCAAGGTCAAGGTCAACTTCAAGGGCCGCCCTCCGCGTCTGGTCCTTGTGACGAGTCGTGGTCGCACAACTCTGGGTGAGGATGAGGCAAACGCTCTCGACCTCGCTCAGATCAAGCGCGACAAGGACAACAACGAGCTCGTCGACCTGATCCTCTCGCCGTACTGGTGGGAGATGAACGGCAAGGAAGGCGTCGCTGTCTCGGTCAAGACCCTCTTCATGACCATCGAGGAGGACGAGCTTGAGATGATGTACTCCGATATCCCGGAGGCCTCGAGTGCTCTGAGCAATCGCGACTACACGCCGGCAGAGGAGCCCTTCTAATGGAGTGGGTAGTTGTCGCAGCACTGATCGTAGGTGCCGTCATCATGCTTGTTGGCGTGGCCTTCGGCTCCTCGATTGCATCCACAGTGCACAAAGAAGACAAAAAGTAACACAGAACGAATAGTACCGGGGGTCTGGCGATACGGCTAGGCCCCCTTTTGTCATATCCATCAAACAAGGAGTAATCATGGCTATCAAAACACGCAAGCTCAAAGGTGGCGACAAGTATACCCGTGGGGTACGTGTCACCGAGAAGAACTACGTCGAGCTCACGGGCTGGGCTTCGAAGTACGCCAAGAACGCAACGGCTGTCGTCCATGTCGCAGCAAACGGTGACGAGTCGGACCACAAGATCCAGCTGCACCTCCCCCACCTGGGTATCCGTGTCGCTCGAGTCGGAGATGTTCTCGTCCTGGTCGAAGGCGAAGACCTCTATGTCACCAAAGAAGCAGACTTCAAGGGTTTCGCATAACCCATGCTCGAAGTGCTTCTTGGCGGGGCCCTGTTCCTGTTAGTCACATTCTTGGCGTGGCTTAACGACTGGCGGGGCTCCGCTGACACCCGCATCAAACCACAACCGAAACACAGGAGAAAAACTGATGACCATTAAGACTTACAAGAAGCGCAACACCCACATTCTCGCCATCACCTTCGAGGGCGGACGTGACAACGCGATGGAGATCTGCAAGTGGGTGGGCGCCGGTTCCAGCTATATTGCCGCCTCGAACAAGGATCCTCGTGAGTACGTCCAGATCCCGACCATGTGGGGTCCGAGGGATATGAAGGTCGGCGACACGGTCGGACTCATCGATGACGAGGGAACCTTCCTCGTTTTTAAGCCGGAGGCACTCGCAGGTGAGTACCTCGAGGTTGACCATGGGGTCTCCAAGCTGGTCGCTCACGCAACCCGAGAGCTGTCCTATTTCCCCAACGAGGATCCTGAGTTCGTCGAGCACCTGGTCCACACGGTCCAGGCATTCGCTGAGTACAAGGGCCACTCGGGGGCATCTCATGAGCTGGCTGTCATGATGGTCAAGGACCTTCTGTCGATGAACAACCTCTACGGCCTCACGAATGACCCAGAGGAATGGGATTTCAAGCCGGGAGCCGACTACGGCATCGAGACCGACATGTGGCAGAACATCCGCAACAGCAAGGCCCTCTCTGAGGATGGCGGTAAGACCTACTGGCTCGTGGGTGAGACGCCTCAGGAAGAGGAGCGCGTCTGGCATACGGCGATCGACAAGGATACCCATCCGGAAATCGTGATCGAAGAGGAGGAAGAGGATGTCACCAGTACCGATTGATCTATGTCCTGAGTGTGTTGCGGGAAAGCACAGTAACTGCGATGGGGTCGCTAACCTCGTCTGGAACCCCGACACTCGCGAAGAAGTTTATATTCGGTGTGAGTGCAATCATCTCACTCTCGGCATTCCTGAAGCCGTCTTGACTTCTAGTCCTAGTGTGAAGGTCGACAAGGTGCCCGATAACGACCCGGGAATCCTGACCGAGGCATTTCCTGAGCTGGTCGAGGATGGTGCGGAGGTCGCTTTCGTTCGCATGAAGCCAGACGCAACCATCATCAAGGACATGTATGACGTCGAAGTGCAGAACGCATGGGGCGCCTGGGTTCCGGCTGTTCCACTTCCTTTGACATGGCCTCTGGGTATCAAGCAGTGCTATTGCGGGAAGTTCCGCCTGGGACACAAGCGCTACCAGGAGCACTACGCCTACGCTCATATTCTCGGAATGGATGCCTCGTGACGCTGAAACGTCCGGCAAGAGGTGGTCTTATTGCACTTGAGACTTCTCATGGCGACTCCATTCAGTTGTGCGTGTTTCACCAGATCGATGCTCGTTATGACGACGGAAAGATTGCCAATTTCACTATTGGTGGTGTATCTGTCTGCTATGGGCATCTCGAGGATCTTATGGTCAAGTACAAGAAGTTCGGCTATAAGGAATCTCTTACTCAATTCCTGGAGACAGAGCTAATAATTGGGCTGGAAGCGTAATGGGACGCGACAGAGGAAAGCAGCCGGAACGCATATCGCACAGTGATGACACTCTCTTCAAGGTGTATGCGGGACTTGCGGCAGCGGGTATCACTGGGCAAGTGGCTCAGGACGCAGTGACCGAGATGCAGAACCAGGGAATTCTGTTTGGAGAAAGAGAAGACTAATGAAATTGGCCGGGGTTGTAATACACGAGTCGCATGTGGTACTGGGTAATGCCTGTATTCACTGCAACGCTTGTACGTGTCATAACCCCGGCCTTTTCGCTGGGGTTTGCGAGCTGTATTTCCAAAGGAGAAAAAACTGATGATAGCAAGATGTGAGAACAGTTCGGTTCACCCCGGACATCACTGGAGTATTAGATCCAGGTTCGACCCCATGTGGATGGCATGGTGTCCTGGTATTTCCTACGAGCAGATGCGTGAAAAAAATCTCAAAGCAATTTCTCATGAGATGGCGTTGGACTCGCCCTTCGCTGCGCAAGAGGTATTCAAAGACGTATATGCACCCGCACTACCACTAAAGGAGAAAAAAGAGATGGCAGCAGTAGATCAGCAAGAGCAGTCGGTGGTGTACGACACGCTTACCGACTTCGGTCTGACGGATGGCGAAGCAAAGAATCTCATCAAGCATTTGAAGAACAAGAACGTCTTCTTTTACACGGCCGAAACCACCGAAGCCAAGACGGCTGAAGAGGCAGTAGTTCAGGACTTCGTCAAAATGGGCGATGCTTACCATGAAGCAGCTGAGAGGGCTGTACGTCGGGCTGCTGCAGACAAGACCACGCAGCATGGTGTCATCAACACAACGTCCGAACAGATCACGATAGCTCAGATGGCAGATGCTGCGGTCAAGGACATGGTCCAACATCCCGCCCACTACACGGACGGCGAGATCGAGGTCTGGGATTACATCCTGGACAAGCAGCTGTCATATTGCTCGGGTAACGTCGTGAAGTACATCTCACGAGCCGGCAAGAAGGACAAGTCTAAGCACATCGAGGACCTAGAGAAGGCTCAGGCATATCTGGCACGCGAGATCAAGCGCGTTAAGGAAGGTGTTAGTGAGCTTTCGGACGTGGTGGAACACAGCGTCGGCCTGAAATTCGGGCCAACTGTCTACCTCGACCAGCAGGCGCGTATTGTCTGCTACTGGTGGGACCCGGATACCAGTCATTTCGAGTGTTCTGCCTGTGGGAACTTCGTAGCACACGAGGGACTTGCCGCACACGCTGATCGGATCCACGGGACTGAGTACTATGTCTACGACCAGGATCGCATGCGGGTCCGACAGGCAGACGCTCAGGACAGCGAAGGTGAGAAGGAGAAGTCGTTGGTTCGATTCAAGTGGTACAAGCGGAATCGAACCAAGAAAAATTCCCAGGTCCAGTGCGGCGAATGTTATGTTGTCACGTTTTGGTCCAAGATGGAGAACCACGTTAAGAAGAAGCATCCGGAGTTTGCGGGCTACTACGAGCTGGATGAATCACTGAATTAAGACGACAGAGCGTCTATAAATAGGTCTTAGGCTCTGAGCGGGTGGGTTCCAGCTTTAGTTAAGCTAGGAATTAAACGACAACGCAAGCCGTCTTTTAACAAGGATAAGCCCTTGGCCGGCATGCGCCCATCGTGACTGTACTACACATACACCTGTTGAGATAGACAGGAGCTGGGATTCCACGGCGCAAAAGTCCCTGTGTATTTACGTCCTAGTAGAGGTTAAGTTGCTGAATACGTTCATATAGGAGGGCTCGCTACCCACCCATATCGATCATTTTGGCAAGACGGGAGCATGGTATGGGTCTTACACCTTCCATGCTCCCGTTCCACCTTGCTTATAGATTTACCTCTTGTATCAATTTAAGGAGAAAAACTGATGATCGAAAACACATGGGATCGAATGATGTCTTTTGGGTTTGACCCAGCCTTCGATTCCCAAACCTACTTCAAATTCAATGCGTCGGCCGGTGGTTTTTGGTTTGACGAGCAAAAAGATCCTGATGACGCAGTCCGCATGGGAACTGCCGAGGATCTTATTCCCAGAGAGGGCTATGTCGACGGCGGAATCATCCTGGCTGCGACCTTCAACATTTCCAAGTCGGATTACGTGGAGATGGAGGCGTCTGAGTGGAACAAACTGTCTTCCTGGATAGATTCTATGCCTAACATCTGGGGCAATGTTGTTCTGAAAGACGAGGTTGGAGAACCCGTCTTGTGGCAGGTCTACGACAAAGTCCCTGTTATCACTTCGATGGAGGCGTGATGTTCCCCTGCTTACCCCACCAGAAGCATTTCTTCCGGATCTCCCGGCAGAGCTCTGCGTACAACTTCATAGTCTGGAAGTGTGATCGGTGCTTGGGCCACCAGTACCTGACTAAAGCACAGTTCTATCCAACATACCACTCGGAGTACCCGTCGCTTACCTGGACGTATCTCATTGAACCGTTTATGGGCGGCATGACGGTAGAACAGATGAAAGCTGCGTTCAAGGAAAATTCTGCTCAACTCAAGGTCTTGTACCCGGACATCAATTCTCTGTTCGAGGCTAGCCCATTCTACCGGTACAAGCGTGCCCAGGATGAGGCATTCCGTGACGCCATGCAGGCATACACCCTCGATTATTACATCACCACAAAACCAGAAAGGTGGTATCGCAGACTGTGGAAGTGGTTGAACAAAACAATGGCGATTTAGTTCCGTGGGATAGTACTTGGCGGCAGATTAAGAACTTCCCCGGTTATTGGATCAATCAGTACGGCCACGTGATCCATCTGAAGCTTAGACGGATGATATTGCCGTTTGAGAGAGTTCCTGGCAAACCCCTTATTTACCTAACGAAGAAGAGAAAAAACGGAAAAACCGAATCCACAAATCGCAGTCTGGACAAATTAGTCCAATCAACATTTGGAGAAAACTGATGGTACAACTAACCAAAAGCATTCACGAGTTCGACTGGGTCATGGAAGGACTGAGTATCGACGTGAACGAGCTGGGCGCAGTCATGCTTCCGGTTGAGCCCTTCGAGCTGTTCGGTCAGGGGCGTTCCTTCCATCTGGATCCGGAGGACCTCTACGCATCGAACGACCCGTCGGAGGGGTGGGTTGCAGGGGACGTTACGGGCGAGGCGCATATTACCTTGCTCTATGGTCTGTTGAAAGCCGGGTACAACAAAGAGGCGATCGACGGTGTCTTGAAGGGTTGGGCTGCTCCGATGTGGCTGGATCCTCAGAAGGTGTCGATATTCCACACTGAGGGTAAGCCCTACTCTGCGATCGTCGTGGAGGTGGAGCACACGCTGCTCAGGGATGCGCATGCTCGCCTGTCATATCTGCCGCACGTCAATACTTTCCCAGAGTACAAGGCGCATGTAACGCTGGCCTACGTCAAGGCGGAGAAGGCTCTCTACTGGCAGGAAGTGCTGAGTAACGAGCAGTTCCATATCTACCCGCTGCATGACACGATCGATTATGGCTTCAAGAAGAGCTGGGAGTAGATGTGACTACCTATGAGGAGGCTGTGGGGTATACTGAACCCCGCACAATGTCCCCTGAGAGGGCCCTAGCGGGCATTCTAACGGCATTTCATGCGGGGGACGGGCTCCACATCGATTACGAGCTCCTAGAGGCTCTAAAGAGCGCTGAAAAGGACTTCGATGGGATCGAGGAAGTAGAGATGTTATACAACGGATTTGGTGAAACACTAAGGGAGGTAGTAAATGGTAACATTAGAGAGCGATCTGCTCATGGCAACGGACCAGGGGAGCGTCTATAAGGGCCTCAAGCATGCCTACAAGAAAGGTGATCTCAAGCGGTGGTTCAAACGGGAAACTACCATTTTGATCGCCCTTTGTGGGTATGTGCCAAGTCCTTTTAGCAAACTATCTGACGTGCAGGGTGCAAGTAAGATCTGCCCAAAGTGCTTTGAGCTCGCGATGGAGAAGAAACTATGAGAGTGCATATTCGGCACAAGGGTATGAAGAGTTCTCGCTTCCGTCTCACTCCCATACTGGGAGACTGGCGTGCGGGGTTCAACATCGATTTCCCTGGAACACTGTTCTTAGCAGTCCGAAGGGATAAGAGCAACCGGAAGTACAAGTTCATCGATCTAGCGTTCGGTCGTGCTCAGATGAAGCGCGCCAAGGAGGTCGTGGAGCGGAACCGGATGTGGTATCAAGGGACAAGTCGCCACATCGGGATCGTCATCGCCACTTGGGCAGACGCTACGGACGATGAACGGTCGGAAATTCGATTCATATCACCAGCGCTGGGTGCCGCCCTAGAGACGGCTAGAACAGAACTATGGAAGGAAGTGTAATGCTACCACCAAAAACAGTACCTCTGACCGAGGTATTGAAGGCTCCACTGGGGTTCTTCCTCACTAGGCAAGAAGAGGAAGGTCCTTATAACACAATTCGATACCAGTTAGAGCTGGATTTGAAGCTGGCGCAGCGTGTTACAAAAGAGGCTTCTGCATTTGATCCTCTTTGGGTCCAGTGTGAAACAGCCACTTTCATGCTGGACAAGATGGTCGAGCGAATGGAAGCGATCATCAAGGAATACAAGGCACTAACTCCCGAACAGCTAAGAGCAATACTGAATGGCTAGCATTGACCTGTATCCTCATCAACTTGAGGCTGTGGGTAAGATGCACAATGGCTGCATACTGAAAGGTGGTGTTGGAAGTGGAAAGACAAGAACAGCCCTCGCATACTTCTACGAGAAAGAAGCAAGGGGAACGCTCCGTATTAACGGTCGGGGTGATACGAGGGAACCAAATGACCCAAAAGATATCTACATTATCACTACAGCAAAAAAACGTGATGACAGAGATTGGGAAGCGGAAGCTCTTCCTTTCCTTATTACAAGGGTACGCGATAATAGCATCAGTGGAATTAAACTTGAAGTTGATTCCTGGAACAACCTCCTCGAGTACACGGAGGTAAAGGATGCCTTCTTCATATTTGATGAGCAACGCTTGGTTGGAAGTGGAGCATGGGTTAAGGCCTTTCTCAAGATTGCTCGGAACAATCGATGGATCATGCTGTCAGCGACCCCTGGGGACAATTGGATGGACTATATTCCCGTCCTTGTGGCCAACGGTTTCTATAAGAACCGTACGGAATTCCTTCGGCGTCATGTCGTTTACTCGAGTTTCACCCAGTTTCCGAAGGTGGATCATTACGTGGAGACCCGTCACTTGGCGAATCTACGTATGCGGATATTGGTTGACATGGAGTTCGCTCGTCATACAACAAGGCACGTATTCCAGGTTACTGTCAAACATTCTCAGGAGAATTTCGATCGAGTCTGGAAGGACCGATGGAATTATCTGGAGGAGCGGCCAATACGTGATATTGCCGAGCTGTATCGTGTGGCTCGTCAGGTGGTCAACTCTGATCCTGATCGACTCGGAGTTGTTATGGAGAAACTGGAGAAGCACAAGAAACTCATTGTCTTCTATAATTTCAACTATGAGCTCGACGCTTTACGTACCCTTGCAGGAACACTCGGGGTTGTTACGGCCGAGTGGAACGGTCATAAGCATCAACAACTCCCTGAAGGAGATGCGTGGCTCTATCTTGTTCAGTACACAGCAGGAGCTGAGGGATGGAATTGCACGACAACTGATGCAGTAGTGTTCTATTCCCTGAACTACAGCTACAAGATCTTCGAGCAGTGCCAAGGACGTATCGATCGGATCAACACACCATATTTCGATCTGTACTACTACGTGCTGAGAAGTGACACCGTGATCGACAAGAGTATCTGGAAGGCAGTGGTAACGAAGAAGAACTTCAACGAAAAGAGTCTGGTCAAGGAATTCACTCCTGTGCCAGATGTGGACTACTACGAGAGGATGGCCGCTTAGTGGGCTACAAAGGAGATGGGGTAGAGAGGCCCTTTCTAGACAAGCAGGGACACACTGCTGAGTGTCGTGTGTGGGAGAACTTCGATCAGCGGTTCAACTGTACATGTGGGGCTGTCACTGCGCCCGAGCCAAAAGCTATTCCGGGATTCAGTGACTACCAAATCAGCATTCATGGTGAGGTCTTTCAACTAAGCACAGGAAAGTTCTTGCGTGTTGAGAATGCTTCCGGAGTTCTGCGGTTGAGGGACGATGAGGGTGGAAGACATTCGTTCAGGATCCGAACTCTCATTAACCAGACGTTTGGTACTTTCGGGTGAAGGGTGGTGCAGTAAATCTGGAGTGGCGTGAGCTTCCGGAGTTTCCAGGGTACGAGATAGCCAGTCATGGGGTTATTCGTAGAGTCAGAACACGAGATATCCATGGAATACATGACACGGGAGCTACTCCCACAGCACAGCTGACAAAGAACGGAAAACGATACCACAGAACAGTGCTGTCATTACTCCGATCGGCGTTCCCTGAGCTGTATGTTTAGCAAATTGATACAAGCGCAGTGATACAAGAATGGGCATTTCGGTTGACTATCTGTCAGGCGCCGCTCCGGACGAGTATCACTCGCTTGTATCAAAAAGCCCATATCTGTGTTTCAAAAGTGGGTGTCTTGTATCAATCGCGTTCAGAATTGGGCGGAGCAAAAACCCCGTATTCATTGGGATGTAGGGGTATAAAATCGAAAAAAACCCAAAAACCCACTTTTATTCTCTACTTACTTCTTAGAAAATTGTAACATGTTACAACAATATGACAAGCTAATTCGAATTCAAATGTGGGCGTGGGCGGAGCTCAGAAAGGCCTTGTATCAATTTCACGCAAGTTAAACACAGGTTATAATAGAAGGAATAGAGTACGCATTGCGAATTCTACACATCCTTTGGTTTTTGTGAGAGGAATTGATGATGAACAAGTTGGAAGCGGCGTTCCAGTCGGATCTCAAGAAAGAGATCGAGGGGCTCCTTACCGATTGTGTGGTTCTCGTAAAGCCGGGTTTCACGCTGTTGGGTTTTCCTGACTTGCTTATCCTCTACAAGAACCAGTGGGCAGCTCTTGAAGTCAAGCGCTCTGAGCACGAGGAATACCAGCCTGGCCAGGAATGGTGGATTGGTGAACTGAATGCTATGAGTTACTCGGCGATGATCTGCCCCGAAAATCGAAAGGAGATAATAGGTGAAATGGTTAGATCACTCACGTGATGCAGGAAGGCACGCTTTCCTGTCCGCCTCAAAATACCACTGGGTAAGGTATGACGAAGACAAGTTATACGAGTCCTGGCAGAATGCTATGGATGCAGCAATGGGCACACGCCTACATGCATTTGCAGCAGAAGCAATCTTTCTCAAGCAGAGGATGCCTGAGAACAATGTAACACTGAATGCCTACGTCAATGACGCTATTGGTTTTCGGATGGACACTGAAGTAATGCTGATGGCAACTAACAATGCTTTCGGCACGGCAGATGCAATTTCGTTCTACAACAACGTTCTACGTATTCATGACTTGAAGAATGGTGTGAATGAGGCTAAGTTCGATCAGCTCATTATCTACGCCTGCTTCTTCCTCATCGAGTACCAGTTCAAACCGAATGAAATTGAGATCGTTCTTCGCATCTACCAAAATGATGAAATTCGTGAGTATATTCCAACACTGGATGAGCTCACGCACTACATCGACAAGATTCTCACATTCGACGAACTGATTGAAAAATGGAAGGCTCGGGCATCCTGATGGAAGAGGAACTAGACGCAGTAACAGCGTTCCTCATGCATGAGGGCGTACTTCGCCGTTCGGGGCGATATCCTTGGGGGTCTGGTGAGAATCCAAACCAGAGGAACAAATCCTTCCTGGATCATGTCGAGACTCTTAAGAAGCAAGGGCTGAGTGAAGCTGATATTGCGAAAGGCTTGGGGCTCAACTCAACCACGCAACTTCGAGCTTTGAAGTCGGTCGCCAAGAATGCTGTCCGCAAGGATGACATGATGATGGCTGTGAGACTCAAGGACAAGGGATATTCCAATAGTGCCATTGCTGAACGGATGGGGCTCAAGGGGGAATCGAACGTTAGGGCGCTTCTTAACCCTGCGATCCAAGAACGTAGCGACCAGCTGCTTAACACCACGAAGATGTTGAGAGATCAGGTTGCTGAGAAAACATATCTGGATGTTGGTACTGGAACAGAACACTACTTGGGTGTAACGAACCAGAAGATGAAGACCGCTATCGCTGCCCTCGAAGAGGAAGGCTACAAAGCTTTCTACGTCAAGGTTCCTCAGGTAGGTACTGGTCAGTTCACCAACACTAAGATTCTCGCGCCTCCAGGTACCACGTTCCCTGATGTAATTAAGAATCAGGACAAGATTCGTGGGATCACAACGTGGACGGATGATTCAGGTAAATCCTGGACATCAGTAATGCCCCCACTTCAGGTCAACCCCAAACGCGTTGCTGTGAAGTACGCTGAGGATGGTGGAGCTGATGCTGATGGTGTTATTGAAATTCGTCGCGGTGTCGCAGATCTTAGTATGGGTAATGCCCGTTATGCTCAGGTTCGAGTTGCTGTTGGAGGTACGCACTATTTGAAGGGCATGGCGATGTATGCCGACGACCTTCCTGACGGTGTGGATATTCGCTTCAATACGAACAAGTCCAACACGGGTAACAAACTTGATGCTATGAAGCCGCTGAAGTCTGATCCGGAAAACCCTTTCGGAACTGTTATTCGACAGCGTACAACGCCAGATGGCAAGAAGGTTGTATCGGCTCTCAACATCGTCAACGAGGAAGGTAACTGGTCCACTTGGTCTAGCAAGCTTTCTTCGCAGTTCCTTTCTAAGCAGACACCAGCTCTGGCTAAGGAACAGCTAGGTCTTCGCTTCAATGAGAAGAAGGCCGAGTACGACGAGATCATGGGTTTGACAAATCCTGCGGTTCGCAAGTTGCTTCTCGAGAAGTTTGCGGATGGTGCGGATTCGTCTTCGGTGCACCTTAAGGCTTCAGGTCTCCCAAGGACCAAGAGTCATGTCATCCTGCCGATAGCTTCACTCAAGGACACCGAAATCTACGCTCCTAATTACCGTGATGGTGAGAAGGTTGTGCTTATTCGGCATCCTCATGGTGGTAAGTTTGAGATCCCTGAGCTGACTGTCAACAACAAGAACCCAGATGCAAAGCGGCTTATTTCGAATGCTGTCGATGCTGTAGGAATCAACTCCAAGGTAGCCTCTCGGTTGTCTGGTGCTGATTTCGATGGCGACACTGTTCTGGTTATTCCGAACAATAGTAAGAAGGTGAAGAATCAGCCTGCTTTGAAGGGGCTTGAGAACTTCGACCCTCAGATCTACAAGCTGCCAAAGGATGCTCCGAAAATGAGCGCCCGCAACAAGCAGCTTAAAATGGGAGACATTTCTAACCTAATCACTGACATGTCCATTAAGGGTGCCAACGACAGAGAACTTGCTGCCGCTGTACGCCACTCAATGGTTGTCATTGATGCTGAGAAGCACCACTTGGACTATAAGCAATCTGCTAAGGACAATGGGATCGCTGCTCTGAAGGTGAAATATCAGTCTTCTGAGGGAAGTGGTGCTCGTGGCGCGTCTACGCTTATCTCTAAAGCTTCGTCTCGAATTGACGTAGCTAACAGAAAGCCTCGCGCTGCTAAGGATGGTGGCCCTATTGACCCACTGACAGGCGAGAAAGTCTGGCAGTACACGGGTGAATCGTATGAGAATGCGAAGGGTCAAACTGTAGTCAAGAAGTTTCAGTCGACTAAGATGGCTGAAACTAGGGATGCTAGGTCGCTCTCTTCTGGGCAGCCCATTGAGGAAGTGTATGCTACGTATGCTAACTCACTCAAGTCCCTAGCCAATAGTGCAAGAAAGTCGGCTCTTGAAACTAAGACCATCCCTTACTCACCCTCTGCTAAGGCGGCCTTCGCTAAGGATGTCAGCACCCTCAATGCTAAGCTGAATGAGGCCCTTAAAAAGGCCCCCCTAGAGCGACAAGCACAGGTGCTAGCAAACGCCCAGATCAGAATGAAACAGGATGCCACCCCTGGTATGGAGAAAGAAGATCTCCAGAAGATCAAGTCTCAGGCTCTTACTCAAGCGCGTTTGCGCATGGGTGTTAAGAACACGGACATAGAGATCACGCCCAGTGAGTGGAACGCCATACAAGCAGGTGCTATTAGCAACAACAAGCTGGTACAGATCCTCAACCATGCGGATCTAGATAGTGTCAAGTCCCTGGCTACACCTAGAGATAGGCCCGTCATGAACGACGCTAAGCTGGCTAGGGCTAGTAGTATGCTTGCTGCTGGTTACACACAGGCAGAGGTAGCTAGTGCACTAGGCGTTCCTACTAGTACACTCAACAGTGCAATGCTTACAAGCTAATGGATAGAGGTGAATGAACTAATGACTGATCTACACATGTTGACTACGGTTGACAATCCTTATGATCCAGCAACACAATGGGATGATTGGTTTGAGTTCGACTTCTCCCATGGCTACAACAGCCCCGGCCTCCTGGCTAGGATAGCAGTAAGTAGTGACGAGTTGAGTGAGCTCGACCAGGACGAAGCTCGAGAACAAGCGATCGATGAAATCATTCGAGAGAATACGCTCGGCATCTTCAAGAAAGTCAAAGTAAATATCCAAGAGTCCGAGGATTCTTAGATAGGGGGAGGGGGGTCTCGCAAAAGGCACCCCCTCCCTGTATCGCCTGACCCCCAAAAATAGCCCCGGGGGGTCATTTTCTTAGACCATTCCCCTTCTAACCAGGGGTGAAGTGGGTAGGAAGGCTTGGGGTTGAGACACAAAGCCTAGGAGAAGAACTGATGCAAATCTCAGACATGCCTGAGGAAGACAAGGTTGCCATGCGCGACACTCTTCTTCAGTGGAAGAAAGACGGGAACGAGAAGCCTCTGCTCCCGCTCGACGTGGATCTTGATGGTGACGGCAAGCCCGACGCCTACGGACTCGACGAGAACGACGAACTCGTATTCGTC
>Ga0247737_1000007_pt1 | contig 50503 bp, 29 predicted proteins | sample UWRJL028104C2_FD_180937 | JGI IMG/M metagenome (GOLD analysis project Ga0247737, IMG submission 180937) | Plant litter microbial communities from Arlington Agricultural Research Station in Wisconsin, United States - UWRJ-L028-104C-2 | ecosystem: Environmental > Terrestrial > Plant litter >...
ATTCTTATTCTTATTCTTATTCTTATTCTTATTCTTATTCTTATTCTTATTCTTATTCTTATTCTTATTCTTATTCTTATTCTTATTCTTATTCTTATTCTTATTCTTATTCTTATTCTTATTCTTAATTATTAAAGAAAAGGAGGAGGTAATTAGGAAGAACAGAAATTATAATATAATGTATTACTACTTTTAGCAATAGGGGTTGTTTACAATATAAACTATAATTTTAAATATCTTTATTTTTTTAGAAAACTTGTCCAATACAAATAGAAAATAATAAATATTTCCTAAGGTTAAATTAATTCTATAAACCAATTTTTGTTTAAATCTTAAATTTTACTCTCAATTATTAATAATTAATTCTAGCTTTTTGTCTAATACTAATTATATTTCATTAAATTACTTAATGAAATTAAGGAATTAAGTATTAGACAAAAAGAAAATAATTATTTTATTCTGGTAAAATTTTATTCTTAATTTAATATAAATATTAATAGTTAGATATAGGTAAATAGTTTATTACTATTAGTATTAATAAATATTAATAAATATTAATATTTTACTATTAGTAAATATTTTCTCTATAAGTTTACCACAAATCCATTCTAAGTGTAAATTATATCTTAATGTTTACTTAAGTTTTCCTTAATTATTTAATAATTAAAGTTTTAGAATTTTAACCTCTTTTATTATTAATTAAACTTGTATTTAAGATAGGACAAAAATTGAGAGTATAATTTAAAGAATTACTTGCAAAGATTATACTAAATAAATATTTATTTGATATTACATGGAGGGTACATTAAATATTAAACATAAAAATTAATTAATCTATAACAAGTCCAAAGTATAAAACCATTTATGAATAAAAACAAGCTAACCTCAAAAATTATAAACCCTAACCTTGTTTGTTTATATAAATTTACAATTCTTTTTAAACACTTTCCATTTTTCTATTTTTTCTACCATAAATTTACTATCTGCACTATATAATACAAAAAATAAAACAAAATAAATATTAAGCACAATAAAGAAATAAAACTTAATTCCTTAATTTCATTAAGTAATTTAATGAAATATAAACAACCCAATCACTAATTTAACCTCATTAGGTATATTTTCATCATATAAACTATCTAATAATTTAAATTTAATAATTATAAATTATTAAATTAACAGTTATTTTTTTATATAATTAGTATATAGAAACCAATCTCTGCTATTATTAAAACAGTTAAAATAATTATACAGTGTAATATCATTTTTATGTAATAAGTATGAATCTCTTTTTGATTAAATTCTTTACTACTACTTATTTCATTTTTCAAAGAATTAGGTAATAATTTATAAATTTTATTCTCTAATAAATTATCAGTATAATTCAAATAATAAATTATAATCACAGATTCTAAAGTAAAAGATAAAACCCACAAATCAAATAATATAAATAAACCTACTATATATTTAATATTATCATGCATGATAATATTTAAGTTAGAAGAATAATTAAAAAAGAAATAATAGAAAGAACCTAGAATAATAAAAACAAAACCCTTCTTTATTATTTTAGGTATTTTTTTAAATTTATTTATTATAAACAAAGGAATTATAGATTCTACTATTATAGAAGCTTTGGAACTACTTTCTCCTATTTTTATATTACTATCATATATTCCTAATATATGATTATGAACTCTAATATAATCATCTAAGTGACTATTTAATTCAAAACTAATATAATAATTTAATAATATACAAAAAATTAATAATAAACCAAGTATTATAAATATTAGACCATAAAATTTATTATTAACTTTTCTTAATATAATAATTTTATTATTAAATTTACTTCCTTTAATATAATTATTAAAAATAGAAATACCATTATTAATAAAATATAAATAAATTACTATAACAAATATAAATAAAATAATACTAATAATAAGAGAATTAACATTAAATTGAATATTTATTAAATTTTCTAAAGGAGATAATAATTCATTTTTCTCTAATACACTAGAAATAAATGTATCACTATTATAATTACTAGGTATTTTTATTTTTATTTTTATTTTAATTTTATCAATATCACTAAATATTTCACTAAATATTTCATTTCGTTTTCTATTAATTAATACAATAAATAGAGCATAATATCCTAATCCAATTGCGGTAGTTGAACTTAATACAACCAATAAAATATTTAATTTATTTTTCATTTTGTTTTTGTTGTTTTGTAATTATATATTAATAATTGTTATTCTTAAATTTATATTATTTAATTAACTGTTAACTTTTTAAGTATTTGATTAGTTTAACGACTTAATAAGGTCGTGGATTTTTGTTTATTATTAAACTTTATTTTTATTGTGTTTTTTACTGTACTTAAATTATTACATTAAATATTAATTTTGATTATTACGAGAGAGACACGACTCGAACATGCAACTTCTTACACCCAAAGTAAGCTCCTTAACCAATTAGGATACTCTCTCTAATATTTAAGTTAAATAAATTAATACTTAAATTTAAGTTATAAAGTTTTCTAGCTTCCAGTAATTATAATAACTTGCAAAGATTATAAATAAGAATTATAGATTCTATAATTATAATCTTCAAATATTATATTTGCATTAACTATTAGCTAGGTAGAAACCCCAAGAACAAGCGAATTTTTATTTTTATTTTTATTTTTATTTTTATTTTTATTTTTATTTTTATTTTTATTTTTATTTTTATTTTTATTTTTATTTTTATTTTTGGAGAAAGATAGATTCGAACTATCATTATTATATTGCAAATATAACCGATTAACCATTATCAGATTTCCCCATTACTAATTATATAATTAATTATTATTAATTATATAATTATAAGTAAATATAAATATTATATTATTCCTCATATACTTATAAGATTTTTATTATTTATTCACTCTTTAAGAGTAATTATAATTATAGAGTCTTAGTAATTATAATAAGTAAGTACACTATGGATTCCACGAACTATTATTATTATTAATGATAATAAATAATAAAATATTTATTTCTATCAAAAGAATTCTTAATTTATAGTAATTAAATATTTGCTTCCAATATTATTCTTTGTCTTGCCCTTTATTTATTAGTATTAGGGAAATAATGCTAATTTTAATAATTTCTGAGTTGACCAGACTCGAACTGATATAAACCACTACCAAAAAATGGTGTTTTTCCAAATTAAACTACAACTCAATAAAAATAGTAATTCTTTTGGGGTTATAATTTGCTACTTATATTATTCTTTGCCTATATTTAGGCAACAAATATAATTATAGTTATCATCAATAATTAATTGCAAATATAACCCCTAATTCTAATAATAATTAATTCTTGCCTAAAAACGGAATCGAACCGCTATCTACTTATTACAAGTAAGCCGTTTTACCTATTAAACTATTCAGGCTTTATTTATTTTTATTTTTATTTTTATTTTTATTTTTATTTTTATTTTAATCGCAAAAGACTATTAATTATATTTGTTCCTTAACAAATCAATGAATAATTATTATTAGACATTTACTCTTTTAAAAATCGTCTTTTTGTAATTATAATATTAATTACAAAATAATACTATTTATACTTAATAATAATAATCACTAATTATAATTAAATATTGCATTTGAATTACTCTTAAAGCGATTGATAATTATTTGGAAGTTAAATTAACATCCTACTGGACTCGAACCAATAATTCCTGCTTCGAAGACAGGCACTTTACCAATTAAATTAAAGATGTAAAAAATTAATTGCTACTTATATCTTCTATCGCAATGCGATTCATTATTAGTTATTAATTAATTTTTAATTCTATTCTTTAATTAATGATTTGGACTATTCAATTGTTATTTATTTTTTATTATAGTTTTATTAGGGCCGAAAATATTAATTGTATTTAATAATAGTTAAAATAATTAGGATAAACTTTATTATTATTATTAGGGCCGCAATACAAAAAAAAAAAGATTGTAATATTTGAATACTTGGAATCGCATTTGCAATCGCAAGTATTTATTATTGGTAATAAATATTTATTGTATTAATTCGATTGATTATTAGATTAAAAATTACTGGGGAAATAGAAAATAAGAGTGATTACAATATTTAAGAGTGATTACAATATTTAAGATTGACTAGACAAATTTGGTAAGTAAACATAATAAATTTTTAGAGTTAAGTAGGAATTGAACCTAAAAATTTAGACTTTGCAGATCTACTACAGAAACCATCTGTAAACTTAACCCTCCTTACTTTAGTAATAATCGCTTTAAGAGTAATTTAAAATTTAAAATTTAAAAATTTAAAGAAGACTGGTAATATTTATTTATATTCATATTCAAACAATTAAATTTTTAGGAGGGCAGCTAAAATTTCAATAAATATAGAAGCTAGGATTTGTCTCCAATAAATAATAAATAATAAATAATAAATAATAAATAATAAATAATAAATAATAAATAATAAATAATAAATAATAAATAATTAATGCCAAAAAATAAACTTACAATTATTATTTGGGTCACATAAGAGATTTGAACTCTTTACTCAGCATCCACAAAGCTGTGCTTTACCAATTAAACTAATATGACCTTAAAATTAAAATTAAAATTAAAAATAATATTTTCATTATTATAGTTAATGCGTATTAATGAAAATAAAGAGGCTTGCAATCGCAATGCGATAATTATAAATTAAAAAATTAATTAAATAAATAAATAATTAACAATTTCTACGGAATAAAAGCGAGTCGAACGCTTAAGGGAGCTATCCCAGACGATTAGCAATCGTGTTATCTTACCAATGACGATTATTCCTATTCTTAATTATAATAATAATTATCGCCCAATCTTAGTAATAATAAGAATAGACTTTGAATTTAAGAATTAAATTAAGAATTAATAATTAAATTATTAAGTTAAATTAAGATTGTAATTATGCAATTACTATTCTTATAGAGACACGTAATTATTTAATTATTATATTAATAATTCTAATTAGAATAGAATAATATTATTTGTTATTTGTATTATTAATCAATACTTGAAGGTAATATTTAATGATAATTATATTCTTTAATTAAAAAATTAATTAAAAAATTAATTAAATAAAAAAATAAGCTTAATAATTCAATAATTAAAGACTAAGGTAAAAAATAAGTATAAAAAGCGATAAGCCGAAAGAAGGAATCGAACCTTCATTATACCGTCATGAATGGTATGTTTTAACCTTTTAAACTATTTCAGCTATTAATCGTAATCAATAAAATTATTGCTTATAATTTAAATATTCCAAAAAATAATTAAAGATTAAAATTTTAATTAATTAAATAATTAAATTATTAATTTATTATTGCATTATTGGATAGAAGCAAATAATTAATAAAATAATAAATAGTTATTCGGAAATTGAGGGATTCGAACCCCCGGCTGAGAATACTCAGCATTCGCTTTCAAGACGAACTTATTAAACCACTCTAACAAATTTCCATTAAATATTAATTAATTTGGGGTAATAATTTATGTTTTTTAGTAGTGGTTATTCTGTCCAAAAAATAATTAAAGATTAATTATTTTAAAATAAAATAAAAAAAGCAAGAATCGCATTATCATTGCAATACATAAATTATCGCAATTATTTAATTTTAAGTAAATATTATTAGAATAATAATAGTACTTGCGCCCCAATAATTATTACAGCCATCCAACATTACTAGTTAATTAACTAGTAATAATTATACTTTACGAGTAAAGAGACTTGAACTCTTACAATAAAAATATCATGAGTACCTAAAACTCACCTGTCTACCAAATTTCAGCATACTCGTATTAAATTATTAAATTAAATATTTATTATAATAATTAGCTTTCCTAATTATTAGGCCGCAAATACAATTATTAATTAAAAATTATAATTATTTATTTAATATTATGCAACAAAAGAATAATTAATATAATCATTACCCCTTTCCTAAATAATTTAATTAGAAGGAGGGCTAAGAAAAGTAATAATAATAAATATTTAATTAATATTAGTAATATTAATTAATAATGCGATTATATTAACACTTAATCATTATTTCCTAGGCAATATTAAATATTTAAATAATATTATAATATTAATTAAATATTTATTTCATGCCCTAATAAATATAAATGAAATAAATATTTAGTAAATATTAGGTTAAGAAGAAGCAGAATCAACCCAAACTAAAAAATCTGGTGAAGATACAGCTTCAACTACTATAGGCATAAATCCATGCCAAACTCCACAAATTTCGGAGCATTGTCCATAGAAAGTACCAGATCTTTCAGCTAAAAATGATACTTGATTTAATCTACCTGGAACAGCATCTAATTTTAAACCTAATGAAGGAACAGCAAAAGAATGTAGAACATCAGAACCTGTAATAATTAATCTAATATGGCAATCCACTGGTATAATTAATTTATTATCCACATCTAATAATCTAAATTGACCTAATTCTAAATCAGATTCAGGTATCATATAAGAATCAAAATCTATAGATTCTCCACTATCTGTTATAAAATCTGAATATTCATAAGACCAATACCATTGGTGACCTACTACTTTAATAGTTAAGGTTGGAGATATTACTTCATCCATTAAATATAATAATCTAAAAGAAGGAAAAGCAATAGCTATTAAAATTAATGCTGGTGTAATAGTCCATATTAATTCTAAAACAGTCCCATGTGTTAAATATTTATATGCTATTGGGTTTTTATTAGAACTATAATAATAAATTAGAGAAAAAAGAACCCAAAATACAGAAAAACTTATTAAAATTAAATAGAATCCAATTGTGTTATGTAGTGTTACTAAACCAGTGAAACCTGGAGCAGCACTATCTTGGAAACCTAATTGCCAAGGTTGTGGGGCATCATTAAAAATAATATTAAATAAAGAAATATTATATCCCATAATATTTGATATTTGAATTAAGTTTGAATATAAAACAAATTAATAATTTAATTATTTAATTAATTATAATACTAAAGAATGCAACTAATTATTAATTGTATAATAATGCGATTAATTATTATTATTTCGTTCTTTTTATTTTTATTCGCAATGCGATTAAAGATTATTATTAATTTAAGATTGAAATTTTAATCACTTAGTCTAAAAGATAATAATTAATAAAATAATAAATAGTTATTCGGAAATTGAGGGATTCGAACCCCCGGCTGAGAATACTCAGCATTCGCTTTCTAGACGAACTTATTAAACCACTCTAACAAATTTCCATTAAATATTAAATGAAATTAATCGCATTGCGATATAATCTTTAATAGTAATTATAATTAGTATTAATTAATAGAAGCAATAATTTGCAAGATCTCATTCTTTTATAAATAATAATAATATTAGTATTTGCGATTATTAAAGTTAGAAAAACAAGGAGGGTAAGAATAACTACTAACAATAATTAAAGTAGTAATTATGCAATAATCGCAATGCGATTAATAAATATTTATTAAATAATTAATAGAAGCAAATACTAATATTTGATATCATTCCTAATAATATTTTGATTATTTTGCTTTAATATTAATTCTTATTACTTACTTCTTCCTTCGGAGTCGGAGTAGTAGAATTAAAGTTAGCTAGTGCAATTGCACCAGATCCTATTTCTAATACAAATCCAATAGTTAATACAATAAAGAAAATAATTCCAACAGTAAAACCAAACATAGAAACTTGATATAAAGAAGTAGCCAGTGGGAATAATAATAAAATTTCTAGATCAAAAATTAAGAATAATAAAGCAACGATCATAAAGTGAATTTGGAAAGTAGATCTAGTTTGACCTGGAATAGGTTGGAAACCGCATTCATATTGACTAACTTTAGCTTCATCTGGTTTATGTGGGGCAAGTAAAATATTTAAAGCTAATAAAACAAAAGCTAAAATAGGAACAAAAATAAAAATAAACAATAAGTTATTCATTTAAATATAAAATAATGATAAAGATAGTAATTGTGTACTATTTAAAATTATAGAAGGTTGTATAAAGAATAATAAAATAATTAAAGAAAGAGTAGATATTAAATAACTATGAAAGTTACTAATGTTAAAAGTTGTATAATAGTTATTATTCAATTTGTTAATGTCTCCCTCAACAATATTTATTTTATCGTAGTGTGTATTATTATTAGTTTCTTCTTCTTCTTCAATTATTACTTTAACAATTTTTAGATAGTAAGAACAACTAATAACACTAACAATAATAGCAATAATCGCTATAAAATAGTAACCATTATTAATGGCAGAATATAAAACAAATTGTTTACTAAAGAAACCGATTAAAGGAGGAATACCAGCCATAGAGAATAAAGAAATACATAGACTTAAAGAAATTAAAGGATTAGAAAAAAATACCCCTTTTAATTGAGAAATATAGTTAATATCTTTAATAATAAAATTAGCATTATTTATTCCTAAATTTATATTATTAAAATTATTGTTATTTAAAATATAGGTTAAACCTAAAATACTAATAAATATATTTAAATTAACTATTGTATATTGTATAATATAAAAAATAAAGGAATCTATAGATTGTTCACTATTAATACTTAATGCTAATAGTATAAAACCAATATGAGAAATAGTACTATAAGCTAATAATCTTTTTATTCTTATTTGACTTAATCCTAAAAGACTTCCAACTATTAAAGATAATAAAGCACTTATTATTAATAAAGTTTTAATATTAATTAAACCATTATTAATGAAATTATTACCCATTTCTAATATTTTTACAGTTTTATAACCCCCAATAATTCCTAATTGAACTTCTAATTCTAATAATAATACTAATATAGATATTTTTGGTATTATAGTTAACCAAGTAGTAACAATTGTAGGTACACCATCATACACATCAGGAGACCAGTTGTGAAGTGGTGCAGCCGCAATTTTAAATAAAAATCCTATAAAAATTAAAATTAAACCAAAACTTATACCAAAACTAACATATTGTAAATTATCATGAGAGCTATTTATAGTATTTAAAATATATAAAGATTCAAAATTAGTAGTTCCACTATAAGAATAAATTAAACCAACTCCCAATAAAATTATACAAGAAGATAATCCCCCTAATAAAAAATATTTTAATCCAGCGGATGTTGAAGATTCCGAATTCCGATATAATGTAGCTAATACATATAACCCAAAAGATTGTAATTCTATACTTAAATATACAGAGATTAAATCAAAACTAGATATTAATAAAGATGAACCTAAACTACTAAATAAAACTATTAAAGAGTAATCTCTAGAATAGCTATCTGTAATATAATAAGATTTAATATTATTATTATTATTATTATTATTATTACAATTATTATAGTTATTGTTTCTTACTAAAATTAAGGGCATAGATATTAATATTAAACCTCCTATTATAAAAAGAAATATTTCTAATAATTGACCTATATTTGTAACTTGAAATAAACCGCTATATATACCTATACCTGCGGAAGTCCCTATAGATTCTATATTAAAAATGTTGAAACTTAAAGCCCCAGTAAAAATAAACACAATACTAGTAATTCTAGTATATTGAATAGAAGAGATATTTGTATTTAAAAAAGGTAGAGCCTTAGCTACTATTAAAGTTAAAATTGATAAAAAAACCATCACATATTTAAAAAGGAAAAAGGTAAAAGGTAAAAGGTAAAAGGTAAAAGGTAAAAGGTAAAAGGTAAAAAGGAGTCGGAATATTTAAAATAAAAGCTAGTAAATATAATTACTTTTAATTATAATTAATTTATTATGGGGGCACAAAAAGGAGGGTAAGAATTGCAATTATCAACTTTAATACTTAAAGCCAATTTTAATTGGATAATTATTAAACAAGTATTATTTAAATTAGTTTTTATTGTATTATTAATCTTTTAGACTACAACAAATATAATATTATTATAATTATTTAATAATAATACTAATTAGTAATTGCAATTGCTTCCAATAATAATAATATTATATTTTTATTATAATAATTCTATTAATGCTTCCAAATATTTATTATTTGCAAAGGCCTAATATTATTATAATAATTGTGTAATATTATTATTGTGGGCAAGAAAATTTAAGATTGGATAGGTAACATTTTAAATGCATGGAATGGGATAGGGCTAGCTAATGTCCATTCTAATGTATTTACAGGTTGATTATCGTTATTATATTCTTTTTCTGATACAAAGTAAGGAATAACAGCCCAAGGATTATTTGTAGTAGTTTTAGAGTTAGCGAAAATATCATAAATAATATAACCAAATAAAATAGTAGCTACTACTGAAATAATAGACCCAAAACTAGATAATTGATTCCATCCACTAAATGCATCTGGATAATCAGGGATTCTTCTAGGCATACCAGCCATTCCTAAAAAGTGTTGAGGGAAGAAAGTTAAATTTACCCCAATAAATAATGTCCAGAAGTGTATTTTACCTAAAAAATCATTAATATTTCTACCTACAATTTTAGGAGTCCAATAATAGAAACCTGCAAATAACGCAAAAACAGCTCCCATAGATGAAACATAGTGGAAATGAGCTACAACGTAATATGTATCGTGGAAAGCAATATCTAAAGAGGCATTAGATAAAACTACTCCTGTTAACCCTCCTATTGTGAATAAGGCTAAAAAACCTAAAGTAAACAATAATGGAGTATTGTATCTTAAACTACCACCGTATAATGTAGCAATCCAAGAAAAGATTTTAATTCCTGTTGGTACCGCAATTACCATAGTTGCAGCGGTAAAATAAGCTCTCGTATCTACATCCATACCAACTGAGAACATGTGGTGACTCCAAACTAAGAATCCTAAAATTCCAATAGAGAACATAGCGTAAACCATTCCAATATAACCAAATATTGGTTTACCTGAAAATGTAGACACTATGTGACTAACTATACCAAATCCTGGTATAATTAAGATATATACTTCAGGGTGACCAAAGAACCAAAATAGATGTTGATATAGAATTGGATCACCTCCCCCAGCTGGATCATAGAATGAAGTATTGAAGTTTCTATCTGTAAGTAACATTGTAATAGCACCAGCTAAAACAGGTAAAGATAATAATAATAATATAGCAGTAATAAATATAGCCCAAACGAATAAAGGTAATTTATGTAAAGACATACCATTAGTTCTCATATTTAAAGTTGTACTGATGAAATTAATAGCACCTAATAATGAAGAAACCCCAGCTAAATGTAGACTGAAGATTGCTAAATCAACAGATCCACCAGAATGAGATTGTACTCCAGATAAGGGTGGATAAACTGTCCAACCTGTTCCGGCTCCATTTTCTACTAGAGAGCTCATTAAAAGTAATAATAATGAAGGAGGCAATAACCAAAATGATATATTATTTAATCTAGGAAATGCCATATCTGGGCTACCACAGTGAATTGGTAATAAATAGTTACCAAATCCACCTACTAAACCAGGCATTACCATGAAGAAAATCATGATAAAAGCATGAGCTGATATGATTACATTAAATAATTGATGATCACCTTGTAAAAATTGTACTCCAGGAGAAGATAATTCTAATCTTATTAACACAGAAAAAGCTGTCCCTATCATTCCAGCAAAAACCGAGAATATTAAATAAAGAGTTCCAATTTCTTTAGCATTAGTAGAATTAATTCAGTTCATTAATTATTACTTTTTAATTTTTTTTTCAATGCAATAATCCTGCAATCGCAAAAGACAAATATAAATAAATAATAATAATAAATAATTAAAATAATTATTATTAAATACAAATTAAATATTAATAATAAATAATAATATTACCAATACTAATAGTTAAATTTTCTTTAAGAGTAATTAGTATTTACCAAGCGATCACAATGCGAAAATAAAAATAATAAATAAAATTTTCTAATAAAGTTCCTTTGCTCGTAGACTTACAAAGGCAAGAGAAAAGTTAATATTTAATCGAATTATTATGCAAAGATTAAAATATTATTAATAAAAAGAATGCAGATAATTAATTAGTTTTTGCACAGTAAAAAAAAAATAGTTTACAAAAATATAACCCATTTCTAATTCGCAAAAGACTCCTTTTTTGGGGGCTTGGAATTGGAATTGGAATTGGGATTGGAATTTGCAAATTAGTAATTGCAAGATAGAAAGATATAAAGATATAATTATAGAAAGATATAAAAAAAAATAAAAGGTAATATTAAGACCTAAAGGAGTTGAACCTTTATAATATCCATTATGAGCGAACTGCATTAACCATTATGCTAAAGTCTTTAAATATTTAAATATTTATCATTTATTGCAATTCTATAGACCTCTTTAATAATTATTAATAAATTACTAAATATTTATTAATAATTATTAATTATTTATTATTATTAAATTTACTATACTTTATAGTATTAATATAATTATAATTATATTCAAGGGTTAAGATATTCTTTAACAATTAATGATTTCTTCTTATTAAATATTTAGTAAGGAGGGTAATATTCTATTGCCTAATTAATAAAAATTAAATAAATATTATGCAAGATTAATAATAATACACTAATTATCATTAATCTAAAAGATTAATGATAATTATTTGTTAGTAGTAATAATAAATGCTGTAGAAATGTAAATAATAAATAATCTAATCTCAAGATTGCTAATTAAATAATTATAATTAAGATTAAATAATGATGTAGTATCACTATAATAATTACTATTAAAAATTAAAGGAGCAAAAACTATAAATAATAAAGCAATTAAAGCTATTGTAATATATAAAGAGTAAGTTGTAATTACACCAGTATCTAGTTTAGCTAAATTATTTCCTGTTTTATAAAAATAATTAGATAAACCATAAGGTCCTAATAATTCAATAGCTCCTCTATCAATTTCTTTAGAAATACGATTACCTAATAATAAACCAATATTAAAAATAAAATGATTATAAATAACATCAAAATAGTATTTACCATTTAAAAAAGCATAAATATTTCTATTAAATTTACTATTAGTTAAATTAATTAAAAACAAGGGTTGTAAATGATATAAGTAAATAGCAATAATAGCACCACTCACTGATAAAATAAAAGGTAATAATTTAACAATAGGTAATAATGAAAATTCTGCTTCTACTAATGCAATATTATTAGGATGTGTGAAAATAGCATTTTGGAAGAAATCTGAACCTATACCAATGAATAAGTCTGAGAAAATATAACCAAAGAAAATACTAAATAAAGCTAAAATAAATAATGGTATAATAGTTAATAATGTAGATTCATGAGAATTTAAATAAGATTGTTTATTACCATTAGGGTTTGTTAAGAATACTAAACTAATAAGTCTAAAACTATAAAATGCAGTAATTCCTGCAGTTATAGATCCTAAAATATAAGCATACATACCACTAAAACTATAATGTCCAAATGCTAATTCTAAAATTAAATCTTTACTATAGAATCCTGTTAAAAAAGGTGTAGCTAATAAACTTAAAGAACCAGTTAACATTACTGAGTAAGTAAAAGGTAAAAATTTAATTAAACCACCCATTTTTCTAACATCTTGTTGATCATGGAATGAATGTATTACTGCACCAGCTCCTAAAAATAATAAAGCCTTGAAAAAAGCATGATTTACAGTATGCATTAAAGCTACATTGTATTGACTTAGTCCAATAGCCATCATCATATATCCTAATTGGGAAATAGTACTAAAAGCAATTATTCTTTTTAAATCATTTGCTAATAAACCACTAGTGGCTGCAAAAAAGGCTGTTGTTGATCCTATTATTGTAATTATTAATAAAGCTGTACTACTATATTCTAAGATAGGAGAAGTTCTTATTAATAAATAAATTCCTGCAGTTACTAAAGTCGCAGCATGTAAAAGTGCACTAACTGGAGTTGGAGCTTCCATACTACCTGGTAACCAAGAATGTAAAGGAATATTAGCACTTTTAGCTAGAGCACCTCCTAATAATAATAAAGCAATTAGAGTAATAGAGCTTTCATTTATATAAGGGGTTAAACTAAATACTTCAGAATAATTTAATGATCCGAAAATAGAGAATATAGCAAAAAATCCTATACTCATTAACATATCCCCTCCTCTATTCATTGTAAATGCTAATATTGCTGCTTTATTTGATTGTATTCTAGTAAAATAAAAATTGATTAATAAATAAGAAACTACTCCTATTGATTCCCAACCTACAAACATTACTAAAAAATTCCCTCCACAAATTAAAACTAACATTCCAGCTGTAAAAGCAGAAAGATAAGCAAAAAATCTTTGATTGTGCGGATCTGTAGATAAATAATCTACACTATAAATATGTATTAAAGTTGAACAATATATTACAGCTAATCCTAAAGAAACAGTTAACTGATCAAAATAAAATGTCCAACTTATATTTAATAGTTCTATATCTAACCAACTTATTAAGTCTATAATTACCGGAGATCCACATATTCCTACTTCATAAAAAGCTATTGTTATTAATATAGAGGATAATATTAAACAAGAATTAGTTATTATTTGAGAACCTGTAATTCCCACCTTTCTACCTAATAATCCAGAAGCTAATGATCCTAATAAAGGTAATATAATTATTGATAAATACATTAATTAATTAATGAAATTGTCCCTCTTAATCTATAATATGCGACTAAAATACTTAAACCTATTACTGATTCAGCACCAGCTATGGATAGTATATATAAACTAAATATTTGTCCTATATTATCATCAAAACTATAAGACATTATTAATACTAATAAAGTTACTGCTAATAACATAATTTCTATAGCTATTATCATTAATATAATATTTTTTCTATTTAATACAAATCCTAATATTCCTATTATAAATAAAATTATAGAGATATTCATTATTTTTGTTTTTAATTTGTCATTTTTGTTACATTTAATAATTGCTAATAATAAATAATACCTATTTAATCGCAAAAGACTCCTTTAATAATTATTAATAGAAAAAGAAAAAGGAAAAGATAATTTTAATAGTTAAATTGACTAAAATTTTAATACTTGCTTCTTTTAGTAAAATAACATCAAATATTATTAATAATAACATCAAATATAAATAATTGTAATTGTAATTGCCTTTCTTCTATTAATAATTAGGAATTGCTTCCTTCCTTCGGTAATTAGGAATAATAATAATAATAATAATAATAATAATAATAATAATAATAATAATAATAATAATAATAATCATTAATAATAATAATAATAATAATAATAATAATAATAATAATGAAAATAATAATAATAATTGATATAGTCGCATTGCGATTGTAATATTATTAATTATTATTATTAATTTTTAATTAATTGTTCTCTTCCGGACTCGAACCAGAATAAACACTTTAGAAGAATGCTATTCTAACCATTGAATTAAGAGAACTTTACTAGTTAAATTTAAAAAATAAAAACTTACTAATTTCCATTAAATATTAATATTAAATAATTAATATGCGATTATTAATAATAATATTTGGAGACCTTTCTTTTAATAATAATTACTTATACTTATTTAATATTCTTATATTTGACCTGATATCTTACTATTAATAATAATAATAATACCCAAAAATTTACTATAATTTTTTATTTACTAGCTTCTAGCTTCCTTAGAGGGTTAATAAATACTAACAAATATTAGTATTTGTTCTATTTATTAATATAGGTTTAAAACTAATTGTTAAAATAATTTTTAACCTTTAACATTATAATTAGTAAAAATAGAATTAGTAAATATTTATAATCGCATTGCGATTATTGCTTTGGCTTTGCTAGGAAAGTAAATATTAAAAAAGTAGAACTTAATAATTGCAATTAAATTATTAATTAATAGTCTTTTGCGATTACAATATAAAATAATTTAAACTCGCAGCTAGACCTAATAACACAACTATCATTATTAAATAGTATACCATTAGTCTAAAAAAATGAGAGGTAAGTAATTCTTTAATTATTAAATTACTATTTCTAAAGGTGTTTACTTTAAATATATAATATTTAGGCAATAAAATATATACCTTATTATTATTTAATCTATTCTCCTTAATATTAATAAAGTAAATAAGTATTATAAGTTCCAATATAAAATAAATACCAAAAATAATAAAAATATAAATTATATAAATAAAACTTTTCGTTAAAAAAATATTAGTAATACTAATATCAAATAGAAAAAATATTATTAAAGATAAACTAATTATTAATAATATATTATTTTTATTATTTTTATTATTAATTATTAAGGTAAATATTGATTTAAAGATTTATTGTTTTATTTTTTTCATTGTTGTTTCATTTAATAATTGCATTTTTTTAAAGAGTTTCTTCCTCGAATATTTTTATATTAGGCGAATAAAAATAAAATAAATATAATATTACACTCCATAAATTAATTGTTATGTTTTTGTTTGTTTTGTTGTTTTTTCTATTTGATATTTTCTTGTTATAGGATGTATTTTATATTGTATATTTTATATGGTAAATTAAAATTACTCTAAAATTACACCAAAAATTTACCCTTGCGCCCCAATAATAGTTGCGATTTAATTAATTAAAATATTCAAATTATTAATTTAATAATTAAATAATTAAATAAGATTTCATTATTATTTACCTCTACTTATATAATTATAGAAATATTTAATCGCAAAATAATAATGAAATCTTTAAAAGCGTAGGAAATGTATTATTTATTATTATATTCTAATTTTATATCCACACCTATTTAATTAATTAATAATTAATTAAATATTTATTAAGAGAGACAATAAATAGTAATATTGTCTTTTTAGATTTAATTATTTTATTATATAATAATAAAACTTATAATATTACTTAAATAATTCTAGTATTTCTTAAAGAGTATAAAATTATAAATATAGTAATATTATAAGTTCTATTAATTGTAATATTATTAACTTCAAACTTGATTCAACTGCATTATGTTTATTTCGTTTATTAAGAATAACAAAATATTAGGTATTATATTAAAAATAGTAATTCCATTAAGTTCTACTTTTTTATTCTATTATTTTAATATATTTTCCTATTTAAATACAATTTATCTTATAAAAATATTAATATTTTTATGGTTACTATTAATAGTATTCGGTATATTTTTTAATTCTTTAATTTATTTCATTTTAACTTTTACTAAAGATACAAACATTAATACTAATAATATAAAAATAACTTATTTTAGGGATTTAATTAATCATTTAAATGAGTTAAAACAAAATGAAAAAGATAGAGTATTAATAAAAGATTCTTATTTAAAAATTGTTAAAATATTATCTTTTATTTTAATGATTAGTACTTTATTACTACTATTTTAGTTAAATTTATATTATATTCTTCATTTATCTTTACAGCAAATACTTCTCCAATTAGTATTTTTAAGTACAAAAAAAAATCTTAATAATTAATATTTATTTTTGTTATTATTATTTTGATAAGCATACTTAGAGGATATGTTTTAGCATTAATAATAAATAATATTATGGACCCCTTATGATATCAACCTCCCAACATAATTTCTATTACTTATATTAAACATTAAATTAAATGCATTTAATAGATGGAAACCCTCTTTTAATAATATTTAATTCAAATTATGACCATAACTTAAAACATCTACATTTAAATAGAAATATTAAAAATGGCAATCTTAAGAGACAAATCGGCTATTTACAAAAGAATAATTAATAAACAAAAAAAATGGCTTATTAAGATTTAGTGGCTTTCTATTAAGTGGCTTATTATATAATAATACCTTTAATTATATTAATAATATTTAAATTATTATTATTAACAAATCAATTAATTCCATAGGTTTGAATATACAAAGAATGTATAGTAGTAAAATTGTTCTAGTTCCTAATAATAAGAATATTATTCTAAATAGAAAATATAAAAATTACATAACTCCATTAAATAAAGTAAATTTAATAAAAAGGCAACAAATAAACCCTAAACCTTTTTATACAATAATTATAGAAACTAAATAATTAAATAAGTTTAATAATATACAAATTCCAGTAATTATTACTATTGCAACCTCTAATAACAATTTCAAATTATTTATTATTAATTATAATTAATAATAAACATCAATTAATGAATTATGAAGCGATGTATTTAATTACATAATAAATTCTAATTATAGTAGAACAATATTTGTTCACAATTTAGGAAGTTTTGATGGTTATTTCATTTATAAAGGTTTATTATCAATTATTCAAGATATTTCTTGTTTAAATCCTACTACCTTTGCTTTTACCAACTGGCAAAAGTTGATGAAATGAATAAATTTGTAGGTATAGAATACAAACATCCTAATCCAGATTATGATCCAAACATTAAAAATAATAAGAAAACACTTTTTACTATTACTTTTAAAGATAGCTATAGAATCTTCCCAGGATCATTAAATGAGCTTTGTGATAAATTTAATGTGGTTGGTAAATTTGGAAGTTATGATCAGGATAGATTTAATAATATTGATGTTTTCTTCAATGAAGAATTATTATCATTAATTATTATTTATGCAATCCAAGATTCTATTTGTTTATACCAATGTTTAATTAAAGCTCAAGAAGAATACTTAGTTAATTATTTAGTTTCTATATGTAATATTTGGAGTACTAGTACTTTATCATTAAAAATTTATAGAACATGTTTATAATTACATGATATTCCAATTTTAACCTCTAGAGAAGATAATTTTATCAGAAATAGTTATTTTGGAGGTGCTACAGACTACTATAAAAAATATGGTAAAAACTTAAAATATTATGATGTAAATAGTTTATATCCATACGCTATGAAAAAACCTATGCCTTATAAACTAATAGAAGTAATAAATTATAACTATTTATTTGTTTCACAACAATCCGAAGCAATTATTTTAGATAATTTCTTTGGATTTCTTGATTGTATTGTTATCTCTCCACCATTTAATTCTATTAAGATTCCAATTCTTCCAACAAAATATAATGGTGAAACTATATTCCCAACTGGAAGTTGGAGAGGTACATATTTTAGTGAGGAATTAAAAGAAGCATTAAAACATGGTTATAAATTTAAGTTAATAACTGGATATAAATATAGTAAAATAGATTTATTTTCTGATTATATAGATCATTTCTACCAACTTAAAAAGACTAATATTGGAATTAAAAGATTTATTGCTAAAATGCATCTTAACCAATTATATGGGTATTTTGGAAGGAAACAAACCTTGATTGGAACAATTAATATTAATAAGTCAGACTTAAGAAAAATTCTAATGACAAAAGTTGTTAAAACAATTGTAAAGATTACAGATGATATTTATACAATATTAATTTATTTTAATTTGAATCCTGATTTCCTTAAATCTTTAAACGCTACAGTAGATATGGAATTACAAACTGAATACAAACTTGTATTTTCTAATGTTAGTATAGCTAGTGCAGTAACCAGTTATGCGCCAATTTAAAAATAATATAAATTACAATCTAATTTACTCTGATACTGATTGTGTTTTACTAATTAAACCATTAGATGATAAATTAATTAACTACTCTTGCCTTTGTGAAAGTAAGAGCAAAGGTAATATTCTTGGTCATATGAAATTGGAAGCAATAATAATTAAGGCAATATTTATAACCATAAAAGTTTATGGTTATAAAACAAAAGATGGTAACTCTTGCCTTAGTGAGGCTACGAGCAAAGGAACTATTATTAAAGTTAAAGGATTGACAAAATATATTATTAAAACAATTAATATTATACTCTTTTAATAAAAGAGTATTGTTATATATTTCTAAATATTAATAAAATATAGAAAATAAAATTTTACGTTAGACGCTATTTCACATAAAAACAAATCTTTAAACCGAATAATATGAATAATAATAATAATAATATAATTACACTAAGAGAAATTGTTAAGGAAAATTCTGAGGTCTTCCCGGTATTAAGACTTAGAGCTGTTGATACTGCAAGTTCAGAATCACCTTTAGAAAGACCACAATCAATTTCTGAGAGTTCACAATCATCTTTAGAAAAAATGGTAGAGGAGACTCAACAGTATATTTTAGAACATGGTACTAGTAGTATTAGAGAGTCCTTTCCTGATTTATATAGAGATGGGGCAAATATTGAGGACACAGAGGACGTAGAAATTGTAACATTATTCGAACTTATGCATAATCTTTATCTTAAAATTATTAAGAACCTAGCCGAAAATAATGCTGAAGATAGCGAAGTTGAAGCTAATAGTGGAATTATTAATCAATTACTTAAGGACACTAGTGCTAAAAGATTAAGCGAAGAGAATAAAAAATTATTAAACGAATTAGGTAATAATATTAATAACATTACTCAAGAAGATGGAAATAAACCATTAGGGGCACTTGGTGATATTACAATTAATGATTTTATTAAAAAAATTATTAATCATGATTGGGACGTGTATAGAGACATAAAATTTTTGGACGCGGATATTTCTCCTATAAAACTTATACCTATAGGTATAGTTTATAATATGGTTGTTAGAACTTATATGAAACATATGGATAATACTAATTTTATAAATAAAGAAAAAAATCTTAAATATAAAGCCAATTTAATTAGAATAAGAGGTATACATAATATGCTTACTTTAGGTTTATTTGCTCCAATAGCTACTGTTATTTTAATGAAATTTGGTAGAACTAGTATTTTTGAAGGTATTAAATTCGGACTAAATAAATCTAATGTTGAATCAAGTAATAGTTCTAGTACTGACAATACTGATTTTCTAAGCTATGTTCCTTTAATTTTTACTACAATAAATAAACAAAATAATAATAAACAAAATAATAATAATAATAATAATAATAATAATAATAATAATAATAATAATAATAAATATAAATGGTTATTATTATTATTAGTATCTATTACAATTATCTTTTTATTTCCTGATACTTTCAATTACTTACTAAATAGTATTAATTTAAATTATTTAGTAATATTTTCTATATTTATAGGTATTATTGGTATATTAATTACTAGTTTTTCTATTATGCTATTATCACTAGATATAACAGAGAATAGTAAAATAGTAAAATTTATTAATAATAATATATTGTTTAGAAAATTATTTAATAGTGTAACTTCCATTAAGTTAAACGGTAAACATCTAATTAAACCTACTACTAATTATTTAATAAAACATAATATTCTTTATGCTGTAGGTATTATATTTATTATTTTTTTTATTCTTTAAAATAAAGTATTTTAAGTATCCCTCCTTTTTAAATTTTGTAACAATGAACCCTCCTTTTTTTAAATACAAATATCTCTTCTCAATCCCCTTAAGATTATATATCAAAAAAGCAATTAAGTAAATTATTTAATAATTTTATTAAAAGTTTAATAATTTTATTATTATTTTTAGTAATATCCTATTTATTCAACGATTTTTTTATTTTATCCCCTACTTATTACCAGATAGCTTAAATATTAACGATGTAATTTTAAATATGGCTGAAAAACTAAAACAAATATAACCACAAATACTAATAATAATATAACAAATACTAATAATAATATAACAACTACTAATAATAATATAACAACTAATAATAATAATATAACAACTACTAATAATTATTCTAATGAGATCTTAATAAATCAGATTAATGATATCTCTATTTTATTATTCATATTATCTTTATTATTTATATTTATATTTATATTTATTATATTAATTAATATATTAATTAATACCGATAGAATATATAATTATTTTAATAATAAGTATATAAGGTTGTATATTAGTTTAAATAAAAACTAATGTCTCTAGAAGTACTAGTTTTAGGAAGTAGTATTTTATATTTTATGTGTAATTTATCTTATGGTATTCACTTTATAGCTACACATCCTATTACATTTTCTTAATCATTATTAGAGTAATTATTTCATTAAATTTATAAGAATAAATAATATTGTAAGCCTCCAAATTTATAAGAATAAATAATTAAAAACCTAATATTAATAGGACCAAATATTTGGAGGGTTATATTATTAATTAATAATTAATTTAAAATTAACCAAATCATGACTAATAAGGTTAACGATTTATGTATTAAACAATATAAAAGTCTAGAAATATATTTTTTTTAATCTCTTCAATTGTATTATTACTAATAAATATAAATATAAATATGAATAAAGACTAATTTGTTTTAAATTAAGAAAAAGAAAAGCGAATAAATAAAAGAGTAATTAATATTAGCTTAAAAATAAATATTTGGCTGCATATTAAATAGTTAATTAAAATTTAATAACTTTTTTTTAGAAATATTAAACATTAGTATTTAATCATTAAGAGTGTTATCCAGACTAAAAATAAAAAATTTATTATTTAGTCGCATTGCGATTGTAATAATAATTAATTAGGAACAGTAAATAATAAATATTAAATATAAAAAGGGTGTGTATCTAAATTGGTATAGGGTTTAATTGTCAATTAAAAATTTCTTAGTTCGAATCTAAGCACGCTCGTATTAATAATATCAAAGAACCAATTAAAAAAATATGAATTCAAACTTAATTCAATTTTCATTTTAAAAAATGACAAATTTATTCATTTTATCGCCTTTAAGTCAATTTGAAGTTACTAATTTAATAGGAATTAGTGCACCTATTTTAGGTAATTTACATATTAATTTTACAAATTTAACACTATATTCTATTTTTATAGTTATAATAATAACAGGATTACATATTTATGGTAATAACGATTCTAAATTAATACCCAATAAATGGTCTATTTCTTTAGAAGCAAGTAAAGCTAGTTTAAACACTATGGTTAGAGAACAAATAGGTGAGAAAAGCGAACAATATTTTCCATTTATATATTCTTTATTTTCTTATATTTTAATAGGTAATTTAATTTCTAATGTTCCTTATTCATTTGCAGTTACTGCTAGTGGAGTAGTTTCTTTAGGTTTAAGTTTCACTATTTTTATTGGTGTAACAATTTTAGCTTTATCTATTCACGGTATTAAATTCTTTTCTTTCTTTATACCTGCAGGGACACCTTTAATCTTAGTTCCTTTATTAGTACTTATTGAATTAGTTTCTTATTTAGCTAGAGCAGTTTCTTTAGGGGTTAGACTTTTTGCTAATATTGTAGCTGGTCATACTTTATTAAAAATATTATCTACTTATTTATTTAAATTATTTACAAGTAATGTAATAGTAGCTATTATTACTTTAATCCCTTTTGCTATTTTCTTAGCTTTAATTGGATTAGAATTAGCAGTTTCTTTAATACAAGCTTTTGTATTCACATTATTAACTTGCTCTTATTTAAGAGATGCTATAGAATTACATTAATAAATAATAAATAAATAAATATTAATATAATATAAATTAAAATTATAATAATATAATATAATTATTTATTGTAATTATATTAACATTACTAATATAGTTAGTTATAATGCGATTATTAATTATTCTAAATAACTAGATTAATTCTAATAATTAATATAGTTATTTAATAATTGTATAAGCATAAGAGGTATAAAATAAATACCCTTTATGTTAAATATAAATATTTATTTATTATTAGTCCTAGTCCTATTCATAACTAATAAATAAATATTTATTTATTAGTTATTAAGCCTCGGTTGCTTAGTGGTCAAAGCGCTATTCTGAAGATATAGATATGGGAGTTCAATTCTCTCCCGAGGCAAATTTAATAATTAAAATATTAGTAGTCTTTTGCGATTACTCTAAAATTATAATTACAATACAAATCTTTTTTTGTCTTGCGGCCCAAAAGATTGTCTACATTTACTAATTTATTGTAATTGGTACAATAAATATTTAATAATAAATATTTATTATTAAATATTTATTAATTTTTTTGTTTCTTTAATAGAAATAGAATCGCAAAAGAGTGTCCACTAATAATAGAACAATAAATGTAGGGCTACCTTGCTATTATTAGTAATAATTACTATTGCAATCTTTAAATTAAATAAATTAGTATTTAATAATAATAATAATAATAATAATAAAATTTATAAATATAATGATTATAAGGAAGCAGAACTCGAGTGGTGGAGTGTCCCCCTTTTAAGGGGAAAGTTTTGGTTCAACTCCAAGTGCTTTCATAACACAAATACAGGTATTTAAACAAAAAATAAATACTAATTTAAATAATATTAAGTAATAATTAAGGGGATAATATTATAATAATTAATAATTGATTTTTTCATTTGATATTAATTTAATATTTACTTTTTTATTGTACTAGTATTATTAATTGAAATAATTAATCCAATCTTATTATTATAATAATGCAAGTATTATTAATTATTATAATATTGTAATTATACGTTTTATTACAAGAGTGAGGTGATTCGAACACCTATCCTCGATTTTGGAGATCAACATATTAGCCAATTAATACTACACTCTTCAATTATTAATTAATACTAATAAATATTAATATTAATATTACATTAAATATAAATAATTAAATAAAGGGTAATTTGCTATTTTCACAAACTACCTTTTATTATTTATAACACTAAATTTGGAGCCATTACGAACAAAGAGACTTGAACTCTTAAGGGTTTACACCCACTTCTTCTTAAGAGAAGATTGTTTACCAATTTCAACATGTTCGTATTATTAATATATTATATTTATTATGCAGATATAATATTCTTATAATAAAAATAAAAACTAATAATTAAAGTAATATAATAAATATAATTCCTTAAATATAATAATAGTTAGGCCTTAAGAGGGTTCGAACCTCTGTAAAAGGTATTAACAGTACCTCGCTTAAACCACTCAGCCATAAGACCTATTACTTAATAATAAAAATTAATAAGTTGTAATTATGCAAATAATTCTCCTTTTTTAAACCTCTAGCTAAGCAAAGACTCCTTTTTTACCTTTTTAGGTAATATTTAATTATTAATAATTAAAGGGAAAGGAAAAGGAATTGCAATAATATTTAAAAAAGGAGGGTAATAAATATTTAGTAATTAAAATTTACTTGCATTATTATAATAATATTTATTAATAATAATATTAATAATAATAAATAAATATTTATTTATTACTGATATTTTTTAATTTAATTAAAATATAAATATTTATTGAATCCTTAATTTAATAAAAATTTTGAGCAGATGATACTTTAATAGTAAAAGCTCCTTTTCTATTTTTTTTAGTAATAGTTGCTACATCTAAATAGTTAACTTTACCGGGAGAATTAGCTCCTTTTTGATATTCTTTAGTAGTTAATCTAGGAATCATAGGTTCTCTCATTAATCTACCATTAATATTAATAAAAATACCAGAAAGAAAAGCAGGAATATTGAAATTATTAATTAAAGTTAGATCTTTTATTTTTCTAACTTTATTTTTATTATAAATATTTTGAATAGCAACTCTAGATTTTTTTCTTTTATTTTTAATATTTAAAGAAAGTAAATTTAATAAAATATTACTATCATATTTAGGATCATGTAATCTAATAAGTTGTAATTCAATAGGTTTATTAGAAAACTTACTAATAATATTAAGTAATAATTTAAATTTTAAATTAAAAACTTTAACTATTTGAAATTTTCTTAAATTAAATAATAAATTTCTAATGCTATTAGTTTTACTTTGTAGTCTAGAAATAGATTTTTTTAATTTCCAACGGATAAAAATATGACTTTTGTGCCCTAATCTATTATTAATATTATTTATTCGATTAATATTTAAAGTATTATAATTATTACTTCTAAAAGTATTTTGTTGGGAATTGTTTTTTTTATCTAACCATTTTTTTTTAAAATTAGAATAATTATTTATTGAAAAGTATTTAAATACTTTTTTTTTAGGAATTGTTAAATAATAAAATAATTCTATAGTTATTTTTTCTGGAGTATAAGTAAAGACAGGTTTACTTATTAAACAATACATACTTTTAAAAAATAAAAATAATAATTTATAAGTATTACTAGTATATAGGCTATAATCCTTATTGAATTCTAATTTTTTTATAATTTTATCACTATTATTATTTTCATTATTATTATTTTCATTATTATTATTAATAATAGTATTATTAATAATAGTATTATTCCAATAATTACTATTACCTTTAGTAAAATTATAACCTATAACTTTACTATATTTAAGAAAATTACCATTATTTTTATTTTTAAGTTGGATAATTGTAAAATTAATATAATTATTACAGGTTTGTAGGTAATTAATTAATTTACTAAATTTTAAATTTTTCTTATTATTATTTTCATTATTAAAGTTTAAACTTTTTGTAGGTATTAATGCTCTATTTCCATTAATTGGTAATTCTAATATTTTAAGATCTGTAATATTATTATTAGCTTTATTAATAATAATTTTATTGTTATTAATTGCATTATTATTAATTTTAATATTTGTATATTGATTAATTAGTTTATTGTTATTTTTCATTTTATTTGTTTATTTTTGTAATTATATATTAATAATTGTTATTCTTAAATTTATATTATTTAATTAACTGTTAACTTTTTAAGTATTTATTATATTTATTCGTATTTGATCTTTATTAGAATTGAACTAATATTTATGCAGAGAAAGTGCATTGTTCTACCGTTAAACTAAAAGACCTTAATGATAATGCGACTATTTAATTAATAGTTTTTAATCTACAAACAAAAATACCAATAAATATAATATAATAAATATTTAATAATTATATAATTCAAAATTTATTACATTAACTATTATTACCCTTTTATAAATAAAATTTTAATTATAATAAACTAATTAATTAATATTTAATATATATTTAATAATAAATAATAAATTTTTAATATTTATTATTGCATGGGGGGTTTTCTTACTCCCTTAATTAATAATTAAAATTTTAATTAATAATTAAAAAGTCGCATTATCATTATAATAAAATAAATAATAGTTAATATAATTATTAAATATTTTTATTCTCTTTAGAAATAACAATAATAGCTACCATTGCTAATAATAAAACTAAACTTAATATAATTAATAAAATACCACCATAAGTATATAGACTGTGACCTAAGGCTTCTATTTGTGGATATTCCATAATAATAGAATCCATTTTTTTACCTATATCTAGTAATTGGTAATTATTAAAACCATCTAATAAGTTATCATCATATTTACTAATAATTGGATTGCTAGACATATTAATAATAAAATTAACATTATCTTTAACATTAAAATAATTTGTAGAGTAATTAAAAAATTCTAATGCTAATAATGGAATATTATTAAATGTAGTAATTGCTATTGCATTAAAAATAAATAAAAAAAATGTAGAAATAATAAAACCTAATGGTAAATTTTTATTATAACTTTTACCAGTTTCTACTATTTCATTGTATTTAATATTAATCATTAAAATGATAAATAAGAATAAAACAGCAATAGCCCCAACATATACTACAATATAAGAAATCCCAAAAAAATTAACACCAATTAGTATTAAGTAAGCTGCAGCATGTACAAATGTGGAAATTAAAAAAACTATTGAAATAATAGGATTATTATTAGTAATTGAAATAATACTAGAAAATAAGATACCGATGGACAATAAATTAATAATGATTGTAGTTGTCATAATTTTAATTTTTTATATCTTGGTTCGTTTGTTTCTTTTTTATAGTTATACAAATTGTTGTTTGTATAATTAAAATTGGAGTAATTGTTCCTCGCAATGCGATTAATAAATCATTAATAATGAATTCGCAATTATAAATATTAAAATTAATAATTTGCACTCATTATTCTAATTAATTTAATATTATTCTCATTAGACGATAATAAATAATAAATAATTAATAAATAATAAATGATTAATAATAAGGCAAAACATTACTAATACTCCAAACGACACCCTAATATGACTTTAGTTTGAGTTTATTAAATTATAGATAATAGATTAATATTTAATATTAATTATTTATTAATAGTAATTAAATATTAATACGATACTAAAATTTCTATTACCTATTCTTATATAATTAATAAATAATAAAATTTAATATGGAGCTATATCAAAAGAGATTAAAATACTTGGAACTAAAATTATAAATGCTACTGCAACAGGTAATAAATTTAACCAACATAAATTTATTAATTGATCATATCTTAATCTAGGTAAAGTTGCTCTAAACCAAACAAAAAAAAAGGTAAAAATACAAGTTTTAAGTCCTAGAATTAAAGATTGGATATTGAAATTTGAATCATTAATAAATAATTCCGGCAAATTATAACCCCCAAGGAATAAAATAGCAGTAATACAGCTAAATAATACTATTGAAGAATATTCCCCAAGGAAGAAAAATACAAATGGAACTGAAGAATGTTCCGTAAAAAAACCAGCTACTAATTCAGATTCAGCCTCTTGTAAATCAAAAGGAGTTCTAGAAGTTTCAGCAAGAACAGAAATAAAATAAAAAATAAAAACTGGTAAAATTGGAACAATAAACCAAATAGCTTGTTGTATTTCAATAATAGTTATATAATTTAATGTTCCTGTTAATAAAATAATTATTAAAATAGCTGAACTTAATATTAATTCATAAGAAATCATTGCTGCCGTAGATCTTAATGAACCTAAAAAAGCATATTTAGAATTAGCAGACCAACCTGCTAATAGTATACCATAAACTCCTAAAGAAGATAAAGCTAAAGTATATAATATTCCTAATTTTAAATCTGATAATACTATACCTTCACCAAAAGGAATTACAGCCCAACCTAATAAACTAAAAACTAAAGTAGACACAGGTGCTAAATAAAATATTATTTTATTAGATTGAGAGGGTATTACTGTTTCTTTTAAGATTAATTTTAAAGCATCAGCAAAAGGTTGTAATATACCATAATAACCTACAGTGTTTGGCCCTACTCTTCTTTGATGAGCCGCTAATTGTTTTCTTTCTATAATAGTCATAAAAGCAACACTTAGTAATACAGGTAAAATTATACTTAATACATCCGCTAAATTAAACAATAAACCTATAATGTTTTCTATTAAATAGTTATAATTCATATTTGTTTTTATTACTTTTTTAATTTTTTTCTTAATTATAAGATATTATTATACTTTTTAATTAGGACCGACTAATATTAATAATAAAATTATTATTAATATTTTATTAATTAATTAATCTAATTATAAAAAGAATAGGGCTATAATTAATTAATACTAATACTAGTATTACTTAATTAATTATCTTTTAAGAAACGTTTGTATTTATATAGTAAACACATCCTCTTGAATATTCAACAAAGAAATAAGCAAGAATAATTATTGGGTAATTAATAAATAAATATTTATTTATTATAATCGCAATGCGCAATGCGAATCAATATTATTTATTCTTTATGGTAAATATTTATTTATTTATTATTCTTTATGGCATTTAATTTTAATAATTAGGAGGAGGGGCTTATTATTATCATATTTAAAGTTAAATATAATTAATATTAAATAAATATTTAGTTTAGGAATATTTATTATTAATGCGGCCCTAATATAAATATTTATTTATTATTATTTATTTTTATTAATAGTAGCTACATCAATTAAAGTATTTTCACTTATTCCAACTATAGGAACTATAATTAAGAACCAAGCAAAATAAAATGCTGTAGAAAATTGACCTATTTCTACATAAGGTGTATTAGGATGTTGAGAACCTATCCACATTAAAATAAAGAAATTAACTACAAAAAACCAAAATGCTAATTTCATAGCTGGTCTAAATTGATTTCCTCTAATTCTAGATAAATCTGTAATAGGTAAAACTAATAAAATAAATAAAGAACCAAACATAGCTAATACTCCTAATAATTTATTAGGTATTGATCTTAATATAGCATAATAAGGTAAAAGATACCATTCAGGAACAATAGAAGCAGGAGTAACCATAGGATCAGCAGGAATATAATTATCAGAATGTCCCATTAAATTAGGATAAAAGAAAACTATTATTGATAATATTAAAAAGAAAGCAAAAATTGTTACTAAATCTTTAAATAAAAAATAAGGATGCATAGCATATCTATCCCCACTACTTGTTACTCCATTAGGATTATTAGATCCGTGTATATGTAAAGCAATTAAATGTGCTACTACTAAAGCTGCAAGTAAAAATGGTAATAAATAATGTAAAGAAAAAAATCTATTTAAAGTAGCATTAGATACAGAGAAACCTCCCCATATTAATTCTACAATATCTTGTCCAAATACTGGTATAGCTGATAATAAATTAGTAATTACTGTCGCTCCCCATAAAGACATTTGACCATAAGGTAAAACATAACCTAGGAATCCGATTGCCATCATTAATACTAAAATTATAACTCCTATAGACCAAAGTAATACTCTAGGTGATTTATAAGAACTATAATATAATCCTCTACCAATATGCATATATACAAATATAAAAAAGAAAGAAGCCACATTAGCATGTGTATATCTGATTATCCATCCATTATTTACATCTCTCATAATCATTTGTGTTATAAACAAATATTTGTTTTGCAACAACCTTATAATTATTTGATTATAGGGTTTACCTTATTTAACTTTTAACCTTAATTATTAATTAATTAGTCTTTAACTTTAAATAGGAAATGCTGCAGAATAAATTGTGTATTCTTTTATAATATTACACATTTTATTATTATAAAAGATACTTAATTTATAATTATTGTTAGCAACCATTCTCATGGCTGATCGGACTTTATCATCTCTCTATTCTGAGAGCTCTTCGTGTAGTCTCTGAGGAACCTAATATTTATTATTTATTCTAATATTATTTTCCTGCTGATTGCCCAATCTTTAAGGTTTTCACTTAATATTATTTAATATTTATTATTTAATATTTATTATTTATTATTTAATATTTATTATTCTTGCAATATTTATTATTGCAAGTAAAGTACTTAAAGCTCTAAGGGTGTTCCAGCATATAGTTGAGTTTAAAGAACACATTATGATTAATTTTTATGTTCTACACTATTAAATGCAAAATCTACATTAGGTGTATAATGCATAGCTAAAAAAGCTCCAGTTAAAATTTGTATTATTAAACATACTCCTAATAAAGACCCAAAATTCCATAAATAACTAAGATTTGCTGGTTGTGGAGAATCTACTAAATAAGAATTTAATAATCTAAGTAACACATGTGTTTTTAATATTCTCATAATTATTTGTTTTTTATTATACCTGCATTAATTAATAATTAATTAATAGAAAGCAGGTATTTAATTTATTTGTTCTTAAGTTATAATAAATATAATAATTATACTAATTATAACCTCCTCTTTTTCGACTATATAACTAAATAGTTATTCTATTTTTAATAATTAAATATTAATCTAGATATAGCGCTTTTTATATAGAGAGGTATGTAAAAAATCAATTATTAATAAAAAAACTAATTTTTAGTAATTTCATATTTATTTGATAATTACAAAAAGAACAGGAAATAAATGGGCTTTATAATTAATATTTACCTAAAGGCCTAGTTTCTTAATCTTAAAGATTAAAAAAGAACTAAATAATAATAATAATAATAATAATAATAATAATAATAATTAACAAATAATTATTCATAGACAAATATTTAAGCCCTAGAAGATTTGAACTCCTACAAGTTCCTCATCAAGAAACCATTCTACCATTAAATTAAAGGCTCTGGCAATAATAGTAATATAAAATTAACTATTACTATTACTATTACTATTAATTGTAATATAAATAATAAATATTCTTTTTATTATTTAAGATTGAACAATCGCAAAAGATAAAGAATTTAATATCGGCGATTATAATTAATATTGAACAATATTAATTATTGCTAGCCTAAATATTGGGCCGCTAAATATTAATATTAATAATGTAACTATAAAAATAAAAATAATAATAAAAATAAAATTATTATAGTCTTTTGCGATGGAGGGTAAGAATTGCAACACTTTTTTAATTATTAATAAATAGTTGCATTAATATTAAGGTATAATAAATATAAATATTTATTTATATTTAGTCTTTTGCGATTAAATATAAATATTTATTGGGCCGCAAATTAATATTCTCAAAAGAGAATAGGAATATTAATATTAATAACTAACTTTATTTTGTTATTATTGTTCTTTTGGAATTATCCTTAGCAATAAAACAAATAAAAATTAGGTATTACCCCAGAAATATACAGCAACAAATAAGAATAGCCAAACTACATCTACAAAATGCCAGTATAGAATACTAGATTCAAAACCATTATGGTGTTTTGTAGTTAATTGATAGTTAATTAATCTTACTAAAGAAACAGTAATAAAAATAGTTCCTACTATTACGTGTAATCCATGTAACCCAGTAGAAGCATAGAAGGCTGATCCATATACACCATCTGACATAGTAAATCCTGCTTCTGAATATTCAAAATATTGTAAACCAGTAAAAATAATAGCTAATATTATAGTTATTATTACTCCATCTATAGCTGCTTTTCTATTACCAGCTATTAAAGCATGGTGTCCATAAGTAATAAAAGCACCACTACTTAATAATAAAAATGTATTAAGTAAAGGGATAGCAAAAGGATCTAAAGGAGTTATTCCTAAAGGTGGCCAAGCTCCCCCTATTTCAATAGCTGGAGCTAAGCTAGAATGGAAGAAAGCCCAGAATACTGATAAGAAAGCAAAAACTTCACTAACAATAAAAAGTAAAACTCCTAACATTAAACCATTTTTAACTTCTTTAGTATGGTGTCCTAAATATGTTGCTTCTACTATTACGTCTCTAAACCATAATATCATACCATAAGTAGTAAGTATAAAACCTAGTGCTAAGATATACCCACCATAGTTAAACCCATGCATATAAGCAACAGCTCCAACTGTTAAATTTAATAATGAAAAACTAGTTAAAATAGGCCAAGGTGAAGGATCTACTAAATGAAAAGGAAAAAATTGAAATTTAGATATTGTTTTGTTCATTAATATTAATTTATTTTATTTGTTTTTTATTTTTTAATATTTAATACTTTTAATTAGAAATATTAAAAATAAAAATTAAATCGCATATTTATACTCTTTTTAACAATAAAAGCAATTGCCCAACTTAAAAAGAAAAAGCAAATATTAAGAATATAAATAAAATTTACATATAAATATAAATACGATTACTTAGTTAGATACTTTTATTCTAAAAAATAATTAATACTATACTTCCTATTGATTAAAAAAAAAAGAAAAGGAAACACAGAAAATTTACCTATTGTAATTATTATTGCCCAAAAAAAAAGAAGATAATTATAAATTATTTATTATATTTAAGAGGAATAAAGAATATTAATGATTTAATGTTGTTTACATATACAAAAAAGTTTGTGTATTATTATCTTATTATCTTATTATCTTATTATCTTATTATCTTATTATATTATTATATTATTATATTATTATCTTATTATCTTATTATCTTATTATATTATTATATTATTTAAGATTTCTAACTATTCCTTAATTTCATTAACTTTTGCCAGTTGGTAAAAGCAAAGGGTAATTATGAAATAATGACAATATTATTTGCAAAATAGTCATGGGGGGTACTTAAAAAAATAAAATTTCCAGCAGCACTTTCCAGTACAGCTACCTTGCTATGACTTTTGAGATGTTACTCAGAAGGGTTCATCGATAATAATAAGTTTAAACAAAATAGTATTTTGGCCTATAAAAAAAATATTGTTAAATATTCAAATTAGAATAACAACACTAACCAATAACTATTATTTTTAATTAGCCTTAATTATTTGTTATTATACTAACTATTTTAATATTATTACTAATACTAAGGAAAGTATAATTACTAATAATTTAGCGAAGCGATTGAAACTAAAGTTAGTATTCAATGCAATAATTAGAAATAAATAATTATATTAGTGCTTTTATTTTGTTAATACACTAACTATTATGTAATTTCCCCCAATCCGAACTCCTCCCCAGCGACAGACAGTTAGTTCATCACGGATTCAATCTTCACCGTTGCGATACTAATCAACGATTACTCGAAATTCCTTCTTCATGTTACCGAGTTACAGGCAACAATTCGTTAAAAAATAATAAATATAACTTTTTTTATTGATTAGCTAAACCTTTAATAAAAACTTTAATAATTAAAGCTTTTATTGTTTTGCGTCACATTGTAAAAGTTTTTGTAGCACGTCTATAGCCCAGTTCATTAGGGCCATAACGACTTGTCTTAGCCCCAATTGAAAATATTTAAAAATCAAAAATAGTTAAGTATAAATTAACTACAGGGATTTCGTCCGTTAGTGGAGTTAACCTCACTTTTCACAATACGGACTGACGACAGCCATGCAACACCTGTAAGCGAATTTTTAATAAATAATTCAATTTCAATTAAAAACTACTCTCTCTATTCTATCTCACTATTAATTATTATTCTAATTAGAATACTAAAACAATAAAAATTATTAAGGTAGTTAGAGTGCTTATGCAAGAACTGGTAAGATTTTACGCGTACTGTCGTATTAAATAACATGCTTCACTTCGTTTGCTCCGAGACCGACTAATTTTTTTGGTTTCAGTTTTGCAACCGTACTCTCAAGGCGGAATGGTTATCGCGTTAACATCGTTACCAATTAGAATAGACTAACTAACAACTACCATTCATCGTTGACGGTGAGAGGTAACTGGGTATCTAATCCTATTCCCTATTCTCACTTTCGTCCCTCAGCGTCAATCATTATCTAGATAAAAAGTCTTCACCCTTAGTACTCTACTTAGCATTTTTGGATATCGCCCCTACACTTAAGTATTATTTGGTTTATCCCCATTATGATTCTAGCTTTAAATGATTCTATTAATCAATTAATATTTTAAACTATTAAGTATTTTTAAACTAATGTTTAAAGATAAATATTATTTTAGGTTTTGAAATATTAGAGCTTGATTATTAATAGAGGTTTCAAAGCTGCCTACTTACTCTTTACGCCTGTTTAAGACGACTAACGTTCGCGTTTCTGGTGTTACCGAGTCTTCTGGCACCAGTAATTTAGACAACACTCATAGTAAAGTAATATCATTTTTTTCCTTTACATTATCACAATTATCACTTTGTAGGTCAATATGTGATTTCAGTTAGCTAGTTCACTCTTGCGAGCATTGACTAATATTCTTGACTGCAGATTGCATAAGCAATTTGGGGCTTTTCATTCCCAATGTGGCCACCTGTTCTTACAAACTTGGCTATTGATTGTAGGCTTGGTAGGCTTTTACCCCACCAACTACCTATTAAACAAAATAAATCGACTCTCATAGTAGAAACTTTCCTTTATTATAATTAAGCTAAATTATGCTATCTAGAATAATTATTCTAGATAACTATCCTCTAATTATGAGGTCTATGAGGTATCTTATTTACCATTACTCACCTTTACACCTTATTCTGTACTGTATTTTTCTAGAATAACGATTTGCATGTCTTAAAACTACTGAAAAACGTTCAATCTGAACCAAAATTAAATTCTTCCTTATGATTAAAAAAAGTTAGCAATAATTATTATAACTTTTACTTTTTTGTATAATATATGCAATATTCAAACGATAATTATTATTAATATATATTAATATATATTAATAATTAAAATTATTTGAGTGCAATCTTTATTTATCTTTTATTTATTATTTATTTATTATTAATTATATTTTTAATTGCATAATTACTAATAATTATTAATAATATAATTATTGATACTTTTATTAATATTTTTGTTGTTTATTTTTATTTTTATTTTTAATATTAATTGTAATATTAATAAAGGATTAAAATTATGGAGGGTTACTTAATATTTGTTTTAATCGCAATGCGATTAATATTAATAATACCAATAATAATATTAATGCGAGTAATTTTAATTTATTAAAATAGAAATACTAAATACTATTTCAATTAATATTGCAAAGGCTATTGTTAAAATATTACTAATTAAATAATATTTTGTAAATTGTTTTCTTAATTTAATAATATTAGCTAATTTTGGATATTTATTTTCTAAATTAAATTTAGTAATAAGATAATCACCATAATATATAAAACTTATTGAAATAAAACAAGAAATTATTATAGATTTTGAAATTAATAAAGCAATTGCTAATTTACCAATAGTATTTAACTCTTCAAATTTTTCTAAAAATCCATTAAAAATAGAGGATTTATTGGGATCAATAATATCAAATATTTGAGAATAATTTAAAATATTTGCATTGCAAATATTTAATAAAGCTATTAATGTTAAGACTAAGATAACAATAGAAAATAAAACTATTGGTTTTATTTTCGGATTATTATTTACATTTATACCCAATGATTGTAAAAATTCTATCAATTTATTCATATTATAATTTTTTTTAATTTTGACCCAAATTATTAATAAAATTTAATAATTTGTTAGATAGCCACCTAGCATAAATATATAGTAATCATGTCTAGGATTTCAAAAGTTTCCATTAATATTTATGGAGGATAAATAATATTTATTAATATTAGAATTACTTATTCGGTGGATCATTAAGGATTTGAACCTTATTAATTCTTTGCAAGTAAATAATATTAAAAAAGATCAACACATAAAATTCATTTTTAGAGTTAAATTTAACACGGGAACAATTGCAACAATTACTAACCTACAAAATATTAATAAACTAATTAAAGATGATATTATAATGTATATTATTGAAAGATTAGGAATAAGTACAGATGCATATATAAATACACCAATAATCTCTATAATTATTAGTTATGGAATTAGAGATGGTAAAATATCTAATACTGATATTAGTAGTAATAATATTATTTTAAATACTCATACATTTTATTCTAAAAAGTTACCAATCGGAACTAAACCTAATGATTATGGACGAGTAATATCTAGTAATAATAATAATTATACAATAATTAATGGTAATATATTAATCATTTTAACAATTGTTAAAATGATTAATACTGTTAAATATTATAAAAATGGAATTTTAATTATTTCTTGGAATGATAAAATCATTAATGATAAAGAAAATTATATAATTAGGGAGATAGGTAAATCTTGTTATCATTTTAAAAATAATAAATTAATACTTAAGAAGATTATAAAACCAACTAGTCCAATTAAAAAAGTACGTAAGGAGTTAAAACTCAGAAATAAATTCATCACAATGGACTTAGAAACTATAAATATTAATGGTAAACTTTATCCATATCTATTATGTTGGTATGATGGAATTAATACTAAATCTTATTATAATAATATTAATACTACGGATTCAATAGTTATTATAAATTATAAAATAAAAAATATGATTAATGATATGGTTAATGATTTATGTATTAAGAAATATCATGGGTATAAAATTTATTTACACAACCTTAGTAAATTCGATGGATTCTTTTTAGTTAAATACTTAGCAATAGTTGGAATAGTAGATCCTATTATTCACAAAGGTAAAATAATCTCTATTAATTTTAACCTGAATTCAAATAAAATAACATTCATGGACTCTTATCTAATGTTACCATCTTCACTTAAGAAGTTAAGTAGTTCTTTTAAAATTAATAATCCTAAAGGAATATTTCCAGTTTTATTTAACAATGTTAACTATATTGGTGAGGTTCCTCATATAAGTTATTTTAATAATTTAAGTCTTAAAGATTATAATACCTATAAACAAAGTTTCTCTTGCCTTAGTGAGGCTACGAGCAAAGGTAATAGTATAAATTGGAACTTTAAAACGGAAGCTATTAAATATTGTGAATTAGATTGTATTTCTCTATTTCAAATTTTAAGTAAGTTTAATCAATTAATTTTTAATCAATTTAATATTAATATAGTTAAGTATCCTACTTTACCCTCTTTATCTTTTGCTATTTTTAGAAGTCATTACAATAAAGAGGAAAAGATGCATATGATAAGTGGTCAGGTTTATAACGATATTAAGAAAAGTTATACAGGTGGAGCAGTTGACATGTATATTCCTAAAAATCCTAATGGAAAGAAACTTTATGCTTACGATGTAAATAGCCTATATCCATATATAATGAATAATTATAAATTACCAATAGGTAGTCCAACTTATTTCGAAGGTGATATAATAAAATATGATCCTGATGCATTCGGATTCTTTAATTGTAAGATTACATGTCCAGATAACTTAAAACATCCCATTATCCAGACTCATATCAAAACAAAAGATGGAATCAGAACAATTGCTCCTGTTGGAATTTGGACTGATATGTTATTCTCTGAAGAGATTAAGAATGCTAAAAAGTTTGGTTATACTTTTGAGATTTTAAGTGGATATACTTTCAAGTCTGATTTTGTTTTCAAGGATTTCATTACGGATTTATACCAATTAAGAACTAATTATGATAAATCAGATCCAATGAATTACATAGCTAAAATTATTATGAATTCACTTTATGGAAGATTTGGAATGGATGATAATTTCATAAATACAACTATAGTTCCAAAAGAAGATTATAATAATTTTGAAAAGTTAAATCCTAATAATATATTAGATGTACAATTATTAGGAGATAATTATTTAGTTAGTTGTCGAGATGATAAGGTAGAATTGAATACATTACTAGATAATGGATTTGAGAAACATAATATAAATATAAGTATTGCAAGTGCAATTACAAGTTATGCTAGAATACATATGTCACAGTTTAAGAATAATCCAAATTATAATCTATATTATTCTGATACAGATTCTATCTACATAGACAAAGAGTTAGATGATTCTTTAGTTAGTAATAATATTCTTGGTAAAATGAAACTTGAAGCAACAATAATTAAAGCTATATTTATTGCTCCAAAAGTTTATGGATACAAAACAATCGATAATAACTCTTGCCTTAGTGAGGCTACGAGCAAAGGAACTATTATTAAGGTTAAAGGTTTAAATAATGAATCAATAAGTAGTATTGATTTAAATATATTAGAAGAATTATTATCATTTAATAAAAAGTTAACTTTTAATAATGAAAAATGGTATAAAGATATTTCATAATTACTTAATGAAAAATGGTATAAAGATATTTCATAATTACCCTTTGCTTTTACCAACTGGCAAAAGTTAATGAAATTAAGGAATAACAGAGGCTACTATTAATATTAAAGATCAAATTTATACATTAAATGTATAAATAGACAATTAATATATCAAGATAATATATTAACACAAGTAGGCCCAATAAAAATTAATAATCATCTCTTGCCTCTACCTCTTGCCCAATTGGTCTACGAGCAGAGGGAAAATAAGAAATGAGGGAAATATTATAATTAAATTTTCCTATTAGTTACATGCAATTATTGCAGTCGCAATGCGAAAACCCTCCTTGTTAATTATTTAATATTGTTAAATTCTTTAATTTAATGAAATAAGAGACTATTTAATATTGTTAAAACTTACAAAAAAATTTAAGAAAAAGGTCAAACAAGAAGAATAAGTTGACAATGAAAAAATCTTACATTAATACATGTAAACTTAGTATATTATTTGTGAATATACTAAGTTTACTATTGAGCAGTAAAGGAATCGAACCTTTTATGGCTGTTAACCAATTCTTTTACAGAGAACCACCATTACCAATCGGATCACCTGCCCTTAATTTTCTTTCCAATTATTAAAAGATTTAATAAATAATTTAAACAAGAAATAATATATTATTAAATTAAAAATATAATTGCTTTTTTTTTTCTATCGCAATGCGAGTAATAAATATTATTGTAATCGCAATGCGAGTAATAAATATTATTGTAATATTGTTACCCAAAGCAAACATTAAATAATAATAATTCCTAATATTAATGGAGTCTATTAATATTATTTATTAATTAATAAATATTAGTGATAATATTTAAAGTAGGAGGGTACACTGCAACCCTACAATTATCATTAAATATTAATTGCATATTATTAATGTTTGCAAAGCAACAGAAATATTCTCCAGTATTACAGTAATTGCATCGCTAGTAATTACTAGTGTGTAATTAATTATTAAGTATTAATTACCAAAGAATAATATTAGCGAGAATTACTATTAATATTTATTTGCACTGCAGATATTAAATTAAGAATATAATAATAAGAATGCCATCATCAATGCGAATAACCCAGTAGCCTCAGCTAAAGCGAATCCTAAGATAGCATAAGTAAATAATTGTCCTCTTAATTGAGGATTTCTAGCAGTAGCTAAAATTAAAGAACCAAAAACAGTTCCGATTCCAGCTCCAGCTCCAATTAAACCAGAGCAAGCTAAACCTGCTCCTATGTATTTTGCAGCAGCTAACATAATATTGTTAAAATTTTATTTGTAATAGCGTCTAACGTAAAATTTTATTCTCTAATACTCTATTAATATTAGAAATATATAACAATACTCTTTTAATTGCATTTCCTAATTAGGAAGACTAAATAATAATACTATTTACTAAGTAATCTTTAGTATCAAAAATAATAAAATTTATTACAAAATAATATAATTATTATATTAACAATACTCTTTTAATTGCAAATATAATCTTTTATATTTATAACATTAATAAATTAATAAATTAATAAATTAATAAATCACATTGCGACTCCATTTACTATTTGACTATTTGCCTAATTATTATGGAAAAGGTCATTAAAGGAGACTTAAACATTTAATAGCAAATCTTAACCCTTACTAATTATTATATTTGTAATTAATTAATTAAACCATAGATATCTCTTTATAATATTAACAAATAATTACTTGATCTTAAAAAGCTAGTAAATTAAAATTAAATCTTGCAATCGCAATAAATTTGCTTCCTAATTAGGAATTAATATTTAATTAATATTTGTGAAGTAAATATTAGGAAAAATGACTGAAAAAATTAAGTTTTTTTAAAAATTAGTACTATTAAACTTAATATTTTACAATATGTACATTGATAGCCTATCTAGAAATAATCTATTTCTATATTTAGAATAATAAATATTCTATTAGTATCTAGGGGTTAGATTCTTGCTTTATAGACATTCAGCACTTATCTATTATGTTTGTGGCTACCCAACTATGCGTTTATTATCTGTTACCCTTTATTTCAACAACAATTAATATTTTTATTAATCATCGTTCTTTCTAATTAATTAGGAAATAAAAGGATTTTTCTCCTTTCTAACTACTTTTGCCTTCATCATACTTAAAGTTCCTTACAGATAATTTTATAACAATTGGTACACTAGAGAAACACAGCCTATTGATCCTTTCGTACTAGAAGGTCTGCCCCTGTTTACTAAATATCCCTCCAGAAGATAGGGACCATACTGACTCACGTCGTATTAAACCCAACTCACGTACCCTTTTAATCGGCGAACAGCCGAACCCTTCCAAGCTTCTTCCCCCGGAGGATAGGATGAGTCGACATCGCAATTTTATAATAAAATAAATTAAATAATAAATATTAATTATATTTTAATTATATTTTTAACTTTTCAGTTAAAATTAGACTATATTTTTATCCAGTGTAAGATTACATTTTACAAAGCTCTGGATATTGGCGTGTAGTCGTTGAGGGGTTATTTATTATACGATTGCTTACATCTAAAATATATAACTTCCCTGCGGATTGCCCAATCTTTCAAATTTTTACTAATTTTAACTAGTATTGAAAGCTTTAAGAAGGTTCCAGCATATAGCCAACTTCTAAATTAATATTTCTATTAATCTCCCCCGATGTCAAATATATAATATATTGATTTCTTTGTAAATTAAATACAAAGAATTTAAGGTGCCAAACCGCGGGGACAATGTGTACTCTCGCCCGCGATCAGCCTGTTATCCCTAGCGTAACTTTTATTAATTGATCCCCGTCTATCCCATACTATAGCGAGGGGTCACTATGCCCTACTTACGTATTCTGTGCGACTTTTGAGTCTTTCAGTTAAGCATGCTTACCGCCATTGAGCTCTGCACAACCCTTCACTGGTTGGTTGATCTCCATTCAACTTCTAGCTATACCTTATAAATTTTATATTAATAGACAAAATGACAAAAAGGTCAAAACCAATATAAAAAGATAGTAAACCAAAAAATATAATTACTGCGATTAACAGTAACCATAGATAAAAAGTTTAACTAACAAATTTAAACCGATAAAGACTAATTTGTTTTAAATTAAAAATAATTTTTGTGTTTGTTGATATATTTGGATGTACTTTGCTACTCTATTAAAGACGACCGCCCCAGTCAAACTGCCAATTAGTCAACTATCCCTTTTTTTTTTAATGTTAAGGTAAACACAAACCCAACCTTGTTCCTAAGGTTTCCACTAATAGTCTTTCGACTTACCTATTCACTATTAAACAAAATTGTTCTAGATTCGTATGATAACTAACTACAGTAAAGCTGCATAGGGTCTTCCCGTCCCCCTGGAGGCAACGCGCATCTGCACGCGTAATTCAATTTCACTGAGCAAGTTGTAGAGACAGTGAGACCATCGTTACATTATTGATACCGGACCACATTTAATGGCCAACTGATTTTGCTACCTTAGGATCCTCATAGTTAAGACCGCTATTAACCAGATTTTCGATTAGTCACAGTATTATAAAAAAATATAAATCCATAACTTTTCTTATATTAATGGCATCGGGCAAATTTCACACAGTATACTACCATATTTATGATTGCACTGTGTTGTGTTTTTAGTAAACAGTCGGGGCCTCCGATTATGTGCCACCTTAAAATTAAGGTACCTCTTGTCGTCAAACTTATGAGGTTAACTTGCCGAGTTCCTTAACAACTTTTAGCTCTACGCCTTAGTATACTCTACCTACGAACCTGTGTCGGTTTAGGGTACGGTAGTAATAGTTTAACAGCTACTTTCATTATTAATTAGTAAACTATTAAACAAATAATAAATATTATTTTCCTGGTCCATTTTTTAATATATGGACTTTCTATTTCTTACTCATCAGCCATAGCTTTGGCTATAGTCCTTAGAGGCCGCTTTAAAACAAAACGGTTTAACCTTTCCTATTTGCAACCCTTTCGTATTCGGCGAATTCAATTATATGAATTTTTTACGTTACTCATGTCAGCATTCTCTCTTCAGTAACCTTAAAAATAATGAAACACTATTTTATTAACAGTTAAACTGAATGTTCTACTACCTAGATTATAAAAAATATAAAAAAGTAAATTTTATAACCAACACGATATCGGTTGATTGTTTAAGACCCGTTAAATTTTCGGCGCTACTATCATTTTTTAATTATCATTTTTTAATAATATTTAAAAATACTGCTGATGCGTTGTTACGTACGATCATTAAAAGTAGCGACTGCCAGGCTCACTTCACAGCTGTATAAGATATTGCTACGTCCTTAATTTCACTTAACAATCATTTGGGACCTTGATCTGTGTTCTCGGCTGTTTCCGTCTTGACTGCCCAACTTAGCATGAGCAGTCTGAATATCTATCATCAATTTATGTAATTCCGAGATTCGCTTCCAAAGGTAAGATTTTCGAGGTCCCCGCAACCTAAACGTATAAAAAATAATATTATTATTTTAAACTTGTTGGGAATCGCCTTGCTGTACCTTCATAAATCTATAAGATAGACATCATACTTAAATATGTTTCGGTAGAAAACCAGCTAGCACCAGGTCAGATTGGCATTTCACCGCTTACCAAAACTCTTCGGAGAATTATGCAACATTCAACCGTTCGATCCATTATAATCTGGTCTTGGTAAGATCACCTGGCTTCGGGTCTAATAGTAGTAACTTACCCATCGCTACAAAAATAGCCCAGTCGCTTTCGCTAAGGTTTTAACCTTGCTACTACTATTAACTTGCTGACCCATTATGCAAAAGGTACGCCGTCATTCTTTATAGAATTTCGACTGCTTATAGAGTTACTAATTCACGATCTATTTCACATTGTATACTAGCCTTCTTTTCAAAACTTTTCCTTTACAGTACTTTTCGCTATTGCTAAATTTATAATACTTAGCTTCAGAGGATGGTTCCCCTACGTTCCGACAAGTTAACTCTCATCGTACTCAAAATTAATATAAATTATAAACTAAAATTTATAATTTAATGCTTTTTTGAATTTGCAAACGGTTTAAATTTTGTATTAACTCTACAGGACTTGAATAATACCTTATTTAGTTACTAAATTACATAAACATTAAAAATGAATTATAATTTAAGTAAAGTTAAATATAAAATACTAATAATTAAATATAAAATACTAATAATTAATAATTATATTTTCACCTATCATTAAATGGAGATTTCAAGTTAAAATTTAGGTATTTTTTGTACCTATCATCCAAAATTAAATTAAGCTAATCCGATTTCACTCGCCATTACTCTCGGAGTCTCGGTTGATTTCCTTTCCTTTCCTTACATAAAATGTTTTACTTCAGGAAGTATTTTAATAATTAAGGTTTTCCTTAGGATCGCTTATTTACCTGATCTTCAAGGAAAAAGTAATTATAAATTGTTATAACTTATACTTATTTTTCCTTTCTTTTTCACCTACTTAAGCTTTTGGTATATACCTCCTTTGTTATAAATTTGCTTTTTTGTTCCTTAATAACCCCTTTTTTGTTACTTTATATTTGTATTGTATAATTTTTATTACTATATCATTATCGATACTTTTAATAAATACTTTATTTTTAGTTACTATAATAAAAATTATAATCCTAATATTTAATATTAAATATTAATTAAGAAGCTATGATTTGCCAATTAAACATTTATTCCTTCGGTCTTTCTACCAATTATTATTATTATTATTATTATTATTATTATTATTATTATTATTATTATTATTATTATTCGATTATTTGCATTAATAATAAGGTAATTAGTTATAATATTTTATTAATTATTAATTCTATTATTAACATTTAATGATAATAATTAATTAAATATTTGCATTGCAACCATTGAAATTGTAAACTTATAAGGTAAATTTAATAATAAATAATTAAAAAATATATAATAGTATAATAAAATATGGATGTACTTTTTTAATATAAGAATAGCTATATAAATAGTTATAGCGAGATAGTGTAATTGGTAACACATCAGCCTCATGAGCTGTTATTTAAGATTCGAGTTCTTATCTCGCTCCAAATATTAAACAAATTAAAAATAGTTGTAATTATATAATTAGTATAATTATTATTTTTATTTTGTTTATTTTAATCTTTAAAAATAATTATTAATTAATAATTCCCATAATAAATATTATTAAATTAGATAGATTATCAATTATTATATAAAAGGATATAGGGTAAAATATAAATATTATTAAATATTATAATATTAATAATTATAATAAGTTATTATAATATTTATAGTATTCCTCAATACAATACCCCGATTCTATTTATTATTTAATAAATATTTATTAATGCTAGTAATGGTAATGCAATAATTATAAATAGAATTACCAGACTAAAAATAAGAATTTTAATTACTGCGAAGCAATTAAATATTTAAGTAAATATTTATTAGTAATTAGTAATTATATTAATTGCAATGTAAGTATAGCGAGTATAGTTAAATGGTATAACCTCTACCTTCCAAGTAGATATTATCAGTTCGAATCTGATTATTCGTAAGCGTTAAATAAATATTTAAATATTTAATATTAAATTTACTAATTAAGAATAATAATCGCAAAAGAGTAAAATGAATAGTAAATTTAATAAATATTTAATAATTATTATAATAATTATTAAAATTAAACAAACACTAAAAATTATATTATAAATAACAGGAGACAAAATTGCTTAATTAATATCCTTTAATAAAAAAAAAAAGTAAATATTAAATTAAGTTACATTTAATAATCTCATTAATATTATAATTAACACTAAAAATTATAAACGCTTAATTATAATTATATAATATTTCTTAAGGGTAGTTGCATTAATAGTAATTATCAAAGTTATCAAATAAAAATATAATTATTAAAGCAGAGATTTTTCTTTCCCTCTCTTAAAAAAAAAATAACAATAACAATAAAAATAAAAATATTGTTAATTAATATACCTAATTAGGAATATTAATATTAAAAAAATAGAAAAAAAAAATAAACAACAAAACTATGCCACAATTAATACCATTTTTCTTTGTAAGTCAATTATTTGTAACTTACTTTTTCTTTATTACTATAGTTTATATTTTATCTAAATATATTTTACCTCTTAATTTATTAACACAAGTAATTAGAACATACATTACTAAATTAACAAATAATAATTAATAATAATTAATAATATATTTTTAATAATCAAATAATATTTAATTATAAATTAAGTTCAATAATAATATTTATTATTTATTAAGGTTGTTGCAAATTTACTAATAGTTAATATTTATACATTTAATTATTACTTTTTAAAGATAATTATAGTAATTAAAGACTACAATAAATATTGCAGCCCTCCTCCAAATAATAAATAATAAATAATAAATAATAAATAATAAATAATAAATAATAAATAATAAATAATAAATAAATATTACCTTAAAAAGAAATGTATTAATATTAATAATCTTTATTAATAACAATAATAAATATTTATTAATAATATTAATAAACAACAATAATTAATTAAAGGGGGTTAGCTGAGTGGTTTAGCAGTAATTTTACACATTACATACAGAGTTTCGATTACTCTACTCCCTAATATTTAATTACAACAATAAATAAAAATAATAATTTAATAATTAAATATTTAATTATTTATCCTAACCATAGGATTTAAAAACAAGTATAAAAATTTAGTTTAATTATAAATATAATAATTAAAAATATTCAATTCTTCTTCTGTATTAATAACATTATAATTACTAAAAAATAAATTATATTTATTATTCAGAAGTTTTCTTAGGCTCTAATAATATTTATTATGGGTGCATTATTAACATCTAATTATTATTTATTATTTATTATTATGCCAAAAAAAAGAAGATATGCAATAATTATTAGGGTAATATTTATATTTATATTTCCTAACAATTATTGCGATAAAATATTAAGTAATATTAAACAATTAGGTAATTAATTTTATAGAAAAGTACAAGAAATCAGAATCGCAAATTGCTTCTACTCTTAAACATTTAATAATTAATTACATTTAACTATAACTATAACTATAACTATAACTATAATTATAACTAGAAATACTAAATTATTAATTAATTATTAAACCTTAATACTTAGAGCGGCAAATTAGCACCCCAAAAAAATAACTAAACATGTTAACCTTATTACTAATAATACCTTTAATAGGATCGTTAATAATATTACCTATGTCTAATACTGTAGAAAGTAAAAACCAGATGAGAAAAATAGCGTTAACAACCTCTCTACTAAATTTTTTTATCTCTTTATTTTTATGGTATGAATTCGATTCTAGTACCTATCATTATCAGTTTGTATCTGAGTTCAATCAATTGAATTTTTGTCATTTAAACTTTGGGATAGATGCCATATCTTTATATTTTGTATTATTAACAACCTTTATAACACCTATAGCCTTATTATCTAATTATACAACAATAACTAATAATTTAAAATTATTTTTAGTTTCTTTTTTAGTATTAGAAACATTACAAATATGTGCATTTGTTTCTTTAGATTTATTATTATTTTATATATTTTTTGAAAGTGTATTACCTATATTATTCATAGTTATAGTGATATTTGGACATGGTGTAGATAGATTTAGATCTGCCTTTTTATTCTTTTTATATACTTTAGCTGGTAGTTTACCCATGTTATTAAGTATCTTAGTTATTTATAGCTATATAGGTTCTACAGATTTTCAAATTATTTCTAATGTTGAAATAAGTTTAGATAGTCAAAAATTATTATGGTTAGGATTTTTTATAGCTTTTGCTGTTAAAACTCCTTTATATCCTTTCATGATTTGGTTACCTAAAGCACATAGTGATTCTCCACTTGCTGGTTCTATTTTATTAGCAGCTACTATTTTAAAATTAGCAACATATGGTTATTTAAGAGTATTAATTAATTTCTTACCTGATGCTACTAATTATTTTAGTCCTTTAATTATTACTATTGCTATTATTTCTTTAATTTATGCTAGTTTTTCTACTATTATTCAACAAGATACTAAAAGATTAATAGCTTATAGTAGTGTTGCTCATATGAGTGTAGTAGTTTTAGGATTATTCTCTAATACTTTAATTGGAATAGAAGGAGCTATTTTATTAGCATTAGCTCACGGTTTTGTAAGTCCAGCTTTATTTATTTGTGTAGGTGGAATTATTTATGACAGAACAGGAACTAGAATTATTAATTATATTAGAGGGTTGGTTACATATATGCCTGTATTTACTATATTATTCTTTATTTTTACTTTAGCTAATACAGGGATTCCTTTAACTCTAAATTTCTTAGGGGAACAATTATCTTTAATTGGAATATGGCAACAAAACCCAATAATTAGTGGTATTGGAGCTAGTGGTATAGTACTTTCTGCTTGCTACTCTATTTTTTTATATAATAGATTATCTTACGGTAACTTATCTCCACACCTACCTCCTGTTTTAGATATTAATAGAAGAGAGTACTATTTATTAATTACATTACTTATTCCTACTGTAATTTTTGGTATTTTCCCTAATATTATTTTAGATTCTTTACACACTTCCATTAGTGCTTTATTATTTCAAATACCTACTATTTAATTTAATATTTTAATTAAATTATTAAATTATTAAATTATTAAATTATTAAATTATTAAATATTTAAATTATTAAATTATTAAATTATTAAATATTTACTTGCTTCCAATAATATTATTAATAATTTATATTATTGGGCAAGAATACCATTACTGCGAAGCAAGTAAATATAATGATAAATAAATATAATGATAAATAAATATAATTATAAATATTACAATATTATTAGGAAAGGTGATTATCATTATTCAATATAATTATAAATATTACAATTTTCACTACAAGAAATGTAGTTGCAATCGCATTGCGATTGTAATTATTGAATACTTTTATTCCGACTCCTTTTTTAAAAAGAAAAAGGAATTGTAAAATTATTACTATTCTAATTATAAAAATATAAAACAAGTAATCAAATTAATTTATTAATCTTTTAGACTACCACTAATAAAATTATTGCGAAGCAATGGTAACCCTCCAATAATTACAATAAACAATAAACAATAATATTTTAACAATAATATTTTAACAATAATATTTTAACAATAATATTTTAACAATAAACAATAATATTTTAACAATAAACAATAATATTTTAACAATAAACAATAATATTTTAACTATTGGTAATTGTAATTATTAGAGGGTAATAATAGGTTGTAATTCTACTCTAAATAATTACTGAGAATTTACTCCTGGCTCGAAATTTGAGTAGTCAAAAATAATAATATAATAATAATAATAATAATAATAATAATAAATATGAATATAAATATAAGCCTCCTGATTAAGTCGTTAAACCAATCAATCGCTTTAAGAACTTATAAAGTTAACAGTTAACTAAATAATATAAATTTAGGAATAACAATTACTAATATGTAATTACAAAAATAAACAAATAAAATGCTAATAAATATAATTAATAATGTTATGCAGTATTTAAGACCTATATTAGAGCCAGTGAAAGTAAGTTATTCTAATGAGTTATTGGCAAATCAACTAAATGATATTAGTATTATCCTTTTTATAATGTCAATCTTTATTATTATTTTGTTAATAGTATTTATGTTTAATATTTTAATATATATTAATAGTGATAAAATTAGTAACTATTTTTCTAATAAATTAATAATTTGGTATATTAATTTTAACAAGAAAATAATTGGTATTGAATTAATCTTTCTTGGGTCTAGTATCTTGTACTTTATGTATATTTTATCATACGGACTACATTTTTTAGCTACTCATCCTATTATTACTTAATTAAAATATTAAGTAATTAATAATGATTCGCAAAAGAATCCTTATTTAACTAAAATAAATTATTAATATTAAATTATTAATAATTTATTAATAATAAGTATAATCTTACCCTCCTCTCAAAGACCGAATAAGCTATCTTATTCTTATTCTTATTCTTATTCTTATTCTTATTCTTATTCTTATTCTTATTCTTATTCTTATTCTTATTCTTATTCTTATTCTTATTCTTATTCTTATTCTTATTCTTATTCTTATTCTTATT
>Ga0247737_1000009_pt1 | contig 48849 bp, 60 predicted proteins | sample UWRJL028104C2_FD_180937 | JGI IMG/M metagenome (GOLD analysis project Ga0247737, IMG submission 180937) | Plant litter microbial communities from Arlington Agricultural Research Station in Wisconsin, United States - UWRJ-L028-104C-2 | ecosystem: Environmental > Terrestrial > Plant litter >...
ATCGACCCTCTTCACCATGGACACCCATCTGCCCCCAATTGGAACTCGAATAAGCTTCAACTCACATCTAGGCACTGTAAAATTTGTGGGCACCGTAGACAACTCAACAGGTATTTGGCTCGGCGTGGAATGGGACGAACCCAATCGGGGCAAGCACGACGGGTCTAAGGATGGTAAACACTATTTTTCTTGTCGGTATGATCACTTTCAGACACAATTCAAATGCTAGAAAATGATAGCGCTCACTGTGCAGATTCAGCACGGCGGGTTCTTTTCTCCGACCAAATGCCAATATTTCATATGGCGTCTCTTTTCTGGAGGCCCTCACATCAAAGTACATTGAAACCTTGCATGGATCTGGCGCTCAAGAAAAGATTATACTCGGATCTTCTAAAGGCGCCATTCAAGTTGAGGCCGTGTCTCTTGACAAGATTAGACAGAAATTTGCGCGGTTGGATCATCTGCGTGAGGTCAGTCTCGATGGCTACAATGTAGTCCGTGGTGATCGATCTGGGAGTATATCGAGCACTTGTCCAAGTGAGCTAATCAATACCTAACCGCGGATCCTGCACTGAACCCCACATCCACAAGACATTCGCGGCCTGGACCTTTCTCAGAATCTTCTCCCGAGCTGGGAGGCCATTGCGCTGATAACAAAGGAACTACCCGCACTTGAACGACTGTCACTCAAGTAAGTTTTGATGCCAATACTTCTTTCTCTTTTTCAAGATATATCTCCTCCGGTATAGTCGCAATCGCCTTCAGCTCCCGTTCAACCCCACGAATTTGGAGGGTTGCTTCCGGAAATTGACAGAAATTCAGCTGAACAATACTTTGTTGACTTGGTCGGAAATGAGGACGGTCACCGCCTCAATGCCGCAACTACAGGTGATAGAATTGGGCTACAACCATCTCACGCGCCTGGCAAGTGACATCGACAGCAGTGCCCTGATTTCTCCCAGCATTTCCGCAGTCCAGACGTTGAATCTCGATAGCAATTTATGTTCGGACTGGGTCCATATATGCGATTCGCTGAGAGTGTTCAAAACGTATGTCGCCACTTTGAAGCTCCTTAATATATCTGTATCATTATCGTCTGTCAAGTTTACAGCGCGTGGTTTTGACTGCCAACCTCATCGAAACTATACCCTTTCCGGCTCCAGATGTCTCCCTTCCGAGAATTCAGTATATCTCACTTGCAGATAACCGCATCAGCACTTGGTCTGCCGTCGATTCATTGTCTCGTTGGTTCCCTTCCTTAAAGACACTCACCATATCTGGAAATCCTCTTTTGAAAGGTGAAAGCTTATCCTCTAATTCTCATGATCCCTTCCCTAACTTGCGCTATCTGGAGATAATCAACTCGGGAAAGATGCGCGATCTTTTATCACAGCCAGAATTCCATCCCTTGTGACTCTGGATGGAGCAGCTGTACGTCTCTTGCCCCAATTCGCACATCCACAGCCAGTGGACTGGAACAACATCTAGATCTCAACAAGAGAACGCATCGATTCCGAGCGATTCTATATGTCATACATTATCCAGCAGGGTCCTGTCCCAGAGGACATGCGACGTGAGGAACATCCTCGCTGGGCGGAACTTTGCGAGAGTAGGTATAAACCCTGCTTTGTATTTTTGGGCTTACCTTTCCCACAGAACATGGTAAACCAAATGAAATAGAAAAGAAACAGACCACACAAGAGAAGCTGAGCAACCATTTGATAGGTATGTGCTTGTCGGCTCACTCGCTGTCATCCCCTCACTTGTCCCAAGAACTGGAGCTATACCCATTCGGAGAGAGCATGAAACAACCAGGATTTAAGTTGAATCAGTCCACAAAAACTCCACTGCAAGTTCTGCCGACCATGTCATTGCGGATTTTCAGAATGAAAGTCTGTAAGACACTGAAATATGACGCGCGCCGCACGAAGTTAACTTGCTATTTACGGATGGCAAACGGTTCTTTGTCAGAGCTTGACTCAGAGTACGACGGAAGAGACCTTGACTGGCTGGGACTAGAAAATGGTTCACAGGTTATATACCAAACATCACAGTGATAGCACAACAATAAAATCTGAGGAGCTGACGAAACAAAGGTTACCTTCATGGTTAGCGACTCGGAGATAGCCTTCCACCCACGAAGAGGTAGTCAGAGCGGTCAGGAAAGCTCCTTATGGCGTAAGCTTGATCACCTCCTTTTGACCCATGCTTCTCGAGCTATGCGACAGTTACGCTCCATTCAGTGGCCACCGCGTACGAGGAATTTTAAACCTTTATCCGACAGTGGACCATAGGTAGTGTGTGCTGAGATCGTCCTTATGCGACTCCAAGAGTGGACCAACCAATAGAGAAGTATACGGTCCGGGTAAACGACGACAACACCATAACAATCGGAGTCCAAAATACGAAGCGAAAGCGACCATTGAACGACGTCCTTTTCCTGCACACGCGCTTTTCGCAAAAATCCTCAACGAGCCCATCCTTCTCCGTTCGCGTGCCTGGGGGCCCGTTCTTCATAGCGTTCTTCTTTGTCGTCACGCCTTCTATCGTCGCGCCTTTTGTCTTGATCATCCCTACGACGGTCATCATAATAATCAGGTGGTCTGCGGTCATCATAGCCTCCGCGCCGGTAATCATCGTACCCTGCAGGCCTTCTATCATCGTCCCTCCTGGGGGGTGGAGACCTGGCTGGGCGACGATCATCGTAATCGGCACCTCCACGACGGGGAGGGGATCTAGAACGATCACGGCGGTGTCTATCATGGCGGTCTTCTCTGTAGCGGTCATCACGCCTATCATCGCGACGGTCATCACGGCGATAGTTATCAGGACCAGAGCGCTGCGGCTGAAGGTCTCAGTCAAGGGGACAATGTAGGAAGCCGGGACACTTACAGAATCGTCGAAAGTTACACGGACAGGTCTGCCACGAAGGTCCTTGCCGTCGAGCTCCTTAACAGCGCGGTCTGCATCCTCTCGAGCAAGATACTCAAGAATTCTAAAGGGAGAACGTTCAGGAAATGGTATAGTGGAGGGGTTATAGCTCACCCTTGGCCCGCATTGTCACGGTCAATATCAGCGAATGAAACACTGCCAGCATCGCGTCCGAAATCTTTCAAGTCCTAAGGGGTGATAACGGGAGGGTCAGGGCCAGCCAGGATGAAGCCAGTCGGTCGGCCAGAGGAAGGTCCGCGGAATCCATAGCGCAAGCCAGTATCCTCGTTGCCCATCGAGACGGTGCGACCGCGAACCAATATGGGACCAAGAGACCTGTAGAAAAGACAAGGGAGAATCTCGTACCTGCCAGCTGGTGTCACGCGAAACGCCAGATACGATCAGACGAATACCCGGAGGCCTGCGAGAACGAGGGGCACTGTCGAAGATGGTATTAGGCGGAAGAAGAGTAATATTCCCACATAAATCATACCCATAACTCCTCTCCTCGTGAACTTCACGACGAGGGCGGCTCTCCTTCGCAAATTCAACGACAATGCTACTGGGAAAGTCAGCATCTGCGGTCATCGATACGATGAATGAAGACATACTTGGCGCCCATGAAGGGTTTACCATTGAAGTTGTGGACAGCATCTTCGGCATCCTAGAACATGTGTGAGCTCGTCTCTTGATGCTCGAGAACAGGCTAACCTTTGCATTTTCAAATTCAACAAACCCAAAGCCTGATGAAGTATAAAATTTCTTTCGATGAAAATAGTAAGCGCCGTGGAGCTCACCAGTCATGACACGACAGTCTACAATGCGACCATAGCCATCAAAAAACTTCGAGACATCCTCAGAGCGTGTGTCAGTGGGTAACCCTAACAGATTATTGAGATACGTAGACGACGAAAAGAGAGGGAGACACTTACTTCCTAGATAAAGACGACGAGACATTGTGGTATGAGAGCAAGAGTCAACTGATCTGAGTTTCAAATTTCAATCAACAAACGCATCAAGTCCTTCGCAGGGCACGGACCAGTTGAGCATAAGGTTTTAATCTCAATGTGGAGTCAAATGAATAGAGCTGCATGAGCAGAGGCATACATGAACGATATATAGAGCAAATATTAAACGACATGATTAGACTAGTGTTGAGACCAATCAATAGAATTGATATCAATGCCCTCCTGAACCATTTCCCATAGAGGACTAGATGCAAGGTTAGTGCCCGACGAACGTTAATCTCATGCCCAACACACCTCATTTCACGTAGTTTGTGAACAGTTTTGACGATGTGATCAACAACGAAATCGATTTCAGCCTCAGTCGTAAACCGCCCGATACCAAATCGGAGAGACGAATGGGCCATGTCCTCAGCAGCACCTAAGAGAAGTTTAACACCGAAATTTCATAGGGGAATGTTTTACAGACCCAGCGCTCGCAAGACATAGGACGGTTCCAATGATGCGGATGTGCATGCACTACCAGATGAAAGTGCGATATCCTGAACGGAATTGAGTAAAATGCAACCAGGCGAAGTCGAATGCATAATGTACCTTCAACGCCATCAACAAACTCTCGCCCTCCACATACGAGAAGCTGAGATTGACGCATCCAGCGTAACCGTTGGGATCGCCATTCCGCACGACGTGTTCAACTTGCAAGTTGATTTTGTCAATTAGTCGGTCTGATAGCGCCTTGATGCGTTCATGATCGCGCTGCAAAAAAAAAATGAGCAAAGAATAACAATAGATTGAATCAAAGAGAGTCTCAGCACCCCTGCACAAAAATCATAGTGAAGCTGGTGCATACAGCGAAGACAGTTGGACTGCTTGCGAAGCAACCACTTAACTCGACGACATGAAGTCGTTCGGTGCGAGTTTCCATCATTGAGAAAAAAAGAAAGGGTAGACTTACTGCCATTTCTTTTTTAGCAATACGGGCTGCCTCACCCAACCCAACGACTAGAACGGTAGGTACAGTACCGCTGCGCAACCCTCTCTCTTGTCCTCCACCACTAAGAATAGGTTCCAATCTCACACGAGGCCGCCTTCGCACATAACAAGCACCAATACCCTTTGGTCCATAGATCTTGTGGCCTGAAATGCTCATTAAATCGATGTTCATCTCATTGACGTCCAATTGGATCTTGCCAACGGCTTGAGCAGCGTCTGTGTGGAAGTAGACACCCCTATGCTTGCGGATGATCGCACCAATCTCCTTCAGTGGCTGAATCACTCCAGTCTCGTTGTTGACGGCCATAATAGAAACCAAGGATGTGTCTGGCCGAATCGCAGCCTCGAGTTCCTCCAAAGAGATGACTCCATTCTTTTGCACCGGGAGATATGTGATATCGAATCCCTCCTCCCCAAGCTTCCGGCATGAGTCCAAGACACATTTATGCTCCTACAATCAAATATTAGGCAAGGAGAACCAAAAACGCCTTCGAGCTCACAGTCTGGGTCGTGATAATATGTCTCTTTTTCTCCTTGTGGAAACGCGCAACACCTTTAATGGACATGTTGTTGGACTCTGTGGCTCCAGATGTGATGATGATATCTTTTGCGTCGGCGCCAATCAGATCGGCAACATGCTGGAAAAATCTTTAGCTTCACGTAGGGCTGCATCCACATTATTTCCGCACCTTTCTCCCTTCCTCGAGTGCTTTCTCAGCCTCCCATCCATACGCATGTGTTCGACTATGGGGATTGCCATATTGATCCGTAAAAAAAGGCAACATCGCATCAAGCACCCGGGGGTCAACCGGTGTTGTAGCCTTTTGCAAGTTTTAGACCAGGTTCATATTCCGGTAGAAAGTTCTCAAACCTGCATATCAAGGTAAATTGGTCGAGTCTTGGACTCCACACCGCCCTCTCTGCGAGGCACTTCCAGCTTGAAGCCTAGCATATCTGCGGCAGTGTCAGAAAGTGCTTTATAGCGTAGTCTTGAAACTCACCTGGGCTTGGTGAGAAGTGGTTGTCGCCTTGATAGGTCGAGGGAACATCGACGACACTTGCCCGGTCAGCTCCGGAAGGTTGAACAAACGAGCGACATCTCGTATTCGAGAATGCTTTGACTGATCGCCTGGCTGAATTCCGCGATATCCTAGCTAACATGATGGTAGGATGCAAAAAGCGAGTAGCAAAGAAAGGCAAGTTCTGCCGTCAATGTCTTTGCCGATGACGAGAAGTCGATATACTCGCAGCACGTGACACATGCCGGTCCAATAACGTCAGCACTCGCATTGGAAAGCCGAGTTATCATCTCGTGTAGATAACAGTTTTTCTGGGCGCACAAGACATTTCTATCTAAAGTGAATTCATTGATATGGATCTGGAAACACAGTTGGGTTGTTCAAGTTTCGATAAGGGTATACTTTTATAATATAGGTAGTATTAAAGAGCAGGGTTGGCGTATTTAACGAGATTCTCGAAATATGCCTGAAACCAGGTGCCAGCCTCGGGGGCGGGTTGGTGGGCGTCGCTAATGCACAAATTTCATGAGCAATATGGCAAAAGAGAGGGGGAGGAACTCACGAGAGACCGCAGTGGGCATCGTAGCGAACAGCCGAAGTGTTGGAGGTTCCATCGCATTCACCTCCAGGTTTGACCCAAACGATGGCATCAATAAGGCTGGAGCCGGTGTTGGTAGTGGGACGAGTTCCGAAGCCGGCGCCCTTGACGTTACACCAGTCACCCCACTGTGAGCGAATGTTCTGTACACCAGAGCGGCCTTGATCGACGATGAAGTGGGCCGGGAAGCCCATGCTGGTGAGCTGGGGACCAAGAGCCTGGAAATTGCGATCAGTAACGCAAAGAGCTAGGAAAAAGAAAAGGTGTACGTTAATGTAGTGGATCTCGTCATAGTTGTTGTTTCCTTGAGTAGCCGGGTCAGGGGAAGCAGCAGCTACGAGGAAACAAATAAGCATCCTAAACGCCGGATACAAAAAGTAGGGATACATACAGAGCGCGTTGTAATTGGCAACGTTGGTAGCCAGACCACGGACAAACTTGGGCGAACCAGCATTCTTGTAGAGGTCAGCAAAGAGCTGAGCGGCAGGGCCTAAGTTCGCGGGCCATCCAAGCCAGCCAGCATGACCAGCATCAAGGTACATGTAGACACCGACAGTGTTGAGCTGTTGCATAGCGTACGTAACACCCGCTTTGTAGGTACTCGCAGCACCGGAGCATTTAGCAACGTTCATGTTGGTGACCATGTTAGCCAAGGAGTCGGGCTCAACGACAGCAACGACGCGAACATCGGGATACTCTGAGGCCAAAGTGTGAGAACGGTAAGCTGTTGTACAAAAGTTTCGACTCACTCTTGACTTGGGCGACAAGCTGGTCGATATACGTCTTGTAATTGGCAAGACCGTTGTTGGCGATCGAGAACTCCCCGTTAGAGGCCAAAGCAGCGCAATCACGGTCGGGGAGATCGTAAACCACAATTTGGACGAGGTACTTAGAACCAGAAGACTTGCTCAAAGCGGAAGCCTCCGCCAGGTAGTCTCCCAACTGCGAGGTCTTTGCGATGACGTCGAACCAAGTGAAAGTAGGGATGTTGGCGACGCTCAGAGCCTTCGATTTTTGAGACGTGTCGGCGATAGAAGCTGCAGCAGCCTTGACTTCGGCAGCATAATACGGCGAGAGGTAGATCTAAAGCTCGACATCAGTTTCAGCTCAACTCAAAGGCCAGTCCCCTTACAGTGTATCCTAGGAATGGATTTCCGGCATCTGGGATGGCAGTGCTGGAAGGTGCAGAAGAGGAGCCACCGCCAACCGTGGTCGTGCTGCTGGGGGGCTTTGACGTTGTTGACGATGGAATAGTGCTCGAACTTGCAGAGCTGGGCCTAAGAACAGATTGACAGTTAGCATGATCCTTCTCAAACTTGTGGAAAAACCTACAAGCATTGTGAATAGTAGGCATTCTGAGCAACACAAGTTGCGCCCGCGACGCAAGTTTGGTCACCCGCTATGATCGCCTGTCAAATTTTTGTGGAGAGAATATTCGGCCAATAGAACGTACACCAATTTTGACCACCACACTGCCCATAAAGAGGGGTAGCAGCCTGTACAAAGGCGGGCACAAGGGATGCGATGGACACCAGAGCAGCGAACTTGAACATTCTGAGAGTCGAAATTTTTGAGGACTGAAGTGTTCTGTTGGTTCTCTGATGGTTTCTGGCCATTTTATAGGTTCTCTTTTCATGCGTGAACGCCAATAAATCCGGTATTGAACCGCACACTACGAGCGAGAAACGTTATTTGACGATGTAAATTGGTCCTTAGTTTGCACTGCTATGATCACAAGATGGCATTCATCCGATGATATTGGCCACCACGGGGCCGACAGGTGAGCATTGCCCAAGCAACGGCACAAAGTCGGACACGTAGCAGGGTGCAGAGTGGTGTGCGAGCACAAGATAGAGATGCCGCCAGGAGTGATATTCTGGAAGGCAAGTCATTGAGGTCTTCGACGGCCAGAATAAGCTCGGATAAACGCAGTTGTGAGAGTAACGCTCACTTTTACATCAACGTATTGCCTCCATTCGGTGGTACCCGAGATACTTTAGAGTGCTTTCGACCACAAGACCAGCGAGGGCGAGTGGATCAGACCAAAACAACCTTGATACTTTAATTCGCGTGATCTCCCTTCGGAGTCTTTCCAGGGTTTACATCGTCCTGGCCTAGATGGAAGTATCTGGGAGACCCACATGTGGGAGAACTAACCCCGGTTGGGGTAAGAAGGCCCTTCAAATAGGCGCGTCGCTTGCGTGAAATCGCAAGTGTTAGACCATAGCGCAGAGCTGCCATCGCCGAATTCGTGCTCATCGAAAGGCCGTTTTCGAGATGCCAGACCAACGTCATGGAGTGTCCGATTGATATCCGAGAGGAGGCTGAAAGCAGGTAGGACAGCGGGAAAAGGACGCAAAAATAAGCTTCGGAAAAACCATCGCGTCGACGAAGAGGGAAGCGCACCGAAAAAGCGCACACCAAAAATTGCACCCGCATGGATGGTGTGGAACGGCACCGCAGTGACCACAAGACCCAATACGAAATGTGTCCGAGAACGTCCATGGCCAACAACCCTCATCGTCTACATGATAGTGACACGTGGAGCTGGTCTCTCAAAATGGACAGCTATTTCGAGTATTGCAACTTCAGCTCAGGCATGAAAAAGGTAACAGAGACGCAGACATACTCGTTCGAGGCTGTTTGCACACCCATTCCGTCTATATCCTTCAAAATACCCATTGCGCAGCGTAATGTAGCCGTGATAAGAGCGACTGCATCCGCAATGCATTCATTACCTCCTATAGCATGTACGTCAACAACGAGAGGAAAAGTGACATACAGTAGCTCGTGCATACCCAGAGGATATAACGCGTCTAAGTCTCTGTGCCTGCCTTATGGTACCCCCTAAAACAGGCCGGGGGTAAACATCTGAGGTGCAGTGTGTCCATGGGTCTTTGTGGACAATGTCTCTGCAAGAATAAGAGGAGACGTGGTCGAGGGGAAAAGCATCCTCAAAATTTTGGGCTTGCAATTTATATGGGCAACTCGTGTCATTATCGGATGTTACTTGGAGTGATGCAGGCCATGAAGAAGGCCTTGAAACCATTTAGTTTGTTTCGTCCACGCGCGAGCTGGGCTCATGCAGGTGCCGCCCTTCTGCCGTTGAATAGAGAGTGTTCGATAACACCTATTTTGGGAATTCTCCCCGCTTCTTCGAGTCGGAATCACTTTTATTCATGGAGAAAACACAAAGCCAAGCCCATATAATTCTCCTCCGATACTCCATTACACTTTGAACTAGATATTGGTGATTGTAAGAAATAGTATTGCCTTTCAAAACTGGATTTTCTGGAGACAACGAGATCGATACATGTTACTTACTCTTCAACTTCGGTCTAAGTAAGCAGTCGACGGCCACGCGAAAATCTTTCATATAAAATAGTAGACCACCAGTTGCGAACTCCCACTGAGTCCCAGGAGTAATACTTAAAGTTAAACAACCTTTTCTCAAGGCTACAGGACTGCAACGTGACCACATCCATCATGATGCCAAGCTTGTGAAACGGACTTTCGAGAACCACGGCACGGAAAGAAGCGCCCAAGGGTGCTATATAAACCACTAGCTACAGACTCTATGATTCACAAGTCGTCTAAAGAACTTTTGTTAGAGAACGGTACTTGCGCTCGACACCATGGCCTTGACGGTAGGTAGTTCAACGGGTCCCACGCATATAGGCACGGAAGGATCGAATACTAACTAAGAGATTCGGACACTGGCGGGGCTTTAGTCAAATATGACGATGAATAGTTGAATCGAACTCGTAATGTCACTTGCCGGTCTGCACCGTAGTGTACGACTTTTTAGGGGTTTGGGTAAGCGAGTGAGGAAATGAGGTTTGCAATTCCTTCCAGTACTGGAACTCTCGAGACATTGGCATAGAACATGTAGATCATTCAGATATTTTCGGCACAAAGGTGATTTAAAGTTAAACACGCCCAGCCAGGCAAGGGTTCCACAGGCACTTTTTTATTACTAATCATGCTCACATTGGTTGTCAAGGCTCTAAGAAAATACAAGTAGATCAACGTCTCTTCGAAGCACTTGGAGGCGGAGGTAGAAGGGGAATAGCAGCGGCGCCAGAGCCACTAGAGGACCCAGCAGCAGAGGATCCAAGTAGGCTATCTCCAGTAGCGGTCTTGTTGGCACGACCAGGAATCGAGATTGAAAAAGTTTGACCTTCTTTGAGGCTGTAGTCTTTCTTGGGTCCAGATGGGAGATGTGGAGACGTCGCTTCGTCGGAAGTAGATGAAGGATTCAGAAGAGCGCGACGACGCCTTGGAATTAGAACGTTAGTGAAATGTGGTCAAACCAGAACCCAGTCTTACTTAGTGTAATCCTGCAAAGCCACGTCTAGATAAGCCCTGTTTAGATGGTTTTCACATATCTAAATGACTTTAGGCACTTACTGAAATCGAAGCTGTCTGTTCGTTCCGCAAAGCCCATACCAATATAAGCCTTCTTCCCGGCGTCTTCGACGCGAATAACGAAATATCGTGATGAATCAAGTACAGCCTCGACAGATGGTCGTGCGGGGTCATATTCAGCTTTCGCAAACACTATCAGATGTCAAGATTGAGTCTCGAGCTATGCAGAGTAGGCAACAGCCATACGCTCTCCTAAGCGATCGTGATTCGGTCAATGGGATTTCAGCTGGTCTGAAACAATAGGGATACCTGTTTGGCTATCTTCTAGATGGAGTGCTGCCCCCTTGGAGTTCTCAATTATACGGAGCCTTCCTTTCCAAAGTGGAGAACCAAGATCTCCCCAATCGTTGGCTCTGTATCCCTCATTGGCATTCAGAGGTGGGATTTTGTAAACTGTAATGAAAGAAGTAAGCAACACAATGGCACTGCAGGTTGTGAAGTATAACGTACCAGAGACTTCACGAGCAATGTAAAGAATAGATTCGATCTCGTCGTTGTCGTCCATAGTTGAGGTGTTTGCATCAATGTCACTGATTCAATCTAAGGCGGTAGACCCCTAATACAGTCAAACAAATCAGTCTCGCGCTTCGTCTTGACCATCCAATTCTTGCACCAAACGCCCAAAAAGCTTGATAAAAGTTATTTACGCGCCTGATCACGATGGCAAATGCACCACCTACACCACCTGCTACCACACCTATCGAACTCCAAGATGAAGCGCGCTCAAACGCGGCAGCTGCGGCGAGTTCATCGAGCACGACAGCAACGGAAGCTCCTCCAGCACCAGTGGCCGCTCCTCCACTGGAGACAAGGCCTGAAATCTATCAAAGCATGATACCAGCGATTATAGATAGCATATCGCGCAACGATTTTGAACGTTTGGCACGTATGGCAGAGGAGATGGACTACCAGGTATATCTCCTTTCTTTGATTGCAAATACTTGGTTTGAGTGCATATCTTTCAGACCGCCAGCGATCGTCAATCGTCTCGTTTCCTGGTGGTGGCACCGCTTGTTCTTAGCCTACTAGTTCTCGATGAAACGTGAGTGTGTGGGTTGCTCAATCAAATTCGGCGCTTGACAAGACACCGTAGGGCTTCTGCCCGACATGCACTCGTGAGGTTACCTGATAATCTCGCCAATCTTCCACTCTCCAGGGCTCTCATGAGCCTCGTGGTTGCAACGATTAATCGTGAACATGCCAAGGTCTACGATCAGACGACAGCCTTGCTCAGTCTGGTGTCTCAAACTGACTTCATGGATAAAGAGTTATCGCCAATCGTTACCGCACTTCTTACCACATTTATCGGTACATTTCGAGTTGACGACCATGTTCTATGCTTGTACTAACAGTCGTATCCAGAATACTTCCGACTTCGAACGTTCGCCTTATTATCGAAGGCCTACACATCCCTCCCATTGGCACTTGCTTGTACATATCTTGGCTGGCAGCAAGCGGAGGTTATCGCGGGTGAGTTGACTCCTGTAGTGTCCAATTGCCTTCTAATCCCAAATTAGTGGCGGAGAAAAGTGGATGGTCCTACGATGCTTCGATACAAGTGTTTGTACCAAGTGCAAGTTCCAAAGCAGCGGCGCCTCGAGGAGCCGCTTCCACAGGTATGTGCCAACTAGGCTTTTCTGGAATCCTAGTGGTAGCTGAGCGACCCCATTAGACTTTTCATCACTGAAGACATTCCACTTTGTGGCGGATAGCGTTGCTGGACTGGAGATATAGAATATGCATCCCCGGTGGGAGGTCGGCCAGATTGAGGCATCGACAACATGATTCGGCCCTTCGATGGGATTGGGAATCTTCGAATGAAAGGACGCGTTGATGTGGGAATTTTTATGCGCAGACATGGGGCGTAGTATGGTCTAGGCAGTGGAGTCCGAGGAGGCGAGAGAGTTAACCGGGTCTGAGCCCAGTGGACCATGTATCTCGAATAGTTCATTGTGTCGGTTAAAGAATATCGATGAAGCCGACCAAAGTCATGACGTTCGGGCATAAAAATGCGCTTGTTGAGATACTTGGAAGAACGGCCTTGGGATCGGTAAGGAAGGGCGTCTTCGATGTCGTCCTGTATCAATTCTTCTGAATCCTCGTCTCCATCTAGCTGAGGCATGAGGTTATTTTGCACAGCATCGTCAGGAATGGCCTTGTTCTTGTACTTGTTGCGTGCAAAGAGCGACTCGCGTACAAATCGATGGTCATGCATAATTGTCTGTGACATTCAGTCAGCGAAAAGCACCTAGTCGAGATGAAGTAGTGCACCTTCTTCCTATATTCAGCGAAATGTCGCACTTTTTCAAGTTCGCCAGGAATGAGTCGAACGTGCTGTCTAAATCTCGCTGGCCTGACATGCGAAACAACGAGGGGAATGGCGAAAACAAAGCTCGTGTCTTTCCAGCCAAATTTAGGGGGATACGTCCTAATGCCAGGTGTCTTTTCAAACCACTGAGTGCCACCCATTGGTAACCCATAGTAACGTCCGATAGGCCCGACATCTTCAAGGCGCCGGACACCTCCGAAGGTAGTCAGAAGGAAAACTTCGTACTTGTTTCGCCCAAGGATTTGGTTGATGATGCAGAAACGGCGTGGTATTTGAATTTTCCTATTGATCTCCCATTTTTCTAGCGGAATCCCTAGTTCGTCCAATGAAAGGTAGAATGCAGCGTCGATGCTCCCGTCGCAAGCCGCAATGTCCCCTGGCTCGAGGTAGGTTCTCTGGATTGCAGTACGTTCCGATAGAAATCGGGTGAGAAACCGAACTGTCTCCCATGCAGCATCGATGCCAATCTTCTTTTCTGTCACGAACAATCAGTTCACAGTTTCGAAAAGAAGTCTATTGAATTACTGGCTGTCTTTTCGTGCTGGTAAGGCATCAACTTACCACCCAAAAACCAGTGTATCTTCAGCACAAGTTTGGGTGGATGTCCTATGACATTGCTGGTGTGAGTGATTCAAGACGCGAACACGGGAAGATCTGGACAAGCTTACGTAACATTTCCATCAGTCTCGCGCCGGTGACCCGTCGCTGGGGGTCAACAGGGTTGCCGCCTTGAGGCCTCCTTGCCCTCTCTCCGCTGGAAAGTTGTTTCTCGATCTCACTGCCTTCCTCGTCGGGGCCTATTTGAAGGAAATACACAAGCAAGTATACAGGTTTGCTCCTACCATTTGAAAGGTCCTCGAGCTGTAACGACGGCTGCAACCTTGTCGGCCCTTAACCGTCTCACATTTAAGTACGCGTCTGGCGATGACAAGCGCTGTCCCCTCAGCGAGTTTGTCTGCGCAAGGATTAAAAAATGAAGTGGGTCTCCATCTGAAATACCTAAATATTTGAAATACCAACTTATTCCACAAAGTCCATACCTACTCTTGATCACCAAGACGAGGTCTCCGAGCGTTGGATTGATCTCCAGTTTACATGGGGAGGTAAAGCATTTGCGTTCAAGATCGCAGAATCGGATAGGTACGTATACTCTCGTGAGGATATTTTTTTACTTATTATTCTCGATGCGCGGTGTTCAAGGGTGTTTGACCTCAAAGCTACTCTCTACGGCCTGACGAAAGTTCCTACTGAGCGTCAAAAGATCCTTGGCCTCGTAAAGGGGAAAATCCCTCCAGATCAGACTCGGATGTTAGTATCATAAACGCTCATTTATGCCAGAATTATGATACCAGTTGGACAGATCCGAAGCTGGCCTTAGTTCTGGCAAGAAGTTCACGCTTATTGGGACACCAGAAGGAGATGAAATCAAAGACCCTTCGCGTAAAGTCTTCAATTCATATTTTATTCTCTGTGCTGAAGAGCTTTCCAGAAATTGGTTTGTTACCAGATGTGGTCAATGACCTCGATGTCGATTTTACGGAAAATCTGGCAGCAAGTAATCGCTATCAGCACGACACAAGAAACATTCGAAAAGTACAGGAGATGACGAGAAATCTGCAAGTGAACATTATACATCCTCTTCGCCCTGGAAAGAGGCTGCTGGTGCTGGATATTGATTACAGTGGGTTTGACAGATCATTATCTCGATATACTCATCGTCTTCTCTCTTCTAGCTATCTTGGACACCAAACCCTTGACTTCCGGGAGCCTTCCACCCGCTGAATGTGCTCGGCCAGGTTTACATGAGTTTCTGGAAGCTATATACCCTTATTACGATAGTGAGTCTCGCACAACCAACGCCATCTCCATTCGAATTGACATGCAGCACTCGCAGTTTGTATATGGTAAGCATTTCTCGTTCCCCATAGATCACCATCAAGGAAGTCTTTCCTCCTAGGTCACAAACGAGTTGGATTTGGCTGGAAACCAAATTGGTGGAACTGGGTATGATTGGAGCAAGTAGAGGATACGAGGTCAGTCCCTGTTCTCTTCCGTTGACTTCTGCTAAATGCATCCTCAGATCTCATTTGGTGGGCGCTTATTTCAGTCGTGAGGCTCATGTACTGATGTCATTTAGTTCTTGACAAGACGTGCATGTTTACAGTTTTCACGGAAAGAGATGGCAAACCTTGGACACATTCGGTCAAAGCCTTGCAAATAATTTGGAACCACTTCCCACAATTGTAAGTCGAGCTCGTATGGTCATGGATTAGTGCCAGCTACTAAATTAAGCTCAAAGCAACGCTAAGAACACGATTCACATCGATGATCTGGTATGATGACTTGTATGACAATCTCCTCGGGCGGGCTCATTTATACGAACCGTTTTATAGAGCCGGAACTTTGCTCTGAATCCTAAAGAAGGATTGAAAATATCTGCTTTCAAGAACGCTCATACGCCCGAAGCTATGGCCGATAGAGAACTCGAGAAGCTTGCTCGGTACATGGTGCACATTGCGACCATTCCTGACTTCACGGCGTTATCGCATAAGGTGTGTTTTCGAGTTTCAACCCTCCTTGCGATTCTCCAACCTGTATTTTATTAGAATTGGAAGCATGTTATCAAGCACATGCATTCCATTCCGCGCTCGGAGTGATCGCAGCTGTACTGGTTGCCTCGTGGCTGTCCAATACCAGGCTGGCGAGACATCTCTGCTATCCGTAGTTAATACCTTAAAGGACACTATTCATAGTCTATAATCTGAAGGGAGGATCTGAAATAAAATACGTCTTGTATCCACATGATCTGGCGAGGACCAATGGCAATAGCCGCAAGGCTTTGAAGGAACAAACGATGTGCCGGTCCCGGGTATGGAGTTTGCCGATGCGTCTTTGCTCCTTCCTTCATGACATTCTCGAGACTCAAGGGCTGTTCAACAAACAAATTTTCTGCCGGCTGAAAGGATGCACCATAAGGTTCTCCGTGCTTTATCATCCCTAGGCTCAAGACTTTCCAGTTCAAGTGCGATCCCCATAGCTTATAAGCCAATGTCAACGTCGTCAACCCAACCCAGGATGACACCGTCAACAGTACCCACCCCACGTCCGTCTGCTAGCCTCGTGATAATCAACGAACGAAACGAGATATTGCTCCTTCGGAGGAACCCCAAAGCCACCTCATTCGCTGGGATGTATGTGTGTATACCCATGCAGCTTGTACTTGCTGGGCGATTTCTTGTCGTATGACCAATAAATTGAACTGCACAATAAAAACAGGTCTTCCCCGGAGGGAACTATGACAAGACACAGGACCAATCAATGGCTATGACAGCCATCCGAGAAACTTTTGAGGAATCTGGCCTGCTACTTGCCACTTCTGTTTCGACAGGCACTCACGGGCCACCACCAATATCATCTGACTCTGTTCTGGACGAGGCACGTCATGCCATCCATCAACAGAGACTGCAGTTCCAGCCTTTTCTACAATCGAAAGGGCTCCTTGCGGATGTGGATTCGCTGCTGCCCTTCACGCAATGGATCACCCCTGTCGGCCCCCCACGGTAAGTGTTGATATTGCCCAGACCGCGCCAGCGACACCTGCGCTCAAACCGGACCTCTTGCGCACTCGCAATTTTCAGACGATTTTATACACAGTTTTATGTGGCGTTCTTGACCACCGCGCCTTCCTCGGGGTTTTCATCTGGAGCTAAGCAAGATCGTATCCCCACTCATGGTGAGCGTTCAAATTTCAAACCCGTCTCCATTGAGGCTAGTTCAAGCGCTCACGATTTCTTCATTTCTTATCATTCCGGACCTTGAACGTCGTAATTTTGCATCATATATGACGCTGTAGACGGTGGACAGGAGGTGATCGAAGCACGCTTTGTGCACCCCAAGACAGCTCTTGACGAATGCCGTGAAGGCAAGATTAGTGTGATGCCGCCGCAGTACTATATTCTGTCAACACTGGCCGACATTCTGCAGGGATCAACAACCACTCCGGATCAGCGGAAGAAGGTCGAGACCCTCTCAAGTGGACTATTTGGACAAATGCTCATCAACCCCCGCAATCATGGTGAAGACGAAAATGGACGTACGATACTCACCTATGAGGGCGACGAGACACGCGGTGGATCTAAGGGTCGCCTGCATCGAGCGCTTTTGAAGATGAGAAAAGGCGTAAGTCTCCTTCCGATATCCGAAGCTTATTTCACTAACCATCTGACCCGACACAGATGACGGGAGATATCACACTCGTTCGAAATTTTGATATTTTCTCAGAAATTGAGGCCGCAGCCTTTTCATCGACAAGTGCAAAACTTTGAATCGTAGGGATCAAATCTAGGAATGAGATATATGGTTATCCCGACAAATCGTTCAGGGACTCTGCATGAAAGTTGGCAACCAGCCTAATCCCTGGAAGGAAACTAGAAAGCAAAAGACGCCCGGGGGTTTTTCGCACCGGGAGAACAGGTTACCCTGTGGTCTATGGCGTGGACCGGCGTAGCTGTCCTAAATTTGTGCCACTAAATCTGCCAATGATATATTTTTACTATTGGCGCCCTGAAGGCTGAGCTGAGTTGTTCACTAGCAATTCAACAATCGCCTCTGGATCTCTAGGCGCCTCCGTGTGCCACGGGTGACGGCGTGATAGGAATTTAGTCATGAATGCTGGGTGCAGTAGGTGCAATAAAATGTCAGAATCTATATATGCTTTTGGAATTGGCGCACATAACTTTAAGCCGCGTGTTGAGTTGGAATCTCGACATATCTGAGCATACGTACCCTGCACGTCACGATCAGATCCATATTTCGTATTTGCAAACCGGGGAAGGGACACTTGGGGTAAGATTCCTCCTGCGATTCAGGCTGGTGAATGACGCTCAATTTAATAAATAATTCGCTCCCTGGGTCTCTCGTGCCGGCCCTACCGACGGGACCGACACTTTTAAATTGGGCCGGCGGCCCACAGATACGGAAGGTGTCAGATAAACATGTCGGTGGTGCCGAAAAGTGGTGCGACGCGTTGCCGTTTCTCAGTATTTTCTTTCCGAAGTCCTTGTGTTTAAGTGCTACAAGTAGACTAGTGTGAAAATGGTCTCTCGACTTGGATCAAAAGATGTGAGCTTTTGGGGTGCAGATTCCAAATAGTTCGATGGATTAGTAAAAGTTGTGTGCAGAAGAGGCAGGTTGGCAGAGCGAAAGCACGTGGCTATCCGACGCGGGGAATGGTGTTAGGAGGTTGGAGGCCAAAAAAGAAAGAAAAAAAGAGGTAAGTCTTAGGCGGCTAGCTTAGGCACGGATAGAGATTTGTGGTTCGCAGGGAAGATGAATGCAAGACGCACAAGTATCGTCACGGTATTACACAAAACATGTACTGTATATGTAAGTACGAAAGATACTAATAGTGTACAGTAGTAAGCAAACTGAATCGCAGCCATGAGACGTATATTTCAATTGGTATACATAGTAGGCAGTATAAAGCTTGAGAGATAATTGTATATGGTGGATTATGAAGGGGTAGATGGATTGTGAAGTAGAAGTTGGGGTAGAGATTCTTCTCATCGCCCGACTAGGGAGTGTGGTGTTCACTGTTAAAATCTGGAGCCTCAGGTTCATAACAAGGCAAGAGTTGTATATTAGATGCACAGACATAGCTACGCATAGTAATACGGTGGTAATGGCAGACAGCTGGGTAATAGGGCTACAGTAGGTTTGGGTCAAGTATGAAGTGACAACGCAAAACCCTTGGAAGAGAAACAAAGCAGAAATTTATGGCTACAGTTGTCAGAGGCAGATAGTCAGGCAGACAGACGGAGGAGGCAAGGAAAGTGATTAGCGGTGGCTATTAGGAGACAATACCGAGGGGTCTAATAAAGAATGAATAAGTAGAGGTGGTTTGCGGCAAGAAGAGGAGAAGGAAGCCTGATGGACCAGGTTTGCATCTAGATGTACGGATGAAGGTAACCAATCCCAAGTACGGGTCATTCAGAAGGCGCGCAGATAATTTACTGGTTGAAGAACTGGTAATCATACTGCACACTTGAACCCCAGAAGTTTGGGTCACAAGCACCGACAGCCGCCTCGCCCGACCCACCAAGCAGGATGGGGTGAACATTGGTAGTGGTTGCAGCTGTCCAGGTAGGCACACCCGGGGTGTTAGGATTACCAGTTGCAAGGAAGGCCCTGTAACGTTGTTGCATCTGGGAGGTGAGAGCGGATTGGGCGCTTGTTGGGTTGGAGGTTGTGCCGAACTATAAGAGAAACTTCGATTAGCATGTGGGCTTGGTGTTGAAGAAAGGAAACAAGGTTTATAGGTAGAGGTAGAACAAGGTGTGATGAAATAAAAACAAAGCCCACAAGGACGAGCAGTATGGCCATGTGGAGCAGAAAACAAAGTCGAATATGAGAAGAGAAGAGAAAGATACATACCACAATCAGGATGTCGTCCTGGTGACAAAGGACACCAGGCGTTGAGCAGTAGGGTACGGCCTCGTTGCCGGGATAGGATGCACCCACAACATACTGGCCAACAAAAGCGCTGCCACCATGTTGCACCCAGCTCCTGGCAAAAGTCCAGCTGGAGCACTTCCACAGATAATCAGTACCGACGTTTTGAAGTTGCACACGGGCATCAACCGATCCATCAATAGCAGACGGGACGGGCGCATAGAAAGGCGCATTAATCACGACATCGGTACGGTCTGGGCCAAAGGTGGCCGCACAGATGGGAGGGAAGGCTTCCACTGGCAACGCGGGAAAGCTTTTGTAGATCGCATAAGCTGCTTCGTGTGAGACAGTTGTGAGCAACAAGGGCTTGTTTTGCGAGGGGAAAGCGCCAGTGGAATCGAGAGGGACTGTGATGAAGCTTCCGTCGAGGACAGGGCGAATAGGTTGGTTACGGCCTGCAGCTGGGTCCAAGTCAATTGCTGTACCGTAAACGACATTCTGGGCGTTGATGACGGTGTCAATGTCCAAAGAGTTCAAACAGGCAGCATTAGATGTGATGCATGAAAACTGCGAGGTGAAGCCGCCAACAAGGGCGCTCTGGGTTGCGGTACTGAGGAAACCGAAGTTCTGAGAATTTTTAGATATGCATTTGTGCGTTGTGAACGCGAAGAGGACTTACCATTGGGTCCGACTGCAGAATCGCAGATCTAAAGAGGGAGGAGGCGGAGGGAGCGGCAAGTAGGGCTCTGATCATGTTTGCACCACTGCTCTGACCGGCAAGCGTGACCTTGGAAGCAGTTCCTCCGAAAGAAGCAATGACCGTCTTCAGGAAGTTCAGGGCCGTAACAACGTCCTTGACACCAAGGTTGGTCTGGCCGTTGGGTGCCAAGAAGCCAAACTACGGATTGACATGAGATGATAGCACATGAGTGTAGATGGATAGAACTTACAGCTCCCAAACGGTACTGAATAACGACCACAATGGAGTTGGTTGAAATGGCAAGCTTGGAGCCATCGAGACCAGCACCAGATGCAGAACCAACGACGAAAGATCCTCCGTGGATCCTGCAGAATCTTTTAGATAAGAATCTTATGGATGAGTATATAGCCTACCAGACGAGCGTAGGTACACCACTACTTGGGGTCAGATTGGGTGGAACGTAGAGAACCATCGAGAGGCAGTCTTCCGAGAAAGCAGAGGAGTCAACACCTGACTGTGGGCAGGCCAGAGGCAGCTGAGAGGCATTGGTGAAGCCGTTGCTATTAAATGGTTGAATATATGCGTCTCGTATATAGAAAGTGAGACACGCACGGCAAGTTCCAAGAAGAGACAACCGAGGAAGGAGCCCATCTAGCAGCATTGCCATACTTGACGCTGAACCTGAGTGCGCCATCTGGATCTTGAACACCTTTGGCTGTCCCAAGAGGGGTCGCCTTGGTAATTCCTGAGGGTGCAGGTGAAGGACAGAGGAACTTCCTGATTATGGGGATCTGGCATAGGAACTTTGTCGGGTCGACGTGGGGGACGATGACGGGCTGCGCTGGCGCAGCGAAGGCGGGGAGAAGGAGGGCGGCGACAGCAATGAGGGAGAGAGCGACCATGGTGGGAGAGAAAAGGAAGGAAGAGGGACTGCCACTGGGGACATTGCAAGCGATTTGTGCAGATTTATAGAAAAGAACATGGTCGTTGTGCAGCAAGAAGACGCGTCCCAATTAGGCAACCGAATGGCCTTGTTCTCGTTTTGATCCCGCGCACTCTGCCCCCGCCTCTTTCATCAGAAAATCAAGGTCAAGTGTCGAGGAGCGGCTTTTCTGATCCGTGCCAGTCATACTATCTTCAAATAATTACGACTCGAATTTGAATGAATTTTGAAAGGTGTGCTCACCTCCTGGAAAATCAGTTCTCACTGAAAAATCAGGAGAATTGAAAAAGGTATGTCAGAGTTCTCAGCACAAGTCTAGAATCTCATAGAAATTAGTCGGGACATGCCGACCAACGAATCGTATGTTTTTCCGACCCTTCTTCATCTTCTCTGTTGAGTTCCTTGCTGTTCCTTGTAGGAGACACAGCCTCCTTGACGTGAGGGAAGACCAAAAAAGATCATAGCCGAATTTAGACAAGGCCGACATGCGTATCCCAATGCCATGTATCTCGTTTCCGTGTGCGTTGTATGTGGTGTCGATGTGATTATAGTACTGTTTCTTTGTGGCCTTGTACCCGCGATGGACTGAGATTAAACCCCGCAGTTTCTTAGGCGTAAAAGGGAGGGATATCTCTCTGGGTCCATGACGATTGAGGTGTGTCATAATTATCCAAGTCCATCGATGCAAACTGAACCTTGCAGTACCTGCTTTGTTCTGAAAGCGGAAATCACCAAAAGGAGAAACAAGTCCCTGAGCATGTGGCGCACTCAGGTAGCCTCGTGTCCTCAAGCTAGACGTTCTGCCAGAAATTTTTCCCCTTCACCATCAGAGCGCGCTTTGAAGACGTAGACGGCCATCATCAGCCTTGGACAGCGCCGAGTGAGGGCGGATGGGCTAAGACGTTAGAGAACAAGACCAGGAACTTTCGCTCTCTTTCGCTGTGGGCGTCTTGATGAGGGGGCCGATGCCAATGTGTGCGACGTGCGTGGTGGAAAAATCAGAAGCCCCTTTACGCACTTCAATACGATGACAGGATAGAACAGCGTGCTTTTTCTTTCGACTGATGCTCGAAATCTTTGATATATTATTCAAGAACAATCTGGAGTATTGCAGACAGCCAGCCAGTGGGTGGAGTGTGGGATGATTCGATTTCAAAGGGTAGGACAATGCGGTATGAATGCGGAAGAGTCGGCAATATTGCGCAGAGCGGGCATCTCTGATTTTGTGGTTCAAAGCTCCGTGGTATGTCCGCACGAGCACACATTACTAATCGCCCCTCTCCCCCACTTTGAGTTGTTGCTTTCAAGGCGAGAGAGAGAGAGAGAAAAGGTGAGTAGGTGAAGTATGGCCTTACTTTGCTTTAATAGGGTTAAAACAATAGGCCAATACTTTCATATTTTGACATGAAGGCACGCTGAAGTCCAAGCCTCACGAGAAATAATATTCACAACGACCATACGGTGGTAAGAATTAGGTCTCTGCAATTAATACAAGTCATCACAATAACGAGGCTCCTACGATTGCACAGAAGTGAGGCCCAAATCCTAAACCACAGGACATCAGTACAAAGCATCTTCAGACGAGTTCAGGATCCAAGAGGTTCTGGTCATACCTTGTCAATCAATTTCCTCGCGATGGGGTGGAATCCCATCTTCGCTTTCTCCCAATACTCCAATGCCAAACCTTTATCGACCCTCGCCACAGCCTTAAAGATCGGTCGGCAAAACTTCATACGACCGACCACGACTCCAGAGCCGTTCAACCCAGTCACCCATTGAACGGCCTCAACCGCAAGTTTCTTTGCTGCCTCAGACTTTGGATCAGCGAGCGATACCTGATAAAACCTGAGCCTGATCTCCGCGTTCTGAGTCTTCCTAAGGCCATACAGTTGTCCTAAATAAAGGACAAGCTCGGATGGCAGAGGGGGGTATGATTGGAGCTTCTCAAGGAAAACGACGATTTGGTTCGAATCAAAGTCCTGTAGGTCAGTCTCCTTGAAGTCGAGTTTGGACGTGTCCGTGTCCCGTCGGGCAGCATCCCATCTCTCGGCAAGATCGTACGCTGCCTTTGCGAGGGTGGTATCGTAAGACATCTCGACTGGTAGCTCTGTACCCTCGCCGTAAAACCAGGCGTCCCAGTTGATACTGTCGAGTGCTTTGACCTTCTCGCTTCCTCCGTGCTTTCCCCAGTACCCGTAAAGATGTTCTCTCCACTGGGCCGTGGTGATGCTCTTCCCTATGAAGGTTTCGACGTAATCTTTCACATAAGGTAGGAAGATTTCTAAGCCACCGAGGGTTTGCTCTGGAAAGTAGCGTTCAACGAAATCTGCATTTGGACGCCATGCAACGGTGTACACTCACCAAGATGAAGGATGAAATTTGCACCCTTCTCATACGGAATGCTACTGTACGCTTCATCAGGGTCTTCATCGTCTTCAAAGGCGATGACAAGCCTCTGGAATTTTGGACGGTTGTTGTAGGAATTTAGAGAGTCGTACAAAGCTTTGGACCCGATTACATAAGAGAAACCTCGTTCGGCGGGAGAATGGATCTTTTGCTGTAGGATACGCTCAATATAGACGGTCCAGCCTTCGTTTAGCCAGAAGTGGGAAGGATTGGCGTGACTATAGAATAACGTTATTGAGGACCGTTAATTTAGGTAGGTAGAAACATGCTTACGTGACTCCGTTTCCAAACCACGAGTGGGTTAGTTCATGGGCGATAACGTCCACAAGACTTCTATCACCAGCCAAAAGAGCTTTGATAGCTAGGTCAGGAACACACGTGGAACGTGTATTGAATTACTGACTTGGGGTTAAAAATGTAAGACAAGCATTTTCCTTGCAACAAATAGTTAGATGGCATAAAATTGTGAGGCCTATTGGAGCACACCATGCCACCATATGGGAAAGACGGTGGTAACACGAGGAGGTCATAGACTCCAAACCTATAAGAGGTTACGATCTCCTCTTCTGCGGCCAAATATCTGACAGATTCATTTGGTTAGGTCATGTAATAGAATGCAACAAGAAATGAACTGTACCGCGTAGTGTCCTCGCAGAATTCCCAGAATGCTGCGTCGATCATCTCAGGTTCCGCCCATATCCCACTAGTCCACTGCTTGTCCGACGGCTTCGAAAAGGGCTTGTAACGCACATTCCCAACCGCAATCGCGAGAAGATAAGACGGTATGGGAACAGGTTGGTCGTAGACGTAAGTGACCAACTCAGTGCCGATTACTTTGCCGTCGTGGGGAGGCCCATCAGAAGGTGGTGAAACTCGTTGCGCCGAAAGCAGGACAGGAAGCACAGAGGTGACTTTTGCAGAGTATTTCTATTGATCGACGTGAGAATGTGCTCGTCATGATGAAATAACACCCACAATTTTGTTGGCCGGTGTGTCTGAATGCACTGAGTCAGACAGACGAGTGAAAGGCCACGAACAGTAACGAACCTTGGATGGGGGCCATACACCTTGCATAGATGGGCTGGCATTGGCTGAAAAGATACGGGAAGTTCTTGCCTTGCGTTTGCCTGGAGTGTAAAAAGAGGTATTAATACAGAATGTCAAGTTAAGTTGCTGCAAATTGGCACTCACTCTTTGTCTAACCATTGAAGGGCAAGGCCCTCCTTTGTCGTCTTGTAGTTGATCTTGACTGTGACCGATGACCCTATCGCCAAGTTTGCTGGCAGACCAATATGTAACGCGGATCCCATGACAGGATGCTTTGGTTTGATTTCGTACTAAAATCACGAATATTGAGATAGGGATCTATGAAAGGCTCCAGAAGATGTCCGAACTTGCGCAGGGCTCTCATGGAGGAGAATGGATCCGATCTCAAGATCGTTCGTATCAAATCTACACGTATCGTTAGTTGTCGCAAAGTTGCCTGAAGATCGATAACGTACATCACTGCCGACACCCCAGCCTCCTTCACCTTGAGCTGGTAAGTTGCCGATCCACTGAGAGTTTGCGCTTCAAAGTCAACATGCCAGTCAAAGGCAATGTGTTCAGTAGCGATCTCATGTGAATTGGATTGGGAGGCGGTATCAACGGTAATGTCTGCCATAGGATCTGGTTGGAGGTAGGACACGAAGCCTCGCGGTTATAAAGTTATTCTTTTATACCCGGCTGTCAGTTCACGCGTGGTTTTCGATCATGCACAGTGACACTGGCATACGACGCGACGAAAAGTCACATGGTGTCTGGAAAGACGCGTTTACGCGCCAAACAAACGCCCAAGGACCAAGAGAGGACCAAGAGAGGACAGGTAATGATGCAGAACTCGGGAATGCCGGGCCGCAGACATTCCCACGGGCCCTCCTCGCGTTCAGAACGTGATTGTACTGTCGAAACTTTGCTCCAAACGGTGAAGTCGCGAATCTGGGCCTGCACTTCGCTCGACAAGTTCATGGCTGCGGTCAATACAAAAGTGTGAGATACATATACAATCTTCTGAAGGTATCTCCTGACACTGTTACATCAACAGACTGACTGTTGGTTCGGCGGTTGGCTGCGTTCGCGACTTGTTCGCCAAAGTGAAAGCTATCGACGCAAAGCATGGAAAATTCGACCTAGTAATATGCACAGGCGACTTCTTCGGGCCTCCAAATGAGGAAATGTCTTCTGAAGATGACGAGATTGGGCAATTACTCGATGGTCGGCTTGAAGGTGCGCTTTGCCGAGCTCATTTCAGATGCGTGGGGTTTGATCATTGGCTTTGCAGTCCCTATCGAGTGCTATGTGATGCAGGGCGAATATCCACTACCAGCACGAGTAGTTGAGAAGTTTGCGAAGACGGGTGGCGAACTATGCAAGAATGTGTTCATGATGAGTGTGTTCAATTGCCTAATCTTTACTACCCACAGGGATTCCAATCTAACCCTCCGCGTAGGCAAGTCGGGTATTATCACCACAGTAAATGGATTACGGATAGCATGTCTTGGTGGAACCTTCAATCCAGAAATATATGGCTCAGCAGAGGCTGCACCGGGTTTCATGTCGCCGTTCTTCTCTTACCACACCATTGACCGGCTGCTCTCGAATACCCTTGCTAAAACCTCCACTACGAGCACTTCATCCTCAAGCAAACAGCAAAAGAGCTACTCCTCCCTCGCTGCCATCCAAGCCACCGCCTCATCCTCGCAGCTCATCGACATCCTTCTCACCAACGTGTGGCCAGTATCCATAACCGAATTCTCCAATGCTCCCTTACCCGACCCACAGCTTGCACACTTGGGTACTCCTCCTCTGAGTGATGTGATTCGTAAGACGAAGCCAAGATACCACTTTGCGGCGTGTGGTGGACAACCACCTAAGTTCTGGGAGAGGGAACCGTTTGTCTGGGATGATGAACAGGGGAGGATATCGAGATTTGTGAGTCTAGGCGCGTTCGGAGGTGAGCCTACGGCTGGGAAGAAGCAGAGGGTGAGTCGTGCCGATTCTTATTCATCAATATCACTCTTGATGCCCTGAACAGTGGTTCTATGCGTTCAGTATCGCGCCTACGACTCCGAGCGAGACTCCGACGCGTCCACCAAACGCAACGAAGAATCCGTTCTTGGAATCTGCACCTCGTGCACCCAAACGGCCGTTGGATATGGATGGAGGCGAAAACTATATCTTTGGGAACATTCAACAACCTCAGAAACGGAGTCGAGTTGGTATGTACTTTAGTTTGTGGCCATCTTTGAAGGTCCTAATATTTCCTCCTAGTCCAAGGAGGTGAACCCGGTAAACCACCACCCGGTTACAAGTGTCGACGGTGTGAATCCACGGATGTAAGTGCTCTGGAGTTCCCCTACATCTTCCAAACGACATGTTTATATTCTTCCTAGCATTACATCAATGATTGTCCTGAACGACAAAAGCCACCAGAGAACTATGTCTGTAAGATATGTCACGAGGTACCTCTTATCGTGATCACCTCATCCTATCAGTGCTAACTCTCTCTCGTAGCCTGGACATTTTGTGCGCGACTGCCCCACCAGAGATGCTACAGGCGATACTGGAGGCAAGAAGCCCAAACCCGGATACGTGTGTCGTGCATGTGGGAGTGAGGGACATTACTTGGAGGACTGTCTAGTGGCGAACCAACGGGCGCCACAAGGAGAGAGAAGAGGTGGAAAGCGTGGTCCACCAAAGGAGATTGCGCCAGACGAATGTTGGTTCTGCTTGTCCAACCCGAATCTTGCGTATGTCCGACTTTCGTGTTTCATATTTAACTTTTCTTACATGATTTATGTTGACAGAAAACACCTCATTGTGGCGATTGGGTCAGAGTGTTATGTAACTCTACCGAAAGGCCAGATCATTCCGACACAGTCCGCTGCAGACCACGTCGATGTTCCGGGAGGTGGTCATGTCCTGGTAGTGCCCATAACCCATTATCCTACATATTCAACAATACCGTCTGACCTTGCCCCTCCAATCGTCGAAGAAACCAATCAGTTAGTCTTCTATTGGTATTCACCTGGCATGTCATTTATCCCTCCAATTCAGGTGGAAAACAGCTCTCAGTAGCATGTATGCCCAGTATGGATGTGCACCTGTTATTTTTGAGGTGGGACGACTGTCAGCAAAGGGTGGACATGCGCATATCCAAGCAGTGCCTGTACCCCTAAGACTCAAGGACAAGATTGAGGAGATGTTCGTCAACGAGGGCCGTGCGCAAGGCATCGATTTTGAAGAGGATCCAGAGGCAGCCTTGGCATCATGTGTAAATGGACGAGGAAGCTATTTCAAAGCCGATCTTCCCGGCGGCAAGATGATGGTTCATTTACTCAAGGATCACGTTCCATTCAGCATACAATTTGGCAGGTGAGGTTACTCTGCTTCTTTGTCCACACTCATGATTAACGTGTTATTCTCTCCACCGTTTTAGACAGGTGCTAGTCACTCTCCTCGGAATGCCGAACCGGCTGGATTGGAAAGCTTGTATGTTGTCGGAGGATGAGGACCGAGCCGATGCCCAGGCATTCAAGACAGCGTTTGCACCATTCAATCCAGCCGCATGATCGAATCATGACGCTCTCATTTTACTGTGCCTTGCTGCTCCATTAATTAAAGGACTATATTCCAAACCCGTTCTAGCATATATGTCTTATGTATGGTGTGTTTCGACGCTGCTGGTCATTGTCATTACGTGTCCTGGAGTGTGCTGATAGCTTAGATCGAGGCAACAGTAGCTGGGTCATCGAGTTCGACCGACTTCTTGTATCTGCGGAGCATTAATTCGAATGAGGAAAGCAAATATGTGGTGTGAAACGGACGTACCCCATGCCGAACTCGGACATGCCCTTCTTCTTGGCTTTCTGTAAGACGCGTCCAATGGCATCGAGACCTGCAATCGGGGTTTAGTGAGGGTATTATCGTTTAAGAATTTATGCTGACCCATATCAAGGTCCTTCATGGGTGGTCCGAAAGACAAGCGAACAAAGTGGTGGCAAGGTGAGTTGAATAAGTTGCGACGATGGGACGGGTTAATGTCGAAGAAAATTCCTGGGATAACGATGGTCTGCTCTTTGAGTAATTCTTCGAAGAAGGTCTACATTATTGACCCATGCTTCAGTGGGGGTTTCTTCCGAATCACAAAATGACGTTCACTCACCAGGCCGTTGTTGAGAGGCGCGGGGAGTCTCTCTAGGTTGAGCCAGATGTAGAAGGTACTGCAAGGTGGAATATCGACTTCAAGATGAAGATCTTTGAGACGCTTGAGGACGTGGTCGCGCTTTGCCTTGAAGTGCTTCTGCAAGGCAATCTGAGTGCATCATATCAGGATTAATCAGTTAGTCTGCAAGAATTAGAGTTTGCGGCTACCTTCTCTGCCTTGACATGGACAGGATCCAACAAGGGGATGGCGGCTAGTTGCAGACTATGTGGAATCTTTCAGTAAGCAATGCAATTTTCAATCGATGAATACCTTACGGGTGGTTAGCACCTCCGTCAAGGAACGATCCGGACTGGGAGAGAGCTGTAATAAGATTCTTGGGGCCGATGACCCAGCAGACACGCCAACCAGGGAGGCGCCAGTTCTGTGGGCATAATAAGCATTCGAAGGGAAGGGCCAATGCGGTTTGTGCTCACCTTCGTAAGACCATCGATTATGACAACAGAGTCCTAAGAGGGGAAATAAATACAACTGAAGAGGGTCGGCGAAAAGGTGCGGACCTCATTCACGTCCTCGACGTATTTTGCGGAGGAGATGGAGGTCCCAAGCTCTTTGTTGTAGATGTACCACGAGTAGAACTAATAGTTAAATCCATCAGATTGAATCCATGACGAAGCTCCGCCTTTTTTTACCTCGTCAAGGATGACAGTGGTGCCTTCGCGACCCAGCTGGACGAGTTCCTTGAGGTCGTTGCCCCTATTGTTTAAATTTAGTAATCGGGCGCTTAATTAATCAATGGCATCTCACTTGATAACCTGGCCAGTGGGGTTGCGAGGATTGGACGCAAGAATAACCGCCAATCCTTGGTTACGAATGTCTCTCTGTCATCAGAGTTTTTATGGGTGTGTTCTGATTGACTTTTGGAGGACTTACCTTGGTTTGCTCGATATCAAGGTTATATTTAGTCTGAGCGTCCGTAATTTTAGCAAACCCTGTTAGTGCTAAATGGGTACAGCACTGTTACCTTGGGATCAAGACTAATGGGTCGTCAGATAAATTTCTGTTTCGTATATAAATCAAGAGAGCTCACGCAGTGGGAACGGGCACGAGACGCTTGAAGGCGCTCAGGACTTGATCGTAAGCAGTGTAGTCGGGAACTTGGTAACTCTGAGGCGGACAAAATTTAGCCTTCTATCGAATAGGAAAGACCCAGTACTCACGGTGTAGACATCACCAATGACAGCAGCAATTCTAGACAGACCAGCACGTCCTCCTGGGACAATGCAGACGTTTTCGTGCGTGTACTTGCTCGCCTTTCCCTCGCGGTAGGTGACATTGTATAGATTGGCAACAGCCTCGCGGAGAGCTAAAAATAGGCTCGCTCAGAAACTGGGGTAGCTTTCGGAGGAGTTTATTTAAATCCCACCTGTGACACCGGTTGTCGGCGCGTACTCAAGGGAGTCAAGAGGGAGGGGAATGTGGTCTGGTCGCTCCGGTGCGTCTGGCAGAGGGCCAACCTCTGGTGCACCCTGTCCCAAGTTCGCCCATTCGTGAGAGTTGGTGTAGCTGAAGCCGTTGGCCATGGCGCGGTCGGAGCAGTAGATGACACCTGTACTGCCGGGGTGCTCAATACCAGGGACCGTCTCCTCGTCCTGCACGGTCCAGGCAATGTTGAGTAACCGATAAGATATTTTTGGAGGATTTTAGAGATTTACAGGGTTGACAGTTTGCAGCTGCTGGCCTTTGGGCGCATGGCCAGCCGCGTTACGGAAAATCTGGTAAAGATAAATAAGCTATAGATGGTATGGACGTAGCACTCGGTGAGCACGCACCTGATGGGCCTCTGACTCTTTCTCATGCTTATAATGTTTCATAACATCTCGAACCTGCTCAACAACGTCAGTAAAGGACTTGACGCGTGGTAGTTGGGGGAAATGGAGATGCATGACTGGAGACGACGAGGTCTGACTCTAGCTCTAGGGTTGGGGCGTACTTTTGGGAAGGAGTCGCGTACAATTTCTTTGAAAGCGCTGAAAGGGCTATTTCTACCAGACGCAGGCTGACTTGGTGGGTTCAAGCCTGCCATGATGCTTCAGAAGTAGGATGTGACTGGCGATAAGCGATCCTTGGCGGGTGTATTTAACTTCTTTATCCAATCGATGAAAGCTTGATTAGAAAGTGGGACGGAAACAACTTTCCAAAAGACATGCACTATAAAGGTGAGCTCCTTCGCCTAATTATAGATCATCACCATTGCCTCGGCGTGAAATGACGCTCATCGCTGGGAGAACTTGCAACGGAGATCGCAGTGGGCATATACCCCATCGTTATCAGAGGTCTGTGCGATTTCCAGCTATTCTGCTCAAAGGGACTAGTCAGGGGTTCTGAGGTCTCCTGCCACCTCTGCGGTGCTGCCACAGTTATTTCCAAAATAGGACTGTGCGGCGACAAGACCTTGTCGAGCAACGGTGACCTGAAACACCACCCGTTCGTCTTGTGTGCATGTCAAGACACTGGTGTTTTATTTTGCTGGGATTCCGGCCAGCTATTGCGCCGGTCGCATCTCGGATGATGGCATAAGCTCTCATACCACTGTTCGGGCTTCACCGCCGTGTGCAGCGGCGGGAAATCCCATGGAGAGTGGTGCGCATTGAGTTTGACTTGCTCATTCTACGGCTCGCCACCGGATCTTGTCTCACAAATTTCATATATAGTGTCGTGGAAAGGCTCTTACAAGAGCTACATCATCCAAACACCTTACTAACTCTACCACTACAACTGCAATGGCCAGTCACTCTCAATTTATTCCAGAACCAAAGACGGTCGCTGTAAGTCCAAAAATTTCCGTTTAACCCCGGATTCATCCTCATGCAGGATTGCACACTAGATCGTTGGATGTCCCTTCAGGTAAAATTTCTGTGTATCACTTGTACTTTGCCATATGCCATGTATTGAAGCACTTCCTTCGTTAAGCGGAGGTCAGGTGAGATAGATATGCTGCCATACGATTAAAAACGTTTCCAATCTTTCCGGTCTTCTCTTCGATAGCCCAAGGCGGGCGTCGACCAGGGTCCTATTCACCTCGTCGAAGCTGGCCTTATCGGTCAACTGGAAGGTCTCGGATGGAAGGTTAAATTCGATGGACATCACCAGTTTGAGGAAATCAACGCTACCAGCGATCCACCGATCGGCATCCTGAAAAACCCAAGGTTGGTCTCTCGAGTCACCGAGTCGGTAGCGAAGGTGGTAGGCGCACATGCGGCAAAGGGAGAACTACCAGTGACATTGGGAGGCGATCATTCGCTGGTGCGTGAAGTCTCCAATCCTTTTCAGTGACAGGGCAGTAGGGCTGATACGCATCCAAGGCGATGGGAACGATCTCTGGGACGCTAATGTGAGGAAGACGTCTACATATGTAAGTTCCAGACGGTTAACCATGTGTATGAATTCAGGAACTACCCTGAGGCATGTGTGGTATGGATTGACGCCCATGCTGATATTAACACCCTGGAGTCGACCGATTCTGGTATGGCGCCAAACGTCTAAATTGGATGGGCGAAAGAAACTGATGCGCCCACATCAGGAAATATTCATGGAATGCCAGTATCTTTCCTCCTTGGGATCGGCGGCAAGGTAGATGCTTTCTCATGGGTCAAGCCTCTCTTGAAGCCCGAACGGTTGGTGTACATTGGTCTCCGGGATGTCGATGCCGGCGAAAAGAAGATTCTGCGGGAGCAAAATATCAAGGCTTTCAGTATGCATGAGGTGGACAAGTACGGCATCGGGAAAGTCGTTGAGATGGCTCTGGATCATGTCAACCCTAAGCGCGACAGGCCGATCCACTTGAGTTTCGACGTCGATGCCCTGGACCCAAGCGTTGCGCCTTCCACCGGAACGCCTGTGAGTCTTTGGGCCTCCTTTTCTCATAAAGTGTCTGACCCTACCGGTGTGTGCAGGTGCGAGGGGGTTTGACGTTCCGTGAGGGTCACTATATTTGTGAGGCGATCTACGAAACTGGGTTGCTAGTTGCCCTCGATCTCATGGTGCGCTTTGAAATTTTTTTGGTTTTGGCTCTGACGTCAAGAGCTAATGCTGTTTGTTTCCAAATTTCAGGAGGTCAATCCTTCCCTTGCTGATGCGGTCAGTGTTCAACAAACCGTTGCTGTCGGTTGCTCTCTATTGAGATCAGCACTTGGTGGGTGCTTTGTTCCTATTCGTCTATCTAGCTTGTGTTCTGATGTTCCTGTAGGCGAAACACTTCTGTAAATCGTCTACTCTGACCGTCCCTATTGTACGGAATTTATAAAGGATTATAGTCAATACTATATAGACAGGCTCTTTCTCTCAGAACGCCAACCTACTCTTTTAAGATGAATCAATGATAGGTACGCTACGCCGCGCGAGTCGCGATCTTTTGTCATCCTTTCCACGCTCCGAGGGTGCACCAAATTCTATTTATTCCGTGAGGGGTTCCTTCACGGAGGTGAACATCTTCGTTGCCATGGAAGGCTGAGGTATTAGCAACCCAATCCCGACATTCCGTGAAATTTTAACCCATATGTATCCCAATCAAACCAGCTGACCGTTCTTCTAAGCCCTAACACGAATTCAAGCGACAGAGTCATATGGTCCTTTGGAGTCTCAGGTGTGAATGATGTACCGTATGTTCAATCCGGTTACCGCGAACAAAGGAGATTAGGAATTGGCGCGCTTTAATAATACGAATAACGTGGCCAGCATGCGAGCAGCGTGGTGGGGTTACCGCAGCGACAGAACTAGTGGTAGGATGAATATCTACACAGAACCGTCCTCTGATCAGAGACAGGAGCTCTGTGATGAACAGATTTGATGCTGAGTAATCAGTGCCATTGCTTCGGTTCTGAGCAAGACCTCACAATAATGAAAGAAAAGGCCTCTTCTGAGGCTATGGAGAGAAGAATGTGAGCTGCTAGCTAAATTTCATGCAAGAGAACGAACAGGACTCCGATGAAAATAATTCAAAGGCATGTTCATATATAGACTTGAACAGGGATGTGCGTGTGAAAAACAAACCCGGCAGTTGCCGAGACTCTGATTTGTGAAGGGGAGGGAAGTTGTGCAGGATGAGAAGAGCAGCCATGGCCCCCTCGAGCTCGTCGTCCGCAGCGGCGACCTCGGTACAAGTTGGTGCGCACAAGTGTTGTTATTTTGTATGAAATAGTGCTCACAGAGGTTACAGCTCTTCGTATACGTCCGCCCACCAACCAGGACTCGACATCCATCCCCGCCCGTTTCCAACGCTCTGTCATACAAGCCAGTTCGAGTACCTCCATCTCCATAGAATCACCCTCAAGTGCCTTGGCGGGCGCAGGCGCGCCAGCAGCACCAACAGCAGCGGCGACTGGACCCAAGAAACAAGTCTTCACTTTCGACCAAGTGCACCCCCCTCCTACCACCCAGTATGAACTCTATGATTCCACTGCGCGACCTCTTGTCTCCCGCTTTCTTGAAGGTTTCAACTGTACTATTCTCGCGTATGGCCAGACGAGTAGCGGGAAGACGTTCACTATGACGGGTATCGACCTCGATGCAGACCCCTCCGATCCTAACAACCAGATGGGTATTATTCCCAGAGCGGTTTCGTCTATCTTCACTGGCGCGAGACAACTCAAGGAGGAGCGAGGAAATGCTTGGAGCTATAGCGTGAAAGGCTCATTCATTGAAATCTACAACGAAGACTTGATTGACTTGTTGGGCTTGTCGGACTCTACAGGCGCACGGCGCGAGGTGCTGATTCGAGAGGACAAGGGTCATATTATCTGGGATGGGCTACGGGAGGTATCCGTGAAGAATGTCAATGAGGTCATGAGGTGAGCTTGTCAACGCATGAATTTTCCACGAATTCAAATTGACCGTTCAATGCAGCCTTATCAAAAAAGGGACCTCTATTCGACGCACAAATGAAACTGACATGAATGCTCAATCATCACGGTCTCATGCTATTTTTTCTCTTACCCTCACACAGAAGAAATATTCGGGTTCTGTTCCCTCAGTAAGGTCGTCGTCACCCCTTCCACCTGCTGGTCGGTCTCCCTCGAGGTTGGCACGCCCTGGGTCAATGTATGCCGGTGGCCCTTCTCCCACCAGTAATAGAGTTTCCTCCCCAACTCCCGGCCGACCGTCAACACCTAGTTTTGCCTCAGCGATTAGCCGAGGAGGCGGTGGCTTGCGGCCTGCGAGCGCGCTTGGACACATGGGAGATAGGTTGAGCTCTCCAAACGACGATGAAGGAGGTGATTGCGTTACAATCGTCTCCAAATTCCACTTTGTGGACTTGGCGGGTTCAGAGCGGGTTCGTCCTTCTTTATTCCTTTTTTGTTTTGTCCAGAACAGACTTTGCTGACGAAAACATTATTTCATGGAACTTTAGCTCAAGCGCACCGCCGCTGCGGGAGAACGCATCAAAGAGGGTATTTCCATTAACAGTGGGCTTCTTGCGCTTGGGAATGTTATATCCGCCCTCGGAGACCCAGCACGCGCTAAATCCCATACCGCGACTCACGTTCCCTACCGCGATTCCAAGTTAACGCGACTCCTGCAAGATTCGTTAGGAGGCAACGCCCACACTCTCATGATTGCCTGTGTTAGCCCCGCTGAGTGGAATGCTGCCGAAACCATCAATACCCTCAAGTACGCCAACCGTGCTCGAAATATCAAGAACCGAGCAGTGCTGAACGAGAAAGAAGATGGCTGGGACGACGTTGAATGGCTTCAGGGGACTATCACACGACTTCGCAGGGAGTTAAAGGGTCTCAAGGATGGCTCCATTGTGGTCTCGAAGGAACCAGATCCTATTGAAGGCGCAGGCAAGAAGGTGTTAGCCCAAATGTCGCAGCTACAGGACAACTACGAGGATCTGCGCGAGAAGTTTGTCGAGCGTACGGAAGAACTCACGAGGCTTCGACGCGAACTCGGCGAGAAACATCGTCACAGCAGCAGCTCAGGGGCTATCAATTCCACTGCCAAGTACGAGGAGATTGTTGGACCCGTGATCGAGGAATACGAGAAGACCATCAGCGCCATTGAGGCTGAACTTAGTCTCAACAAGGTGGCTTTGAGGCATACCAACGAGATGGTCGACGAGAAGGAGGAGGAACTCGCCGCGATCACCGAACGACATGCAGCGACCGAGCTATATGTCGAGGAATTGAGGGCACGCGTTGCTAAGTTGACGGAACGAGAGGCTTCGACGGAGGTAAGCATTTGTAATTTATTTCATGGGGCATTGTCTAACCCCCCCTATCTAGGCATATGTCCGTGACCTAGAAGAGAAGATGAAGGTGTACGACGAAAGCTCTCTTACTACGAGCGATTCCATGACCGATCTCAAGCGGGAGGTGACTCGCTTCAAGGAATCTGAGGCACAGTCAGGCAAATACATCGCAGACCTCGAGGTAAGACTGTCTCGAGCAGATGAATCCATCCTCTCCCTGCAACAAAACGTCGAGACACTAGAGAAGGAGTGTGACCGAAGACGTGAGGAGGTAGAGACCATGCAGGCTCGTCTGGAAACATTCCGACTGGATGGTGAGAGTTGGCGGAGCGATTTGGAGACCAGGGAAGCGAAGGTCAAGCAGCTTGAGGAGAAGATGCAGGAGTGGGAGCAGAAGAGGAAAGAAGCCGGTGATACTAGAGCTCGTCTCGGAGAAGTTGTGGGCGAGGTGGAATCCGCGAGCAGGACTCTACGCATCGACATTTCCAAGGCATCGTCAGCAGCCAGCTCTCCCATCTCTGAACGCCCGCCAGCATCACCACTCAAGGTGAACGGTGATTCCACCCCTTCGACACCTCCCAATTCGGAACTTGAGAGCCAATTACTCTCGCTGCAGCAAACCCACACCGCCACTCTAGCAGATTTATCCTCTGTTTCTGCAAAATATCGTGATGCTCTTCGTGAAATCTCAGACTTGGCGGCTCAAATTCAAGAGGCTAAACTCAGCAACCCCTCCATCGCTGAAGTTTCCACTGAATCGCCAATTACAGATTTGCCCCAGGAAATCCCTCCTTTCAAGAGGAGGATCGCAAGCCCACGCTCTAGAGACACTGAGCTTCAATCCAATTCTGCTGGTCGAAGACTTTTTTTCCGCCAAGCGGCCTCGTCGGAATCGCTCCACGCGAGGTCGCTCTCGCAATCGCAATCGCTTTCGCAGGAGCTTTCTTCGGCGCGCTCGCGCAAGGCTTCATTCTCAAGCGCGGGTGGTAGTTCCCATTCCCCTTCCAGCTCACACTCCATCTCGTATACACACTCGCACTCCAACTCTCTCCAAGTCTTGGGATTGCGTCCAAATCTTTCCCTTTCCACGCCCACACTATCCCCAGGTCATGAGCGCTCGGTTTCGTCTCTGGAGAAAGAGATCATGCGCCTACAGGAGGTCCTCAAGGAGCGTGAAGCAGAGATCACCTTACTTGAGGAATCCTTCAAAGGGACGCAACAGTACGAGAAGCCGGTCGTCAATGGCATTGCAAATGATCAGGATAGGAGCGAAATGAACGGTAACCCTGCCGAGAGTCTTTCCCCGAAGACCCTCTACCAGTTCGACAATATCCGCAAAACGATGGAGAATGGAAACGGACACGCTGAAACCGCCTCTTCCTACTCTGATGACGAGTCTCTGGAGCGACTAAATGAGCTTATGCTGTATGTGTCATTCATCATATCAACTATATTCACGCTCATTCTTCCCCAGTTCTATGGCGCAAAAGGAATCTCAACACAAAGAAATCGTAGAGAGTCTCAATACCCAACTTGAACGTACTCGACGAGAACTTGAATCACTCACGACTCTCTCTAGAGATCAGGTTAGTGGAGGTGTTCTATTTTCATGTAATTACTCATTATTTCTCAGACCTTGAATATGTCTATGGAGATCGAGGCGTTGCAGAAGAATCATCAAGAGGACCGCCAACAACTAGAGGAAGTCCGCAAGCATGAAGCTGAGCTGCTTGAAGCCCTTAAGGTCGCCGAAAATGCACACAAAGTTGAGATGCATCAACTCCACGTCGACCATGAGCGAGCCGTCAACGCTAAGTCTAAAGAGGTGGAGGAACTCCTTGCCTCTATGAAAGGGGAACACGACTCATCGTCCTCGTCTCTCCGCGCCGAATTGGAAAGTACCGTTGCTGCGCTCGCCAAAGCAAAGGAAGATCACGAGCATGCTTTTGGTAAACTCCAATCTGACCACGACAAGGCCCTCCAAGCTAATGCCCGGGAGGCGACCAATGCCGTAGAGGAAGCTCGGCTCGTTCATGAGAAAGCCGTGGCGAAGCTTCAGGCCGAACACGTCGCCGCTCTGCGCCAAAAGGACGAAGAGGCCTCTGCTTCTCTGCAGTCAACCGAGGAGGAATATTACAACGCCCTCACCAAACTTCGCAGTGACCATGCTGAGGCGATCAAGACCGTGGCCTCGGAAACGAATGCTACCATAGAACGACTTCGTGAGGAACATGCTGGCGAGCTACGAATGTTGGAAATCGCAAAGGAAGGTTCACTTTCCGAGAGCGAGTCTTCCCGCACTGTCGCTCTAACCACACTTCAAGACGAGCATTCCGCCGCTATTGCTCGAAAGGAGGCCGCCTTTGCCGAGGAGATCGAAAGTCTCAATGCTGGTTTCGCTCGTGCTTCGAAAAGTAAAGACGATGATCACTCTCTCCAGATGGATAGGCTCAAGCTTGAGCACGAGACCGCTCTCTCCAAGTTGAAGAGCGACTGGCGGGCTGAGGTTGACCGACTGAATGCACAGGCCGTGTCCGCGGCTGACGAGCACTCCACTACCATGCACAAACTTCGTCAAGAGCATGACGCTGCGATTCGGGCGGTCCAGGAACAGCAAACCGCTATTCTCCAGGAGGTTGAGCGTGGTCACAACGAGGACGTCTCGTCCTTGAAGGCCAATCATGCCGCTGCCCTGAATGAGATCTCGGTCTCTAAGGAAGGCGATCGTACCTCTATTCTTGTATCTCATACACAAGAAATCCTGAAGCTCAAGGCGGAGCACCAGGCGGATGTGTCGAAACTCGAGGCCGAGCTTGTCGCAGTGCAGGAGCAGCACCGTCAAACCGTGGCGGACATGTTGGAGCGCAACAACCAATTGCTCACCGAGGAACAGACTCGTCTTTCCACTGCTCTTTCTGATCTGCAGAGACAACATGAAGCAGAGCGCGAGACCTTCCACAAGGATCGTGACACCCTTGTTGAAGAAATTGAGGCCCACAAGGTCGCAGCCAACGAGTTTACGTTGTTGCGTGAGCAAACACGAGAGGGTCACGAGCAGGAGCTGGGTCAGAAGTCGAGAACTATTAGAAGCGTGGAACGAAACCTGGAAGCTGTTGGGACAGAACGAGACGAGTTGGCGAATGAAGTAGCTAAGCTACGTGCAGAGCTGGACAGGACACGTAACGAGCAGTCGAAGCTTATTCAAGAGGCCTCGAAACGGGAATCACTTGCAATGGAACTCGAGCGTCATCGTTCGGTCTTGGCCGATCTTCAGGAGAACCTCCAGAAGGTCAAGGATGAGAAGGATACTCTCCAGACTGAGAAGAGCAAGTCCGACAACATAGTTCGCGATCTTCAAGCACAGCTTGCACGAAGTGCTTCTCCTCCGAACGTTCGCTCTCCTGATCGAAGCATTGGATTCCGAAGTGGGGTTTCTACGCTTCCTCCTATCAAGCTGCCACCACCAACACCTCCGCCGGCTGTTCCTCCTCCCCCTGCTCCGCGAACTGGCGGTGCTCAACACTTGAATGGAGACTCAAATCTTAGCACATCCTCTCAGGGTTCTGCATTCACTTCTTCGGCTTCATCGCGCGACTCTCAACCGGATTCGCCTTCGACATCCGTAGGAGGGCACACACCTGTCAATGGCCTTCCAGTCATTGATCCTAAGGTCACCGCCAAGATGGAGCAACAATCCAAGTTGATCGAGGAGCAAGAAGCAATGATCAAGACGCTGAATAAGCAACTGACGCATTGTGAAGGTGACCTTCAGACACACATGGATCTCGTAACAACCCTTGAAACATCTCTTGGCGATTCCGAGAAGAACTGTAAGTCTAATTATTATTGATTTTGATGAATCCTGTCTAACGTCTCAAACAGTGCGTAAGGCTCGAATGCAAGCCACTGAGCTCGCGCGGGAACGCGATACCCTTAATCTCAAGCTCGAGGCTCTGCGAAACGAATTGGAGCAGGCGAAACGCGAAGTAGTGTCCGTTCGCAGATCAATAGTCGAGGAGAAGCAGTCACTAGAACAACGACTAGACGAAGAGCGCAAAGCCAAGGAGCGGACTCGTCAGCAACTCGATCTACGGATGGAAGAGCTACAAAAGCGGAAGTCAAAGTTCGCATGTCTATAACGTCGTCTTCACCCTCACCTATACACCTTAATTGACGCCATGCTGTCCTATGTTTTATTTTCTGGATTTATACCAGGCCACGCTCCTTGTACAACTATTATGCCATCACTCAGTACTGTAGATACCCTACCCTCCGCCCATATCTTTGTTCTTACTTGCATACTTAGTCTTTCTTTCGTGTTACACCTCCCTTTGGTTTTTTCATGTGGACCCTGTGTGCATATGTATAGCCGATATATGGCACAGTTCTACAAGACTCCCCCCCGCCGATATTGACCTCTGAGAGATCTTTGATACTACAATTGGTGGCTTGAATAGATGTATCAAGTACGGTATATGATCCGTTAGCGGTCCTAGAGATGTCCATTAAATATCCGCGCGGAGGGACAGGAGCTATTTGCGGGCCAATCCTTCCCCACGACATCCGCTCTCCTTTGCTATAAGAGCTCCTAATGTTTTCTATATACCCTAAATTTACTTCTTTCTTCATCTCCGACAGTATACCATGGCCCCGATGACTCTGCCAACGTTCTCGATGGAAGGAAAGGTGCGATGGCTGGGCCTGATCACAACTTTATCTATATCTCTTACGCTGCTTGTTATTTCAAGGTGTGCATGGTCACTGGCGCTGCGCGCGGACTAGGCTTTGAATTTTGTAAAGCATTTGTTCAATCGTGAGAGGCTTCGAGTCCATCATTTGGTTTGAACTGACGGTAACAGTGGCTGCACATCCGTCGTGATCCTCGATTTGAAGGAGTCTGAGACCAAGGACGCCGCTGAGGAGTTGGCTCTCTTTGCCGTCGGTGGGTATCTCCTGTCTTTGGTAAATGTCCTGCGGTGCACTAAGTAACGCACAGAGCACTGTGGCTTGAAGAGGGAGAGCCTCGAATTCATCGGGATCGCCTGCGATGTATCGTCCGAGCAATCCGTTCAGGCTGGCTTCCAAATAATCATGGAGAGGTTTGGAAAGATCGACGTCGCGGTCGCTTGCGCTGGGATCGTGGAGAATTATTCTGCTCTCGAGTACGTCAGCATGGAGATCGAGCCAACAATTAGATCTGAAGCCCTTCCGTCTAGTTACCCAGCAGACCGCGTTAAGCGCCTTTTTGATATCAACGTCCATGGCGTCTTCTACACAGCTCGAGAAGCAGCTCGCAACATGATACCTAATGGTTCAGGGTCCATTATCCTTATTTCAAGTATGAGTGCAAATGTAAGTCCTGGCGACGATCCTTTGAAGAGAAGGCTGACTCCGGTTTGTAGATCGTCAATATACCCCAGGTTGGTGCCTTGCTTAAGCCTTTCGAGTCGACGATCATGGTTTTCTTCCTAGTTTCAAACCCCATACAACGCCTCCAAGGCTGCTGTCAAGCACATGGCTGCGAGCTTAGCAGTTGAGTGGGCCAAGGATGGAATCCGAGTAAACGCTCTCAGGTCGGGATCACTCCCTTCTATCCAGTTACATCACTGAATCGTGCCGCACAGTCCGGGTTATATGCTCACTAAGCTCACGAAGACTATTCTGGAGAACGATGTCGAGCTCAAGGTTTGCCACTCGTTTCTTCCAATCGAGATGATAGACTGATGCAAGTCACAGAACACCTGGGAGAAGCTAACGCCAATGGGCCGGGTAAGTCATGCCTGACAGCGCTTTCACTTTCCACTGACCCTGGTTTCTTCACAGATGGGAACCCCGGATGACCTTGCAGTCAGTTCCTCTTCCCTGTCTTGGTCCCCAACTGACGGACGTTATTTTAGGGTGCTATCGTGTTCCTCGCAAGTGATGCGTCAAAGTTCATGACCGGGTCTGAGATCCGCGTCGACGGCGGCTACTGTACAATTTAAAAGGATTTTTTCGTAGTTTCTTATATGCTATATCCTCTAGATCACCTTTCATTCACACTCCACATGTACACTTGATCTCAGCCACTACATTTCTATTTGATCAAACGGGTTTATTTACGTCATGATTAATCCATTTAAAAACCAGGAACAGACGCCTCTTCACCATTCACCGCGATGTCCACCATCGCAGCAGGCCCATCCCAGGCGTCATCATCGCCGTTTGCACAACAGAAATCACCGCTGCCGACGTATGAATTCACGAAGCGCAAACGATGGGCAGACTTGCTGATGACAGAGCTCGTCGACAACGTTACTTTCGTTTTGTCCCCTATAGGCAAAGTTCTCTATTGTGGACCAGCCGTCACAGAGATTCTAGGGTGGAAGAATGTTGACCTGCTAGATGGCAACTTCATTGAGCTTGTTGATGGTGTGTTTTTCTGTATTGATTGGACCTTTCTCACCGAGTCCATCCTAACTCGTACTTCTCTAGCGATTGATCAATCGCGTTTTCGCTCTGCGTTCAACGAATCATTACTAACCAGTCGTGAATTCAACTGTTTGGTGAGACTGAAGAGCAACGACCGGTCTGCGTCCTACGAAAACACGTCCAACCCCCAATCTGTGCTGTTCGACGTTAAGTGTTATCCCCATGTCGTAAATGATGGCACAGCCGCGACGAAATGCCTCTTCGCTATGGCCGCGCCTTATCCCAGCAGAAACACCGCAATGTACCTACCCTTTCTCTCTATGTCGTCTCGCTACTAACCGACATTCCAGGCTTGATACAATCCTTGATTTGAAGGTTGAAAACAACCGCCTGCAGAAGAAAGTTGCCGAATATCGAGCCCGTTTGCCTGCGAATGTTCTACCCTCTGCGCAACCATCTGTTCAAGGTCCTATATATGCGACAACCTCTTTGAATCCTTCGAGACACGTTCCACAGCTTAGCGGGAGTGCTCCGAAGACTGAACCCTACCTAACGTCTTCTCAAATGGACGATATGTTATCGGGCTCGAAATCTCTGGACTTCGGAAATCTGTTGTTCGGATCTGCTCCACCGCAAGCTGAAGAACCTCTTGAGGAAGGATCGAAGAAAAAGAAGGTATGGACGTCCACTGGAGACATGCAAGGCCTTTGTCTGACTAGACTGGCTTTTAGCTCAAACGTACACATAACATAGAGCAGTACGTCTGTGTCACTTGCGGTCGTACAGACTCCCCAGAATGGCGGAAGGTGTGTTCCTCTAGACCGTTCAATCTATTGATAATCCGTCCAACTCATCATCTATAGGGTCCCTCGGGACCAAAAACCCTCTGTAACGCCTGTGGCCTGAGATGGGCGAAGCAAATGCGCAAAACGGATGAACCTGCTGAAGGCGCCGCTATTCCACCTGCCCTAGACCCTTAATGTGCATTAAACGTGTACTCTCCTAGATATCTTGGCTTTTCTGCTGGCATGGATGGTGACGAACACTATACATACCATCTCGATATTTCGAACGATTCGATATACTCTCCGAGCTGACACGGCTTTACTAATTTTTTTTGGCGACTCCATGGGCGTTATCAATATCAGGTGTATCATTACTACTGTATTTACTACATATACATCCTTAGAAATCCTTATTCCAGAATTGTGGCTGTGTGACTACAGCCCTCGTTTTAGCTGAGTTGGGTTTTGACAAATACCGCCATTATCTCTACCACCACCCATCGTCTAAAATCGCAGTAGTCGACTGTTAGTCCTCTGCAATAGCATGCCAGATATCTACACTCTAGCTCAGACTCCAGTGACTTCGCATTCATTCAATGCAGATCGTACCCGTGCGTGGTCTCATTAACTCAAGGAATTCATTTGACCGTGCCTTACAGAACTCGCGGTCAGCTTGAACAGCAACGACGCACAGATCCTTGTTCGTCAAGGACCTGAATGGGTTTCCACCGTCACCCTGGCCGAAGTATGTTTCTAAACACTTCGTATCCAGCTTACAATATTGACTAACACTCAATCCGCAGCACGACAAACTTATTACCTCCATTGATTGGGCTCCCAACTCGAACCGGATCGTAACTTGCTCTCAAGACAGGAACGCCTACGTCTGGCAGGAACAGCCCGATCCTGAAACTGGCAAACTTATTTGGAAGCCGACGTTGGTGTTGCTCAGGATCAATAGAGCTGCGACCCATGTTAAATGGAGCCCCAAGGAGGACAAGTTCGCAGTTGGAAGTGGTGCTCGGTTAGTCCGATATCACGATCGCAGCGAGAGACATATGATTCACAGCGATGTTGCAGAGCTATTGCTATCTGCTCGTTCGATCCCGAAAACAACTGGTGGGTGTCGAAGCTATTGAAGAAGCCCATCCGATCCACTGTCCTCTCCGTGGACTGGCATCCCAACAATGTGTTGCTGGCCGCAGGAAGCGCTGATATGAAGGCCCGCGTGTTCTCTGCTTATATCAAGGAGGTCGATGAAAGGTTCGTGATCTCATTCGATGCACAGTTCGTGCGAGTTTAAATGCTATTACTCAGGCCCACCCCGACTGTCTGGGGATCCAAACTTCCTTTCAATACCATCTGTGGTGAATACACTAGTCCATCTGGCGGGTGGGTACATGCAATTGGGTTCTCGCCTTCTGGAGATGCTCTGGCTTTCGCAAGTATGTGGCCACCGTTTATCTTTCCTCGATCTGGCGATTAAATGTATCTGCAGGCCATGACAGTACCATCACCCTAGTCTATCCCACTGGACCTGCGGTCTACAGCATCCGTATGCCATCTCTCCCACTCATCAGCCTTACCTGGACCTCCGAGGACACTGTGATTGCCGCTGGCCACGATTGTCGTCCCCTGGTCTTCACTGGTTCGGAGGCTGGTTGGCAAGAGGCTGGTACCCTCGACGATGCCACTGCAGCCAAGTCGCCCGACTCGCCTCGTTCTGGGTTCGGTGGAAATACCAGCGTTGGACGCCTCAAGACTGGCGCGTTTGCTACTTTCCGCGACGCTGATACCCGTGGTCAATCCTCCATTGCAGGATCAGCTTCACCAACTGCCGACACTAAGCTCACTACGATCCATCAAAACACGATCACCAACATTCGACCTTATGAATATCGAGGCGGTAACGTTACCAAGGTCAGCACAACTGCTGTGGATGGAATGCTGGTGATTTGGGACGTCAGTGCCGTAACTTCTTTGACCAGTCGTTTGGGAAGTGCACACTTGAGGTAGATCTTGAGGGCGGAACTTCGCGTTGATAATGATGATACAATGAACATACATGTTGAAATTTAGAATACATACGGAATGAATCATCGCATGATAGTCGTGTCATTGGGGTCGTCATAACTACCACTCTGAGCTGCAGGTTCAGGTTGTTCATTTATTACTCCCCATACAGAGGCTTTGAACTACCGGACGCGTGTGAGTGCCTGCGACAAAACAATAGGAGCCAGAGCTTGACGAACCAAAGTTAACACAAGTCCCATCTTCTTCTCCAACACGCGAAGCTTTGCCAGCATAATTTTGTCTGGTTCCTCGTTCAGGAGACGTGTCTTCTGGGTCACCTATGCCTCTGTCAATCCACGATCACTCGGACTATCCAGCTCCTGAATACATACCATCTTTACGTGCTGCGCCAACTTGGCGTATTCCCAGAGAGCCGAGGCTTCTATAGGAGACAAGCTCGGGTGACCTTCATAGGGATTGACTTCAAAGATCTCATGAGGTGTTTGCTGGCTTGTCATCGCGCGCCGCGACTCCTGCAACAAAGAGAAAGGAAACCCTGGTGGCCCTGGTAAACCATCAGCAGACCACGGGCGGCCCGGCTTCCAGCCACTCAGAAATGTTCCCACGCACTGTACGACCAATAAGGAAATGCGCCATAACGTAATCCGCCCTCAGTCGAGCATGCGCACATCCGAGATGGTCGCAGTGCCGGGCCCTCCTATCTAACCCAATTCAACGGAACCGATAGTCGGCAGAGGTCCAAGCCAAAAACCCTGCAGGAATCATGATTAGAAATGCTCAATGTGCACCTCGGCGCCCCTGCGCCTTGCAGATGTACCGAAGGAAATATATTGCAAAAATGCTATTGCCAATTTTTTTTCTATTGTCGTCAGCCGACGCCATGAGGAACGTTGATCGAGATGAGCACAACCCCGACGTCGGCCCGAATTTGGCGGACAAGATACGGGAGCCACATGCAGGTGAGTGGGACAGCAAAGACCCATGTGCAAAGCCTGCATGGGTAACCTAGAAAGCGACCAGAGACTCTATTCTTTGCTTTCTCTAGGGGTGTATAAAAAGATGAAGCATCGCTGTATTTCTGAGAAACACGAATTAGTCAATCAAGCATCGTAAAAACTGAAAGACACTACCAATCCTCTAGATCAAAGTTAAATTCTCCTGCCCAGGTCTTGGCGTATTGGCAAGAGGGGTCTCGAGCAATATCTTCTTCTGCTGCACGTGGACTCTCCAAGCAATCGGCCGCCGAAAAACTACAGCAAAGGAGCGATGGCCAGCGACGGCGATCCCGGCCAGTACGAGCCCAGAAGATGTGTGAACAAAAGTTATTTACCTTCGTCAATTGATATCAAGGTAGAGTCTCCTGAAAAAGAGATAAAGACAAGCATGGTTTGCGATAAGGTGACTTCGAAGAGGCCAGTGTGGGTGAAAGAGTATCAGCACGTCTGTATTCATCTTACTCCGAGTACTTGACATCCCAGAATTTGCAATTTCTCCCTTCCTTATCACCACCGAATGCTAACCCGATTGGACTACTGCACGCAAAGGCATGGTGCGTGGTACAGCATCAACGCGATAGGCTTGAAAGCGAGGAACGCTGACCCGATCCAGATGAGGATATTAATATGCCATTCAAAGTTACCGTGAACGCCAAGGGACAATTACGAGAGTCGAGGCGAGACTTACAAAAGGGTGTCATTATCACGAGCGTCTTCTTGCAGTCTGAAGGAGTTCATCTTTGGAAAAGTGGATCCAGAACAGAGTCCACTATGGCGTCCTGCCAACCTCCTGGCTCGTCTTCGTTATTATGTCTCAGGCACACAGAGTACAAGATTGTAACCGCTGCCCGGATAGCTGAGAAAATGAGAATCCACCGCCAGCCTGAGCCTGAACTTGAACCTGAGTTCGTGTATTGACCAATGAACCCTACTGGTGGGTCCAAGGCCAGGTAGGACTTGAAAAGGTGCGTAACAACAATGAGCAAGCTTCAGAAAGAGCGCTCGGACGAGTAGAACACATCTGATAGTGATCCGTTGATGTTAGATAGCGCTGAGGATCCGAAGAGTGCAGCGAGGAAACCGCATGTGAGAAGGGCTGTTGTGGCAAGGCCGAACCGAGGGAAAGCTGTGAGCCTAAGGCATAAGGGACGGCGTCAGTCAGCAGCCACCAGTCAGCTATCAGTTAAACAACCAAGTCACAAGTCAAGATGAGAGAGAAAAAGCCTGGATGAAGAACGCCACGAGGTAGCGAGGATTGAGGGTCGTTGTTCTTGTTGTTCTTGTTAGGGTGTGGTAAGAGAAGGGGAGGCGTACATGTGAAAGTAATAGCGGAAAGGATGTACTGGGTTGTCCACCGTATAGTTCGGTGAGCAATGAAGGATTCGAGGGTAATGTCCTGTGTGTTATGAGCGGGTGATTAAACAGAAGAAGCCGAGAGCAGTGTGGGTACCAGGTTGACGAAGACAACTCCAATGGTTGTGATGAGTTCAGGGATGGCGAGGAAGCTAGATTGTATCCCCGGTTGTGTGCAGGACAGTCTCGAGATGCCAGGACGACAAGTGCAGCGTACGAAGACTGTACGGGACGTGATATCCGTTAGATCCTGCTTGTTGGCGACGTCAGAGAAATTTGAGTAGTCTATTGAGGCGATTAGACTGCCAATGTACCATCATTTGGTTCTTGACATGGCCCGAGAATTGGAAAGAATAAGACTGGTTATTAAAAGCCCAGTAGTATATTGAGGCGATTAGACTGCCAATTCTTGACATGGCCCAAGAATATTTTTCAAAAGCCCAGTATTCGTCCGAGTTGCAAGGAAACCGCACGGGGGTAAATACGGACATAACTCGCAGATCGCCCCTTGAGCTGTCCTGTATCGGGAATTGCAGTTTGTGGATCTGTGCAAGACAATAAGAACCGGAAATAGGCTGGAAAAGACAATAACGGATGTTGTCCCCGTGCGCTCGGATCCGACCTGCCATTTGCGATCGTTCCGTGACACACAATAATCCATGTCTCCAATAAATAGTCGTCCCTCCAGTCTCTTTTGTCCACTGCTGCCGCGGGTCTGGCCTAAACCCATCTCTTTCCTCTACCGCCACCACCCACAATGCCTTCCTTCGAGCCTAGGGCCTTTCCCCCTCCTTCTTTGACTGGGGTCCCCGTTGAATATATCGTCCAGCAACTCCATACCTTTGCATCTCACTATTGGGACAAGCCAGACACCGCCGATTGTACTATTAGTGCGTCTGCCAGCACGCCAGCAACTTCACCGCTGACCTTTTTAACCAGTTGTTCCCTTTCCTCATGCTAATGGGAGACCAGAGCTACCGGCGTTCTCCCAGACTTCGATCATCGAGCCCACCTTTTCGTTTGCTACATCCTATGAGCAACCAAGTGCAGGGCG
>Ga0247737_1000010_pt1 | contig 48544 bp, 44 predicted proteins | sample UWRJL028104C2_FD_180937 | JGI IMG/M metagenome (GOLD analysis project Ga0247737, IMG submission 180937) | Plant litter microbial communities from Arlington Agricultural Research Station in Wisconsin, United States - UWRJ-L028-104C-2 | ecosystem: Environmental > Terrestrial > Plant litter >...
CTGGTGGGCCTGCCCGGCCTGATCACGATGATCGTGCACGACCGGCACCGCAAACGCCGCCGGCGGCTGTCCCACCCCGAGTTCAGCGTGACGTCTCAGCTGTGACCGTAATCCTCGGCCGGCTCGCTCTCCTCGACCGAGCCGTGGCCGCGGCTGACCGCGACCGCCTCGACCTCGCTGTCGTCGTAGACCGTGGGCAGTTCCTCGACCGGCTGCTCGGAAGAGCCGAGCAGAGCCTCGGAGTGGGCACCGCAGCCGTGGTCGGCACTGACCGCGCGGCCGTCGTCGGGGGCATAGAGGTTGCCGCAGACGCCGAACATCGCGCGGAGTGAGCCGGCCAGCGCCAGGTAGAAGCCGCAGGTGCCGCAGCGGGCGGTGCGCGGGGCGGCCACCGAGATCGGCGCCTCGGGACCGGCCTCGCCGTCATACCACCGCTGGGCGGCGTCGATGCGACCCTCGCGCGACATGACCCGTGAGCGGCCGAGGCCCAACTCCCAGCTGACCTCCTCGACGGCGGGGTCGTCGCTGAGCACGTAGCCCTGGGTGAGACGCGTGTCGTCGGCCGTGGTGGGCATGAGGTCGCCCACGCCGAGGTCGCCGGGCTGGAGCCGCTCGTTCCACGGCACCCAGCCGGGGGCGAGCAGCGCGTCGGGCCCGGGCAGCAGCACGGTCTCGCAGACGGTCACGTGCCGGCTGCGCGGGACGCGGGTCACCGTGACCGCCCACCGCCAGCCGCGATAGCCCGCGAGGTGGCTCTCGAATAGATGGGTCACGAGCCGGTCGCCCTCGGCGATGGCTTCGAGATGGTCTCCGATGTCGGCCGGGTCCACATCGGTGATCGCTCCACGAGCGACGCCGATCGCGTCGGCACAAACCTGGTCGAGGCGGGCAGCGCGCGTGGTGGTCCGAGTCGTCACAGATCTATTGTCCCCCACCGGGACGGATGTTCCGCAGCGACTCCCCCAGATCTGACGGGCCCGGGACGGGACATCGCTCGCCCCGATCAGTCAGGATGGGTTCCATGCCGCTGCTTCCCTCTCTCGGGCGCACCGTCGGCACCGGCGTCAAGGCCGCCCGCGTGCTGGTGCGCGGTTCCGTGCGCGGCGGAGCCTGGGCGACCCGCCGAGTCGGCTCGGCGCGGGCCCGGGGCGCCGCCAACGAGGCCGGCATGATCCGGCTCTTCGACCTGCACGCGCTCTCCTGCGCGGGCGACATCCTGATCGCGATCGGCCTCGCGGGCACGATTTTCTTCAACGTCCCGCTGGGCGAGGCGCGCAGCAAGGTGGCGCTCTACCTACTCATCACGATGGTGCCGTTCGCGCTGCTGGCACCGGTCGTGGGCCCGCTGCTCGATCACTTCCGGCACGGGCGGCGCTACGCCCTCGCGGTCACCATGCTGGGCCGGGCTTTCCTGGCCTACGTGATCTCCGATCACCTGTTCAACTGGGGACTTTATCCGGCGGCTTTCGGGGTGCTGGCGCTTTCCCGGGCGTACGGGGTGGCGCGCTCGGCGGCCGTCCCCCGGCTTCTGCCCGAGGGGGTGGGGCTCTCCCAGGTCGGCGCCCGGGCCAGCGTCTACGGCACGTTCGCCGGCGCCGTGGTCGCTCCCGTGGGCCTGCTCGCGTTCAAGTTCGGCCCGCAGTGGCCGCTGCGCGTCGCGACGATCATCTTCATCGTCGGTATGGTGGTGGCCCTGCGCCTGCCGCCACGCGCCGATTCCGACCCGCCCGAGGCAGTGCCCCGCCCGTGGCGCACGATGCTGCGCCTGCCCCGCGGCGGCGACCGCCCGTTGGCCGGCAAACTGGTGATCGCCACCCTGGTCGGCACCGCCGGCCTGCGCCTGCTGTACGGCTTCATGCTGCTCTTCCTGGCCTTCGTGATCATGGCGAATGAGCTGGACACGACGGTGCTCGGCCACGACATCGGCCGGAAAGGCGCGGTCGGACTGATCGGCGGCGCGCTGGCCATCGGCACGTTCCTTTCCACCGCGGTCGGCACGAGGCTGCGCATCCGCCGTCCACTCGCGCTGCAGTTCACCGGCCTGGCCGTCACGGCGGGCGTGGGCGTGCTGGCGACGCTGTTCTACAACCTCGCGATGGTCACGCTGCTGGCGCTGCTTGTCGCGATCTTCAGCGGCATCGCCAAGCTCGCGGTCGACGCCAGCATCCAGGAGCGGGTCCCCGAGCGCCTGCGGGCGAGCGCGTTCGCCCACTCCGAGACGGTCCTCATGATCGCCTGGGTGGTCGGCGGCGGCATCGGCATCATCCCGCTACCCGGCCGCCTCGGCGTGGCGCTGGCCGCGTTGCTGGCCGTGATCGCCGCGGTCCGCGCGGGTTACGTCGCCACCCGGCTCCACAATGAACGTCTCAGCGGCCGCGCCGGCGACGAGGAGCCTGCCGAACGCGAACATGCCCCGGCCCCCGCCGGGGGACCATCCTTCGCCACAGCACCGCCCGCCGCCACAGCACCGCCCGCCGCCACGGCACCGCCCGCCGCCACGGCACCGCCCTTCGCCCCGAGGGGCAGCGCCGGCGATGGCGGAAGCGGCCACGATGACCGACGGTGGACCCGCCGAGCGACGCCGAGCGAAGGCTCCGGCGTGCCGACCGATCCGTGGCCGGAGGCGCCGACCGTGCCCACTCCCACGAGGCCCAACAACGTGTCACCGGTCGGCGGCAGGACGGCGCCCCGACCATCGGCCCGGCCCGACCCGCCCACCAGGATTGACCTCGGCGAGCCCAAGAAGGGTTGGTTCGCCCGCCGGAAGGACCAGCCAACCCCCGTCGCGCCCCCGCCGCCGCCCGGCCCGCAGCCCACGCCCGCGCCCGCGCCCGCGCCACCCGGTTTCCACGTCTACCGGCCGAACTCCGCCGACCGGCCCACCAACGGTGGCACCCCGAGCGAGAACGACGAATGATCCTGCCCCTGCTGGTCGTCACCGCGGTGGCGGCCGAGGCCGATGCGGTACGAGCCGGCGCCCACCCCGACCACGTCGTGGTCGAAGCGGTCGGCGTGGGTCCCGCCGCAGCCGCCGCCGGGACCGCCCGCCTGCTGGCCACGGGCCATTACCGGGCCGTCATCTCGGCCGGGATCGCCGGCGGTTTCCCCGGCCGGGCCCCGGTCGGCGCGCTCGTGCTCGGCACCCGCAGCATCGCCGCTGACCTGGGCGCCGAGACCCCCGACGGCTTCCTGTCCGTCGAGGAGCTCGGCTTCGGCAGCAGCGTGCTCTCGGCCGACCCGAGGCTTCTCGAGTCGCTTCGCTCAGCTCTGCCCGACGCGGTCGCCGGTGACGTGCTCACCCTCGCCACCGTCACCGGTACGGCCGGCACCGCGGAACGCTTGGCCACCCGCTTTCCGCAAGCTGTCGCCGAGGCGATGGAGGGCTACGGGGTCGCGGTCGCCGCCGCCGGCCTGCCCTTCGCCGAGGTACGCGCGATATCCAACCCGATCGGCCCGCGAGACCGGGCCGCCTGGCGCCTGAAGGAGGCGTTCGGTGCGTTGTCCACAGCTTCGGCCACCTTGTGGACAGCTTGTGGATAACTTCACTGTGTGGGTTGAAAGACACTAGTCGTGACGCCCGCGGACCGGACCAGCCGTCTAGCGTGGACGCCGTGGCGCTCTCCCTGGCAGTCTCTCCCTGCCCCAATGACACGTTCGTCTTCCACGCCCTCGTGCACGGGCTGATCCCCGGTACTCCCGAGGTCAATCTGACCTTCGCCGACGTCGATGTGACCAACTCGGCGGCCGAGCGTGGCGAGTTCGATCTGGTCAAGGTGAGCTATGGGGCGCTGCCCTGGCTGCTCGACGACTACGAGCTGCTGCCGACCGGTGGCGCGCTCGGTCGCGGCTGCGGCCCACTGGTGCTGGCTCGGGAGCCCGGTCTCGACCTGACCGGCAAAACGGTGGCCGTGCCCGGCGACCGCACGACGGCCTATCTGCTGTTCCGCCTCTGGTCGGCCGGCCGCGCGCCGGGGCGCATCGAGGTCGTTCCGTTCCACGAGATCATGCCGGGGGTCGCCGAGGGCAAGTTCGACGCCGGCCTGGTGATCCACGAGGCGCGCTTCACCTATCAGCGCCACGGCCTCACCGCGCTGGCCGACCTGGGCGAGTGGTGGGAGGCCGACACCGGTCTGCCGATCCCGCTGGGCGCGATCCTGGCCAGGAAAGGCGTGGTCGACCCGGCCGAGGCGACCGAGTGGATCCGCAACTCGGTGAGCATGGCGTGGGCCAACCCCGACGCGAGTCACGACTTCATCCTGGCCAACGCCCAGGAGATGGAGCCCGAGGTCGTGCGGCAGCACATCGACCTCTATGTGAACGAGTTCACGCTCGACCTGGGCAAGGAGGGACTCGCCGCCGCCGACGCCCTGTTGCAGCGGGCGGCAGCGGCGGGTCTCACGCCGAGCCTGACGGCTCCGCTTCTCGCCGCGGGCGTGGTCGCCCTTGAGATCGGGCGGCGTGGTCGCCCTTGAGATCGGGCCGTGCGGGTCAGACCTCGAACTCTTTCGCGACGGCGTGGACGAGCTGCGCGATCTTCTGCGAGACGCGCTTGTCCGGGTGGCGGCCGCGACTCAGGCCGGGCTGCACCTGCGACTCCAGCATCTTGATCATGTCCTCGACCATGCTGTGCAGCTCTTCGGCCGGCCGGCGCCGCATCTCCGCGAGCGACGGTGGCGCGTCGATCAGCTTGACGCCCATCGCCTGGGCGCCCTTGCGGCTGTCCACCATTCCGAACTCGACCCGCTGACCCGTCTTCAGCTCGGCCACCTCGGCCGGCAATGCGCCCTTGGGCAGGAACACGTCGCCGCCCTCATCGCTGGTGACGAAGCCGAATCCCTTCGTAGCGTCGTACCACTTCACTCGACCCGTGGGCACCGCTGACCTCAACTTCACTCAATGGAAACAACCGCTCACCGCAAGGCTACTTAAACGGCGGGCCCGGACCCAACTGCAATCTCACGCAGCAGCACAGGCAGACCGGTCAGATCCTTCAGGACGTACGCCACCACGGCCGTTCCCCGGCACAGCCCAGCTCGGATGTGACGATCACAACACGCAGACCCCGACCTCGGACCGCACCGAGCGTCGGCACTGCCGGCGATTGCCGGAAAGGCATGGCACCGGCAGGCTAGGCCGACGTCAACGGGATGTAATTCAGGCTGTCCACCGGCATAGGGAGGGTCAGGTCGTCACCGAAGGGCGAGGGCGCCGCGGCCCGGTCCGAGAGCATCTCGGACACGTCCAGGTGGCCCTTCGTGTCGACCGACTGCGTGTGGCGAGGCCCGGCGCCGCCCTCGACGTCGGTACCCGGCAACTTGTTCTTGGCGGCCACGGATGTCCCCTTCAGTGTCCCTACGAACGAGGTGACTCAAGATCAATGTGACTCAAGTCGGCGGCCCGGACGAGCCGGGCACTCCACTATCGTCCCACGGTCGCTAGCGTTGAACACGATGGCCACCACATTCGCCGATCACCTGCGATCGCTTACCGATGAGGCACTGAGCGCACTCGTTCAGCTGCGTCCGGACCTTGTCGTGCCCGTCCCGGCCGACTTCTCCGCCCTGGCCGTGCGGGCCCAGTCCCGCGGCTCGGTCGCCCGCTGCCTCGACGGGCTGGACGAGTTCACCCTCGCCGTCCTCGATGCCGCGCGGCTCAGCCGGGCTCCCGAAACCGCTCTCACCTCGGTCGACGCGATCCTCGAACTCGCGAGTGACGTGGCGCCCGAGGACGTTCGCGTCGCCGTCGACCGCCTGCGGGTGCGCTTCCTGCTGTTCGGCGGCGAGGAGGCCCTGCAACTCGTCGGCGCGATCGACGAGGTCACCTCGCCCTACCCGGCCGGTCTGGGCCGACCCGCCGACTTCCTCGACCCGCAGGCCGCCGCGCTCTGCGCCGACAAGGCGAAGCTGCGCCGGACGGTGCTGGCCGCCCCACCCGGCGCCCGGGCGGTGCTCGACCGGCTCGCCGCCGGGCCGCCGATCGGCGCGCTCGGCCGCGACTCCGTGGCCGAGCCGGTCCGCTGGCTGGTCGACCACCACGTGCTGGTGCCGATCAGCGAGGCCGGGCGGGCCGCCCGGCCGGACGGCGAGCTCGTCGAGCTGCCCCGCGAGGTGGGCATGCTGCTGCGACGCGAGACCGGTCCGCTCGGTCCGCTGCGACCCTTCCCGCCGATCCCCGAGGGCGCGTCCCGCGACCCGAGGTCCGTCGACTCGGCCGGCGCCGGCCAGACGATGGAGGCCGTGCGCAGCACCGAGGCGCTACTCGACGCGCTCGCCGCCGAACCCGCTTCGGTGCTCAAGTCGGGCGGGCTGGGAGTCCGCGACCTCAAACGGCTCGCCAAGGCGGCCGGCCTGGACGAGCCGGGCGCCGCGCTGCTGCTCGAGGTGGCGCACTCGGCGGGCCTGCTCGGCGAGGCCGACGTCGCCGGCAGCGGGCGGTCGGTGATCGTGAGCCGGGCGGGTGGCGCACCCGACGAGATCTTCCTGCCGACCGGGGCATTCGACCTGTGGCAGGCGCTCAGCATCGCGCAGCGGTGGACGGCGCTGGCCCGCACCTGGCTCGCGATGACCCGGCAGCCCAGCCTGATCGGGCAGCGAGACGACCGGGACCGCCCGATCAACGCGCTCGCCCCGGACGCCGAGCGCGCCGGCGCCCCCCAGACCCGGCGGGAGGCGCTGCTCGTGCTGGCCGACCTCAAGCCCGGCACGGCGCCCCAGGCCGACGAGGTACTGGGCCTGCTCGCCTGGCAGGCGCCGCGCCGCTCACGCGGCCGGGAGGCGGCCCACCGCGATGCCCTCACCGGCGCGGCGCTGCTGGGGGTGACCGCGCTCGGCGCGATCACCTCGTACGGCCGGCTTCTGCTCGAAGATGTGGAGGAGACCGACGGCGACCCGCTCGGCGTGCGGCCCGGCGCGACCGAGCCGCCGAGCGACGCCGTGCGCACCCTGGACGTCCTGCTGCCCGCCCCGGTCGACCACGTGCTCGTGCAGGCCGACCTCTCGGTCGTGGTGCCCGGCCCGCCCGAGCCCGAACTGGCGGCCGAGCTCGACGTGGTCGCCGAGCCCGAGTCGGCCGGCGGCGCGAGCGTGTTCCGGGTGACCGCGGCGAGCGTGCGGCGGGCGCTCGACATCGGCTACACCGCGTCCGACCTGCACGCGCTGTTCCGGCGCCGGTCACGCACCCCGGTGCCGCAGACGCTGACCTACATGATCGACGACGCCGCGCGGCGGCATGGTGGCCTGCGTTCCGGGTCGGCCGGGTCCTACCTGCGCAGCGACGACGAGGCGCTGATCGCCGAGGTGCTGGCCGACCGCCGGCTGGGGGCGCTCGGCCTGCGCCAGATCGCGCCGACCGTGCTGGTCAGCCCGCTGCAAGTGGCACGGCTGCTCGGCGGGCTGCGCGATGCGGGCTTCGCGCCGGTCGCCGAGGACGCCGGCGGTTCCGCCGTGCTCACCCGGCCCAAGGTGCGACGCGCGCCGACCCGTACGTCGGTCGTCTCTCGCCTGGCCGACCAGGCCGGACCCCCTGTCCTGGCCGGACCACGTCTCGCCGGGGTGGTCGAGCAGATCCGGCGCGGCGACATCGCCACCCGCGCGGCCCGCCGGGCCCCGGTCAGTGTGCGGGCCGCCAATGGGCAGGGCGTGCCGGGTCTGACCTCGGTGCAACAGCACGGCCAGGCGATGGCGGTGCTGCAACAGGCCGTACGGGAGAAGGCCCGGGTCTGGGTGGGTTATGTCGACTCGCACGGTGCCACGCTGTCGCGCCTGGTGCGGCCGGTGTCGTTGAGTGCCGGTTATCTGCGGGCCGAGGACGAGCGCACCGAGACGTTGCACACCTTCGCACTGCACCGGATCACCGCGGCCGTCCCGGACGACGAGGCGTAGGGCGGCCCGGTCGTCTCCGTGTCAGACTGGAGGGTCGGTTTGAGCTTTTCGAAGGGTGTTCAGGTGAGCGGCGGACCATTGATCGTCCAGTCCGACAAGACTCTTCTGCTGGAGGTGGACCACCCGGACGCGAAGGCGTGCCGGATGGCCATCGCTCCGTTCGCCGAGCTGGAGCGGTCGCCGGAGCACGTCCACACGTACAGGCTGACCCCGCTCGGCCTCTGGAACGCCCGGGCCGCCGGGCACGACGCCGAGAGCGTCGTCGACTCCCTGATCAAATACTCGCGCTATCCGGTGCCGCACGCGCTGCTGGTCGACGTGGCCGACACGATGGACCGCTACGGCCGCCTTCAGCTGATGAACGACCCCGAGCACGGCCTGGTCCTGCGCGGCCTCGACAAGATCGTCCTGGTCGAGGTGGCGAAGTCCAAGAAGCTGGCCGGCATGCTCGGTGCTCGGATCGACGACGAGACCATCGTCGTGCACCCGTCCGAGCGCGGCCGCCTCAAGCAGGCGCTGCTCAAGCTCGGCTGGCCCGCGGAAGACCTGGCCGGCTACGTCGACGGCGAGGCGCACGAGATCGACCTGGCCGAGCAGGGCTGGCATCTGCGGTCGTACCAGCAGGAGGCGGTCGACGGCTTCTGGGCGGGCGGCTCGGGCGTTGTGGTGCTGCCCTGCGGCGCCGGCAAGACGCTGGTCGGTGCGGCCGCGATGGCCACCGCCAAGGCCACGACGCTGATCCTGGTGACCAACACCGTCGCCGGGCGGCAATGGAAGCGGGAACTGATCGCGCGCACGTCGCTCACCGAGGAGGAGATCGGCGAATACAGCGGCGAGCGCAAGGAGATCCGGCCGGTCACCATCGCGACGTACCAGGTGCTCACGTCCCGCCGCGGCGGCGCCTTCACCCACCTCGACCTCTTCGGCGCCCGCGACTGGGGCCTGGTGATCTATGACGAGGTCCACCTGCTGCCGGCGCCGATCTTCCGGTTCACGGCCGACCTGCAGGCCCGCCGCCGGCTCGGTCTGACCGCCACGCTGGTGCGCGAGGACGGCCGCGAGGGCGACGTGTTCTCGCTGATCGGCCCGAAACGCTACGACGCGCCGTGGAAGGACATCGAGGCCCAGGGCTGGATCGCGCCCGCCGAGTGCGTCGAGGTGCGGGTCACGCTGACCGACGCCGAGCGGATGGCGTACGCGGTGACCGAGGCCGAGGAGCGTTACCGCGCGGCCGCCACGGCGCGCACCAAGCTGCCGGTCGTCCGCGCCCTGGTCGAGAAGCACCGCGGCGAGCAGATCCTGGTCATCGGCGCCTACATCGACCAGTTGCACCAGCTCGGCGAATATCTCGACGCCCCGATCCTGCAGGGCTCGACGACGAACAAGGAACGAGAGCGCCTGTTCGATGCTTTCCGCTCCGGTGAGCTGCGCACGCTGGTCATCTCGAAGGTCGGCAACTTCTCGATCGACCTGCCCGAGGCGGCGGTGGCGATCCAGGTCTCCGGCACCTTCGGCTCGCGGCAGGAGGAGGCTCAGCGGCTCGGCCGGGTGCTACGTCCGAAGGCCGACGGGCGGCAGGCGCACTTCTACACGGTCGTCTCGCGCGACACGATCGACACCGAGTACGCGGCTCACCGCCAGCGCTTCCTGGCCGAGCAGGGATACGCCTACACGATCGTCGACGCCGACGACATCCTCGGCCCGGCGCTCCCGCAGGTCGACTGATCCGTTCGCCGGAAACCACGCTTGTAGTGGGTCTCACTCCAAGCGTGGTTTCCCGCACCTCGAGGTGCCGCGATGACCGGGCTCGATCGCAACCAGGCGTGGCCCGCCTATGAGTGCTGGACCGTGGGCGGAATCCCGCGGGGAACCTGCTCCACGGCCGGGTCGCTGGCGCCTCCCTGGGCCAGGGCGAGCCCCGCACAGAGGACGAGCACCAGCAGGACACCGGCGACGATCCCGAGGATCAGCCAGAACCGGGACCGCTGCGGGGGCGGCGGGGTGAACCTGGTGCCGGCCTCGTCGTGGGCGGCCGCGGCCACCACCTCGGGACTGCCCAGCCGCTCGAGCACCTCGATCAGCTCGCCCTCGCTGGCCAGGTTGCGCTCGGACTGTTCGGCGGCGATGTGCGCGGCCAGGTCGGCGAGCAGTTCGCGGCGCTGAAGCACCGGGATCCCGGTCAGTCGCTGGTCGACCTCGTGCAGATACTCCGCGACGACGTCGTTCGGTCTGGTCTTCATGCGGCCTCACCGGTTCCCACAAGACGGTCGACGGTCTGTCGAAACGACACCCATTCGGTGCGGAAGTGATCGAGCGCGGACCGACCCGCCGGGGTCAGTCCGTAATAGCGCCGCGGCGGACCGCTGGGCGACTCGGCCCACTTGCTCTCCAGCCAACCTGACCGGCGCAAGCGGGAGAGCAGCGGATAGATCGTGCCCTCGCCGGCGGCCAGGCCGGGCTCCTCGCCCAGCCGTCGCACGAGCTCGTTGCCATACCTGTCCTCGGTCTCGACCATGGCCAGGACGCAGAACTCGAGCGTGCCGCGGCGCAGACTCGTCGACAACTGCGAGACATCTGCCATGCGTCACACAGTACCTTGCGTCGCAAGGTAGGTCCACACCAAAAGGCTCCCGGGGGTACGCCGGAGGCGATCCACTTAGGGGGGCAGGGCCGGGCCGGGCCGAAGCAGATCGCTCATCAGGTCACCGTGCTCGTCGACCCGATCGAGCACATCGGCGGCGCGGTAGTGCCGGGGCTCCTCGGCGCCGGTCGCCACGGCCACGACCTCGTCCCAGGTCAGCGGCGTCGAGGCGGTCGGCGTCTCCTGGGCGCGCAGCGAATAGGGCGTCACGGTGGTCTTCGCCGCGTTGTTCTGACTCCAGTCGATGAAGACCTTGCCGGGCCTGATGGCCTTCGCCATCCTGGCGGTGATCGAGCCGGGGACCATCACCGCCAGCTCCTCGGCGACCGATTTCGCGTACGCCGAGACGAGCTCCGCATTCTGCGTCCCCGAGATCGGGCAGCACAACTGCATGCCCTTCTTGCCCGAGGTCTTCGGAAAGGCCGCCACCCCGTCCTCAGCCAGCCGGTCGCGCATCAGCACCGCCACCGCGCTGCACTCCTTGAGTCCGGCCGGTGCGCCCGGGTCGAGGTCGACCACGAGCAGGTCGGGGTGGGCGCCGATCCGCCACTGCGGGGTGTGCAGTTCGAGCGCGGCCAGGTTGGCCAGCCAGACCAGCGTCGGCAGGTCGTCGACGACCACGAAGTCGATCGTCTCGCGGCTCTTGGTCGACCCGGGCACCGGCAACGTCGCCAGTCGCACCCAATCCGGCGTACCGCCCGGTTTGTTCTTCTCGAAGAAGTGCATCCCGTCGACGCCGTTCGGATAGCGGATCCGGGTGACCGCGCGGTCGGCCAGGTGCGGCAGCATGACCGGGGCGATCCGCGTGTAGTAGTCGATGACCTCGCCCTTGGTGAAGCCGGCCGCGGGGTACATCAGTTTGTCGAGATTGGACAGCTCCAGATCGCGGCCGTCGATCGAGACCGGGAACCGTTCACCGGCCATCGTCGTCCTCCTCCGCGCACTCCGCGGGGGTCTTGTCGTCCCGCAGGCGCAAATATCGCGGGAAACGCAGTCGGCCGTCCGGCGTCCGGTTGCCATATCGCACCTCGACGACCAGCTCAGGACGTACCCAATGGGCCCCTCGGGAATCCTCGCGAGGCACCGCGCCGGCCACGAACGGCGAGTCGCGCCGGGCCAGCGGTTCGAGATAGGCCAACAGCTGCTTCTCGGCGATCGCGCCGATGCCGCCGCCGACCCGCCCGCGGAAGTCCAGCCCGTCGGGGGTCGGCACACCGATCAGCAGGCCGCCGAGCTTGCGCACCCCCGACCGCCAGCCACCGACCACGTAGTCGCCGGTGCGATCGAACTTGACCTTGACCCAGTCCGCCGAGCGCCGACCGGGCAGATAGACCGAGTCGGTCCGTTTGGCGACCACGCCCTCGAGGCTGTTCTCGCGGGCCGCGGCGACGGTCGCCGTACCGTCGGCGAACGACGGCGGCACCATCCAGTGCGGCCCAGCCAGGCCCAGCCTCTCGAGCAGTTCACGCCGGGCCAGATAGGGCAGGCCGGTGTAGTCCTCGCCGCCGTGGAAAAGCAGATCAAAGATCATGTACGTGACCGGGTGGGTCACCGCCAAGCGGGCCGCCCGGCCGTGCTCACGCACGTGCATGCGCTCGGCCAGCGCGGTGAACGACGGCCGCCCCGCCCGGTCGAGTACGACCATCTCGCCGTCGAGCAGCGTCCCCTCGGGCAGGCGCAGACCGGCGATCTCCGGGTATGCCGCGGTGACGACCGCCCCGGAGCGCGCGAACAGGTCGGGAGAACCGCCGGCGAAGAGCGCGAGAACCCGGACCCCGTCCCACTTGAACTCGTAGCTCCACCTCGGCCCGGCCGGCAGCGCTCCGGCGGTCGCGAGCATCGGAGACAGCGGCGCACCAGGCACCCGATCACCATAGGCAGTAACGAACACCTTACGCAGGTGTCTCAGTGATGCCATTCTGATCAGGACATCTCACGCTGGGTACAGGAGTGATCATGCGAGCGATCTGGAAAGGCGCGGTCTCGTTCGGCCTGGTGTCGATCGCGGTGAAGCTGTACTCGGCGACCGAGGAGAAGGACATCCGCTTCCACCAGGTGCATCGCACCGACGGCGGCCGGATCAAATACCAGCGCACCTGCTCGCTCGACGGGGAGGTCGTCACCTACGACGACATCGCCAAGGGCTATGACATCGGCGGCGGCGAGATGGTCATCCTCACCGACGACGATTTCGCCGACCTGCCCCTGACCACCTCGCGCGCGATCGACGTGCTGGAATTCGTGCCGGCCGAGCAGATCGACCCGATCCTCTTCGCCAAGGCCTACTACCTCGAGCCCGAGGGACAGGCGGCCAAGCCGTACGTGCTGCTTCGCGACGCCCTCCAGGACGCCGACCGGGTCGCCATCGTCAAGATCGCGCTGCGCCAGCGGGAGCAACTCGCCACGCTGCGGGTGCACGACGGCGTGCTGGTGCTCAACACGATGCTCTGGCCCGACGAGGTGCGCACCCCCGAGTTCGGCTTCCTCGACGACGACATCGAGACCCGGCCGGCCGAGCTCGCGATGGCCAGCTCGCTGATCGACTCGATGGCCGGCAGCTTCCAGCCCGACGAGTTCACCGACAACTACCGAGCCGCGCTGCAGGAGGTCATCGACGCCAAGGTCGAGGGGCGCGAGATCGTGCAGCCGGAGGAGGCCGAGGAGGCACCGGCCGCCGCGGTCGATCTGATGGCGGCGCTCAAGGCCTCGGTCGAACGGGCCAAGAAGGCGCGCGGCGAGACCCCGTCGGAGTCGGCGGCCGCCCCCGCTCCCGCCGCCGTTCCAGCCAAGAAGCCCGCCGCGAAGAAGGCGCCGGCCAAGAAAGCGGCGGCGAAGAAGACCACGCCCGCGAAACAGGCGGCGAAGAAGTCGGCTTGACTAGAGTTGCCTCGTGGGATTGACGTGGGCTGAGTCTTATCTGGGCAAGGTGCGGACGAGCGTCGGGGACACCGACACGATTCTGTTCGTCGGGGCGCGCGGCGTGATCTTCGACGACCAGAACAGGTTGCTGCTGATCCAGCGCTCCGACAACCATCGGTGGGCCCTCCCGGCCGGGGCGATGGAGCTCGGCGAAAGCATGGAGGAGTGCGCGATCCGCGAGGTGTGGGAGGAGACGGGGCTGCGGGCCACGTCGCTCACGCCGTTCGCGTTCTACAGCGCCTACACCTACACCAACGACTACGGGCATACCTATCAGCAGGTCCTCATGTCGTTCCGGATCCACACCTGGGAGGGCGAGCTGCTGCGCGAGACCGACGAGTCGGTCGACGCCGGCTTCTTCCCGCTCGACGCGCTGCCCGGCCCGAAGTCGTTCGTGCTCGACGAGACGCTTGCCGACCTGGCTCAGTTCGAGGCGACCGGGCGCCTGGTCCTCAAGTAGGGAAATCCGCAAGTAGGGGATCCGCAAGCGACGCAAGCGTCCCTATGCTGCGTGCTCGGCCTGGGGCAGCGGCTTGACGGCGTTGGCCAGCGTGCTCGAGATGATCAAAAGGACCGCCACCGCGACCAGGCCGTTTCTGACCGTTATGTGGTCGCCGAGGAAGCCGATCAGGGGCGGTCCGCCGAGGAAGGCGCAGTAACCGATCGAGGCGACCACGCTGACCCGGGTGGCGGCGTGGGCCGGGTCGTCGGCGGCGGCGCTCATGCCGACCGGGAAGCCCAGCGACGCGCCGAGGCCCCAGAGCAGGGCGCCGGCGAAGGCGAAGGGCGTTGACGGGCCGAGGATGTAGAGGGCCAGGCCGCCGAGGCTGACCACGGCCAGGACGCGGACCACGGGAACCCGGCCGTAGCGGTCGAGCAGGACCGGGCCGAACCACCGGCCGGCGGTCATGGCGGCCAGGAACGTGGCAAAGGCCAAGGTACCGACCGTGGCGGAGGCGCCGTAACCGTCGATGACCGAGACGCTGATCCAGTCGATGCCCGCGCCCTCGGTGAAGGCGAAGGCCAGCACGAAGACGCCGACCAGGATCGTGCGGGGCTCGCGCCACGAGGACATGGCACTGCTGAAACGTTCACGCTTGGTGATCGGTGCGATCGAGCCGATCATGGTCGGGTCGGCGGGCGTCACGGCCGGTTCGGGGCCGCCGTCGTCGGGGACGAAGGTGCGCACCGAAATGATCACGATGATGGCGACCAGGATCGCGGTCACGGCCAGGTGGTGGGTGACCGAGATGCCGAACGCGACGGCGGCCGCGCCGACCAGGGCACCCACGACCGTGCCGACGCTGAAGCCGGCGTGGAAGCGCGGCATGATCGCCCTGCCGAGGCGGCGTTCGACGATCGCACCTTGGACGTTCATGGCGACGTCCCAGGCGCCGTTCGCGAAGCCGAACGCGAACAGCGCGAGGGTGACCGGCAGCACGCCGAACTGGTAACCGATCGAGACCGCGGCCAGCGCGACGCCGAGCAGGGCACCCATCGTGGCGACCGTGCGGCTCGAGCCGAAGCGGGCGACGATCTGCCCCGCGAGCACCAGCGACACGATCGAGCCCGCCGCGAGCGTGAGCAGCACCAGGCCCAGGCGCGACGGGGTCAGGCCGAGTTCGTCGCGGATCTGCGGGATCCGCGAGGCCCAACTGGCGGCGGCCACGCCGGAGAGGCTGAAGGCGGCGTAGACGGCGCGAGTCGCGGCCCGCACCTCCGGCGGGGTCTGCACGGGGGATGTCACTAGGGAACTCCGAGGAAACGGCCGACGATCGCACGGGTGTCCGCGCGGTCGAACGAGGCGGTGGACAGGGTGAGGTGGATGACGAGGCCTTCGATGAGGGCGTCGATCCCGCGGGCGGTGACCGGATCGATGAAGCGCTCAAGCACCATCCGTGATCGGCGCATCCAAGCCTCGGTCACGCCGCGCAGGGCCGGATTGCGCAGGGCCGCGAGATAGAGCTCGTACGAGACGGCCCAGTCCCGCGCGTCGCCGCCGGCGTCCCCGCTGATCAGGTCGGTGACCGCGGTGGCGAAGCCGGCCAGGTCGGTCGCCTTCTCGAAATGTGCCTCGTAACGCGGCGACATCCGCTCGGCGTGCCGCCGGAAGGCCTGTTCCAGCAGGTCGTCGATGCTGTCGAAGTGGTACGTGAGGGACCCCAGCGGCACGTCGGCGGCGGCCGCGATGAGCCGGCTGGTCGTGCCCGCGACGCCGTGATCGGCGATGACCTCGATCGCGGCGTCGACGATCCGGCTCTTGCGGTCGGGGTCGTAGCGGCGCGGCGACCGGGCGGCGGGCACGGCGGTCACGCGGCCGCCCGGTTGTCGCGCCGCGGCCCGAGGGCAGCACCGTCGGCCTGAGATAACTCACCGTCGAGCATTTGCTCGCGCATCGTGGTCACGCTTCAAGCCTAGACCTTATGTGTACGCTCGTACATACAGCGCTGGCTAGAATCCGCTCGTGATTGAAGAGCCGGCATGGGACGTGGCAGTGGTCGGCGGCGGGCCGGCGGGATTGGCCGCGGCTCGGGCAGCGGCAGTCGCGGGAGCCCGCACAATCGTGCTGGAGCGGGCCGAACATCCGCGTTACAAGACCTGCGGCGGCGGCCTGATCGGCACCTCCCTGACGTACGCCCGGGAATACATCGACGTGCCCGCCCGAGACTCGATCTTCGCGCTGACGTTCACGCGCGACGGGCGCCGGTCGTTCACCCGGCGGGCCACCCGGTCCTTCCTGACCCTCGTTCGCCGCGACGAGTTCGACCACGCCTGGTACCAGGCGGCCGTGGCAGCCGGCGCCGTGATCCGGCAAAACGCGCAGGTCCGCGCCATCGACCAGGGAGTGGTGACGCTGTCCGGCGGCGAGGAGATCACCGCCCGCGTCATCATCGGCGCGGACGGCTCGGCCGGCATCACGTCGCGGTACGTGGGCACGACCTTCGAACAGCAGGACCTGGGCCTGGAGGTCGAACTGGCCGCGACCCTGGCGGATCGCGAGGTGTGGAAGGGACGGGTCCTGCTCGACTGGGGTGCGTTCCCCGGCTCGTACGGCTGGGTCTTCCCCAAGGACGACGAGCTCACGGTCGGCGTGATCATGTCGAAGGGCTACGGTGCCGCGACGAAGCAGTACCTGACCCGCTTCCTGACCGGCCAGGGCCTGAGCGACCGACCGGTACTGCGGGACTCCGGGCACCTGACTCGCTGCCGCACTCCAACGTCCCCACTGCGCCGAGGCCAGGTCGTGGTCGCCGGCGACGCGGCCGGCCTGCTCGAACCGTGGACCCGCGAGGGGATCAGCTACGCCCTGCGGTCCGGCACCTGGGCCGGGTCCACCTGGCAGGACCTGGCCGAGTACGAGCGCCGCGTGGCCGCCGAGCTCGCCCCGGAGATGGCCGCCGGGCAGCGCATGCTGAGCGCGTTCTCCCGCTATCCCGGCATCATCCACCTAGTGATGAGCACGCCGCTGGGCTGGCGGGCCTTCGAGGCCTTCTGCCGCGGCGACCTGTCGATGGCCAACGTGATCAAGCGCCCGTCGATCCGGGCATTGCTCACGGTCTTCCGCGCCTGAGCGGACCGCCCGCTCGTCACGAGGTGGGGCGATGTGGCCAGGGCGCCCACTGCACGGCTGCGGCGAACCCGCTGCGCCGCGCCTCGCGCGCGTCCTCCCTGGTCAGCGGCCCCTCACGGCGGGCGCTGATCCCCACACCGATCATCCGGCTCTCGAACCACGAGCCACCCACCCCGCGACGGACGCGCTCCCACAGGCCGCCCTCGACCAGGGCGGAAGCCTGAGTACGAAGCACGTCGACGAGCTGAGCGGGATCTTCGTCGCAGACCTCGCACGCACACCCCGGCAGCGACTCCACCCACCATCGCCCGAAACGCAGGACGAGGCCCGGCGTGTCGGTGAAGGCGATGGCGAGCGGAGCGGCCGCCGGCGTACGTGGCATCAGCCTTTCCGTCCGCACGAGCGCGTCATCGGGCCCGAGCGGTTCCTTGCTCTCCCGGCGGTCGACCATGTAACGCCCCGCCAGCTCGTTCAGCAGCGCCTCGGCCGCGTCCTGCAGGACGGCGAAGCGGTTGGCGTGCGGGTCGACCCTCACCAGCGCAGTATGCCGCCCTCGGCCGACGACTTACCAGCGCTTCGGCAGGACTTCCACTCATCAGAAGGAGAATTCCCCCTGGTTGACACCCCCGATGAACGCCAGCCACTCCTCCTCGGAGAAGGAGAGAGCGGCAACATCGGGCGTTTTCGAGTCGCGGATCCAATAGCGACCATCGACCTTTGCCACCTCGATGCAGTTACCGCCGGTGCAGCGCTCGGCTCTTCGCCATCGCACTTCTGCCCAGTTGATCATTGTGCACCTCCGTGCCGGTTCCCGAAGTCCACGTTAAGCGACGGTTCGAAATTCCAGCAGGAATGAATTCCTGAGTCACTGGGAGATACGTAGGCATATCACCGGGTATGCGCGCTTGCGTCGCCCGGCCTGAATGGGATAAGTCTGTTTTGCGGAGCACGCGCGAGCGCACCAGAATTTCCCGCCCCGCACGGCCGGAACCGGCACGCGCGAGGCGGGCTCTAGAGGCGGGTTCTATACCACCGGATCAGAAAACGAATTCATCGTTCTTGACGCCGGCCACGAACGCGAGCCACTCGGCCTTGGTGAACGAGAGCGCCGCCAGCTGCGGGTTCTTACCATCCCTGACCATGTACTGACCATCGAACTCGGCGACCTCTACGCAAGTACCGCCGCTGCACAGACTGCTCCGATGCCACTCGGGCGACTCGATCTCGTTCATCGTGGGTTACGCTCCTGAATTCAGCTAAGGATTACTATGAGGTGGTAGTGCATTTCGGTACTACTACCTCTGGCGATCCGAGGCGTTCGCCTCGAGATTCGTGATGCGAGCCTTAATGAATTCGATCGTGTCATTTTCATTTTCGGCGGCTTGCCAGAGTTGTTCAAAGCGTGTGCGATGTCGCGCGGTCTCGGTACGATTCTCGACAACCTCGTCGATCATACCGTTCTCGCGGTACATGATCTCGCGTTCCGCGCGATCGGCGCCGACTGTCATGAGGTCGAAGCTGCCATTGTTCGCAATCGGAACATTGAGTTCGAACGGAAGCCTGCGGATCTTCATCAGGCCTCGCTCGGACAGACTCACGAGGCGGTCCAACTGCTTCACGAAGATGTCGCGACCACCGATCGGGCGGCGGAACACCGACTCGTCCGCGACCACGAAGATCTGCACCGACCCGATCCGGTCGGCCAGGGCATCGTGGCGCAGCCGGCGTGCCTCGACCAATGCCTCGATCTTGCCGTCGGGCATGTCCTCACCCCACATGCCGGTCAGCGCCGCGCCGTATTCGGAAGTCTGCAGGATCCCGGGGACGTAAAGAATGGTGAAGCATCGGATCTCGGACGCTTCCGCCTCATATTCGACGAATCGGCGCAAGTTTTCCGAAAGGTGCTCGCGAAATTCGGGTCGGTCCCACCACACCGACTTCGCCCGGGTCCGCAGGCGCGCGATCCGGGCGTCGGCCAGCAACGAATTGACCTGCTCTTTGTCGCGTACCCCCAGAAGAGTGAGCAGACTCCGCAAATCGTTGATCGAGATCGTGTTGTCGCCGCTCTCGATCCGAATAACTTTACTGTGCGACCATTCCATCTCGTCGGCGACCTGGGCCTGCGTCAGGCCGGCCGCCTCACGCGCTTCGCGCACAGCGATGCGTACGCGCAGACGCGCGAGAGTAGGCGAGTCGCCCGAAGCCATAGTCCTTCACCGTTGAAGTAGGTCCGTTACCGGCCGAAGCTGCCACCTCGCTGATTGCTTGCTGGCAATCAGCGAGGTCGCGCCGATCCTAGTATCGTCCTATAGAACTTCGGACACAGGGGTCGGGTTTCGCAAATCTAGATCAGGCGGCAGCCAGATCAAGCCCCTTCCCATGCGGACGCGCGTCCTCTATGGCCCTCCTCAGAGCACGCTTCACCTGCCCGAACTGACGTTCGTCGACGCAGGCGTAAAGCAGGACGTCGGATCCACGGTAGAGGGCGTGCAGCTCCCAGCCACGGTTGCGACGGACCATCGACGGCACGGTAAATGCAAGGGGAACCAGCACGGCGATGAGCCCGATCGCGTAGGCGGTGGGCGGCTCCAGAAGCGTCCACCCGACACCGACAGCGGCTACTGAGGCGGCGGCCACGGCCAGAACGGCAGTCGGGTTGGCCGGCTCGGCACCGGCTCGCACCACCCCCACGTTGTGCAGATCGCGGACGGCGAAGCTGCGCAGCGGTGCGCCGCCCCAGATGAACAGTTCGTCGGTCACCACAGCGTCGGGACCGCGGTAGTAGGTACGTTTACGCATGGCGCACTCCTCACCCCTGCTGCTTGCGAGGAAAGGACGTCCGGGCCATCATGGCGCTAGAGAGAGATGTATCCCCGCCTCGCTCGACTGACGACGAAACAACAGACCGTTCGAAGTCAACAGAGAACGTCTGTAGAGGCGAAAACGGCACCCGGTTGCCGCCGGGTGCCGTTGTTTGGAACCGTCTCCCCTCCGACTCCGCCCTTGTTGCTCTACCAGTAGTAGAGCATGCCTGCACGCGGTCCGCTACACATCAGTCTGCCATGTTGCAGATTGCGTACATCCAGAGTCTCTCGTGAGGAGCGCCGCTATGGCGTTTCATCGACGAACCGACCGGGTAGGCCACGATCGGATGCCACTGTCGAACCTGTGATGACGCAGGTGGAAGGGCGATAACCCGGATGGAGAGTCGACTCAAGATCGCGGGTCAGGCGGTGCAACCGATCCTGGTGATGTTCCCCCTGGGCCTGTTCGCCATGGCCGTCATCTTCGACGTGGCCGACCTGCTGGGAGCCCCAGCCATCGTCGGTTCGCTGGCCTACTGGAATCTCGTCGCCGGCCTGGTGGGCGGTATCGCCGCCGCCATCGCCAGCGCGATCGACCTGGCCTTCGTCCGCCGCCCGGTCGCCAAGCGCATCGGCGTGCTCCGCGGGCTGCTCAACATGGGTGTGCTGATTCTCTTCGCGGTGATCGTCATGGTCCGCGTCGGCGACCCGAACCGCCAGGTCGGCGTCGGCCTGTTCCTCCTCGAACTGCTGGCTCTCGCCATCTCCGGATTCGGCGCCTGGTTCGGCGGCGAACTCGCCAACGGTCGTACTCCCGCGTTGGCCCGCGCCGCCGTCGGGAATCGCGGCTACTAAAGCCCGGAGAAGCGAAAGCCCAGGTCATAGACCTGGGCTTTCGCTCTGAGCTACCGCACGTACGCTCCTTGACCATCGCGCCTGTTGACTTGTCATCACCTAGAAATCGGCGTTGACCTGCACAAACGCTGCAACAGCTGATCACCACTCCGACGAACCCGGAGGGGAGCCGGTCGGACCGCAGCGGACACCTTCGCTGTTCGATTCCGGCCACTTCGGGGATCCCGAAGTACCACTGCCGTCCTGCGCCGGAGCGCGGAAAACAGCGCCGCGCCGCCGCCCTTTCCCGACATGGTTGCGCAAACCAGGATGATTTATCGCCTGAAATGGTCAGAAAATAGTATTAAGATGAAGAGGATATTGATCAGCACGGCGATTTGTGCACCGGCGCGGACGGTCTCGGGCCCCGCGGAAGGACCCATAGAAGGGCCACGGCGTGACACTCCACCACCGGAGCTACCGTTGGCACGCCGGCGTCGGAACCCTTGCCGCAGCCGCTGCCCTGGGCCTGCTGCTCCTCCTGATTCCCGGGCCCGCGGATGCGGCCGAGAGTCCGGTCGACCTGAACACGGCGGCCGACTTCTCAGTGCTCGCCGGGTCAACGGTCACCAACACTGGCGCGACCACCCTTGCGCAGGGTCTCGGTGTTCATCCAGGCACCGCCGCCACCGGCTTCCCGCCCGGAACAGTGGCCGGTGAAACTCATCTCGCCGACGGCGTCGCCCTGCAGGCCAAGAGCGACCTCACCACCGCGTACACCGATGCCGCCGGCCGGACACCGTTTACCAACCTCGCGTCACAACTGGGCGGCAGCACCCTGACCCCCGGCGTGTACCGGCTCGGTGCCGCTCAGTTGACCGGGGAGCTGACGCTCAATTCGCAGAACGACACCGGGGCCGTGTTCATCTTCCAGATCTCCTCCACGTTGATCACGGCTTCGAACAGCACCGTGGTCTTCCTCAACGGCGCCTCCCCGTGCAACGTGTTTTGGCAGGTCGCAAGCTCCGCCACGCTGGGCTCGAACAGCGACCTCGTCGGCAACATCATGGCGCTGACCTCGATCACCATGAACACCGGCGCCGACCTGGTCGGCCGCGCCCTGGCCGGCAACGGCGCGGTCACGCTCGACGACAACGACATCACCACGCCGTTCTGCGCCGCAGCCACCAGCCCGCCCACCTCCTCTCCGTCCGCGTCCTCGTCCGCCTCCTCATCCCCGTCCGCGTCCCCGTCCTCGTCCATCTCCTCATCTCCGTCCGCATCCCCGTCCGGGACGTCGTCGCCTGGCGCCTCGCCCACGGCGAGCGCACCAAATGCCAGCTCCCCCGCCGCCGGTCCACCAATCGGAGTGCCGCCTCGCACGTCGACGCCAACCTCCCCCGGTAACCCGCCACGGCTACCGATCACAGGTACCGGACTGGTGCCTGCGCTGTCGGCCACCGGCATCGTCCTGGTAGCTCTAGGTGCTGTGCTCCTGGTCCGGTATCGGAAGCGTTATCCATGATCACGGCGGGACGGCGGGACGGCGGGACGGCGGGAGTCGGCTCGCGGCCATCGCGGCAGCGTCGCCCGAACCGGCCGGTAGCACGAGCCGCAGAATCCGCTCTCGCCTAACCGCGGGTCACGCGGCAGCACGATCGTGTTGATCGGCGGCGTCGGGCGCGCGAGGTGCTTGTTCGTCGTCGACGTCCAGCGGACGCGGTAGTTCCACCGCACCCGCAGAGCCGCCGCGGCCCTGAAGTTCGCAGATGTCCCGGATGTCACCAGTGGATCGCGGCGTCGGTGCGCGGGTGCGCGGCGGGACCCTTCTTCAGCCATGCCTTCGTCCACCGCTCGCCTGCGGTGCTGCAGTGCTTCCTGACGTTCGTGCCGTGCTTGGCGACCCCGCTGAGTGCCACGGCGACGCAGTCCGCCCAGGTCTCGACAGAAGTGACGCCCTGGGGGAATCCTTTCGGTGCGGCTCCGTAGATCACCTGGCTGCCGTAGAAGAAGGCGATGTGGTGACCGAACTCGTGCGCCATGGTGTGCCGCAGTTGAGGCGTCGACTCGGCGGCGTGGAAGCGGCTGACCCAGATTCCCTCGCGGTAGGCGGAGGTGCTCGAGTTCCCGGAGATCAGTCTGGTGGCCCGGGCACTTGGAATGGCGTTGCGCCATACGCCCGGGACGACCGACTGCAGGACAGCGTTGGCCCGTGACGTTGACGCGGTGGCAGCCGAGGCCGGCGAGGCCACGCTGACGGTGAGGGCAGCGATCACGAGGGTGAGCATCATGGTGAGCTGTCTGAATGCAAAGATGTCGAGCTCCCGGTGGCTGCGCTGGCGAGGGTTACAGATTGTCACTGTTGGTACCGCTTGATGGCGATTACTCTCTGTGACATCTGACCCACTACATACAGGCGCAGCGCGCCTACCCTGAGTGACGTATCCCGATGCGGATCCGTTGTGGCGCAAGCGAAGTAGCGGCAGGTACCCAATTAACAGGGCCAGGCCACAAGGAAGGCCACCCCCGCGTCATTGCTGCAGCGATAACGCACCGTGGCATCTTGAACCCTTACCGAGGGGCACCAGAATCTCACCCAGGGTGACTGAACGCGAAGTTGATCAGGCGCGGAGAAATGCTTGCCCGGCGCCGCGCCGCTCAGTCCTCAGCGACTGCCTTCCGAGCGGCACGCGCGATCATTGTTGACACGATGTCGCGGGTGATGAGGTTGCGACGCAACGGTGCTGGTGCGCTCGAACCGGAAACGTGCCGTGGCGGATCGGTCGATGATCGCGGGTACCGGCGCACGCTCGCATGGGCCATGCAGCCCTCGCTGAATGTGGCCGGTCAAGGCTCGAGGCGATGGGTGAGGGCGGTGTGGCGGCGGCCGGCGCCGACGGTACGGACGGCGGCGGCCAGTGCCCGGCGGGAGCCGACGAGCACGACCAGTTTCTTCGCCCTGGTGATAGCGGTGTAGAGCAGGTTGCGTTGCAACATCATCCACGCGCTGGTCGTGATCGGGATGACCACCGCGGGGTATTCCGAGCCCTGCGAGCGGTGGATCGTCATCGCGTACGCGTGGGCCAGCTCGTCGAGTTCGTCGAAGTCGTAATCGACCAGTTCGTCCTCGTCAGTGCGCACGGTCAGGGTCTGCTCGTCGGTGGACAGGGCGGCGACGACGCCGACGGTACCGTTGAACACTCCCGCCACGCCCTTGTCGTAGTTGTTGCGGACCTGAGTGACCTTGTCACCGATCCGGAACACCCGCCCGCCCACCCGGCGCTCCGGCAGTCCCTCCCGAGCCGGGGTGAGCTGTTGCTGCAGCAGAGTGTTCAACGCACCAGCCCCCGCCGGGCCGCGATGCATCGGCGCGAGAACCTGCACGTCTCGTCGCGGGTCAAGCCCGAACCGTTTCCCGATCCGACTGCACGCCACGTCCACGGTGAGAATGGCCGCGGCCTCAGTGTCATCGCAGGGGAAGAGGAAGAAGTCGCTCATGCCCTGCAGGATCGGCGGTCGGCCGGCGTTGATCCGGTGTGCGTTGCTGACCACGCCGGAGTCGGCGGCCTGCCGGAATACCTGGGTGAGCCGGACCCGGGGCACCGTGTCGGCGGCGAGCAGATCCCGCAGCACCTCCCCCGCGCCGACGGACGGGAGTTGGTCGACGTCACCGACCAGCAGCAGATGCGCCCCGGGCGGGACGGCCTTGATCAGTTTGTTGGCCAGAATCAGGTCGAGCATGGACGCCTCGTCCACCACGAGTAGATCGACATCCAGGGGGGTGTCCCGGTCGTAGGTAGGTTCCCCTCCGGGTTGCAGCTTCAGCAGGCGATGCACCGTCGCCGCCGGCTGGCCGGTCAACTCTGCGAGGCGCTTCGCGGCCCGCCCGGTCGGTGCCACGAGGAGGATCTTCGCCTTCTTCGCGGCAGCGAGTTCGACGATTGAGCGGACGGTGAAGCTTTTGCCGCAGCCAGGCCCGCCGGTGAGGACGGCGACCTTCGACGTCAACGCCAACCGCACAGCCTGCTCCTGTTCCGGCGCCAGATCAGTGCCGGTGCGGGCCTTCAACCAGGTCAGTGCTTTGACCCAGTCGACGCCGGTGAACTGCGCCATCCGATCCGAGCGGTCGCTGAGCAGTCGCAACACCGAACCGGCCAGGGACTGTTCAGCCCGGTGGAACGGCACCAGGTAGATCGCCGGGACCGGCCCATCCGCTCCGGGCAGGCTCTCGCGGACGACACCTTCCTCGGCGACCAGGTCATCAAGACAACGGATCGTCAGCTCGGCCGGCACGTCAAGGATCTTCACCGCGTCGGCAACCAGTTGCGGGGTGGGTAGGTAGCAGTGGCCGTTGTCCGTGGCCTGCGACAACGTGTACTGCAACCCGGCCATGACCCGCTGCGGGCTGTCGTGCGGGATCCCGACAGCCTGCGCGATCGTGTCAGCGGTCTTGAACCCGATCCCCCACACATCGGCAGCCAATCGGTACGGCTCGTTTTTCACCACGCTGATCGAGGCGTCACCGTACTTCTTGTAGATCCGCACCGCGATCGACGTCGAAACCCCGACACCCTGCAGGAACACCATCACTTCCTTGATGGCCTTCTGCTCCGTCCACGCCGCGATGATCTTCGCCGTGCGTTTCGGCCCGAGCCCCGGTACCTCGACCAGCCGGGCCGGCTCGTCCTCAATGATCTGCAACGTGTCCAGACCGAAATGCTCGACGATCCGCTCGGCGAACACCGGCCCGATGCCCTTGATCAGCCCGGAACCCAGATAGCGGCGAATGCCCTGGATCGTCGCCGGGAGCACGGTGGTGTAGGAGAGGACCTCGAACTGCCGACCGTACTGCGGATGCGACGACCACCACCCCTGCAACCGCAGGCTCTCCCCGGGCTGCGCACCCAGCAACGCGCCGACCACCGTCAGCAGATCCGAACCACGGCCGGTCGCGACCCGGGCGATCGTGTACCCGGTCTCCTCGTTGACGTACGTAAGCCGTTCCAGCACCGCTTCGAGGACGTGCGGCGACGGGCGGGACGAAACAGCCGTAGGCATGCCCACCATCGTGCCGTCGGTGACGCCTCATTACCAAGACCGGTCCCTCAAGACGGGCAAGCAGCGAACCACCGCCTCCTGCGGGGGTCGCTCATTCCGGTCGGCGGGTTCTCCTCGACGGAGTTTTCGGGGGGACGATTCGGGCGTCGTTGCCGACGGTTCTGGCCGGCTGCCTACCGGAGGTCGAGAGCCTCGTGCCGTTCGCCAGGTTGCCGTGCGTGGTCCGCACCTTGCGGCGAACCTTTTCGGCGTGCGCAACGTCGTAAGGAGTGCAGACACCCCCGGTGTACCCGGGACAGCCGTATCCGGCATTACCCCCCCGTGGAGGGAACATATGACCGCCGACGACCATGCCGCCATGCTCCGAATGATCTCAGGTTCCTGGGTCACGCAGGTGATCGGGGCGGCGGCCGGTCTCTCGCTGGCCGAGCATCTGAAGGACGGTCCGCGTACGGCGGACGAGATCGCCGAGCGCGAACTGAGCGACCCGGCGGCCACGTTCCGGTTGATGCGGGCCTGCGCGAGCATCGGGCTGCTGACCCGTACGGGCGAGGCCTTCACCTCCACCAGCCTGCTCGCGACCCTGCACGGAGACGAACCGATGTCGCTGAAGAGCTGGGCGCTGGTCAACACTGAACCGGGGCTCTGGCAGAGCTTCGGCCATACCAAGGACGCGGTACGGGAGGGCCGCTCGCAGTCGCCGCGAGCGTTGGGAATGTCGATCTTCGAGCATTTCGCCGGCCATCCCGAGGAGGGTGCGCTGTTCGGCGCCGCGATGACCAACCTGTCGACCCCGGTCATCCTGGAGGTCGCCGACGTGATCGACCTCGACGGTGTGGCCGAGATCGTCGACGTCGGCGGCGCGGACGGGGCGTTCGTCCTGGAGCTGATGCGGCGTCATCCGCGGGTCGCCGGGGTCGTCCTCGAACTACCGCACGCGGTGCCGGGTGCCCTGGCCGCGGCGGAGAAGCTCGGCATGACCCCCCGTTTCCGGGCCGAGGCGGGAGACTTCTTCACCGCAGTCCCGCCCGGCGACCTGTTCCTGGTGAAGTACGTCCTGCACAACTGGGACGACGAGAACTGTGTGCGCATCCTGCGTAACTGCCGCCGGGCGATGCGGCCGGGCGGCCGGATCGCTGTGGTCGAGATCGTCATGTCAGAACAGGACGACAGCAGCGTCGGCCCGTTGATGGACATCGCCATGCTGACCTTTCTGGACGCCAAGGAGCGCACGCTCGCCGAGTTCGACGATCTGCTGGACCGGGCCGGGCTCCGCCGCACGGCGCTCACCAGCGTGCAGAGCCCCTACTGCCTGATCGAAGCGGTCGCCGCCAGATGAGCCCAGTGTTCTTCGCACACGACCTCCTCGGACGGCCGCGGGTGATCGACCGCGGCCCCCGGCTGTTGCTTGCCGCACGCTGACATCGCGGTCGATCACCCTTCGGCTTCGCGGGGGCGGCCTGGCGCCCGCATGGTTCGACTACCTGCGTGACTGGGACCGGACCCTGCGGGCGGGCAACTATCCGCAGATCACCCGCTACAACTTACTGCTGACCGCCGCACAACTCGACCGGTACCTGCTCGACGAGACGGGCGCGCTCAACGCGGAGACGGCCGCCGTGGATCCGATCGAGGTCCAGCGCCGCCACATCGAGGAGTTCCCTGGCCGAGCTGTGGATGGTGGTCAGGAGTTGAGATAGTCCCGGAAGGTGTTCGTGGAGCAGTGGATCTCGCCCTCGGACACGTGCGCGGAGGTCAGGTCGTCCAGGTAGGTGACCCGATAGCCGATCCCTGCCAGCGCCTGGGTGGCCGCGGCCTCGAATACGTCGCGGCCGCCCAGCAGCGGGCCGTACGGTCGGGGCGCGAGGTAGTGCCGGTCGTTGGCGACCAGGCCATTGATCAGGTTGGGGGTCTCGGCGGAGGCTTCCCGCATGGCGTTCAGCGCGATGATCGCCTTGTCCTTGGCCGGGCCGTCGTCCATCTGGTCGATCGCCGACTTTTCGACTCCCCAGTCCATTCCGCGCGCGGTGAACAGCACCGGGATCCGGACGATCCGGTCCGCGGTCAGGCCGATCGTCGTGAGGTTCTGGTTGATCTTGCGGGCGGCGATCCGGTTGGTGTCGACGAACTGCGGGTCGGCCCGGAACTCGGCGACCGTACGCTGATCGATCCGCTCGTCGTAGGGCCACTCCAGGGTGGGCAGATTGCCGTGCAGCTTCTCGCCGGCCGGCACCTTGGCCAGCATGGCGAGGCCGGCCGCCGGGTCGGCGACGATCGCCTTCCAGCCGCCCGCGACCGGCAGGAACTGGACGAACTCGTCGACGTGCCCGATGCTCAGCCAGCCGGTGTCCACCATGACGACCTTCGTGCCCTGCGCCCGGAGGAAGGTCACGATCGACGCCGACGGCTGCCCGCCCATGATGACCGTCCCGTCCGGCGTGGTCTCCAGGTTGCCCATCGAGTCGTATGAGTTGTAGTCGTCGGTTTCGGGCACCGGCACGCCCGGGATGTGCACGACTGCCACGTCCCGGCCCTTGAGCTGGGTGTAGATGTCGCGGGCTGCCTGCCGATGCAGGTCGTTGACCGACGGGATCAGCACCCGCAGGCCGTGGCCGTTCACCTTCTGGTAGGCCGGTTCGAAGAGGTCCTGGGTCCAGTCGTCGTCCGGTGTGCCCAGCGTCGTCAGTGGCGCCACTTTCGCCGCCGCGGCCCGCCAGGCCTTGCCGTTGTCGTCCCCGGCCGACGCCGCGAACGTCTGCTGCACCCGCTGCGTGTTCAGCTGGGTGAGCACCGGCGCTTGCTTCAGTCGTACGTCATGGGTGGTGTTGCCGATGGTGAGCGTGACCTTCGCGGTGCCGTCCCAGACCGCTTTGTCACGCACCACGTCGGTGCCCTCCAGTCCGAGTTCGACGCCGTGCCGCAGGTCGGCGGCGGTCAGCGAGCCGGCGACCTCCCACCGGGCGCGCTTGACGAAGAGCCGCACCCGGCCGGTGGTCGTCAGCTTCGCGGTGGCGTCCTTCGGAGCGCCCGGCCACGCGGTCACGCTCAGCCGAAACAGGTCCAGCTCGTCGGCGGCGCCGTTCACCACGGTGTCGGCGGCGTCGTTGCAGGCCGCCATCTGCCGGTCGGCCAGGTTGTTCTCGACCCGGTGCGAACGCCGCAGCGCCAGGTAGTCCTTCTCGGCCTGGACCTGGTCGGGCAGCTGGGACAGTTTGTCCTTGGCCACGGCGAACCGCTCGTCGTTGGCCTCTTCCCGGTCGACCGCGGCGGCGGTGATCGCGACGGCCGCGGCCCGGCAGGCGGTCGCGTCGTCGTCGATGTTGGCCAGGAACATTCCGCCGGGGGTAACCGCCCGCAGATCGGCGCCGGTCTCGCCGGCCGAGGCCACCAGCGGCACCGCGGCCAGCGCGAGACCCGCCGTGCCGGTCACCGCCCAGATCATGTGTCGTCTCATGACCGTCGATGCTCGCGGCCACTTGTCAGAGAATCGTGAGCCCGTGGTAGTGATCCGATGGCTTTCGAGCACGTCGCTCTCGCCGAAATACTCACCTCAGCCAAGGACGGGCCGCCTTCTACTCACGCCACCGTGCTGCTTCACAGGGATGCCGTGCTGCCTGAGGTGCCGTACCGTGGACGGCAGCATCTTCTTATGAGCCGCGGCTGGAGGTGACGTAGTCGATGAGCGTGGGAGTGGTTGACCACGTCGGTCCATGGACTGAGGACGAGTATTTTGCGCTCGGCGAGACGACGGACCGGATCGAGCTCATCGATGGCAGCCTGGTGGTGAGCCCCGCGCCGAGCATGAGCCATCAGCGTCTCTCCCGCCGTCTGGCCAACGCGCTGGACGAAGGAGCCGAGCCTGCCGGGCTCTTCGTCTACGAGGCGATCAACGTCCGGCTGCACACCGGCCGCATCGTGATTCCCGACCTGGCCGTGGTGGACCAGGACGAAGAGGCCGTCACGGCAGATGCCTCCCGGGTGCTCCTGATCGGTGAGATCGTTTCGCCGAGCAACGCCGCTATGGACCGCGTGCTCAAAATGCAGCTCTACGCTGCCGCCCGCATCGGGTGGTACCTCCTGGTCGAGCACGAGGCACCTGACTCGCTGACACTGCGACTCAACCGCCTCGACGGCCACCACTACGTCGAGGAAGCCGTCGTGAAGGCAGGCGCAAGCCTGACCTCCGAGTACCCGTTCCGGTTCGAACTCGACACCCGGTCCCTCGTCCGCCGCTGACAGTTACAGCCGCCTACCGACCGCAGCCGAGCTGACCGAGGACATTCGCCGCCGGATCGAGGCCTCGCGGGAGAGGCTGAACACTGACCACATCGACCTCTTCTACCAGCACCGGGTTCCGGAGACGATATGGGCTGGGTCAACGAGGACGGCACACCACTCGTGGGCGATATCGCCAAGACTCCCGATCAGGCTGCCGCGCCCGGGGTCTGGGCCGCGACATCGCTGCAGTTACAGGACATGGGTGGTGTCTACATCGAGGACTGCGACATCGCCGAGATCACTACGACCTTCGACTTCACCGCAGGCGGAGTTATGCCCCACGCCATCGAGCCCGCTGAAGCCGTTCGCCTGTGGGCCCTGTCCGCGACGCTCACGGGGGCCGACGCCTTCGCCTGACCCGTCCGAGCCGTTTCTCCGCCGACCTCACCGCGAACGCCGCTGCGCCGCCGACGCGAGGATGACCGGCTCCTCAACGTCGCCGCTCGGGGCGATCCTGCCCTGAATAGCGCTCGTAGAGTGGCCGAATTTGATTCCCTGAGGTACCGAACCCCGGGGAGTTTCGGGGGGTGACTCAAATCCTCATCGAGGAAAACGATGCCCTGACCTGCGTCTCCGCTGGTCAGGGCATCACTCTGAGCCGCCTGACGGAATCGAACCGTCGACCTACGCATTACGAGTGCGTCGCTCTAGCCGACTGAGCTAAGGCGGCAACGAAGAACCAGTGTACGGCACCCTCCGGAAGGGCCTCGGCGGGGCCACCCGCGGAGCGGAATCGGACAGCGATCCTGTCGGAGGACGGGTCTAGTGTGCCTGGCGTGACCATCGATCAACCCCCATCTCCCCCCACGGGTCAGGTCAGGCCGCACCGGCCCACCAGCATGGATCCGCAGGAGCTCGGCTTCACGCCGCAGCGTCCGGTCGGTTGGCTCGCCCCTCTCCTGCTGCTCAGCACGGGTGTGCGCGCCCTGCTGGCGGTCCTCTTCGGGGCTTACCTCGACAAGCGCGAGCTGCAGAACGCGCTGGACGGCGACTGGTTCGACCACTCGCGGACCGAGGACGGCGAGCTCTGGCTCGATTACGTCGCCGACCTGGGCGACGGCTTCCACGCGACCTATTCGGTGGCCTATCTGCTGGCCCAGCCCGGCGTCGAGCTGGACGGCACCACGTTGCCCCGCGGGCGGCTGCTGTTCATGGGCGGTGACCAGGTCTATCCGCTGGCCAGCGGGGACGGCTACGAGAGCCGGACGAAAGGCCCCTACCGCGCGGCCCTCCCCGAGCCGCCGATCGGCTCGACGCAGCCCACGCTCTTCGCGCTCCCGGGCAATCACGACTGGTACGACGGGCTCACCGCGTTCATCCGGCTCTTCGCACGCCGCTCGGACGGCCACATCGGCGGCTGGCGCACCGAGCAGCGGCGGTCCTACTTCGCCGTCAAACTCCCCGCCGACTGGTGGCTGTTCGCCATCGACGAGCAGTTCGGGGCCTACATCGACGACCCCCAGCTCTCCTATTTCGAGGAGGCCGCGCGCCACCTCGGCCCGGCGGATCGCGTCATCCTGATGACCCCCTCGCCGAAGTGGGTCAAGTCCGTCGACAACCCCGAGGACTACGACGCCATCGACTACTTCATCCGCAAGATCCTCGACCCGACCGGCGCCGCCACGCGCGTGCTCGTCTCCGGCGATCTGCACCACTACGCCCGCTACAGCGACCCCGAACGCGAGCTGATCACGTGCGGTGGCGGTGGCGCCTATCTCCTGGGGACGCAGCAGCTCCCGAGAGAGCTGGTCGTCCCGCAACCCGGCACCCTGACCCGCAATCGCAGCCTCAGCCGGCCGTACGAGCTCCGGACGTCCTATCCGGACGCGGCGAGCTCGAAGCGGATGGGCTGGGGCGTGTTCCGCCGGGTGCCTACCCGCAACCCCGGCTTCCTCACCATGCTCGGCATCATCCACGTGCTGACCATGCTGGCGATGGCCGGTGCGGTGGCCAACGGTGCGGGCATCGTGCAGCGCCTGTTCAGCATCCCGCTGACCATCATGCTGGTACTCATCCTGGCCGGCTCGGTGGCGTTCGCTCACCCGCCCAAGGCCGACCGGCCGAAACATGCCCGTCATTGGGTGGCCGGCTTGCTGCACGGCTTCGCCCAGATCGGACTGGCGGCCGGCGGCGCCTGGCTATGGTTGCAACTCCCCTACCACGACTGGGTCTGGCCGGGCCCGCTCGTGGTCGCCGCGGTCGCCTACGGCCCGCTGATCGGCTTCGTCGCGACCCAGCTGACGGCGCTCTACCTTTTGATAGCGGCGAACTTCGCCGTCAACGTCAACGAGCTCTACGCGGGGCAGGGCATCGAGGACACGAAGAGCTTCCTGCGCATGCACATAGCGACCGATGGCACCCTGACCATCCATCCCATCGGCATCGACAAGATCTGCCACAATTGGACCCCGGACCCCGGCGGCGCCCCTGACAGGTCCTGGCTACACCCCCGAGACCCCCTGAAGGCCCACCGTATCGAGAACCCGATCGTGGTCCACTGACCCCCGGTCTCGCCGGTGCGGGTCAGTTGTATTGCTCGTCGTGGGCTTGGCGAGGTTCACAGACCGAGGCGCGGCTGCAAGAGCACCGGGAACCGTCGGTATCCAGGCGTACCACCACGGAGTCTTTGGGGACGCTGTGTGCGACCACTCGGCCATCGCCCTCCGGGGTCGTCACACGAGATCCGACAGATGGCGCTGACTCCGCAAATCGGGCGTATAGCGGATGCTCGTATTCGGGGCAGCACAAGAGGCGGCCGCAGGCACCCGAGATGCGCAGCGGGTTGAGGGGGAGGTCCTGGTCCTTCGCCATGCGGATCGTGACGGGCTCGAAGTCGGTCAGGAACGTGGCGCAGCAGAGGTCGCGGCCGCAAGAGCCGATGCCGCCCTGGACCCGGGCGGAGTCTCGTGCGGAGAGCTGTCGCAGCTCGACCCGGCAGTGCAGGGTCGCGCCGAGGTCCCGCACGAGAGATCGGAAGTCGACTCTGTGCGGAGCGGTGAAGTAGATCGTCGTGCGGGCACCGCCGGCACCGGTGGGGTCGAGCACGTGATCGACGGCGACGACCTTCATCGGCAGCTCATGTGCCTTGATCAGTTTCTTCGCGGCGACCTTGGCCGCCGCCTTACGTTTGCGCAGCAGCTCGTCGCGGCGTAGGTCGTCGTCAACGGCGAGACCGGCGACCTTAGGGAAGCCCGAAGTGTCGTCGCTCACCCACTGAGCCGCCCAGACGCACTCCGCCACCTCTGGCCCGTCATCCGTGGGCACGAGCACACGGTCGCCGACCTGGGGCGAGAATTCCCCCGGGTCGAGGTAGTAGAGGCGGCCATACCGGTTGAAACTGACCGCGCACAGCATGCCCATGGTCACCACCCTACGACGCTTGGCCAGCCGCACCAAATGCCTGTTTTGGGCTACCCGTCGGGGTTGTCGCATAGACGCGTCGCAACCGCCGAGATCGACCTTCGTTGGCAGACCCGTAGACGCCGTGCCGTGCGGCGTCATCGGGAGGGAACCGCCATGACGCCCGCCAGGTCGCTGGCCGCCAGTGTCGTCGCGCTCGGGTTCGCGAGCGCCTTCACACCGCAGCCGGCTCTCGCGGCTCCCGCACCCTGCGAGCAGGCCGAGATCTTCGCGGCCCAGTCGGGTGCCGAGTCTCTGCGGATCGACAAGCTCGAAGTACGCGCGAGGGCCGCCGAACGGCCACGAGCGAAGAGTGACCCAGCGGACGCGAAGGCCGAGGAGAGCACGACGCGGGACGCGGGCGGCCGGGTGCTGAGCGGCGGCGCCGAGTCGGTGATCCCGGACCCGGCGGACAGCGACACCCTGAGCGAGGGCATCGGCCTGATCGGGACGGGGACGCTCGGCCATCTCGGCCTGCTCCCGAAGTCGACGGCTCAGCGCGCGGGCGTCGGCCCGGTGACGCCAGTGAAGCGCGGAGAGGCACTCGACGGGACTGTGTCCGACGTCGGTGTGGGCGAAGCTCGTACGGCGATGATCGGAAGTGCCCGGATCACGTCGGCCGCCTATGCCCGAGTGCTGAACGGATCTCCGGACGACCAGGCGTCGGCCACTCCCTCGGCGCTGGTGCAGCCGCTGCTCCAATACGCTCCCCCGACCAACGATAAGGCGGTGCGGCGTTCGACCCCGGCGGGAAAGGCCGGGCCGGTGCGGCTGGGCAGCGGCGAGATCGGTACGCAAGCCCGGTGGGACGCCGGCATGGCGTGCGGGCGCGTCGCCGGTGAGACGGGACGGGCCACCGCCGCGCTGACCGGCGTACGCCTGCTGGGCAGTGGAAACGGCGCGCTGGTTCGCGTTCCGAGCACGATGACCAGCCAGGGCACGACCGCGCTGGAGAATCGCGGCGGGGAGCTTCGGTCGGTCGCCAGGTCGACCGTCACCGCCGGACGCATCGAGCTGGCCGGCGGCCAGGTGCTGCTACGCATCCTTCGGGCACCCGCTCTCGAGGCGACCACCTCCGCCACTTCCGGTGGCCAGGTCAGTTATCGTCCCGCGATCGTCGAGGTCTCGGGCGACGGCATCGCGACGAAGCGGTTGCGGGCGGCGGGCGAACACGTCGACCTCGCGCTGACGCCGGACCGCCAGGAGATGGAGTCGGCTCTCCTACGCAGTCTCACCGATCTGGACGAGTTGAGTGCGGGCGAACCGTTGCCCGTGCCGGCCATCCCGGGTCTGCCGCCCGTCGCCACTCCGGAGATCGAATCGGCTCCCGTTTCCACGAGCGGCATCAAGCTGCGCATTTCTCTGGGCGATGTCCGGCAGGCCGTCAAAGGAAACGCCGTCAGCGCGAAGGCCGCTGCCATCAGGATCTTGGTGGGGTCGCGGGACCGGGGTGAGAACGGCTACGGCGGCGAGTCGAGCGTCTCGCTGAGCTTGTCGGTGGGTGTGCTGGAAGCTGCCGCAGTCTCCCCCGAAAGTTCCGCGGGAGCAGGTGGCGGCCTCCCGGTGACCGGCTCGAACCTCGCCGGCATGGCCTTGGTGGGCGGTGGCCTGCTGCTGGCCGGAGCCGCGGCGGTCTTGCTCAGTCTGCGCCGTCGCCGTTCTCACCCCTGACCGGGTCGTGACCGGGCGCCGAAGATCCCGGAACCGGTCATCCAGATGGATATATGTCGATCTCTTGATGGCTGATGCCCACCGGGACGGACGTCTCCTCCCGCTCCCCCGAGCGGCCCTAAGGCGTCCCCATGCGAAGACAACGATCGATTTATCGCGTTAAGTGGTAGTCACGCCTGCGGGGGGGGATGCAGGAGGTCGCGGCGTCACATTCCGGGCTCTTCCGGTTATCCGAATGTGGCGCCGCGACCATGCCCGCACCAAGCCCGACGCACCGGCGGAGGCGAGTGATCACGACGGCACGGGGACAGCCAAGTCCGCTGATCCGTGGAGGAGATCTTCGACTTCGGTGTAGTCGTCGGCGATGGCCCGGAGTACATAGGCCGCGAGGTCGGCCGCGGCTGTTGTCTCGACGGCCGCGGGCGGACGGGCGGCAGGAGCCGCGAGCGTCAGCGCCTCGGCCGAGGTCAGGACGTCGGCCAGGGTGGCAGCGAGGTTGTTCCTGGTGCGGGTCATCCAGTCGTGGAGGGCCGCGGCCAGGTCGGCGGAGGCTTCGAACCGTTCGTCGAGGCTGGCACCGCCGCCGGACAGATGACCGGCGGCTCGACGGCGCAGCTCGTCATAGGCCTCGGCCGCTTCGCCCTCCCAGTCGCCGGGTGCGGGCAGCGCGGCAGCCGCCTCGACACAGACCCGGGCGGCGACCCGGAGCTCAGCCTCGGCCTCGACCAGCGCCGACGGACGCAACCCGGCCACGGCGTGCGCGGCGTCGGCGGGCAGCAGACCCACGCGTCGAAGGTGGCCCCACAAGGGGTGGCCGGCGGGTGCCCCGGACGTTTCCAGGACGTCCTCCGCTCGACGCAGCAGCGGCGTGGCTGTGCCGATCACTTGGTCGAGCTGATCCATCACCACTCCTGGGTGAAGCGGCGCTCGGCCGCCTCGTCGGTTTCGGCGTATCGCCGCCGGGTCGTCCGCACCGAGTGAGCCATCTCGGCCAGGCGGACGGCGGCCGAGGACGCCTCGCGCCCCCGGGCGTCCAGCACCGCGGTCCAGCGGTCGCACAGGGCCTGGCCGACCTGCCCAGGCAGACCGGGGCCGGCCTCGGCCGAACCCGGCCCCGGGGCACCGCCCCCGGCGCCGGACAGAGCGGGAACAGCACCGAACGTGTGGGGCGCCACGCTCAGGGAAGGAACATCGCGGGACAGGGCGGTCAGGGTCTCGGCCGCCTCATCGAGACGGTCGGCCAAATGGTCCATGTCAGGCCTCCCCGAGCGAACGGAACTTGCCGAAGATCTCGTCGTGCAGTTTCTCCCGGGCCCAGCGAGCAGCCTCGGCGGCGTCGGCGACGGTGGCCTGCAACTCGCGGGCGAACTCGACCGGATTGCGATGCTGCAGACCGCCGTGGATCCGAATGTCGGTTATCCGGCCGGAGGCGGTCACGATGACCTCGATCGAGTCGTCAGGTGAGTGGACCGAGACGTGATGGGAGTCAACCGCACGGTCGCAGTCGTCGCGCAGTTGCTCGACATGTCGATGTCGGTCGATGGCCTCACTGATCCACGCCTCGTCGATCTCACGTGCCATGCCGAGGCTCCTCACCTTCTGTCAGTGCACCGTCGCGGACCGGGACCAGAACGTACCCGGAAGAGTGACACCTCCGCTACGCCTCGTTTTCCAGTGTGGATAACTCGGAAAGGAGGAGCCCTGGGGTGGCCGTTCTGTCAGAGGCTCGCAATACCATCGGTGCTGTGAGTGACGTCTTCGCCGATCTGGTGGGCCAGGCCGAGCCGGTCGCCACCCTGCGGCAGGCCGCCGCGGCGGCGGCCCGGGTCGTGGCCGGTGATCAGGTGACCGCCGGCGCGATGACCCATGCCTGGATCTTCACGGGCCCACCCGGCAGTGGCCGTTCGATGGCCGCGCGCGCCTTCGCCGCGGCGCTCGAGTGTCAGCGCGACGGCCTCGGCTGCGGCGAGTGCCACGGCTGCCACACCACGCTGGGCCGGACCCATGCTGACGTGCGCTTCGTCGTCCCCGAGGGGCTGTCGATCGGCGTCAACGAGATGCGGGCGCTGGTGCTGCGGGCGGCGAGCGCGCCGTCGGGCGGCCGGTGGCAGGTCGTGGTGATCGAGGATGCCGACCGGCTCACCGAGCAGGCGGGCAACGCGCTGCTCAAGGCGATCGAGGAACCACCCCCGCGCACAGTCTTCCTGCTCTGCACGCCGTCGACCCACCCCGACGACATCTCCGTGACGATCCGGTCGCGGTGCCGGGTGGTCGCGCTCCGGCAGCCGCCGGCCGACGCCGTGGCCGAGGTGCTGGTCCGCCGCGACAAGATCGCGCCCGACGTGGCCTCCTGGGCCGCGGCCGCGGCGCAAGGTCATGTCGGTCGGGCGAAACGCCTGGCCAACGACGCCGAGGCGCGCGAGCAGCGCGACGCTGTGCTGTCGGTGCCGCGTCGACTGACCGGTGTGGGCGCCTGCTTCGCGGCGGCGAGCGCGCTGATCAAGGCGGCCGAGGCCGAGGCGGCGCACCAGTTGGTCGAGACCGACGCGTCCGAACGTTCCGCTCTCGAGCAGGCGCTCGGGGCTGGTGGCACGGGCCGGGGCGCGGCCGGGGCGATGCGCGGCTCGGCCGGTCAGCTGAAAGAACTGGAACGCCGGCAGAAGTCCCGGGCCACCCGCTCGAAACGCGACGCACTCGACCGGGCCCTGGTCGACCTGGCCGGCTTCTACCGCGACGTCCTGATCACCAACTTGCGCGCCCCGGTCGGCGTCGTGCACACGGACGTGGCGTCGCAATCCGAGGCCGCGGCGGGCAAGTGGTCGCCCGAGAGTGCCCTACGCCGCCTCGAAGCGGTGCTCGCGTGCCGCCAGGCGATCGACGAAAACGTCAAACCCGAAATCGCCGTCGAGACGATGATGCTGAACTTGTGGCGCGGCTGAGTCCGGTCAGCGCCGGCCGACGCGACTGGGACCGTCGGGGGTCTCGTCGTCGTTGACGCCGAACACCTCCGCCATCTCGTCCAGTGGCGGTTCCGCGTCCTTGCCGTCGGGATGGTGACGAGCATCCTTGCCGTCGGCATCGTGACGAGCATCCTTGCCGTCGGGATGGTGACGAGCGGCGGCCGGGTGGACAGGGGTGGTGAGGTCGGGGGCCTCCAGGTCGGGGCCCGGGGGGATCGCCGTCGAGGCGGGCTCGGGATGGGCGGGCTCGTTCGCCGCGAGGAAGCCGGCGAGCCGGTTGTCCACCGCGGCGGTGATCTCGTCGGCCGGACGGGCCGCGTCCAGCACCAGGTAGCGCTTCGGGTCGGCCGCGGCCAGGTCGAGAAAGGCGTAGCGTACGCGCTCGTGGAACGCGCGGGACTCGCTCTCCAGCCGGTCCGCGCCCTCGCCCCGGGAATCGACGCGGTTCAGGCCCACGCCGGGGTCCACGTCGAGCAGGACGACCAGGTCGGGCTTGAGTCCGCCGGTGGCCCACGAGGACAGCCACGAGATCTCGGCAACCGGCAGCGTGCGGCCGGCGCCCTGATAGGCCAGCGACGAGTCCACGTACCGGTCGCTGACCACGACCGCGCCTCGGGCCAGGGCCGGACGCACGACCGTCGCCACGTGGTGGGCTCGGTCCGCCGCGTACAGCAGGGCCTCGGCCCGGGCTGACGGCGCCTCGGCCTTGTCGAGCACCAGCTGGCGGATGCGGGTGCCCACGTCCGTCGCGCCCGGCTCCCGGGTGACCACCACGTCGCGCCCCTGGGCCCGCAACATCGCCGCCAGGCGCTGCACCTGAGTCGACTTGCCGGCGCCCTCGCCACCCTCGAAGACCACGAAGACGCCGCTGCGCACGAACTGCTCGTTGGGCGAGAGCGGCCGCCCCCGGATCGATCCCCACAGATCGGCCAGCACGGGCACGCCGCGCTTGTCGTCCATCTGGCGGAACGAGCTGATGCCGACGAAGACCCCGAGCGCACCCGCGACCAGCAGCAGCACGCGGGTGGAGGAGACGTCGATGCTGATCGCGCCCAGGTCGACGCGGCGGGAACTGCCCAGGCCGACCAGGAAACCCGCGATCGTGATGGCGAGCAGCAGCACCATCCGCACGCCGATCTGGACGACGGCGAAGACCCGGCCGCGTACGGCGTCGTCGACCTCGCCGTAGAGCAGCGTCGTGCCGGCCAGGAACGCCATGCCCGCGCCCGCGCCGACCAGCAGCGCGCCGACGAGGGCCATCGAGAGGTGGAACGCGATGCCCAGGAACATGACCGAGCCGCTGGCCAGCACGATGCTCATGCCGAACCAGCGTCGCCGGCTGAGGTCGCGGATGATCATCGGGCCGAGGCCGATGCCGAGCGCGAGGCCCATGAAGATCGTGCCGAACAGCAGGTAGAACGCGGCTTCACCGGCGCCGAGCGAGGTGGCGAACGTCTTGGCCGCGCCGATCACCACGCCGCCGGCTGCGAAGGCGCCGAAAATGCCGAGGACCAGGCCGCGTACGAGTGGGGTGCTCCCGATGTATTTCCAGCCGTCCAGGAACTGCCGGGTCATGCTCTGTTGCTGGGCGTTCCGCAGCCGCTCCTGGCTCTTGCCGCCGATCTCCTTGATGCCGAAGAAGACGGTGATCGCGGTGACCAGCCGGGAAATCGCGTTCAGGTAGAGCGCGATCTGCACCGGTTGGGCCCAATCGGGCAGGCTCGCGCCGGACTGCTGGATGCCCGCGGTGAGCGCCGACAGGGCCAGGGCGGCCAGAATCGGCGTGATTCCGTACGTGGTGACGAGCGTGAGCTGGTTGGAGACCTCGATCCGCGACTTCGGGATCAGGTTGGGCACCGCGGCTTCCTTGGCCGGGATCCAGATCAGTGTGACGGTCTCGCCGATGAAGGTGGCGATCGTCGCCCAGGCCACCGTGACGCCGGGTGACCCGCCGAGGAGCGGCACGAGCGGGATCGAGCCGTAGAAGACGAACCGGATCAGGTCGGTGATGACCATCGTGTAGCGCCGGTCGAACCGGTCCGCGAAGACACCCGCGATCGGGCCGAGCAGCAGCGCCGGCAGCAGTCGCACGGCGATCGTCCCGCCGAACGCGGCACCCTGACCTGCACTGCTCTGGAACTGGGCCGCGGCGAAGATGCCGGTGGCGAGCAGGCCGATCCAGTCGCCGAAGGAGGCGAGGCCGAGCACGAGCCAGAGGCGGCGGAACGGCCGGATGCGCAGCACGGAGCGCAGCGCTGCCGCCCCCGATATGTCGACCGGTCCGGATTCCCGCGTTTCGGTGTCGATGGTCGTCTTACCTTCCGTGATTCCCGCAGGGTGCACTCTATCGGGCGGTTCGCAGTGCCCCGGCTACCCACGTTCGGGTATCCAAGAAGTGAAGAGGTTTCGCATTGTTCGTATCGGAGATACGGTGCTCGCGTGACCGACCGCACAGCTCTGAGGGAGCGCCTCGACCTGGCTACCGCCCACCTTGAGACACCGGTCGCGGTCGTCGACCTGGCGGCCTTCGACGACAACGCCGATCAGCTGGCGGCGCGCTCCGGAGGCAAGCCGTTGCGGGTGGCCAGCAAGTCGGTGCGGTGCCGCACGCTGCTCGAACGCGTGCTTGCCCGCCCCGGCTGGCGCGGTGTCATGGCGTACACGCTGCCTGAGGCGATCTGGTTGGTGCGCTCCGGCGTCACCGATGACGTGCTGGTGGCGTACCCGTCGGTCGATCGCACCGCGCTGCGCGAACTGACCACCGACCCCAAGCTCGCCACGGCCATCTCGATCATGGTGGACCACCCGGCACACCTCGATCTGGTCGACCAGGTAACTCCGCCGGGTGACCGGCCGGCCGTGCGACTCTGTCTGGATCTCGACTCGTCGTGGCGTCCCGGCGGCCCGCTGCACGTCGGCGTGCGCCGCTCCCCCGTGCACTCCACCGGCCAGGCCGTGTCGCTGGCCCGGCGGCTGGTCGCGCGGCCCGGCTTCAAGCTCGTCGGAATGATGTCCTACGAGGCGCAGATCGCCGGGCTCGGTGACCTGCCGCCCGGGCAGGCCCTGCGTGGCCGGGCGATTCGCTTCATCCAGTCGCGCTCCCTGCCCGAGATCATCCGGCGGCGGGGCGAGGCCGTCGCCGCCGTCCGCGAGCACGCCGACCTCGAGTTCGTCAACGCCGGCGGCACCGGCAGCGTCGAGGCGTCCGGCGCCGACCCGGTGGTCACCGAGGTCACCGCCGGTTCCGGGCTGTACGGGCCGACGCTGTTCGACGCCTATTCGGCGTGGCGCCCGACCCCGGCCGCGTTCTTCGCGCTCAGCGTCGTGCGCCGCCCCGCGCCGCGGATCGCCACCGTGCTCGGCGGCGGCTGGGTCGCCTCCGGACCGGCCGAGACGTCCCGGCAGCCCACTCCCTATCTCCCTGCCGGCCTGCGGTTCAAGCCCGACGAAGGCCCCGGTGAGGTGCAGACGCCGCTGATCGGCTCGGTGGCCGACACGTTGCGCCCGGGCGACCGGGTGTGGTTTCGGCACGCCAAGGCCGGCGAGCTGTGCGAGCACGTCAACGAGCTTCAGCTCATCGACGGCGGGTCAGCCGCGCCGGCCCCGACGTACCGGGGTGAAGGTCATGCTTTCCTGGGGTGACCGGTCAGGCGGTCACATGACGGTGCAGGTATTCGCGGATCAGGGCCTTGGCCTCGGTCAGCACCGCCTCGTCACCGCCCTGGTCGCGCCGGAACGCCAGCTTGATCAGCGCGTCCGCCGCCTCCACCGAGATCTCCAGGGAGAACCGCAGCCGCGCCCGGTCGATCAGCTGGAACTGGTCGACCAGAAGCTCGGCCAGGCGCTCGGCGATGACCGCGTTGTTGTCGCGTTCGACGTCGAGCAGGTGCACGTCGACCACGTCGCCGAAGTGCAACGTGCGGAAGCCGGCCACCGTACGGTGCATCTGGATGAAGATGTCGATCGCCGCGTCGACGCCGTCCCACCAATGGGCGAACGTCTCGCGGCCGAAGCGGTCGGACAGGCCTTGCAGGTACGCATCCATGTTGCGCATCGCCAGCGCCTGGACGATCGCCCTTTTGTCGGGGAAGAACTGGTAGACCGAGCCGATGGCAACCTCGGCGCGCTCGGCGAGAAGCGTCGTGGTCAGCCCTTCATAGCCGACCTCGTCGACAAGCTCGGCGCAGGCGTCGAGCATGCGCTGGACCCGGGCAACGCTTCTGCCCTGCACCGGGACCCGCCGCAGCGGCCCGGTGGTGACGGTTGGTGTCGACACGCGTCGCCACTCCCTCTCAGCAGTGATAATCGGAACGTTACTCGGATCAACGAGCGAGACGCATCGACGGGACGCGCGAGGTGCTCGGCATTCCCGGTTTTGTGCGACTGTCCGCTCGTACGGAGGACAAGGGCCTAGATGACGACCCCGCACAACGCCCGGCAGTGGAACAACTGGGGCGGCAATCAGCAGTCACTCGCCGTTGACGTCCTGACCCCCGGCACTGTCGACGAGGTGGCCGCCCACGTCAAGGAGGCGTCGGGTACCGGACGCCGGGTCAAGGTGGTGGGCAGCGGTCACTCGTTCACCGCCATCGCCGCCGCCGACGACCAGCGCCTGCTGCTGGACCGGATGACCGATCTGATCTCGGTCGACGGCCCGCTGGTCACGGTGCAGGCGGGGATGCCACTGTGGAAGCTCAACGAGGCGCTGGCCCAGCACGGGCTGGCGATGCCCAACCTCGGGGACATCGACGCGCAGACGGTCGCCGGGGCAATTTCGACGGGTACGCACGGCACGGGCGCGGCGCATACGACGCTGGCCTCCTGCGTGGAAGCCCTCAAGATCGTTACAGGCAGTGGTGACGTGCTGGCCCTAGGCCCGGACGACGAGATCTTCCCGGCCGCCCGGCTCGGCATCGGCGCGTTGGGCATCCTCGTCGAGGTGACGCTGCGCTGCGTTCCGGCCTTCATGCTGCTGGCCGACGAGCGGCCGATGGCCCTCGCGGACGTGCTGGCGGGGCTCGACGACTGGATCCCGAGCAACGAGCACGTCGAGTTCTACTGGTATCCGTACACGGATCGGGCGCAGCTCAAACGTAACAACAAGGTCGCCGGGAACGACCGTCCGCTGTCGTCGTTCCGCGGCTGGCTGGACGACGAGTTCCTCGCGAACACTGTCTGGCAAGGCGTCTGCCGACTCGGCCGCCGGGTTCCGGCCATGGTGCCGACGATCCAGTCGATCGCCGCGCGGGCGCTGACGGCCCGGACCTATACCGAGCGCTCGGATCGGGTTTTCTGCACGCCGCGGCGGGTGCACTTCACCGAGATGGAGTACGAGATCCCGCGCGAGGCCTTGCCCGAGGTGCTCGGCGCCCTACCCAAGCTCATCGACGGGCTGCCGTTCAAGGTGCAGTTCCCGGTCGAGGTGCGGTTCACCGGTCCGGACGACACCTGGCTCTCGCACGGGTACGGGCGGGAGTCGGCCTACGTGGCGGTGCACCAGTTCATCGGCGTGCCCTACGAGCCCTACTTCCGGGCCTTCGAGGCGGTCTGCCGGCCGCTCGGCGGGCGCCCGCACTGGGGCAAACTGCACTATCGGACGGCCGAGGACCTGCGCCCCGCCTACCCGAAGTTCGGCGACTTCGTGGCCGTGCGCGACCGCCTCGACCCGGCCCGGGTCTTCAGCAACGAATACCTGGACCGGGTTCTCGGCGACTAAGTCTTTACTCCTCGGTTTTACTCCGCGCTCGCCGTCGCCTTGGCCGGCGCGGCCTTGCGAGCGGCGGCCGGCACGGCGTTCTTGGCCGGAGCAGCCTTCTTCGCCGGAGCCTTCTTCGCGGGAGAAGCCTTCTTGGCCGCGGCCTTCTTCGCGGGAGCCTTCTTCGCCGCCGTCTCGGACGCCGCCTTGGCCGGAGCCTTCTTGGCGACGCGCTTCTTCGGCGCCGGACCCTTGGCCCGCTTCTCGGCCAGCATCTCCGAGGCCTGCTCGACGGTGAGTTCCTCAGGCGTCTGGTCGCGGCGCAGCGAGGCGTTGAACTCTCCGTCGGTCACGTAGGGGCCGAAGCGGCCGTCCTTGATGACCATCGGCTTCTCGGTCACCGGGTCCGGGCCCATCTCGCGCAGCGGCGGCTTGGCCGCGGCCCGGCCCCGGGTCTTCGGCGCGGCCAGCAGGGCCAGCGCCTCGTCCAGCGTGACCGTGAAGAGCTGGTCCTCGCTCGCCAGCGAACGCGAATCGGTGCCGCGCTGCACATACGGCCCGTACCGGCCGTTCTTCGCGATGATCTCGTTGCCCTCGGGGTCCCGGCCGACCGTCCGAGGCAGACTCAGGAGCTGCAGGGCCTGTTCGAGGGTGAGGGTGTTGGGCGACTGCGAGTTGAACAGCGAGCCACGCCGTTCACCACTCTGCACATAGGGCCCGAACCGTCCGGACTTGACCAGCACCGGCTCTTTGGTCGCCGGGTCGTCGCCCAGGCTGCGCTCGCCGCCGCCGCCCAAGAAGAGCTCGTCGACCTTCTCGGGAGTCAGCTCGTCGGGCGCGACACCCTCGGGGATCGAGACCCGGTTGCTCGGGTCGCTCGGCTGGTCCTCGGTCGCCCCGGGATCCTGACGCTGCAGGTAGGGCCCGTAGCGGCCGACCCGCACCACGATGTGCCTGCCCTCCTCGTCGTCGAAGAGGGGAATCGAGTTGATCAGGCGGGCGTCGATGGCGCTCAGGTTCTCGGTGACCATCTTGCGCAGGCCGCCGGCCTGGGCGATCGCGTCGTCCGCGCCGGCGGTCTGGCTGCCGAAGTAGAACGCCGTGAGGAAGTCGAGCGCGGCGTGCTCGCCCCCGGCGATGCCGTCGAGGTCGTTCTCCATCGCGGCGGTGAAGCCGTAGTCGACCAGGCGCGGGTAGTGCGTCTCCATCAGATTGACCACGGCGAACGCGATGAACGTCGGGATCAGCGCCTGTCCGCGCTTCTCGACATAGCCACGGTCCTGGATCGTCTGCATGATCGACGAGTAGGTCGAGGGGCGACCGATGCCGAGCTCTTCCATCGCCTTGACCAGCGAGGCCTCGGTGTAACGGGCCGGCGGGCTGGTGTGGTGGCCCGCGGCGGCCAACTCGTCGGCCGTCAACGGCTGGTCCTTGACCAGGTTGGGCAGGCGGTTCTCGGCATCCTCGGCGTCGGCGTTCTCGTCGTCGGAGGACTCCACGTACGCCCGGAGGAAACCGGGGTCGGTGATCGTCTTACCGGTGGCGCCGAAGTCGGCCTCCTCCTGCGCGGAGGAGACGGCCCGGATGCGCACCGAGATCGAGTTGCCGACCGCGTCGGTCATCTGCGAGGCGACCGTCCGTCGCCAGATGAGCTCGTAAAGGCGGAACTCATCGCCGGAGATCTCGTTGGCCACCTCGGCGGGTGTGCGGAACGAGTCACCGGCGGGCCGGATCGCCTCGTGTGCCTCCTGGGCGTTCTTGACCTTGCCGGTGTAGCGGCGCGGCTCCGGCGGGACCGAGCGCTCGCCGTAGAGCTCGGCGATCTGCCGGCGGGCGGCCGCGATGGCCGTCTCCGACAGGTTCACCGAGTCGGTCCGCATATAAGTGATGTAGCCGTTCTCGTAGAGGCGCTGAGCCGTACGCATCGTCTGGGCGGACGACATGCGCAGCTTGCGGGCCCCCTCCTGCTGCAGCGTCGAAGTGATGAAGGGCGCGTACGGCCGGCGGCGGTACGGCTTCTCCTCGACCCGGGTGACGGCGAACGCCCGGTCCACGAGCCGCGCGGCCAGCCCACGGGCGCCGGCCTCGTCGAGGTGCACGACGGCGGCGCCCGGCTTGAGGCGGCCGGTGGTGGCCTCGAAGTCTTTGCCGGTCGCGACCCGGTCGCCGTTCAGCGCGATGAGGGTCGCGTTGAACTGGCGCGGGCCCTCGACCTTGCCCTGGACGGCGAGCAGAGCGTTGATGTCCCAATACTCCGCGGTGCGGAAAGCCATGCGCTGCCGCTCGCGCTCGACCACGATGCGGGTGGCCACGGACTGGACCCGGCCGGCCGAGAGCTTCGGCATGACCTTCTTCCAGAGGACCGGGCTGACCTCGTAGCCGTAGAGACGGTCGAGGATGCGGCGGGCCTCCTGCGCGTCGACCAGATTTTGGTCAATCTGGCGCGGGTTGGCCACGGCAGCCTGGATCGCGGGCCGGGTGATCTCGTGGAAGACCATGCGGTGGACCGGGACCTTGGGCTTGATCGTCTCGAGCAGGTGCCAGGCGATGGCCTCGCCCTCGCGGTCCTCATCCGTGGCGAGGAAGATCTCGTCGACCTCTTTCGCCAGCTTCTTCAGCTTGGCGATCTGCTGCTTGCGGTCGGCCGAGACCACGTAGAGCGGGTGGAAGCCGTTGTCGACATCGACGCCCAGCCGCGCCCACGACTCGCCCTTGTACTGCTCAGGGACCTCGTCGGCGTTCTTGGGCAGGTCACGGACATGGCCGATGGAGGCCTCGACCAGATAGTCGGGGCCCAGGTAACCGGCGATCGTCTTGGCCTTCGACGGGGACTCGACGATGACCAGACGGGTCGTCCTGGCGTCACTCGGCACGGCACTCCCAAACTCTTGCAACTCAGCGTTCCGTCACTCGGCCCGGCGGGCTCACAGACTTTCAACGTAACGCGCCGGACGAAGACACATTCCCGGAGGAGCCCGGACTCGGATGGTAACGGTCCGGCCACCGTATGCCTCCGACGGCGACACGGTACACCGGGAACCTGCTGTCGTGTCGCACACAATCCAGGAAGATCATGCAGTCGCGCCGCCTGGCCAAAGCTCGGCGGGTGCCGCCACGGGCCGCTCCCCGACCAGCTCAGAGAGGCGCGTCACCCGCTTCCTCCCCATGATCGAGTATCGGCGTCCGCCATCCGACAGCCGCCCGGCGAGACCGGCCCGGACCAGCGCGGCGTCGATCTCCGCTGAGTCTTTGGCCGGGTCGAGGCCCAGCGTATAGCCGCCGGGGACCGGCTCGCCGGCGGCGGCCACCCAGAGGCGCAGGCGCGGGCCGCTGAGAAAAAGTTGCGCGGCGGCCCGCGGCCAGGCCTGGGCCAGACCGTTCAGCCGCCGCGAGTACGAGGTGAGCACCTCGAACCTCGGTTCGGACTTTTCCGGCTTTTCTTCCTCGGGCGCGGCGTTTTCCGGCGATTCCGGGCGCCAGTGGGCCACCAGACCGCGGACGACCAGCTCGGCGACCAGGACGTGGACGCGCCAGGCGCCCTCGACCAGGACGGAGACGCGGGCCGTGCCGCCTATGCGACCGAGCTGCCCGGGTCCCGCGAGCAGCCCGGCCAGATCGGCGGGCGACGGCTCGGTGGTCTCGGCACCGAAGAACGGGAGCTGACGGCCGGCGTCGTGGGGCGCGGCCGGACGCGGATGAACGGTCCGTTTGGCCGCCTCGACCGGCGCGGGCAGCACCTCGCGCGGGATCAGCGGCCACCCCGTCTCGGTCATCTCACCGGCACTCGGGCACTTCGTCGAAGGCGGCCTTGAGTTCGACCGAGTTGAGGTTGCTCGTGTCGAGACTGCTCGCCTGATAATCGGTCTGCAGCCTATCGACAACCTCGGTGACCTGGTGGTAGAAGGTCTCGGCGGGAGCGGTGGACAGCCCCTCGATGCCGGACCGAGCGCGGGAGTAGGCGTCGCGGGTGGCGGCCAGCGACCCGGTGAAGCCGTCGGCGATCTGCTCGCCGTTGTCCACGTCGGGCACTCCGGCCTTGACCACCCCGGATCGGGCCCGCTCGCTCGCGTCCTCGGCACCGGCGAAGAGCCGCATCAGGTTCTCCTTGGCCTGGCGTGGGGTGGTCGCCGATTTCATCTGCTGCTGGGTGCGGGTGGTGAGGGAGCCGATCTCCGTTCGCCAGGGCTCGAGCGAGGTGCACACCGAGGCGGCCCAGGCACGGGGACTGTGCGAACCGGAACAGCCGGCCAGGGGTGCGACGAGTGCGAGAAGAGCGAGCAATGCGAGGGGACGGGCCGGGCGCATGGGAAGCAGCGTACGGGCAACGTCCGACAACCTCATCTATGGTGCGGGGCACCCGGCTCCCCGGGCGCCCCGCGTCCTGCCCGCACATGTGCGTCAGGCGGTGACCTTCGCGGTCGGGGTGGAGGTGCCGGCCGCACCCGACGGCGTGTCATCGCCCATCGAGATCGGCTTGCGCTTGCTCCACACGACCGCCCCCGCCACGATCGCCGCGGCGACGAGCGCGATGGTGATGCGCAGCGCGTTGTTCTGGTCGCTGCCGATGCTCCAGGCCACGACGGCCGGGGCGATCAGCAGCGAGACCAGGTTCATCACCTTGAGCAGGGGGTTGATTGCCGGGCCGGCGGTGTCCTTGAACGGGTCGCCGACGGTGTCGCCGATGACCGTGGCGGCGTGCGCCTCGGAACCCTTGCCGCCGTAGTTGCCGTCCTCGACCAGCTTCTTGGCGTTGTCCCAGGCGCCGCCCGAGTTGGCCAGGAAGACCGCCATCAGCGTGCCGGTGCCGATCGCACCGGCCAGGAAGCCGGCGAGG
>Ga0247737_1000011_pt1 | contig 48268 bp, 61 predicted proteins | sample UWRJL028104C2_FD_180937 | JGI IMG/M metagenome (GOLD analysis project Ga0247737, IMG submission 180937) | Plant litter microbial communities from Arlington Agricultural Research Station in Wisconsin, United States - UWRJ-L028-104C-2 | ecosystem: Environmental > Terrestrial > Plant litter >...
ACAAAGGCGAGCAGACCTGCGAGAAGCGCGATGGGCAGGGCGAGGGCGAGGTTGCCGCTGAAGACCAGCTGGCCGATGGGCGTCACTTGCCCTCGGCCTGCGTGTCGGAGATCAGGGTGTTGAGGATTGACTGCGACTGCAGCTGGCCCGAGATGCGTGCGGCGATGCGGCCCTGCTTGTCGAGCACGAAGGTGGTCGGCACGGCGCTGGCCGAGACGCTGCCGGCGAAAGCGATCGCGGCGGTGCCCTTGTCGACGTCCATGACCGAGGGGTAGGTGATCCCATACCGCTTCTCGAAAGCCATGGCGGTGTCGGGCTGGTCGGCGACGTTCACGCCGACGAAGGAGACCCCCTCGCCCTGGTACTTCTCGTACAGTCCCTGCAGGATCGGTGCCTCCACCCGGCATGGCACGCAGGTCGCGTACCAGAAGTTCACGACGACGACCTTGCCCCGGTAATCCTTCAGGGCGAAGGGGGTGCCGTCCTCGGTGGTGGAGCTGAAATCGCGGGCCTTGGTGCGCTCGGCCGGCTTGATCAGCACCGGGGCGCCCGTCTCATCCGTGTACCCCGTTCCGCTGTTGCTGGAGTAGGTGGTGTTGAGCTTGTCCTGACCGCTGCAGCCGGTGAGCGCCAGGGCGGCCACGAGGATGATGCCGGCGACGGCGATGGGCTTTCTCACACCGCCCCCGTATCGATCGACCCGGCGAGCAGCTCTGCTGCGGGCTCCTGGTAGCCGACCTCGACGAAAGAGTCGCCGCGACGCTCGAGCGTGGTGATGCTCGACAGGGTGCAGCGACGCTTGCGCGGATCGTGGAACGGGCGCTGCCCGGAGACGGCACGCTGCACCATCACGATGGGCATCTGGTGGCTGACCATGACGACCTCGCCCGTCTCGGTGGCGGCCCAGGCGTCGTCGATGGCCGCGAACATCCGGCTGATCACGTCTGTGTACGGCTCGCCCCAGCTCGGCTTGAGCGGGTTGGCGACCCAGGGCCAGATCTTCGGGTGCAGCAGCACCTTGGGGCCGAATTCGTAGGTGCCGCCCTCGAACTTGTTGGTCGGCTCGATCAGGCGGTCATCCGTCTGGATGGGAAGGTCGAAGGCCTCCGACCAGGGCTGCGCAGACTCCTGGGCGCGCAACAGAGGGCTGGCGTACAGCGCGGTGATCGGATGACCGGTCAGCTCGCTGGCGGCAGAGGCGGCCATCTTCTTGCCCAGCTCCGAGAGATGGAACCCCGGCAGACGCCCGTAGAGCACGCCATCGGGGTTGAAAACCTCACCGTGGCGCACGAGGTGGATCTGGGATGCAGGCACCGGGTAAGTCTACGTTTGGCTTCGCTGCCAAAAGCCCGAGAATGCCGAGCGTCCCGGGCCGACTAAACTCGGTGACCGTGAGCGAACGCACCCTGATCAAGAACCTTGCCGCCTCTGCAGACGGCCCCATCTCCGTATCCGGTTGGGTGGAGACGGTCCGCGATCAGAAGAAGGTGCAGTTCGTCGTCCTCCGCGACGAGAGTGGCGCGACCCAGCTGGTGCACCCGCGGGCCTTCGCCGCCGACGGCACGCCCGAGCCGGATGCCCTGGCCGACACCATCTCCGGCCTCACCGTCGGCAGCTTCCTCACCGCGACGGGCGAGCTCAAGCACGACGAGCGCGTCAAGCTCGGCGGGGTGGAGATCAAGCTCGAGGAGCTGGACGTCGCCAGTGTCGCCGCGGACATCCCGATCGCCGCCGACTCCGGTATCGACAAGCGCATGGACTGGCGCTTCCTCGACCTGCGTCGCCCCGAGCAGAACTTGATCGCCCGCGTGCAGTCGACCTTCGAGCACGCGCTGCGCACCTACTGGATCGACAACGACTTCGTCGAGATCCACACCCCGAAGCTCATGGCCAGCGCCAGCGAGTCGAAGGCGGAGCTGTTCGAGGTCGACTACTTCGAAGGCAAGGCGTACCTCTCGCAGAGCCCGCAGTTCTTCAAGCAGATGGCCCAGCCGGCCGGCTTCGGCAAGATCTTCGAGATCGGCCCGGCCTTCCGCGCCGACCCGAGCTTCACCAGCCGTCACGCCACGGAGTTCACCAGTGTCGACGCCGAGTTCAGCTGGATCGACAGCCACGAAGACGTGATGACCCTCCAGGAGAACCTGCTCGTTGCCGGTATCACCGCCGTGAAGGAGAAGCACGGCGACGCGATCAAGGCCCTGTTCGATGTGGATGTCGTCGTTCCGACCACCCCGTTCCCGCGCATCCCGCTCGCCGAGGCGAAGCGCATCGTCGCCGAGCGCGGGTACGAAGTGCCGCGCGCCGATGACGACATGGACCCGGAGGGCGAGCGCCAGATCGCCGCTTACGCGAAAGAGACGTATGGAAGCGAATTCGTCTTTCTCACCGACTACGCGTCCAGCATCCGGCCGTTCTATCACATGCGCAACGACGACGACCCGACGCTCACCAAGAGCTACGACCTCATCTTCAACGGCGTGGAGATCTCCACCGGTGCCCAGCGCGAGCACCGCGTCGACAAGCTCACCGCGCAGGCGATCGACAAGGGTCTCGAGCCCGAAGAGCTCGACTTCTACCTCGACTTCTTCCGCTACGGCGTGCCGCCGCACGGCGGATTCGGCATGGGTCTCAGCCGCGTGATCATGCTGCTGCTGCACCAGGCCAACCTGCGTGAGGTCACCTACCTGTTCCGCGGCCCGACCCGTCTTCTCCCGTAAAGGACCACGCACATGCCCACCGAAACCGAAGCACGCCAGGCCGCCGTTGCCGCTGGCCGCAAACTGCAAGCCATCCTCGACCAGCACATCGAACTGCTCGAGAGCAGCAACGACGAGGATGACGCCGCCGTCGAGGTCGACCGTGAACTCTGGGAGCGCGTGGCCGAGTACGGCGACCTGCTCGACGACCTCTATGGCGAGGAAGAGGATGACGACGAGCCCGAGGAATCGGACGAACTCACCTTTACCGTTCGCACCCGCTACGACTACACGGTCGTCGATGAGAAGGCCTTCCTCTCGGCAGGCAAGGGCGTCGGCGCTGCCGTCGTCGCGCTGCTCGAGCGTGCGGGCGGTAAGCCGCTGAGCGCCCTCGAGGTGGACTCGCTGGAGACCGGCAGCGGACTGCTGACCGTGCACCTCAACGGCGAACCGCTGGAAGCATCCGACTTCGCCGACGCCGACGAGCCGACCGACCTGCTGCTCATCGACCCGAGCGAGCAGCTGCAGCACGTGCTCGACGAGCCGGTCTACGGCTCGCGCGCCGAGGCAGAGGCCGCCGCGAAGGACCCCCGCTAGCTCTCGGCCCGGTTAGCCCGCGCCAACCCGGTTGTGCCAACCGGGTGGTGCTCACGGCGTGGTGCTCACCCCGTTGTGCTCACGGCGTGGTGTTCACCCCGTGGTGCAGGAACTCCTGCAGAACGGATGCTTGCGGCTCCAGCTCACCCCGCGGACCCTGGCAAATTGCGGGTGGGAGAACGGCGGCACCCGCAATTCGGCAGGGTTCGCGTCACACGCTAATCGACTTGCGCCACATGCAGGGTTCGGCGAACAAGCACCGTGCATGTGGCTCAAGTCGATGCGAGGGCCGGGCTGACTCTCCCCGTTGTGCAGCAACTGCTGCACAACGGAGAAGCCCGCGACGGACTACCCGCGCGAACTACCCCGCGCGAACTACAGCGCGAAGTCGACGTTCGAGCGCTGGGCTACCAGGCCGCGGATGAAGCCCGCCACCTTCTGGTGCTCGGGATGCTCGATGTAGGTGCGCAGCGCTGCCTCGTCGGCATAATCGGCGATCAGCACGACATCCCAGTTGCCCTCGACGTCGACGCTGTTGGAGGCGACGGTGAGCGACTGGATCTCGGGGATGATCGGCGGCAGCGTCTGCAGCGCGGCAGCGATCTGCGCGGACTGCTCGGCCTTGGTCGCGGTGTCTTCCGCCGCGAGCTTCCATGAGACGACGTGCCTGATCACTGCGATACCTCCAGTAGGGCCGAACGCAGGCGCACCGGGTCGACGCGCCAGATGTTGTGCACGCGCCCGTCGATCAGCACGACCGGGATCTCCTCTTCATACTTGGCGAGGAGCGCCGGGTCGTCGAGGATCGATACTTCTTCGACCGCGATGGGGGCGACGGATGCCTCGGACTCGAGGTCTGCGACCACCGAGGCAACGACATCCCTCGCCGCATCGCACAGGTGACACCCCGGTTTGGTAACGAGGGTGATCACCATGCGAGAGGGGTCTACTTCTTGTTGCGACGCTGGTGACGCGTCTTGCGCAGCAGCTTGCGGTGCTTCTTCTTCGCCATACGCTTGCGGCGCTTCTTGATGACTGAGCCCATGATTACCTCAACTGTTCGTGAAACGGACGACCGGGTCCGTTCAGAACCGCGGAAAATTGCAACTGGGCTATCTTACCCGCGTTTCGCTGCGCGTCTTCTCCGCCCTAGGCGGTATCGGAGACGTGCGAGTCGATCGCGGCTTCGACGGCCGACTCCGGAACCCGGAACGAGCGCCCGAAACGGATAGCAGGCAGGTCGCCGGCGTGCACCATGCGGTACACGGTCATCTTCGAGACGCGCATCATGTCCGCCACCTCGGCGACGGTGAGAAAGCGCACTTCGGCAAGATCACGTGCCACGCGATGCCTCCAGAGTGTCGGGTCACTGCACCGCAGATGTTACGGGAGTGCTAATCGGTAACCCTAGGGGTTGCTGTGACTGGTGAGCAATAGTCCCGGAGGGCTACTTGTCCGAGTTCTTCGTCAGGCGCAGCTTCAGCGGATCGACGACACGGCGCTCCACCTCGTGCGAGGCACCCTGGATGCGATACGACGCCGCAGCGGCCGCGCGACCGATCGCGGTGCCGGCCTCCGACGGGTGCTGCAGCGTCTCGGCAGCGCGACGGATCGGCTCGGGGAGCGGCATGCCCGACCAGGCAGCAAAGACGGTCGACCCTGACGCATCCTTGTCGGTGTCGAAGTCGGCGCTCAGAAACGGGATGAGCCAGTCTTCGAGATCTTCGAGCGGGCTGGTGTCGATGCAGTAATAGCGGTGCTGGCCTTCCTCGCGCACCGTCACGAGGCCATGGTCGCGCAGCACCTTGAGGTGCTTGGAGACGGTGGGCTGGCTGAGCCCGAGTTTCTCGACGATCTCGCCGACGCTGATCTCGCCGTGCTCGGAGTCGGGGGAAACGTAACGGGCGAGGAGGACCTGCAGCAGGTCGCGCCTGGTCGCGTCGGCAACCACGTCGAAGATGTCAGCCATGCAGACAGGCTAGTGGCGGCGGGGCCCGCGGTAGCATCGCACTCACCGCAACCGGTGAGAGAGGGTTACCCTCTCACCCGGTCGAGCCACCAGGGGGAACGGATGCTTTCCAGCACGCGCCGCTCGCCGGCGACGGCCCTCCGCGGCAGCTTCGACCATTTCGCCTCCTCCAGCCCGTCACGATTCGCGATCGCGATCTTCGCGCTGCTGGTGCTCATCTTCACCGCCCTGTTCGCGCTGCCGATCTCGAGCGCCGACGGACGGATCACTCCGATCGTCGACTCGCTGTTCAGTGCCGTCTCGGTGATCTGTGTCACTGGCCTGTCGACCGTGAACATGGCGACTCACTGGTCCGGCTTCGGTCACCTTCTCATCCTCGTCGGGGTGGAGATCGGCGGCATCGGCGTGCTCACCGTCGCGTCGATCCTCGGCCTGGTGATCTCCCGCAGGCTCGGGCTGCGCTCACGCCTGCTCGCGGCGAGTGACAGCAATCCCCTGCGCACCAAGCGCGGGCCGGTCGCCGAGGGGCAGGCCGTGGGGCTGGGCGAGATCGGTGGCCTGCTCGCGACGGTCGCGATCAGCACCCTGGTGATCGAGGTGGCGGTCGCCATCCTGCTGCTTCCCCGGCTGCTCATTCAGGGAGTTCCGGTCGCCGACGCGATCTGGCAATCGTTCTACTACTCGACGATGGCGTTCACGAACACGGGCTTCGTGCCGACCGCCAGCGGGCTCACCCCCTACATGCACGACCTGTGGTTTCTCGGGCTGCTGATGGTCGGGGTCATCCTCGGCAGCATCGGATTCCCGGTGATCTACACGATCATCCGCAACCCGCGCAGGCCCAGGCGGTGGTCGCTGCACGTCAAGCTGACGCTGGTGACCTCGGGCATCCTGCTGGTCGCGGGAGCTCTGGCCTTCTTCGTGCTGGAGTTCCGCAATCCCGAATCCCTCGGCGCGCTCGATGTCGGGCAGCGCACCCTGCAGTCGTTCTTCTACTCGACCATGACCCGGTCGGGCGGATTCTCGACGATCGACCCGTCGGAGCTGCACGGCTCTACCCTGCTGGTCACCGACATGCTGATGTTCATCGGCGGAGGTTCGGCGTCCACCGCCGGTGGCATCAAGGTGACCACACTGGCCGTGCTCTTCCTCGCCGCCTTCGCCGAGGCGCGGGGCAACGAAGACATGGGCGCCTTCGACCGCCGAATCCCGGGCGATGTGCTGCGCCTCGGGGTGAGCGTTGTGCTCTGGGGCGCGACGATCGTGGCGGTGGCGAGCATCGTCATCCTGCAGCTCACCGAAGCCCCGCTCGACTTCGTGCTCTTCGACGTGATCTCGGCCTTCGCGACCTCCGGCCTCAGCACCGGACTGACCGCGGAGCTCCCGGATGCCGGGGTCTATGTGGTCGCCGCCACCATGTTCTTCGGTCGGGTCGGTACCGTTACTCTCGCCGCGGCACTCGCGGCGAGCTCGAGGCGGCAGCTGTTCCGCCGCGCAGAAGAGAGGCCGATCGTTGGCTGAACGCATCCCCCGCGACGCCGCGGTGCTCATCGTCGGACTCGGCCGCTTCGGCGAGGCGATCGCCGGCGAACTCGCCGACCTCGACCGTGACGTTCTCGTCATCGACGAGAACGCCCCGCTGGTGCAGAAGTGGTCGGAGCGCGTGACGCACGCCGTGCAGGCGGATGCGCGCGACCTCGAGGCTCTGCGCCAGATCGGCGCGCAGGAATTTCCGATCGCGATCGTCGCGGTCGGGTCATCCGTCGAAGCCAGCGTGCTGATCACAGCGAATCTGGTCGACCTCGGCGTCACCCAGATCTGGGCCAAGGCGGTCAGCAAGTCGCACGGCACGATCCTGTCGCGCATCGGGGCGCAGCATGTGATCTATCCGGAGGCGGAGGCCGGCGAGCGCGTCGCCCACCTGGTCTCCGGTCGCATGATCGACTTCATCGAGTTCGACGACGACTTCGCGATCGTGAAGATGCACCCGCCGGCTGCGGTGGTCGGCAAGCAGCTGGGCGAGACCGGGATTCGGCGCAAGTACGGCATCACGGTGATCGGCGTGAAGGCGCACGATCGGGCATTCGCCTATGCCACGAACGCCACCGTGGTGAACGCGGACGACATCGTGATCGTCAGCGGCAGCTCGGCCGACATCGAGCGGTTCGCCGGCCTGTACGCGTAGCGCCTAGTTACCCGGCGGCGAGCTCGCGCGCGCGAGCGAGGGCGGCCGCGGTCGCCCGGTCGAAGAGCTCGCTCAGGTGCGCCTTCTCGAGCTCGGCGACCGCCCGCTCGGTGGTGCCCTTCGGGCTGGTGACGCGACGGCGCAGTTCCTGCGGCGTCTCGCCCGATGACACGAGCAGGTCGGCCGAGCCGCGGAACGTTCCGTTCACCATGACGCGAGCCTCGTCATCCGTGAACCCGAGGCCGCGGGCCGTCTTGGTCAGCTCTTCGATCAGGTAGAAGACATAGGCAGGACCGGAACCCGAAATGGTGCTGAGCGCATCGATCTTCGACTCGGGGATGACCAGCACGTCGCCGACCGTCTCGAACAGCGCCGTGACGAGGGCGACATCCGCGTCGGTGGTGCGACTACCGGCGCTCACGCCGGTCACGCCCTTGCCGACCACGGCGGGGGTGTTCGGCATCGCGCGCACGACCGGGTTCAGCACGATCGACTCCATCGTCGCGATGGTCACCCCTGCGGCGACGCTGACGACGATGGCGTCGGAGGCGAGCGCGGGCGCCACCTCACGCAGCAGGTCGGCGACCATCGCCGGCTTCACACCGATGATCACGATCTTCGCGCCGTCGACCGCGATGGCGTTCGCGTCGGGATCGCCGTCGACGGCGAGGGAGATCACCCGGTCGGAGCGCACGGCGTCCGCCTTGTGCTGTGTCCGGTTGGTGACCCGGATTCCCTCCGTCTCCACGCCGGGCTGCACCAGTCCCGAGAGGATGGCACCGCCCATCGAGCCGGCACCGAGGATCGCGATAGTGGGAAGGGTCGTCATCCGACCATCCTAGATTCGCCCCCACTCCTAGGATTGAGACCATGAGCACACAGGGCAGCACCAGGGCGATCATCGCGGCGATGCTGGCGAATCTCGGCATCGCCCTGGCCAAGTTCGTCGCCTTCTTCTTCTCCGGTTCCAGCTCGATGCTCGGCGAGGCCGTGCACTCGCTCGCTGATACCGGAAACCAGATCCTGCTGCTGCGCGGCGGTGCCGTCTCGCGCAAGAAGGCGGATGCCGAGCATCCGTTCGGCTACGGTCGCGAACGCTACGTGTATGCCTTCGTGGTGTCGATCATCCTGTTCAGCGTCGGTGGCGTGTTCTCGATCTACGAGGGTGTCGACAAGATCGAGCACCCCCACCCGCTCGAGGTGCCGTGGCTGCCCATCGCCGTGCTGCTGATCGCGATGGTGCTGGAGGGCTTCTCGCTGCGCACGGCCGTCAAGGAGTCGAACCACGTGCGCGGCAAGGACAACTGGCTGCAGTTCATCCGTCACGCCAAGGCCCCGGAACTCCCCGTCGTGTTGCTGGAGGATGTCGCTGCCCTCACCGGTCTCGTCTTCGCTTTCCTCGGCGTGGGCCTCACCATCATCACCGGCAACAGTGTCTTCGATGGCATCGGAACCCTGGCCATCGGTGTGCTGCTGGTGGTCGTCGCGATCGTGCTCGGCATCGAGACGAAGAGCCTCCTCGTGGGCGAGGGCGCATCGCCGGCCGACACCGTCCGCATTCGCGACGCCATCAACGCCGAGCCCGAGGTCGACGCGCTCATCCACATGAAGACCCTGTACCTGGGCCCGGAGGAGCTGCTGGTCGCCGCGAAGGTCGCCTTCGGTGCGTCGATGCGGCTGACGGATGTCGCCACCGCCATCAATTCGCTCGAGGCACGCATCCGCGAGGAAGTGCCGATCGCCCGCGTGATCTACATCGAACCGGACATCTACCTGCCGCCGAACGCCGAGAACCCGTCGACCGACGCGATCGTGATCAAGGCCGCCGACTAGCCACCTCGGTCGAGTAGCGCCCGAGCGCCCGCGCGAGGACGCGTATCGAGGCCCCGCCGTGATGGTTTCGATATGGCCGCTCCTTCGTCGCGGCCTACTCAACCAGCGCTCAGCGCTGCGCGCGGAAGAACTCGAGCAGCGGGGCCGCGCAGGCCTCCTCCTCGACACCGCCGTAGACCTCGGCGCGGTACGGCAGTCGCCGGTCGCGCAGGATGTCGTACATCGACCCCGCCGCACCCGCCTTCTCGTCCCAGGCGCCGAACACGACGACGCCGACCCGGGCCGCGAGGATCGCGCCGGCGCACATCGGGCACGGCTCGAGAGTCACCACGAGGGTGGTGTCGGTGAGGTGCCAGTCACCGCGCGCCTCGGCCGCCGCGCGCAGCGCCAGAATCTCGGCGTGGGCGGTCGGATCCTGCCGGAGTTCGCGTTCGTTGCGTCCCGCGCCGATGACGGCGCCCGACGCGTCGAGAACGAGAGCGGCGACGGGCACGTCGGCATGCTCGACCGCCAGCTTCGCGCTGGCGACGGCTTCGAGCATCCGTTGCCGGTACAGGGCAGAGACGACCGTCAACCTCACACCTTCCCTCGGATAGATTGAGCCTATGCGAGTCCACGTTGCCGACCACCCTCTCGTCACCCACAAGCTCACCGTGCTGCGGGACAAGACGACCCCCTCTCCCACCTTCCGCGCCCTCACGGAGGAGCTCGTGACGCTGCTCGCCTACGAGGCGACGCGGGATGTCCGCACCGAGCCGGTCACGATCGACACCCCGGTCGCCGAGACGGTCGGCCTCGCCATCAGCAGCCCGCGGCCGCTGGTCGTGCCGATCCTGCGCGCCGGTCTCGGCATGCTCGAAGGCATGGTCAAGCTCGTGCCGACGGCCGAGGTCGGCTTCCTCGGCATGGTGCGCAACGAGGAGACGCTGCAGCCGGATGTCTACGCCGAACGCCTGCCCGATGACCTGTCGAACCGCCAGTGCTTCGTTCTCGACCCCATGCTCGCCACGGGTGGCTCGCTCATCGCGGCCATCGACTACCTGTTCGCGCGCGGCGCGGTCGACGTCACCGCGATCTGCCTGATCGCCGCCCCTGAAGGTCTCGACGCTGTCGCCACGGCGACCGAGGGACGCGAGGTGCACATCGTTCTCGGTGCCCTCGACGAGCGGCTCAACGAGCACGGGTACATCGTCCCGGGGCTCGGGGATGCCGGCGACCGGCTGTACGGCCTGGTCTGATTCACCGCTCCTGATAAACAGGCGTCCGAGGGTTGACATAGCAACCCGCGGTGGCCAATAGTTGAAACATGACTCTGAACGCGCACGCCCTGATCGCCCTCGAGGTGACAAGGTCTGCTGGCATCATGATGCCGGCAAGCGCGGTCATGTGTTGTCGAATGTGTGCCTAACAGCAGTTCATCTGCCGGGTTCCTGATCTGAATCACGAACCCCAGGGCGTCTTCCCCTCATAACGGGAGCCGTCCTCAGACGCACAACCGAAGTATCCCGAAGGATCACACCCTCATCATTACGAGGCCCTTCACCCCGTTACCAAGGAATTCGACCCATGTCGCTTGCAACCATCGATCTCGCCGTACCCACTTCCCGCGCCGCCCGCTCCGTGCGCGAAACCGCCCTCCACGCTGCTCCGCCGCTGCGCTCGCAGCCGGCCCCGGCATCCGAGGCTCCCGCGCCAAAGATCCGCGCGGTGCCGACCGGCACCGAGGCGCGCGGCTTCGTGCTCTACGTCGGCGTTGACGAGGCAAAGGCCCTCGCCGCCGGCACCGACCTCGGTGCCATCGTCTCCGCGCTGAAGAAGCTCACCACCGAACTCGTCCCCGACTCCGACACCTACGCCGCCGTGGCGCTGGCCCCGCAGGGCGCCGGCGGCCGTGACGTGGATGTCGTGCGCCTCGCCCTGCAGGACCCGGCCGCGCTCGCGAAGCACCGCCAGGTCGAGCCCGAGGAGCCCAGCGTTCGCCAGGGCATCGTCGTCGACCTATCCCGCAAGCGGGTCACCCTCGACGAGCAGGTCGCGCCGCTCACCTACAAGGAGTTCGAGCTGCTGCAGTACCTGGTGCTGCGCGAGGGCCGCACCATCGACCGCGCGGAGCTGATCTCGTCGCTCTGGTCGGTGGGTGACGAGGACGTACCGAACGAGCGCACCATCGACGTGCACGTTCGCCGTCTGCGCTCCAAGCTGGGCGAGTATGAGGAGATCGTGCGCACCGTTCGCGGCGTCGGCTACCGCTTCGACCGCCACGCCGACGTGTCGATCCGCCACACCACCACACCGAGCCCCGACCTGTTCTAGGGAGCGGAGCGCGGGCGAATGCGCCCGTATGTAACGAATGCACCGGGCTGCCCGGGTGCATTCGTTACCTCAGGGCGCAGACATCCGGCGTGCTTGGATGGGCGCATGCGATGGAACCACAACATCCATTACCACCCGTGGGCGCTGAAGAACATCCCGCGCGGCGCTATGCGCGCACTCGACGTCGGGTGTGGCGAGGGGATGCTCGCGCGGGAGCTGCGCCCGCGAGTACCCGAGGTGACCGGAATCGACCTCCATGGCGACAGCATTATCCAGGCGCGGGAGCACGGCGACGACATCGAGTACGTGCTCGGTGACGTGCTGACGCATCCGTTTGCATCGGAGTCGTTCGACCTGATCACGACCGTGGCGACGCTGCACCATATGGACTCCCGCGCGGGCATCGAGCGGATGCGCGAGCTCCTCCGCCCGGGCGGCACGTTGGCGATCGTCGGCTGTGCAAGCAATAGTTCGTCGCTCGAGCTCCCCGCCGAGCTCGCCAGCGTCGCGGCGCACCGCTTCTACTCTCGGGGGCGCGAGATATGGGAGCACCCCTCGCCCACCGTGTGGCCGCCCGACGACAGCTACCGCGACATCCGTCGGCTGACCCGGGAGCTTCTGCCCGGGCGGCGCTATCGCCGCCGCCTGCTCTGGCGCTACACCGTGCTCTGGACCAAACCGCCGTCGCCGAGTGTGCTGACCCCGTGATCGTGATCGCGGGTAGCGTTCTCGCGTGAGCGAACTACTGCAGCGGGTGCGTGACCAGCCCGCCGCGGTCGGCGTGTGGCTGGTGAGGTTGCCGGAGCATCCGCTGGCAGACGCGGTGACGGATGACCTGCTCTCGCGCCTCGACGACGACACGCGTCATCGCGTGCTGAGGTACCAGCAGCCCGAGCGAGATCGCACGCTCGTCGGGCACGCCACGCTGCGGCGCCTGCTCGCGCCGGAGCTGGGAGTGGCGCCGGAGACCATCGCGTTGACGCGCACCTGCGCGAACTGCGGCAGCCGCGAGCACGGCAAGCCGTCGCTTGCCGGCATCGACGGCGCCGAGTTCTCGCTCTCGCACTCGGGGGATCTGGTCGCGATCGCGATCGCCGGGCTGCCGGTCGGGGTGGATGTGGAGCTGCGGTCGACGGGAACCGACTGGGCGAGCATCCGTTTCGACACGTTCGGCGACGACGAGTGGACGGACGACCCGACCGCCCTCGCCGACCTGTGGGTGCGCAAGGAGGCAGTGGCGAAGGCGACGGGGTTCGGGATGTCGCGGCCGCTGAGCGGGATTCGGCCGACCGGGGACGGTGGGCATTGGCAGGCGGGCGCGGCCACCGGCTGGGATCTGCCGACCTCGACGCACTCCGCCGCGGTTGCCGTGATCGGTGACGAGCCGGGAATCGCGCCCGTCGTTGCGTGGCTCGACCTCGGGCTCGGCTGAGCGACGACGCTACGCGCTGCGGATGGCGCCAAGAAAACCGAGCACAGCCTCTGCGGTGACCTGCGGTTGCTGCGCCTGCGGGTAGTGGCCGGCCTCCGGCACCATCACGACGCGAGCGTCGAGGGTGTCGCCGATGAAGCGGGCCTCGGCGGCGGGGTCGGAGAAGTCGGAGTCTTTCTCGCCCATGATGACGATCGCGGGCGCCCGGACGGCGCTGAGTTTCGCCTCGGCCGGGTCGTGGTCGATCTGCCGCGTGGTGAGGGAGAACGCCTTGCCGTAGGGCTTGCGTTTGAGGCTGCCGATGACGGCGGTGCGGTACTGCTCGAAGTCGTCGGGCTTGCGACCGGCGTAGAGGGTGGGCATGTAGCTCTTCCAGACGGGGGCTATCCACAGCGGGACCATCATGGCTCGGAAGAGTGCCTTGACGAGCGCGTTCGCGGGCGGGTTACGCACGAACGGGCCGACCAGCACCAGCCCATCGACCTGATCGGGGTGCTCCGCCGCGACGATGACCGCGGCGCCGGCGGCCATCGAGTTGCCGACGATCACCGCCGACTCGCCGAGCTGGTCGATCAGGGCCTGGATGTCGCCGGCGGTCTCGACGTCGCCATACGACGTGAAGGTGGTGTCGCTGTCGCCGTGCCCGCGCAGATCGCTGGTGACGACCGTGTATCCGTCGGCGACGAGCAGCGGAGTGAGGTGGCGGTAGGAAGAGCGCAACTCGCCCATGCCGGGGACAAGCACGAGTAGAGGCCCTGTGCCCTGCCGGTCGTAGGCGATCCGCCCTTCGGGACGGGACAGGTACTGGGTCGAGGCTGAGGTTGTGGAGTTCATGAAGCTACTATGCATCCCTTTCTGGCTATTGACAATAGCCTTGAGAAAGATCATGCTTGCTACATGAGAAAACAGCTGCAGCATGCCTAGGGCCGGACTCAGTCGCGAGCGGGTAGCCGAGGAGGCTGCGGTGATGGCGGACGAGGTCGGCCTCAACACCCTCACGCTCGCTGCCCTCGCGGACCGTCTCGGTGTTCGGCAGCCATCGCTGTACAAGCACATCGACTCGATGGCCGGCCTCCATCGGGACATCGCCGTTCAGGCGAAAAGAGATCTCGGTGAGGTGCTCGCGCGAGCCTCCGTGGGCCGATCGGGCGCCGATGCCATCACCGCGATGTCGCACGCGTACCGCGACTGGGCGCGGCAGCATCCCGCCCGGTACGAAGCCTCCAATCTCATGCCCGCCGCGGGAGACGTCGAAGACGAGGCCGTATCCCTGGCGGCCATTCAGATCATCTCCGACGTGCTCACCGCATATCGGCTCGAGGGCGACGACGCGATCGATGCGATCCGCGCCTTCCGCTCGACCCTGCACGGCTTCGTCACCTATGAGACCTCAGGTGCCTTCGCCTGGAGCGCCGACATCGACCGAAGCTTCGCTCGTCTCGTACGCGGGTTCATCGTCGCGCTCACCCAGTGGGCCGACGCACCCGCCGCAGATCGAACCACGTAGTTCTCGTCGTCGCGCTCTGGCCGTCGCGCGCTGGCCGTCGCGCGCTGATCGTCGCGCTCTGAGCGGAATCGCTCGCGCTGCCACGCGCAGGTCCGTACCGTCGGCACCATGGAACTGATCTTCGTCCACGGCGCACTGGTGCGCGACGGTGCCTGGTGGTGGCAGCCGACGGCCGAGCTGTTCGAGCAGCGCACCGGGATCCGCAGCCGTGCGCTCGAGCTGCCGTCGTGCGGTGAGGCCACCTCCGATCGATCCGGGCTGGTGGCGGATGCTGCCGCCCTGCGCCGCACCCTCGATGAGGTCGACTCGGCGATCGTGGTCGGCCACTCGTATGGCGGCACTGTCATCGCCGAGGCGGGGCAGCATCCGTCGATCGCGCACCTGCTGTACCTCTCGTCCTATCTGCCCGACATCGGGCGGGCGCAGGCGGCGATCATGAGTGGCGAGACCAACCCGGTGATGATCGCGGGCAACGACGACGGCACCCTCAGCGTGGCCGGGTACACCGCGGCGTCCTTCGGCGCCCGCTTTCTGCAGGATGCCGACACCGAGATCCAGCGCCAGGCCTGGGAGCGGGTGACAGCCCAGTCCGCCGCCGCCTTCACCACGCCGACCACCGCGGCCGGCTGGCAGGGCGTCGACTCGACCTACATCGTCTGCGGGCAGGATCGCAGCACCTCGCTCGGGCTGCAACGTCTTCATGCGGCGCGGGCCACTCGGTCCGTGGAGCTGCCGACCGGCCATCATCCGTTCATCACCCGGCCAGACCTCGTGGTCGAGCAGCTCGAGCGGTGGGCAGGCTAGCCCTCCCGCAGCAACCCGAACTCGTGCCGTCGGCGAGGATGAGCGGGGTCTCGTAGGCGGCGCCGGTCGTGCGGCCGATGTGGCGCACGAGCGAGAACGGCCCGCGGCCCGCCCGTGCCGCACGCAGGGTCGCCCGGTTCAGCGTGTTCTTCAGCAGCCAGAGGAAGCCGCGCTTCGCGCGCCCGGTCACGGTGCGAGTCGTCTGATTATTGCCGCGTCAGTGCCCGCCTTCACGGCCATTCACGTCCCTTCCTGTCGCTCGCGGCCGGTCAACCCTCCTCCCTCCGAGCCATGGAGCAAGCGGAAAGGCAGCGCCGACGCCCTCGGAAAAAAATTACTCGATTCCATGAAAAATCACAGATTGGTAACTAGATTTTCGTTACCTCACCGTTATAGAGTTCAAGAGCAGAAGTTGTTTGCTGTGGCAGCTTCTGCGGAATGTGATTGCAGGACACTCTTGGTGCAAGGGAGAGGGTCGGTCTCAAGCCTCTGAGACCGACCCTCAATCCTGTTTAACGGGGTTGCTGACCCGATCAGGCGTCGCTCAGCTGAACGACCGCACACTCTCCCACTCGCGGCGCAGCACCGGGATGACCTCGCTGCCGAGGAGTTCGAGCTGCTCGAGCACCAGGTCGATCGGCAGACCTCCCGCATCGACGAGGAAGAGCTGCCGCTGGTAGTCGCCGTAGTACTCCTTCATCGACAGGTACCGGTCGATGACCTGTTGCGGGCTGCCGACGGTGAGCGACGTGTTCGCCATCACCTCTTCGAGACTGCCCTGCCCCCGGTAGGTGAAGGTATTGGCGAAGTAGGGGCGGTACTCCTCGATCGCGTCCTGCGAGCGGGCCCGCACGAAGGCCTGGCCCCCGGCACCGACGATGGCGGCATCCGCTGCTCCGTGGCCGTAGTGCTCGAACCGCTCGCGGTAGAAGCCCACCAGCCGCTCGAAGTGGCTCATGTGCATGAACAGGTTGTTGGCGAAGAACCCGTCACCGTAGAACGCGGCCTGTTCGGCGATCTCGGGAGAGCGGATGCTGCCGTGCCAGACGAACGGCGGGGTGTCGAGGTACGGCCGCGGTACGGCGGTGAAGTTCGTCAGTGGCGTGCGGAATCGCCCATCCCAGTCGATGTTCTCTTCCCGCCAGAGCCGATGGAGCAGCGCGTAGTTCTCCACAGCGAGGGCGATGCCGTCGCGCAGATCTTTGCCGAACCACGGGTACACCTCCGCGGTGTTTCCCCGCCCGAGCATGAGGTCGAGCCGGCCACCGGAGAGGTGCTGGAGGGTGGCGTAGTCCTCGGCGATCTTCACCGGATCGTTGGTGGTGATGAGGGTCGTCGACGTGCTCAGCGTGATGCGCGAGGTCTGCCCGGCGATGTAACCGAGGATCGTGGTCGGCGACGACGGAACGAACGGCGGGTTGTGGTGCTCGCCGATCGCGAAGACGTCGAAGCCGACATCCTCGGCCTTGCTTGCGATGCGGGTGATGTCGCGGAGCCGATCGTGCTCGCTGCGCCGCACGCCGGTGTGCGGGTCTGCAGACAGGTCTCCGACGCTGAAGATTCCGAATTCGACTGTCATCTGCGCTTTCTGTCTCTGTGCGGGCCGGCGCTTCAATAGAGTTGATTCTGGCGGAGAGGAGCCTCACGTGAGTGACAGGAATACCGCGGTCACGGCCTGGGAAGCGCTGTTCCGCGCCCAGGTCTCGGTCATGCGCTATCTCAACTCGGAGTTCCCCACCGGGCAGCTCTCGCTCAATGAGTACGACGTGCTCTTCAATCTATCCCGGCAGCCGAATCACCAGACGCGTATTCGTGGCCTGAGCGACCATCTGCTCATCACCCAACCGAGCATCAGCCGTCTCGTCGACCGACTCGTTTCGCGCGGGTTGGTCGAGAAGATCGACGACCCGACGGATGCCCGCGGCGTCATCGTTCGGTTGACCACGCTGGGCTTCGACTCCTTCCGCTCCGTCGCCCGCGGGCACATGGGCTCCATCCATGACCGGGTCGGTGCCGCTCTGACCGACGAGGAACTGCGCACGCTGACCGAACTCTGCGACAAGCTGCGGCTGTCGACCCCACAGCGCTCGGGCACTGGCGCGGAGTGACACCGCACGTACTGTGCTCGGTATGACTTCACCGAGCATCGTCTGGCTCCGCGACGACCTGCGGTTGGCCGACAATCCGGCCCTGCGTGCGGCGGTGGAGCGTGGCGAGCCGATCGTGGTGCTGTATCTGCTCGATGAGGTGAGCCGCGGCATCCGCCCGATCGGTTCGGCGAGTCGCTGGTGGCTGCACCACAGCCTGACCGCCCTCGGCCGGTCGATCGTCGAGCGCGGGGGTACCTTCGTGCTGCGCCGTGGCGGCGCGGCCGAGGTGCTGCCGCAGCTGGTCGAGGAGGTCGGTGCGGGAGCCGTGTTCTGGAACCGGCGCTACGGCGCCGCGCGCGCGGTGGATGCCGAACTCAAGACCTCCCTGCGCGAGTCGGGACTCGAGGTGCAGAGCTTCCAGGCCAACCTGATGCACGAGCCGTGGACCGTGACCACGGGCGCGGGCACACCGTTCAAGGTGTTCACCCCGTTCTGGAAGGCGTGCCTCGAGCGGGGCGAACCGCGCGAACCGCTGTCGGCACCGCGATCGCTCAACGGCGTGCCCGGGGTCGCCTCCGACGACCTCGACGGCTGGAAACTGCTGCCGACGCATCCGGACTGGTCGGGCGGCATCGCCGACGCGTGGACGCCCGGCGAGCACGGTGCCCATGCGCGGCTCGAGCTGTTCTGCGGCGACGGTCTCGACGACTACGAGAAGGGCAGGGACGAGCCCGCGCAGGACGCGACGTCTCGGCTCTCGCCTGCCTTGCGCTTCGGCGAGATCAGCCCGTTCCAGATCTGGCACCGGGTGCAGCGCGGGCAGCTCTCACCCGCCGCCCGGCGCAACGCCCCGAAGTTCCTCCGTGAGGTCGGCTGGCGCGAGTTCAACTACAGCATCCTCTTCCACTTCCCCGCCCTGCAGAAAGACAACTTCCGCCCCGAGTTCGACGCCTTCCCGTGGTCGACGCCGCAGCAGGAGGTGCTGGAGGCCTGGCAGCACGGCCGCACCGGCATCCCGCTGGTCGACGCCGGAATGCGCGAGCTCTGGCAGACCGGGTACATGCACAATCGCGTGCGCATGGTCGTGGCATCCCTGCTGATCAAGAACCTGCTGATCGACTGGCGTATCGGCGAAGCCTGGTTCTGGGACTGCCTGGTCGACGCCGACGAGGCGAACAATCCGGCGAACTGGCAGTGGGTGGCCGGGTCGGGGGCGGATGCCGCGCCCTACTTCCGCGTCTTCAACCCGATACTGCAGGCCGACAAGTTCGACAGGCACGGCGAGTATCAGCGCCGCTACCTGCCCGAGCTCGGAACGGATGACTACCCGGCCCCGATCGTGGACCTAAAGGAATCGCGCGTCGAGGCCCTCGAGGCGTACAACCACGTGAAGAACGCGTAGCAGGTTTCGATACGGCTGCTCCTTCGTCGCGGCCTACTCAACCAGCGGTACTTCGTTGGTTGAGTAGCGCACGCCCTCTAGGGCGTTCGCGTATCGAAACCCACGACGGGGCTGGTTTCGATACGGCTGCTCCTTCGTCGCGGCCTACTCAACCAGCACTATCGCGCGGGCGACCACCGACGGTGCTGACCGCCAGCGCACCGGACTGCACCCCGAGGTGCGCTGCGACCGCCAGGTCACCGGACGCCAACCAGGCGGTGAGGAACCCCGCCGCGAAAGCATCGCCGGCACCGGTGGGGTCCACGATTTCGACCGGAGCTGCGGGAACCTGCTCCACCGGCCCGCCGCGCCGGGCGACGATGACCCCGCCCGCGTCGAGGGTGAGTGCGACGATCTCGAAGCGCTGCGCGAGGCTCAGCACGATCGCGAGCGGATCGCCGAGCCCGGTGAGCAGCCGCCCCTCCTCGAGGTTCGGGAACAGGATCGTCGCGCCGGCAATGGCGTCGAGAAACTCGTCCACCCCGAAGTCCGTGATGAATCCGACGGAGCCCGGGTCGACGGAGACGGCGACGCCGCGCTCCGTTGCGCGCGCGATGAGGCCCGCGACGGACTCGGCACGGTGAGGCGAGCCGAACAGGCTGTACCCGGTGAAGTGCACAGCGGACGCGGCATCCAGCAGCTCGTCGGTGACGAGGTCGGCGGTCATGGCGGCGTTCGCGCCGGTGTCGGTGAGCATGGTGCGGCTGTCGCCGTCGACGAGCACGACGATGGTGCCGGTGGGCAGCTCCGGATGCTCGGCGATGTGGGTGCGGACGCCCGGCAATCGGGCGGCGTGCCCGGCCGCGTCGCCCGCCCCGACCATGCCGACGAAGTCGACCTTCGCGCCGAGCGACGCCATCCAGGCGGCAGCATTCGCCGCGGACCCGCCCGCGCGATGCCGGATGGAGGCCCGCGTGTCGGTATCGGGCCGGACGGCATGCTCCGGCACGACCACGATGTCGTCGATCAGATCGCCGAAGACGACGATGCGGGTGTTATTCGTCATGACCCAGTGCCGCCCACGCGATGGCGATCTCGCCGGCGACGCGCACGTTGTTGCGGGCGAGATCGAGGTTGACCTCAAGGCTGCGTCCGCCGGAGAGTTCGACGATCTTGAGCAGCAGGAACGGTGTGACCGCCTTGCCCGTGACCCCGGCCTCGTCGGCGAGCACCAGCGCCTCGGCGAGCACGCGGTCGTGCTCGGCCGGGTCCCACTGCTGCTCGGCGGGGATCGGGTTGGCGACGACGATGCCCTGGCCGTGGCCGAGCTCGTCCTGGCTCTTCATGATCCGCGCGATCTCGGCGGCCGTGTCGACAGCCCAGTCGAGGGTGTACGCCGATTCGCGCAGCCAGAAGCTCGGGAACACCGTCGTGCGATAACCCACCACCGGCACGCTCAGGGTCTCCAGCCGCTCGAGCGTCGCGGCGATGTCGAGCACCGACTTGACGCCGGCACTCACGACCGCGATCGGGGTGACCGCGAGGGTGGAGAGATCTGCCGATTCGTCGAAGCTCGTGCTGGCGCCGCGGTGAACACCGCCGAGGCCGCCGGTGGCGAACACCCGCACCCCGGCGAGCGCCGCGAGGTGCGCGGTCGCCGCGACCGTCGTGGCGCCGGATGCCCCTGCCGCGGCGAGGATCGGAATGTCGCGAACACTGGCCTTGGCCAGGTTCTCCTCGGCGATACGCCGCACGCCCTCTGCATCGAGACCGATGCGGGGCACCCCGTCGAGCACGGCGATCGTGGCGGGGGTGACCCCAGCATCCGTCAGTATCTGCTCGAACTCGAGCGCGGCCTCGTGATTGCGCGGGCGCGGCAGCCCGTGCGAGATGATCGTCGATTCGAGGGCGACGACCGGGCGGCCCTCCTCGAGTGCGGCGGCAACGGTGGGCGAGACGATGAAGGGGCTGCTCATGGTGCGGTCAGCCTAGTGACGGGGCGTTGCGGACGCGTTTCCGGCGCGCGACCAGCACGTCACTCTCATTCCCGCGTCGACTTGAGCCATATGCAGGGTGCGGGGTGGCTTCACCCTGCATTTGGCTCAAGTCGATGGGAGGGAGGACTGGCTATTCGGGGACGAGTTCGGACTCCTCGTCGACGTCCACCTCGGGGGTCTCGTCGATGACCACGGCCGGGGCGGAATCACGGGTGGCGGCCTTGCCGGCGGCGGTGCCGGCGACGAAGCTGCCGATCAGCGACTTGATGTCCACGCCCGCGGTTGCCTGCAGCACGGCATCGATCTCGCTGAAGCCGCCGGCGACATTTTTCGTCAGCTGGCCGGCGCCATCCGTCGACACCACCGTGAGGTTGTCGATGTTGCCCATGGGCGCGGCGAGTTCGTGGGCGATCTGCGGCAGCAACTCCACCAGGCGCAGTTGGATGAGCGCTTCGGCCCGCTGCGACACGGCCTCGGCCGCGAGCTTGGTGGCCTTCGCCTCGGCCTCACCCTTGGCGAGGATCGCGTCGGCCTGAGCCTGGCCCTCGGCACGGATCGCCTCTGCACTCAGCACGCGTGCGTCGCGCTGGGCCTTCGCCGCGGTGACCTGCGCCTCTGCCGCGGCGGTCGCGGCGATCCGCACCTTGTAGGCGTCGGCGTCCGCGACCGCGTTGACCTCGGAGGCGAGCTGCGCGGCACGGAGCTTCGACGCGGCCTGGGCCGTGACTTCCTGCTCGTGCACGATGTTCTGCTGGGTCTTCGCCTCGGCGAGCGGCTTCGCACCGGCGGCCTCGGCTGTTGCCTTGTCGGTCTCCAGCTGCAGTGCCGCCTTCTTGAGCGCCAGGTCGTTGTTGGCGATCGCGACGGCCTGCTGGGCCGAGATGGTCGCCTCCTGCGATGCCTGGTCGGCCATCGCCTCGGCGATCTCGGCCGTCTGCAGCACCCGAGCCTGTTCGGCGCGACCCATGTTGCTGATGTACTGGTTCTCGTCGGTGATGCCCTTGATCTCGAACGAGTCGACGTCGAGGCCCTGGCTCAGCAGGGACTCGCGCGCGGTGGAGAGCACGGCAGCCCCGAGCTCGTCGCGCTTCTGGATGATGGTGAGCACATCCGTTCCACCGATGCTGGAGCGCAGCGAGCCGGAGAGCACCTCGAGCGCGAAGCTATCGATGTTCTTGTCGTTGCCGATGAAGCGCTGACCGGCGGCGAGGATCGCAGTGTGACTGTCGCCGACCTTGACGATCGCCACCGCCTCGACGCGGATGGTGACACCCTTGCCGTCCTGCGCCTCCGCCTGCAGTTCGATGGCCCGTGACCGCAAGCTCAGCTTGAACGCCTTCTGGAAGAACGGCGTGATGAATACACCGGAGCCGACGACGATCTTGATGCCGGACTGCTCCGTCGAGACACCGTCGATGGTGAGCTTGCGGGCGCGGCGACCGGTGAGCAGGATCGCCTCGTCCGGCCCCGCGTTCTTGTAGGTGGCACGCAGGTAGATCAGGGCGACGATCGCGATGGCGACGACGGCGATGACGATGGGGAGCACGGAACTGAAGGTCACGGAATTCCTCGGGTTCGTAAAGCTGCGGATTTTTCACCAGCCTGGCACAGATGTGCGGCCGGGGTCTCGATACGCTTCCTCCTTCGTCGGGCGCTACTCGACCAGCGGGGTGGGCGCAATAGAGTGGTGCCGTGCTCGATCTGACCGACTTCGACAAGGGCGCACCCGCCCCGCTCACTGACGAGGCCGGTCGACACGTGCTCGACGATGCCCTGCTGCCAGTGATGACGCTGCGCGAGAGCGCGATCAGCAACAACATCGCTGTGCTCGCCGGATTCGCCTCGGCGCACGGGCTTCTGATGGCTCCGCACATGAAGACGCACATGGCGCCCGCCCTCGCCGCTCGGCAGCTCGAAGCGGGCGCCTGGGGCGTCACCGTCGCGTCGGTGCAGCAGGCCCGCGTCGCCTGGGAGTCGGGCATCGACCACCTGATCGTCGCGAACGAGGTGCTCGACCCGGCCGGACTGCGCTGGCTGGCCGCGCGCCGCTCCCCCGACGTGCTGGTCTACGTCGACAGCCTGTACGGGGTGGAGGCGATCCGCGCAGCGGTGACGGATGCCGACGACCTCCGTGTTCTCATCGACGTCGGTTGGGCGGGCGGCAGGGCCGGCGTCCGCAGCCTGGACGAGGTGCGCGTTCTCGCCCACGCGCTGCGCGACATTCCCGGGGTCACCCTGCGCGGGATCTCCGGCTACGAGGGCGGCCTGAGCAGCGTCGACCTCGCCCGTGCATACGTGCGGGGGGCACTGGAGGCGTACAACACCCTGGTGGGCGAGAAGCTCCTGCCCGCGGCATCCGTGCTCTCGATGGGTGGCAGCGCCTACTTCGACGTCGTCGCCGATGTGCTGGCCGCGCGCCACCCGGAGACCACGGTGCTGCTGCGCTCCGGCGCCTACATCACCCATGACGACGGAAGCTACGCCCGCAAGGGCCCGTACACGCGCATCGACGGTCAGCTGATCGCGGCGATCGACGTCTGGGCGCGGGTGACCTCCACTCCGGAGCCCGGGCTCGCCATCGTCGCGATGGGCAAGCGCGACGCGCCCTACGACGAGGGGATGCCCGTGGCCAAGTTCCTGGTGCGCGACGGGGTCACGACCGAGCTCGACGATACGGTCACGGTGACCCGCATGGACGATCAGCACGGCTACCTCGCCGTCGACGGCATCGAACTCGTGCCCGGTGACGTGATCCGCTTCGGCATCTCGCACCCGTGCACCGCCTTCGACAAGTGGCGGGTGCTGCCGCTGATCGACGATCAGGATCGCGTGATCGATGCCGTGCGGACGTACTTTTGAACACGCGGGGCTTCTGATGCTGCTCCGCGGCGGCAGCGTCCTCGGCGCCGACGGAACGTTCCAGCGCGCCGACGTGCTGATCGAGGGCGATCGGATCGCGGATGTCGGGCCTGATCTGACACCGAGCAGCGAGGTGATCGACTGCGGCGGCAGGGTCATCCTGCCCGGCCTGATCGACGCCCACTCACACGCGGATGCCGCCGTCTTCGACCCGGCCGTGCCGCTCGCGCTGCTGCGACAGGGCGTGACGACGATCGTCGGCGGCCAGGACGGAGTCTCGTTCGCCCCCGGCGACGGCGCATACGCGAGCCGGTACTTCGCGTCGATCAATGGGCGGCATCCGGGCTACGTCGGTGGCGGGGTCGGCACACTGCTGGAGGGCTACGACGGCACCATCCCCCTCAATGTCGCCTACCTTGCTCCGGCCGGCACCATTCGGCACGAGGTCATGGGCGACGATGCGTCAGCGGCGACACCCGAGCAGCTGACGGCGATGCGATCACTGCTGCGGACCAGCCTCGACGCGGGGGCGGTTGGCCTCTCCACCGGCCTCGACTACGCCCCGGGCATCTTCGCCGACGCCGCCGAACTCGCGGCTCTCTGCGACGAGGTGGCCGCGGTCGACGGCCTGTACGTGACGCACATGCGCGGCGGCTACGAGGCGAACGCGGCGGTGGGTTTCGCGGAGATCGCCGAGATCGTGCGGCTCTCTGGCGTGCGTGCACACGTCTCGCACCTCCACGGCCCGATCCCGTTGCTGCTCGAGTTGCTCGAGGGCAGCGGCGCGAGCTTCGACGCCTACCCGTACTCACGCGGCTGTACCCTGCTGGCGATGCTGGTGCTGCCACCGGAGTGGGCCTCGCCGGCAACCCGGGCGCTTGCCGATGCCCTGCTCAGTGAGGGGCGGGATGCGGTGGTCGCAGTCCTTCGCAACCGCGTGCTCGCCCGCCCCGACCTCGGCAGCGACTGGGCCGAGCAGATCACCTTCAGCCACCTGGGCGCTGCACGACTCGGCAGCTACGCCGGCCGCACCGTCGCCGAGGTCGCCGCGGCCTTCGAGGACGACCCGGCCGAGCTGGTGCTCGACGTGCTGCTCGAGTGCGACCTTCAGGTGAGCGCGATCATGAGGGTGCCGTCGCCGCGCACGCCGGAGGAGCTCGCGGTGCTGTTCCGTCATCCCGGGCACACGGGTGGCTCCGACGGCATCTTCGTCGGCTCGCATCCGCACCCCCGCGCCTTCGGTACCTTCGCGCGCTACCTGGCCGAGTACGTCGGATCGGGGCTGCTCGACTGGTCGACCGCCGTCCATCATCTGTCGACGAACCCCGCGCGGCTGTTCCGGCTCGGCGACCGGGGCGCGGTGCGCTCCGGGGCGATCGCCGACCTGGTGGTGACGGATGTCGCGGCCCTCGCCGTGCGCTCCAGCTATGCCGAACCGACCCTGGTCGCCTCCGGCATCGACGACGTGCTCGTGGCGGGGCGGCCCGTGCTGCGCGGCGGGAGCCTCACCGGGGAGCTGGCGGGACGCGGCATCCGTCGGTCCCCACGCTGATCCTGGTCAGACGGCGGCGACGACGTCGATCTCGACCAGGATGCCCGCCAGGGTGCTACCGACGGTGGTGCGCACCGGGAACGGGGCGTCGAAGTGCTCACGGTAGGCCTCGTTGAACTCGGCGAAGTCACGGTCGAGGTTGGCGAGGTGCACGGTCGACTTGACCACATCATCCATGGTGAGGCCCTGCTCGGCGAGCACCGACTCGATGTTCTTGAGCACCTGGTGGGTCTGCGCGGCGACGCCCTCCGGGATGGTGCCGGTCGCGGCATCCTGCGGTCCGAAGCCGGCCGTGTAGAGGAAGCCGTTCGCGACGATGCCGTGACTGTACGGGCCGGCGGGGGCGGGAGCGGTGGGAGAGACGACGGCGGTCTTCATGGGAGGTCCTTTCGTGGGCTGACCTCCAGCATGGCCGAATCAGGCGGCGCGCGTCAGTGAGGTGTCACCACGCCCGCAGTTCGACACCCAGCCAGCGCGCGAGATCGATCAGCTCCGCGCGCACCATCTCGACCTCCTCCGGGTCGAAGGGAAAGAATTCGTGCACCGCGTTCACGGTCAGCACCTCGTGCTCACGACTCACCTCGGCGTCGAGCATGCCGACGAACCTGTCGCCCATCAGGATCGGGTAGGCGAAGAATCCGTACCTGCGCTGCGGCTTCGGCTTGTACTGCTCGAGCACGTAGTCGAAGTCGAAGACCTCGCGCAGTCGGGGGCGGTCGAACAGCATCCCGTCGTAGGGGCTGAGGAAGGCGACGCGTCCTCCGTCATCCTCCTCCAGCGCGGCGACGGCCTCCGGGTCGACGCGGTACTTGCGGGCGCTTCCCTCGATGATCGCGGGCTCGCCGGCCTCCCCCACCGGCGTCCACGGCGACTTCTGCTTCGCGATGCCGGCCGCGTGCAACCGACGTTCGTTCAGCAGTCGCTGGGCCTCATCGTCGTCGTACTCGGGCATCCCCGACGGGTAGACCCGCTCGGCGAGGTCCCAGCGCCGATGCCGCCCCTCACGACCGACCACGGCGACCTCCCCCTGCCGCTGCAGGATGTCGAGCATGTGCACGGTCTGGTTGGGCCCGAACCAACCGTCGGGGGGACGCGTCACCTCTGCGGTGTCGGGGATGTCTGCGGCCAGCAGCGGCCCGTCGGCGCGCAGCCGCGCGAGCACATCGCCCCGGAACCGCCGGTTCGCCGCGATCCACTGGCGGGTGCTCTCGCGCTGCGGCCACCGCCGCATCGCCGGAAGCATCAGCGGCAACAGCCCGACCGGTCGGAACGCCCCGTCGAATTCGAACAGCAACCGATCGGTTTCGACCGCCTTCGACAGCTGGATGGGGTCGTAGCCCTCGCCGATGCGCGACCAGAGGATGCTGTGCTCCGACGGCGCGATCGTCGCGGTCGGATCGATCTTGATCGCTCCGAGCTCCTCGGCCACCTCGACGACGTCTCCGGGGCGGATTGCATCCAGCAGTTGCGCGCGCACCGCGATGCGCCTTGCCTGGTCGAGCGTGAGCCGGTGCGTCACGCGACGAGGCTAGCAGCGGGTCCTCCTCAGTGAAGGGCGCCGCCGCCGATGAGGATGTCGTCGCTCGTGCTGAGCGCGGTGGCCAGGATCGCGGTCAGGCCGCGCACCATCGTCTCGATCGGCATGGAGGCGGTCGTGGTGCCGACCGTCTGCTCGGGGGCGAAGGGCACGTGCACGAAGCCGCCGCGGACATCCGTTCCCTCGAGGGTGTGCATCAGCCGGTAGAACACGTGATTGCAGGTGTAGGTGCCGGCTGTCTGCGAGACGACGGCGGCAACCCCGAGTCGGTCGAGCTCGGCGACCGCGGCCTTGATCGGCACGGTCGAGAAGTACGCGGCCGGGCCGTCGGCAACGATCGGCTCATCGATCGGCTGGGAGCCGCGATTGTCGGGGATGCGCGCGTCGTCGACGTTGATCGCGATCCGTTCGACGGCAAGAGTCGCCGTGCCACCCGCCTGGCCGACACAGATGACGAGGTCGGGTCGCACCTGCTCCAATGCATCGAGCAGTGCGCGATCGACGGCGGCGAAGTCGACGGGAAGCTCCACGGCGACGACGTTCTCGGGGCCGCTCCAGGTGCGCGCGACCTCCTGCACCGTCGACCAGGACGGGTTCGTCGTCTCCCCGCCGAAGGGCTCGAAACCGGTGAGCAGCACGGTCGTCATCTCTTCAGCCTCTCACGCGCGGATCGACTTGCGGCAGGTGCACGGTTCGACAGCGGGATACCGTGCATTTGCCGCAAGGGGATGAGCGCCCGAGCGGCTAGAGCGTCTTCACCAGTCCGCCGTCGATGAGGAAGTCCGACCCGGTCACATTGCCGGCGCGGTTGCTCGCCAGCAGCAGCACGAGGTCGGCCACCTCGGAGGGCTGGGTGAATCGACCGGTCGAGAAGCCTTCGACGGCGCGCGCTTTGGCCGTCTCCGCGTCGACTCCGCTGTTCTTGGCGATCGCCTCGGCGACACCGCCCTTTCCGAGCCACAGGTCGGTCGCGACCGGCCCGGGACTGATCGTGTTGAAACGGATGTTGTCGGCCCCGTACTCCTTCGACAGCGACTTGGAGAGATTCCACACCGCCGCCTTCGCCGCCGAGTAATCGATGACGCCCGGGTCGGGCAGAAAGGCGTTGACCGACCCGATGGTCACCACGTTGCCGCCACCCCGAGCCAGTAGCAGCGGAATCGCGGCGCGGGTCGAGCGCAGCGCCGCCATGAAACTGAGGTTGAAGGTGGCCGACCACTCCTCGTCGGTGATGGCCACGAAGCCGTCGGATCGGATCGCCACCGCGCCCACGTTATTGACCAGGATGTCGAGGCCGCCGAACTCGTCCGCGTGCGCCACCAGTTCGGCAGGCCCGCTCGGTGTCGACAGGTCGACCAGAACTGAGCGCAGAGCACCGGTCTTCGCCAGCTCGTCGAGTTCTGACGAGCCCGATCTCGATCCGGCGATGACCCGCGCACCCTCCGCAATGAGGCCGGTCGCGACAGCCAAGCCGATGCCCTTGCTCGCGCCGGTGACGACAGCTACTTTTCCCGTGAGTCCGAGGTCCATACCTGAGGCTAGGACTGGAAGGCCGCCAGGGCTAGCGTTGATTCACACCAGCGTGGAATGGAGCCCGATGTCGGATGTGTCTGAACTCCTGACGGTCTATAGCGAGTCCGCCTATGCAAAGGACATCGACCGCTTCATGACGAATTACGCCGACGACGTGCGGGTGTTCGACCTCTGGGGCTCCTGGGAGATCCGCGGCGCAGCGACGTGGCGTGAGGGGATCACCGGCTGGTTCGATTCGCTCGGCGACGACCGCGTCGTGGTCGAGTTCGACGACGTGGAGGTGGCGGTCAGCGGCGAACTTGCGACCCTGAGTGCGTTCGTCACATACTCGGCCGAGGCCGCATCCGGCGAGCGCATCCGGCAGATGACCAACCGGCTCAGCTGGACGCTGTCTCGGCAGGACGGCGCGTGGCGAGTGACCCATGAGCACACCTCCGCACCGGTCGACGCGGAGACCGGCAAGGTCATGCTGTCGCGCTCATGACCGACCCCGACGACTCCACAGTGGAAAGCACCGCCATCGCGGCCGAACTCGGCCGGGTGACCGCACACTGGACACCTCGCGTGGTCGGTCGAGTCAACGACCAGTACGTGAAGGTCGCCAAACTGCTGGGCGAACTGGTCTGGCACGCGCATGACGACGAAGACGAGATGTTTCTCGTCGTCTCCGGACGCCTGACCATCCAGCTGGAGGGCGACCGCGAGGTCCACCTCGGGCCGGGAGAGTTCTACGTCGTTCCGCGCGGGGTGCAGCACAATCCCATCGCGCAGGAAGAGGTCGAGATCGTCCTGATCGAGACCGTGACGACCGCGCACACCGGGAACGTCGTGGTCGAGGGGACGGTACCGCTCGAGGACCAGGTCGGTTCGTTCGGCTGATGGTCGATTCACACGTGATCAAGCCCCTCACCGCCGAGACCTACCCCGCGTGGCTCGCGCTCGCGCAGAAGCACAACGGGGTGTGGGGCGGGTGCTACTGCTCGTACTTTCACGGCGACACCGCGGAGACGGTCAAGCGCGATTACGACGGACCGACGTTCAAGATGCGGCTCATCGACGAGGGAGTCGCGCACGCCGCCCTCGTGTTCGACGGCGACACCGCTATCGCGTGGTGCCAGTACGGCAGCCCTGACGAGCTGCCCGGCATCTACCATCGCAAGCAGTACGACGCGGGAGAGTCGAACCCCGCACCGTGGCGCATCACCTGCTTCTTCGTCGATCGCGACCATCGCCGATCCGGCGTGGCCTACGAGGCCCTGGATGGCGCGCTGCTGCAGATCGCGAAAGCCGGCGGCGGCGAGGTGGTGAGCTTCCCGAACGAGCTCGTGCCCGGCAAACGGACCTCGTCGTCGTTCCTGCACAACGGAACTCGCGCCATGTTCGAGAGGGCGGGCTTCACCTTCGAGCGCCACATCGGCAAGAGCAAGACGGTGATGCGCAAGACGATCGCCGCGAACGCGGGCTAGTCCGCCGTGCTGAGATGCACCATGGCGTCGTAGAGCTGCTGTTCCGTCATCGGAGGCTCGGGGATGGGATGCGCCCGCTCTGCGCGGTATGCGTCGAGCGCGAGAAAAAGCTGGCGGCGCCAGGCATTGGGGGCCGTGGCACTGGTGGCATCCATGATCCGGCCGGTAGACCAGATGAGGTTCACGATGTCGGCCACGGTGATGTCGGGTCGAGCCGAACCAGCCTCCTGGGCTCGGGTGAGCACCTCCTCGATCTGCCGACACATCTGGTCGTGGATGCGCTCGGTGTCGGCATTTCCGGGAAAGCGGCGGGACAGGAAATCATTGAAGCCCCGGTCGCCCGCCTGCACGCTGAACAGATTCTCCAGATAGCCGACGAGGCCATCCCAGGGGTCCTCGATCTCCAGCGCCTCGCGGGCCCCGTCGAGAAACTCCTGGAGCCGGGGTTCGAAGGCAGCCATGAGCAGATCCATGCGGGTGGGGAAATGGCGATACAGAGTTCCGATGGCGACATCCGCGCCCCGCGCGATCGCCTCGAGCGAGGCATCGACGCCGCGTACCGCGAACTCTCGCTGAGCCTCGGCGATGAGCCTCCCGCGGCGCTCCTGGGCATCGCGACGCTGGGGCATCCGCATCCGCATCCGCTCGCCGTCACCTACGCTCACCTCGCCAATCTACCTCCGAACCCGAGGGCACCCTCCGTTTCGCGTGTCGTCCGGAATACATGAGGCACCCCTCCGGTTGTCCTGCATAACCGGAGGGGTACCTCACCCTGGCGGATAGCCGCCCAGATCCTCCGGCCGACACACGCACCACGAAGGAGCACATCATGAGCAACATCAGCATCATCGGCTCGGGGAACATGGCCAGAACCATCGCCATCCTGGCCCTCGCGGGTGGCAACACCGTCGAGATCATCGGTCGAAATCCGGACACGACAGCGGCGCTCGTCGACCACCTCGGCACCGGCGCCACGGCGGGAACGTGGGGTGCCACCCCGACAGGGGACATCGTCATCCTCGCCGTGCTCTTCGCCGGCGCCGTGCCGGTAGTCAGCGAGTACGGGGAGAAATTGGCCGACAAGATCGTCGTCGACATTACGAACCCCTTCACCAGCGACGCGACGGGACTCGCCATACCCCATGACACCTCCGTCGCGCAGATGGTCGCCGACGCCAGCCCGGCAAGCACCCACGTCGTCAAGGCGTTCAACACCCTCTTCAGTCACGTTCTGGGCGCAGGTGCACCGGTAGATGTGTTCATCGCCGGCGATGACGTGCAGGCAAAGGCGGCGGTCTCGCACTTCATCGCAAGCCTCGGACATCGCCCCAGAGACACGGGAGCTCTCGGCATGGCGCATTGGCTGGAGGGCGCGGGTCTGATCGAGATGGGTCTGGCCCGCAACGGCCTGGGATTCAACATCTCCCTCGGTGTCACCGTCGAGGGAGCGAAGTAACGGTGGGGAAGCTCGATGGCAAGGTTGCGGTGATCACGGGCGCGACGAGCGGCATGGCGCTGGCAGGGGCGAGGCTCTTCGTCGAGGAGGGCGCTTACGTGTTCATCTCGGGGCGCCACCAGGAGGCGGTGGATGAGGCCGTCGCACTGATCGGGCGCAACGTGACGGGCGTGCGGGCCGATTCGGCCGACCTCGACGACCTGGACCGGCTGTTCGACACGGTCACACGGGAGAAAGGATCGATCGACGTGCTGTGGGCGAGTGCGGGGACGGGAGGGCAGGGCGTGCTCGGCAAGATCACCGTGGAGCAGTTCGACGCCGCCTTCACCCTCAACGCACGCGGCACGCTGTTCACCATCCAGAAGGCACTTCCGCTCGTCAACGACGGCGGTTCGATCTTCATGACCGGGTCGAACGCTTCGCTGCGTGGCTATCCCGGCTGGAGTGTGTACGCGGCAAGCAAGGCCGTATTACCGGCCTACGCGCGGGCATGGGTTGCCGAACTCCGAGACAGGAAGATCCGCGTGAACGTGCTGACTCCGGGCCAGGTTGCCACACCGATTCTCGAGGAGGTGATGGACGCGGAGACGAAGGCGCAGTTCGAATCGGTGATCCCCCGGAGGGAGATGGGGCGCCCCGAGGAGATCGCCACAGCCGCCTTGTTCCTTGCGTCGAACGACTCGAGTTACGTCAACGGCATGGAGCTGGTCGTCGACGGCGGCACCACGGTGATCTGATCCCGTCCGTTCCGGTTGCCGCATCCCGCCACCCGGCGTGGTGCGGCACCCGAACCGATGGGGATGTGGGCGACACAAGAGAAAAGGCCCCGTCCGCAGACGGGGCCGTGCTGTCTCAAAGCGTGCGCCCGGAGGGATTTGAACTACCCGCGAAGGCCCGAGAACACAGCTCTCCCCCAGCACTCCCCTGATTTTTAGGGGTATTTGACTCGTTTAGTGACAATAGAACCAGATTCGTTTGTGCGGAATTGTGGGGTTTCGGTGGGGGCGGCTCGCGCAAACCGTTACAAAATGTGATTTGTCATGATATAGTTTTGAAATGAATTTTGAAGTGTTTGAAAGATCGCGTTCTGACAGCGGAGGGCGCGGAGTCCCGACGGTCCGTCCCCTCAGCGCTGGGCGCCTTGTTCTAAACGCTGCAGCGCTTCGTCTGCTCGGGGACACGACTCATGTGTTGTTGCTCTGGGACGCCTCAACGAAGCGGATGGGCATACAGCCGACCGATGCGTCTCATCCCAACGCACTACGAGTGACCCTCTCCCCAAGTCAAGGCACCATCACGAGCAAAGCCTTCATCGTCGACAACGGGATCCCCCATGGCCAGCGCATGAAGCTGGCCTGGGACGGCACCATGTGGATTGCATCCACCACAGACCCGGCGAACCCCCTCGCCGCTCCCCCGGAGGCCTGACCGCCGGAGGAACAACAAAGCCCCCGACCTGCGTCAACAGGCCGAGGGCGATCCGATTCACCTGTTCAGAGGAGAAACGAACATGAGCAACGCTACCGACACCACCCCCACCGCGGGAATCCTCCCCTTCGAGGGTGTCACTTATAACCCCGATCGTGAGCCGACGATCATGGAAGTCGCCGACGCCGGCCAGTACGAGAACTACACCACCGCTATCGGATGGTCGAAGGACGCGAATGTCTGGTTCTCGGGTCACTGGACCGGGCGACGTGACCTCCTGAACCGTTGGACTGGTCACATTCGCATCTACCCCGAGCGCGCACAGTTCAAGATCCTCCTTCGCCACGGCGCGACGCTCGCGGACCTCGACTGGCACCGCGAGCAGATCGAGCAGGTCAAGCGCGGCATGAAGAATCAGATGCCATGGGGTGACCACGAGACATCTGCTGGTGAGCGCTACCTCGCGTTCAGCCCCGGCCGCACAGTCACAGTCGACCTGCCCGCGGGCGAGGTGACCCCCGACTACCTCACGCCCTGCACGGAGCCTGCGTGCCTCGAGTCGTTCCACGTGTATGACCCAGAGGACGTGTGCTTCAAGCACACCGCCGAGCGTCTCAACGGCGCGAACTGGACGGTGGAAGTCGAACGATGGGCGGATGACGTCGAGCCTGACCGCATGGGCGACGGGTGGACTGTGTACGTCGAGACCGACGAGTGCTTCATCGACGGCGCGGCGGCTGCGGGGTTCGCCTCCGATCTGCAGTGGGCCGCAGCGACCTGCCGCAAGCTGAACGACGCGCGGGAAGCCGTGGCCTCTGCTTGACGGGTTCATGGGCCCCGGTGAGATTTCGTTCTTGCCGGGGCTCTCGCCATTCGCATCAAATCGCGCCATCGTTGGAGGATGAGTGCGCAGCCCGTTCAGCCACAACGCATCACGCGGACCTACGAGGAATGCATCGCTGCCGCAGCACGAGTTGCTGCCGCAGCGGAACTCCGAATCCTCGCAGAAGATGCCGAGACCGAGGCTCTCAATGGATGAGATCGGCGTGGAAGCGTCTGGGACGCCGAACTGCGAGCAATGCCTAACCGCTCTCGAGCTCGCCGGTTCCGACGCGAATCCGTACTGGTGGTGCCCCTCGTGCCAATTAGCCAGAGTTACTTAGCGGCTAGACCCGGTCTGTGAGCCATAGGGTGATCGCTTCCATGCTGAGGTGGGGAGTGTCGGCCACCGCGACCATGAACTCTTCCACTTCGGGCTGCGGCACATCAATGAGCTCGACCCCATTGATGTCGAGGAATGTGACGCAGGAAAGCCAAGCGGTGCGCTTGTTAGCGTCCTCGAACGCATGGGCCTCACAAAGGCAGAAGAGAAGCGCCCCGGCTTGTTGAAGCAACGTGGGGTAGAGGTACTCTCCACCCCACGTTGCTGAAGGCTGTCCGACTGCGCCCTCGAGCTTCCCTCGCTCAATAAGCGCGCATAGCTTCTCTGAGTCGTGGATTTCTATGACTTCCTCGACTGTGAGAAATGCGGTCACCGAAGAGCAAGCGCGTCTAGCGCTCCACGCCAACGCTTACTTTGTCGTTGGCGAGCAACGGCAGTCTCGTCAGGATCCGCTGGCCTGCTCTGCACCGGAGCGGTCGGGGCGTCGCCCCCCTCGATCAGCACCTTTGTGTAGTAACGCCTCATGGTCGCCTGAGACACAGGCGCCGTAGACCCCGCGCCTGGAGGCAAGTCGCCGCGCGCTTCAGTCCATGGCAGCTCAACGTGAGTCATCGCGCTCAGAACCCCACCACCATTTTTGCCATAGTGGGCGTAGACGGCGTCGATTACAGCTTTGTCGTCATCCGACAGCTGCGAACCGTCGTCCACGACGACGTAGTCGTTGTAGCGATTCGCGGCCCAAACCGAGCGAACCACGGGGCCGCCCTTCCAAGCTTCGATCTCATCGCCGAAGAGCGGCTTGCCCGTCCAGGCCAGCGACCATGCCTGTGAGTAGTAGAGAAGTTTCTGAAGCTGCATCTCCCCAAACACGATCTTCTGGTGGTTTAGGTACTGTGAAACCTTCATTGCAGTAGTCATTGCAGCCTCCCTCCGTTACGCCGAGTTTACGGGTTTACTCTTCGAAATCCTTGAACATACCAGCTAATCGCATACCACTGACACGCGAGAAAGCAAAACTGTCTCGTGCCAACTCGGTTGCGGAGAAAGTCCTATACCTGCCCTAGCCTGATTTCTTCGCAGAGGGCCGGCCTGCTTCCCCCGAGAGGAGCAGTGTTGGCCTGGCCGAACTCAGACCGCCCGAAACCGATCAGGTACGACTACGACACCTGGTTGGTGATGCGTAACGACCCGGTACTGCCGGCGGCCATCATCACCCGCCAGAAGACCGCTGACGGGGTCGAATATTTCCGCGCGGTCACCTGGGACCTCGAACCAGAGAAAAGGCTCCTGATCGGACGCAGCGCAACGCTAGGAGGCGCCGACAACCTCGTGCGCTACAAGACTCCGCGGCCGCCGATTCCCAGCACGAAAGAGGGAAATCAGGACAATCATGGAATCAGTCCGCTGCCTTCGTTGACCGCGGTACCTAAGGTGCTGGGCTGAGCGAGGGACGCGGTTCGAGCAGCATCCATCCGATCTGACACATCGTCCAGGTCGTCTTCGAAAAGGTCGGCGTAGGTGTCGAGCGTCATGGCAGCCGATGCGTGTCCGAGCATCCGCTGTACCGCTTTCGGGTTCGCCCCGGCGCTGATCGCGAGGCTCGCAGCGGTGTGCCTCAAATCGTGCGGGGTGATCTCCGGGAAGGTCGAGTCAACCCGTCGACACTTCTGAACTGCCGACCAGAACCACCCCTGACCGCTCTTCGGAATCTTCATATGCGCAAAGCCCTTGCCGAAGACAAGATCCTCGCGGCCCTTCGTCTCGCACGAGCGAGCTAGCGGCTCGGAGAGAAACTTTGGATACGGAACGCTGCGATTTTCGTGGGTCTTGGGGGTACCCACGATGATCTTCGAACCAATCGACACAGCGTTCTCACGCACCAGAATGCGCCGACGCAGCGTGTCTAACGCCGAGACCCTGATCGCGGTGGCCTCTCCCCACCGGAGCCCTGTGTACGCGAGCGTGTAGACCAGAGTGGCGTGATCACCAGCCTTGAGCGCCAGCAACTCGACCTGGTCAGCAGTGAGGTACGCGCGACGTTTCTTCTGCTTCCTGGGAAGCTTGACGCCGCGGGCAGGGTTCGTCGCGATACGACGATCGAGCACAGCGACGTCCAGAATTCCAGCGAGGACTCCGTAGGCACGGATGACCGTGCTGGCCGACCTCGGCTTGCCGTCTCCGGCGGTCAGCTTCGTCACCCACGTGCGAACTTCCGAGTGCCGGATCTCGCCCAGCCTTCGGTCTCCCCACATCGGTTCGACGTGCACGCGCCAAGACGACTCGAGCCCCGTGTACGTGGACGGCTTGAGGTGCATCTGGTTCGCAAGCCAGTCCACACCGAGTTCGCGAATAGTGGACTTCGCAGCTCGAGGGTCGACGTACTCGCCCCGCAACGTCGACACCGCCACCTGGGCTAGATAGTCCTCGGCGTCTTTCTTTCGCGTGAATCCGTTCTTCTCCCGAGACTTCCGCTCGGGGTCGCGGTACCTAACGCGGTACCGACGCCCGCTGGCCGTTTCGTAACTTTCGATGCTTGCCATTACCTGCTCCGATGCTCTCGGCCCGTGTTGGCCTCACCGCTTAGGCATGCGGCAAGTCGGTTTGGCCACATGCCCAGAAGGTGAAGCCCCGACACCGGGGCGGCACCTTCGTCGAAAGCCAAACCCTCATGAACGTGTACCTCAGTCCCGACCAGGTCGTTGCTCTTCTTCCTGGCATCTCTCGCGGGAGACTCGCGCAACTTCGCTTCAACGGCACCGGGCCGCGGTACCGCCAACCGACGCCGAAAACCATCCTCTACGTGGAGTCCGAGGTCATCGAGTGGGTCGAAAGATCGGCCCGCTCGGGCACGATGGACAGACCCATTGCGGGACATCGCTAACCGTCGATCCAGGTGACGTCGACTCCCTTGTCCTGCAGCCTTTTCGCGAGCATCTCGACGTCTTTGTCAACAAGGCTGAGCTCGTACTGCATGCGCTCGTAGTCGTGAGTCTCGTCCGGGTTCAAGGAATGGTGAACTGCGAGCCTGTGGCGAGCTCCGACGCGGCGGTTCACCAAGTTCCGCAGGTACCGAGTATCGGTGAGTGTCTCGTAGATCTCGGCCGCGAGTCCTTCCCGAACGACGGCACTATCCGCCGAGTACAGCGAAAACCATGGGTCGAACTCGGCGATCGACATGCTGGATACAGCCTCCCCGAGGTTCGGCAGGTCGACCGTGCCTTCCGGGTCACCGACTCGAATCAACAGGAAGAGCGGGGGGATGCCCAGACCACGAGCTATGTCCAACAACTGACCCACGGTGATGTCGGCTTTCCGGCCGGACTCGATGTTCTGAATGACCGGTCCGGTGATCTTCGGATTCGGGATTGCGTCGGCGAGATCTTGTGCTGTGCGGAAGCCCGCGTCGCGGCGGTAACCCGCGATGCGACGCCAAATGGTGGGAGCGTTCATTCCTTCAGAGATCATGATACTGACACTATATCGGCGTGTTGATTGTAAATCTCCTATTTAGAAGTAATGTGTAATTCGTGATCGGTACTCGTTCTGATCGCGAAAATCACAATTGGAGTTCAACATGACGATCCCGAACGACATGGAGAAGCTCTTCGGCACAGCCGAAGCGGCGGAGTATCTGGGGGTGTCCGTATCGCAGATGGCACAGTGGCGATTCAACGGACGGGGCCCGAAGTACGTCGCACTCTCTCCGCGCAAAATCCGCTACACCCGAGCCGCCATCGAGGAATTCGTTGAGGCAAGCAAGCGCACCCACACGGGCCAGCGATCAGCGTGACCACACAGCCATCACCCGGGCTGGAGCATCGAGTCAGAGGGCGTGACGCTGAGACCTCGTGGTCCGCTGCAATCGCTATCGACCGCCCAGACGGCGAAGCCCTTCTCACCGCCATCTACGAGCTGCTTCTGATCAACGGTCCGCAGACCGACGACGCTCTCTACGAGCTGTACCGGGCGGCCGGCGGCATCAGGACTCCGCAGCGAGTGCGCACGGCCCGAGCGGAGCTCGTGAGAGGCGCCGAGGGCGTGAATCCGACGGTACGCACCACGGGCCGCAACGGCATCTCCGAGCACGGTGGTTCCGCCCAAACGTGGGAGGCCATCCCGTGACGCCCAGCCACCGAGATGACCCGATCCACGCGAAGGGAGTTCCCTCGTGGGTTTCAAGACAACCGAGTGGGCGTTCACAGTCGACGTCTCCGCGCCGATGAAGGCCGTCCTCGTGGCGCTCGCACATCGCGCCGACGACAAGACCGGGATGTGCTTCCCGGGGCAGTCCACGCTCGCCGACATGACCGGACAGTCTCGGTCGACGGTCAACCGCGCCCTCGGTGCTCTCGAGACCCTGGGAGTGATTTCGCGGGAGCGTCGCAACACCAGGAACGGCTACCGGACCAGCGACAGCTTCACTCTCAACACCGCCTATGTGTCAGAGAGCCAACTAGGCACAGAGCCAACTAGGCAGAGCGCCTACAAGGCAGACAGCGCGAGCCTAGATGTCACTCTGCACACGCCTATGTCGCACAGTGACACAGCAATAGATCAGTCAGTTGATCAATCAGTAGATCAATCAGATGAGACACCGCAGCCTTCTTCGAAGTCGAAAAGCAGAGGCACGCGCATCCCTAATGATTTCGCGCTCACTCCGGGCATGCGCGACTGGGCTCGAGGTCGCACGCCCGACATCAATCTCGAGCTCACCACAGAGAAATTCATCAACTACTGGATCTCCAAGGCTGGCGTGAACGCTACGAAGACGGACTGGGAGCGCACCTGGAGGAACTGGTGCCTGTCAGACCAAGAGCGAGTACCACCCTCTGAGCGCGCGAAACCTGCGGTTGCCCCTGTCCGAAGGTTTCAAAGCGTGTACTGCGAAGAACATCGGCAGCCAAACCCGTGCACTAGCTGCGCCGACGAGCGAGCCAAGGGAAATGCAGCAGGGCACGCGGTGAGCGCGCTGTTCCGGAAGGAGTACGCCGACGAGGAGGCCCGCAGAGCCACGACCCGATTGACGCCCCCGGAAAGTGAGAACTCATGAACCACGAAATCGATCACGGCATCCGCTGCGACGACCACGTAGGCGAGGTCTTCCCTCCCCGCTGCGGCGCCTGCCAAGCACTCGCCGAAGAGGAGGCCCGCTGATGGCCTTCAACACCCCAGCCCAGACCGAAGCGGTTCTGCTGCACCTCCTCACCGAGCAACTCACCGCACCGGACAAGAGCCTGTTCGAGGAGCTGTTCGAAGTCTGCCGAGGAGATGGCCCCGACGAGACGGTGCCCAACATCGCATTCATCGCCACCGCGGCGATCAAGCACCTCGGCTGGCTCCTGACGCTCGCCGGCGGGCAGACGGTCGCGGGCGCCCTGAACATCATCCAGACCGGGCAACTGTGGGCTGAGGTCGACCAGGTCGAACGTGACATGGATGCGAACGGTGACGACTGAAGACGGCCCGTTCCGACACGTTGCGTGGTTGCCCGGCAACGATCGCCGCGTGCGGGCCAAGCAGATCGCCATGCTCGAGCTCGACGAGATCGAAGCTCGGCAATGGGTGGAGACCATGCGAGACCTTGTGACCCAGAACCTTCCCGACCGAGAGTTCACGGTCAAGCGGATGCGACTCCTCAAGGAACGCGAAGCGTCGCGACGGTCCGCACAGACCAAGTTGCACTGGCGGTTCAATGCCAAGCGCCGGCCGGATCTTCTCGAACGCGACGTACGGACCGAGCTTGCCAAGACCGCCGAGGATCTCGCCGAGGGCCTCGCGGAGATGGAGAAGCAGATACCGACTCTCAAACGGGCGAGGCCGGTCCACGCGCGCGAGAAGCGAGCACCTGAACCCAGGGGCCTCGTTAGACCGAGAGATCTATCGAGGATCGACCCGAACTACCTTCAGCAGGTTCAGGAGATGAGCGGTATGGCGGATCTCTCCATGGAAACCGACAAGAGCATCTTCACGGCCGTCTGCAAGCACAGGCGCATGCCAGAGAGGGTCGCCATCGAGTGGCTAGGGAAGTTCTTCGCCGAGACCAAACCCGCCGCGGGAGAGGTCATCTAGTGGCCGATCGACCAGTCGATGACAAAACGCGCGCGAGGGCCCTAAGCCGCAGCGTGGTCAACATTCACCAGCAAACGCGAGCGCAAGAGAACGTTCACCGCCTCGATCGCGCACGCACGCGTGACGCGCCTGTACGCAAATGGCGGGTTGTGGGACGTTCGACAAGAAACGCGCGCAGGCGAGATGGGGGTACGTCCGCACTGGGCAGCGCAGTACCGTTGCGCGGCGGTTGCTCCCGCACTTCACCAATGAACTCGCAAACGCGCAGGCGACCTCGCAGCGCAACTGTCGAACATTCGAACCTTGCGCGCGCGCGTGCGTCACGCGCCTGTGTGCAAATGGGAGGGGAAAGTACCGGTACAAGCACAAACGCGCGGGCGAGAAACACGGGCTTCTGCGCGAGATGTCTCGGTCAACGTCTAAACGCGCGGGCGAGGCACCATGGCTGACGCCGATAAGCCACCGTCGCGGGGTGAGGTCGCGTTCTGGGTTCTGGGTTCACTCCTGCGCGACATGAAGCGCGAGCTCGATACCAATGGCAAGCAACCGCCTTCTTTCGCCCAAGACGTTCTGAAGCCGCTCTACGCGATGGCCGAGATCCCGGTCCCCGACGACAGAACCGCTAGCGGAACCGACATTGCGAGAGTGGTGACAACCTCCTGGATTTCGGTGCATGAGGCAGCCGCCCAAACCGGGCTGAGCGAGTCGTACGTAAGGCGGCTCGCTCGGCTCCGGGCCATCCGGGCCCAACGGCTGGGGCGGGATTGGCAGATCGACCCCGACAGCTTGATCAACGTCCCACGGAGGGCAGCATGACCGACATTCCATCCAACGGCACCGCACGTGAGGAGTGGGTCGAGCAGCATGCGCTCGATCGGGATCCGGAAGTGATCGCCGCGAACGCTCAGGCCAGCGAGGCGGAAGCCCTGGCCAACAGCCTTGAGGACGCGATCCGCGCCGGTGACGCCGAAGTCACTCACGACAAGCTCACTGAGCAGAAGTCGCTCGTCAGCTTCCTCCGCCTCCAGGTCGAAGGTGCCCGCACCAAGGCCCGACAGCGCCGCATCGACGCCCGTGACCAGGCCATCGCGGACATCAAGAAAGAAGTGCTGAAGAAGGCACCCGAGTCGGGCCAGTACCTTGTCGAAGCTCTGGCGGCTGTCCACGAGGCAGCGAAGAAGTTCGTCACCCTCGCCAACGAACACGATGCCGACCTCCAGCGCTGGCGCGTGCAGCTCGAAGGTCACGGCTTCAAAGAGCAGCAGTACGAGCAGGGCATCGGCATCAACGGCATCGGCACCCTTCGCGTTGACAACAGCGAACTGCCCATCGTTGACCCAGGTAACTACCTCCGAATGATCTTCGGCGGGGTGTCTTCCGAAGTCAGGCTCAAGCCCCTCCCGGACGACTACGACACCGTCCAGGCCGCGTACAAGTCGCTCCGCTCGACCGGGAAGGCTGCCTAGTGGCCGAACAGAAGCCGGAATCGTGGCTGGAGTCCGCAACGCCCGAGCAGATCGACAACGCGTTCCAGGCGGGCGAGCTCGACGAGATCATGGGCGTCCCCCGCAACGAGGCAGGCAACCGCCTCACCGACCTCCGCGGCATCCAGCGCTAACGGCACCACCACCCCACTCGCCCAAATCCCCAGTCAGGACCAGAAGCCCAAGTGGCCGATGAAGGACCCACCACCGCCGGCAGTATCGTCGCCAAGCTCCGCATGGAGCGCGACGAATGGATGGCCGACTACCAGAAGACGAAGCAGGAAACGCGCGAGCTCGCCGGGCTCTCCCCGACGATCAAAGTCGACGCGAACATCACCGAGGCGCTGGCGAAGCTCGAAACCCTCCGCGCCGCCTACGCCAGCGCGTCGGACAGCTCCACGATCACCTCCCGCGCCACCCCCGCCCTCGCCGCAGCCCCCACCGCCCGCACCGGCTCAACCGCTGGCACTGATGCGGTCACCGCCGCAGCGAGGCGTCTAGCGGCCGCGGAGTCCGCCTCCGAATCGGCCACAGCACGCGCCATTGTCGCGGAGATGCGTCTCGAGGAGTCACGGGCGAAGCACGGGCGCACCGCCGCTCAGATCGCCGCCGCGGAACTCGCCGCCGCAGAGGCGATCAAGCGGTCGGAGACGGCAGCGCAGAAAGCAACTCTCGCTGAGGAGGCACTCGCGGCCGCTCAGCAGAAGGCGGCTGCAGCGGCGCTCCAAGAGGCAGCGGCGCAGGAGGCTGCGGAGCGGCAGGCCGTCAAAGCCACGGAGGCGAACAGTACCAACGCGTCCCGGATTGGTCTGATCGTCACCGCGGTGGGCTTACTGCTCCCAATGCTCACCCCTCTTGCGGCCGGAGCGGTCGGTGTGGCCGGCACGCTCTCGCTGATGGGCGTCGCAGGGGTCGCCGCCATCTTCGGCATCAAGAAGGAGATGGCTGACGGGTCCGACACCGGCAAGGCATACGCGAGCGGCATCGGCACGATCAAAAACGTGCTCGACGTCGTGTCACGGACCTCGGCCGTAGCGATGCTGAGGTCGTTCAACTCGGTAGTGCACGACACCACCGCGGCTCTCCCGATGCTGAACAGGCAAGCCGCGGAGTTCTCCACTCTGCTCGGGCGATCAGGCGCAAACCTCTTCTCAGGCACCATCACCGGTGCGCGGATCCTCGAACCCCTACTTCTCACCACCGGCGTCTACATCGAATCACTCACCCAGAAGTTCGACCGCTGGACAAAGGGCACCGGCCTGCAGACGTTCACCAACTACGCGCTCACCGCCCTCCCACAGGTCGAACAGCTCCTCGGAGCCCTCGCCACGGCAGTGATGCACATCCTCGAAGCGCTCGCCCCGCTCGGATCGGTCGGGCTGAGCGTCCTCACGGTCGTGTCGACGACCATCTCCGCAATACCGGTCGACGTGCTCTCGAGCCTCATCGGTGCGATCGTGTGGGGCACCGTCGCCTTCAAGGCATGGGGATTCATCGCCCCGATGCTCAGCACGATCGCTACCGGCATCGGAGCGGTCGGCGCAGCGACAACCATCGCGACAGGACCCATCGGATGGGTAGCAGCCGCCGTGGGAGCACTCGCGGCAGTGTTCGCGGTCGTCGCCAGCAACCAGCAGCGCGCAACAGAGACTGCACGCACCTACACCGCCGCTGTGCAGGCCGATTCGGGTGTCATAGGCCAGAACGTTCGAATGACCGCTGCGAAGGCTCTACAAGACGCCGGTGCGTTCGCCGCGGCGCAGAAGCTCGGCATCTCCACGAAGCTCGTCACGGACGCCACTCTCGGGGACGCGGCGGCGAAGCAGAAGCTGACTGCCGAGATAGCAGAGGCAACCGCGCGGACGAAGGCGCTGATCGCCGCCCAGGGCGGTTTCACGGGCGAGAAGGGTAAAGCGCTCGTCACCTCCACGAACCTGCTCACGGATGCCGTGTCGGGTCAGTCCGCAGGCATCAAGGAACAGATCGACAACTACAACGCCTACCAGCAGGCCATCGGCGGAGTCACGGTCTCGACCAAGAAGCAGCGTGACGCTCTCGAAGCGGAAGCCTCGGCGGCCGGCACCACCGTCGCAGCCCTGCTCGCCGCCAAAGCGGGGCAGAGCGATACCGGGGCCGCGACTGAGAAAACGACCGCGCTCATGTACCTGCAGAACGACGCAGCGGGGCTCTTGAAGATGTCGCTGGACCGCCTCAATGGGAAGACGATCGGTGCCGAGCAGGCTCAGAACCAGTTCGATTCGCAGATCGCCAACATGGGGGCTCACATCGACAAGACCGGTAAGGACATCGACCGCGCGACGGCCTCCCTCGAAGGCAATACCGCCGCGGCCGTCGCCAACCGGGGCGAGCTGATCAGCTCGGTGGAGGCCGCACAAAACGCAGCTCAGGCGTATCGAGATCAAACCGACGCCAGCGGCAAGCTGAGCCATTCGTCGGAGGAGACCCGGCAGAAACTCATCGACATGAAGCAGGCGATCATCGATCACGCTGTGGAAGTCGGTGAGGACCGCAACCAGGTCCAGGCATACATCGACAAGCTGTTCCAGATCCCGGCGTCCGTCCCACCGACGAAGCTGGAGGTCGACACTGCAACGGCTCTCGCGCAGGTAGATGCGTTCGTTGCGAATGTGAGGGCACGCTCGGTCAGCATCAACGTTCGCGCCGACCTGCCGGACCTGAATGGGTCAAGCTCAGGCTCGGGACGCCCTGGAGTCGCGAGCGGAGGCACCATCGGTGCTCTGGCCGGTGGTGGCACGAGCGGAGGCACCGTTTTCGGCCCCGGTACCGCGTTCTCCGACACGGCAGGGCTCTACCGCCTCGCGAACGGTGAGGAAGTCATCTCGAACAAGTTCGGGCAGGCCGAACAGAACCGGCAACTGCTCAAAGCCATCAACGCCGGTCAGACGTTCACCGTTGCAGGCCCCCGACCAGCAGCCACCGCGACCGCAACGCCGACACAGCCGGGTCGCATTACCAATCACCACTGGCAAATTAGCGGCCCTGACGTCAATCAGGTCGCCAACGAGGTAATGCGCCGCATCGACCTCAAGACCGAACTCTCTGCGTAGGAGCTGATCATGACGACACTCGCATGGGTTGCAGTTGAGCTCGACAGCGGCCGGGTGCTCGCCGACCTGCCATTGCTCGACGGCGACAGCGGACCGGTCACCATCGTGCAGACCATGGGCAGGTACGAGCAGGCGATAGTGACCCTGCCGGTGAACCTCCAGAACGCGGTCCCTGATTGGGAGTACGCCACCATGCCTGCCGCGTCCGCGCTCGTGCTCCTGCAGGACGATGTGCCGATCTGGGGCGCTTACATCGCTCGGCGCAAGCGTGGGGCCGGTGATGTGATCTGGCTCACCCTGATGACCATGGAGGGCTACTTCGATCGCCGCTACCTCGGCGACGTCAGCTTCACTCAGGTCGGACAAAACAGCATCGTCCAATCACTCGTGAACTCCTACGCCGCGGCGGGATCCAACGGTGGCATTCCGATCCGGGTGCAGGTGGTCAATGGCGGCGTGGGAACGCTCCGCGACCGCACTTACTTCGACAAGGACGACAAGACCTTGTACTCGGCACTGCAAGATCTCGCCGGTGTCATCAACGGGCCGGAGTGGACCATCGGGTGGGAGCACCAGTCCAACCCGGAGCGGTTCACCCCGGTGCTGTACGTCGGCGACCGGCTCGGGACCGCATCCACGGCAGGCCTCAGCCCAGCCGCCATGTTCGACATGCCAGGCGCGATCAACAACTTCTCCTATGAGGAGGACTACGGAGTGGGTCGGGGCGCAACCGACGTCATGGCCTATTCCTCCGGTCAGGGAGATGTGCGCCCGCAGTCACCCCGACAGGTTGCAGCGGACCTGACCCGTCCTACGTTCGAATATCGGTGGACGCCGTCCACGTCGATCACTGACGTTTCTACGCTAACCGGATACGCCCAGGGCAAACTCCTGCAGCTCTCAGGGGGCACCACCACGGTTGCCCTCTCCGCCATCCTCAAGCACGCGCCGAAGCTCGGCATCGACTGGTTCATGGGCGACGACATCGGGTTCCAGATCGGCGGCCTCGATGGTACGGGCCGGGACACGGTGCCGGCTTTCCCCGGCGGCCTTACGGGGGTCGCTCGCGCGATCGGATATCAGCTCACGCTCGACAACACCCCCACCATCACTCCGGTACTCGCCGGCTCAGACCTGTAGGAGAAACTGTGACCAATCCCGGAGACCAAGTACCGCTCGGACTCGATGCGCTCGCCCGGCGCATTGATGACCTCGCCCGGATCGTCAAAGAAGGATTCTCGGCCCGCGCCCTGGGGGCGTCCGCGATCGGCAGCGGCGGTCTGGTCGTCAAGGATGGCGGATCGATCACAATCCAGGGCACAGGAGCGCTGAACGTCGGCTCCGGTGCCCTGAACTCCGCGGGATCAGTCACAGCCGCGGCGAACATCACCGCCGGGGGCACGGTCACTGGCGGCGCGTTCCACTCCACAGGCAGTTCGCAGATCGATGGCTCAGAGACGGTTAACGGCAACGTCAGCGTGGGCGGCGCTGTGGGAGTCAGCGGCACAGTCACCGCGAACACCGGCATGAACAGCATCGGCGTCTACAACAACCTCCTCACTAGCGGCTACCGCGGCATGTGGGTGCGCACACCAACCGGCGAATACGGCTACGTGCCGTCGTCGCGACGGTTCAAGCGAGACGAAGCCCCAGCGCTGCTCGACCCAGCCCTGGTGAGGCGTCTACAGCTCGTCACGTTCCGCTACATCGCCGCCGTCGAAGAGTTCGGGAATGATGCCGCGATCGAGTGGGGTCTCATTGCAGAAGAAGTCCACGACCTAGGCCTCTTCTGGCTGGTCGACTACGACGATGAAGGGCTTCCGTTCGGGCTCAAGCTGGAGAAGCTCGCCCTCGCGATCCTCCCCGTGGTGCAGGACGACGACCGACGCATCACGGAGGTTGAGCGCCGGTTGGATGCGGCTGGTCTCTAGTCGCAGGTGGGAACGCCGTTGATCGTCGACCCCGAGTGTGACGCACACCATGAGCCAGGATCCACCGCGATGACCATCTCGCCATACTGACCGTTGTTCGGGTCGGTCTCGAGCTTCATCGGCAACGGGGTGCCTGATGCGGCACCTCCAGCGCTCGAGCCCGCCGCCTTCTTGACCGGCGCCTTGGCGGCTTTCGCTGCTGCATCGGCTGCGGCCTGGGCCTCCGCCGCGGCCTGGGCGTCTGCTGCCGCTTTCGCATCGGCGGCTTCCTTGGCCTCAGCCGCTGCCTTGTCAGCGAGGAACTGCTGATACGCAGCAGCATCGGCGGCTTCCTGCGCTGTCTCGGCTTCCGCTGCGGCGTCGTACATCGCCTTCTCGGTCGCCTTCTGCTCCGCGGACGCCTCCGCCGCGGCCACGGTGCGGGCGCGCTCGTCAGCCTGAGCAGACTGGATCCCATTCGCGGCGAACAGCCCGCCGAAGGCGAGGCCGGCGAGGACGACGGCAGCGATCCCGATCCGAACGGGGTCGGGTGTCCCGTTCTTCGCGAGCGGGTTGCGAGTGATCTTCATGCCCGGAGATTAATCTTCCCCACCGACAAGCGCAACGGTGCGCCCCTAATTGGGGCCACTTCACCGAGCTCCGAGCGCTACCTCTGCTCGTCGGCTCTCGCGTCAGCGTGCGATCGCACCCAGCGATCTCTCACCTGTTGAGCCGCGTTCCTCGCCCGACTCGATCGCACCCGGAGGTTACCCATAACGATGCAGAAGATCGCCACCGCCAAGGCAGCCCACGACGTGATTTCGAGGGTTAAAAAGTAGGGGCTTTCCACTGATTGAACGACAGCGGCGACGCCGAGACCGCCCCCGATAATCGCCATGGGAACCGACACCAGCGCCCACGCCTTACCCGACTCACGTCTCACGTGCCGTTCGAAAACCGAGTCAACGAGTTGGCTCTGCACTACTTGAAACAGCGCGCGGTCTTTGCCTTCGGTGAGCGCCGGCAGAAGGGCTGTGACACGCTCGAGCGTTCTGAGCTGCTCGCGGTCCCTAGCCAGTGCTCCCAGAGCGGCGATGATCCCGGTTAGCGCTACGACGAGCCCCGCGATGGCAGCAATCAATGTGGCCATCCTGAGACTCTATCGAGTCGGCGTCTGGCCCAATCGATCAGCTTCGTCGGCGTCTCTTTCGGCGAGGCGTGTCAGGGCGATGAAGGCGATCTCACCGAAGCGTCGCCAGGCCTCAGGCGAGGGGCAGTCGTCCATCAGGCGACTTCGTCGAGCGCGAGCACTACCTGATACCCCGTGCGACCGACGGCGCTCGCTTCTCTTCTAAGGCGATCGGAATGCCAGGTCCGGTGATGATCTTCAACCACCGGTCATCCTTCAGTCGCAGTTCGATCTCTCCCGCCTCTTCCTGACCGGAGATCTGATCGAGCACTTCTCCGTCCAATGTCTCGAAGGTCTGCCCGCCGTAGTGAAGAAGCCATGTCGTTTCCTGAGCCATGCACGCACTTTACTGGTGGGATGAGACACCCTCGAACTCCCGCCGCACACCTAGCTAAGCGAGCTGAGTTCATCCGTCGGGCCGGTTATGGCCACACCAACGGCTACACGGGTGTGGGGTTTTCGTGGGGTTTACCCTTCTCAAGACAGCAAAAACCCCCGTAATCACTGGGATCACGGGGGTTTTAGATGGTGCGCCCGGAGGGATTTGAACCCCCGACCTATTGATCCGTAGTCAATTGCTCTATCCGCTGAGCTACGGGCGCATTTCCGCTGGCTGCAAGAACCAACCTGACGACTATACCAGCGAAAACAGGTGGTAAAAAACCACCGCTAGATCGTGGCCACCGAGCCCGAGTCGACGCGGTAGTTGGAGCCATTGACGAAGCTCGCC